>Ga0308170_10003992_pt1 | contig 11819 bp, 11 predicted proteins | sample PhyBR2_2_FD_202136 | JGI IMG/M metagenome (GOLD analysis project Ga0308170, IMG submission 202136) | Phyllosphere microbial communities from UC Gill Tract Community Farm, Albany, California, United States - DLSLSB.R2 | ecosystem: Host-associated > Plants > Phyllosphere > Unclassified | place... | reverse complement strand
GCCCTTGTTGCGTTTGCGCGCCGACGCTGCGCCCAATAACCCCAGGCCGATCAGCGCCAGGGAAGCCGGTTCCGGAACAGGATTCGGATTACCATTCGGATCGCCAGTCGGCGTCCCGGCAGGGCCACTGAAGAAGATATCACCGGTCTTGCCGGCCGCGTTCCCGATATCGATACCAAAGGTGTAGTTTCCGTTTATGTCCGCAAAGTCGGTCAGTGACACCCCTGCGATAGTCACTGTGAAATCCAGAGGACCGCTGACTTTACCGGAAATACCGTTGGAGGTGAGATCAAGCCCGTCCGTGAACGAGTAGCCATGCTCGGTAAAGGGGGTGTTCACCCAATTGAAATCACTGCCGGAGTAATTGACTTGGGCAGCGTTGTTGAACACGTTGAAAGCGAAGGTGTTACCGTTACCGTTACCTGTGCCGGCAAAATAATAGCCGGACGCCAACTTGACATCGACGCTGACCAGGGCGCTGCTGGTTTGCGTCAAAGTGACCGTAGCGTAAGGAACGTTGCCGCCTGGTGCTGGCGGATTGTTTGCGGAAAAAGCTGAGAAGTTGCTGAAACTATAAGTCGTGCCGACCGCTATTGGCGTTGCAAGCGCTGCACCGGAGGCGAATCCGGCAGCGCAGATCAAGGAAACTGCGAACTTTTTCAGGAATCTGGACTGAGTCATTTTATACCTCTTTTTTAGCAATTGACGAATTCACCGGCGGAGCACAGACATACCATGCAATCGCCGTGCCAGATTTTTAAGCTATTGATTACACTCGATATTTTTACTTGTGGTCGCTGTATGTACGTAAACCTGTAAGATTTTCCGACAGCGCTATGGCGACTGCATATGTCACATTTAGTGCAATTTTCATCGAAATTGCATGAAAAATCGCAATTTCAGCAAGGAGGCATGTAACTACCTGTTCAATTTTCCGATTTGCTTGCGCACGCCATGACATGACTCAAGCCGGGTACAGCGCTCCAAGAACGCGTGGTCCGGCAGCCCCAGTTACAGTCGGCAAATTTCCCGGCTGGCGGCGCGTGAAGCGGTAGCCGAGCCAGGCGAAGGCAAGGGCTTCGACGCGGTTCGGCGCCACGCCGAGTGCTTCCGTCGATTCCACCGAGACCTTGCCGCCCAGGGCGTCGGCCAGCGCGCGCAGCAGCACCGCGTTGTAGGCGCCGCCGCCGCACACATACACCGCCTGTGCCGTTTGCGGCGCGCTGGCCTCAACGATGGCGCGCGCGATCGACACCGCCGTCAGGCGTGTCAGCGTGGCCTGCACGTCGGCCGGGGCCAGGCCGGGGCGGTGCGCCAGGCGGGCGTCCAGCCAGTCGGCGTGGAACAGGTCGCGGCCGGTGCTCTTGGGCGGCGGCAGGCGGAAGTAGGGCTCGTCCAGCAGGATGTCGAGGAGGCGCCGGTCGACCTGGCCGGTGGCGGCCCAGGCGCCGTCCTCATCGTAGGGCTTGCCTTGGTGGCGGGCGATCCACAAGTCCATCAGCACATTGCCCGGTCCGGTGTCGTAGCCGCTGACCCGGCCGTCGCCATGCAGCACGCTGATGTTGCCGATGCCGCCGATGTTCACCACCACCCGGACCTGGCCGGGCTTGCCGAAGCGCGCCTGGTGGAAGGCCGGCACCAGCGGCGCGCCCTGGCCGCCGGCGGCGATGTCGCGCGAACGGAAATCGGCGATCACGTCGATGCCGGTCAGCTCGGCCAGCAGGGCCGGGTTGTTGGTCTGGCGCGTGAAGCCGAGTTCCGGCCGGTGGCGGATGGTCTGGCCATGCACGGCGACGGCGCGCACGGGCCCCGGCGCGCCTGGCAGCAGGGCCTGCACGCACTCGGCATAGCAGCGCGCCAGCGCGTTCGCGGCCAGCGCTTCGCGTTCCAGTTCATTGCTGCTCACGGCCTGCAAGGCCATCAGCTCGGTGCGGAGGATGGCAGGGAAGGGCGTGAAGGCGGCCTGCAGGGTGCGGATGCCGCGGCCCGAAAAATCGGCCAGCACGCCGTCGACGCCGTCCAGGCTGGTGCCGGACATCAGGCCAATGTAGAGGGAGGAAGCAGGCATGTGTCTATTAATTAGTTGCACAAACAAAAACGCCCTGCACGGTGAGGTGCAAGGCGTCCAGTCAGCCTTGGGCGGCGCCGAAACGAATCAGCGGGCCGCCATCACGTTGCCGGCCGGGGCCAGCAGCGAGAAGCGGTGCGACATCTCGGCGGCAGCCATTTTGAAGTGGTTCATTTCGCCCGGGTTCAGCGGCTGGCTCTGCAGGTTTTTCAGGGCCATCGGGTCGGTGGCCTCGCCGCCGATGCGGAATTCATAGTGCAGGTGCGGGCCGGTGGCCCAGCCGGTGGCGCCGACGTAGCCGATCACGTCGCCCTGGCTGATCTTCTCGCCGCGGCGCAGGCCGCCGGCGAAGCGGCTCATGTGGCCGTAGGCGGTGCTGTAGTTCGACCAGTGCTTGAGCACGACCACGTTGCCGTAGCCATTCTGGGTGCCGACGAAATCGACCACGCCATCGCCGGCCGCGCGGATCGGGGTGCCCAGCGGGGCGGCGAAGTCGACGCCCTTATGCTGCTTCCAGGTGCCGAACACCGGGTGCACGCGCATCGAGAAGCCCGACGAGATGCGGTTGAAGGCGACCGGCGACTTGAGGAAGGCCTTTTTCAGCGACTTGCCGTCCAGGCTGTAGTAGCCGCCCTGGTGGCTGACCGGGTCTTCGTACCAGACCGACTGGAAAGCGACGCCGCGGTTGATGAACTCGCCCGCCAGGATACGGCCGGTACGCACCATCTCGCCGTCCTGCCAGAAGGTTTCGTAGACCACGTTGAAGCGGTCGCCGCGCTTGAGGTCGGAGCGGAAGTCGATGTTGGTCGAGAACATCTCGATAATCTGGTTCACGACCGTATCCGGGATCTGGCCGCCATCGGTATTGGCGTCGGTGGCGGCGTACAGCGAGGAGGTGATTTCGCGCGAGCGCATTTCGACGCGGCGCTCGAGCTGGGCCGGGGCCTGGCTCGACACGAACTTGTCGCCCTGGCGGGTGATCGTAACGGTCTGGAAGTCGTCGCTCTTGACCGGGATGGTGGCGCGCAGGGTCAGCAGCAGGCCGTTTTCGTCGGTTTCAGCCTGGATGCGCTTGCCGGTTTTCAGGGCGAGGATGCTGCGGGCCAGGCGGTCGGAACGGACGAAGGCCTGGGCTTGCTGGTCTTCGATGCCGAGGCGGGTGAACACGGAGCCGAGGGAATCGCCGGCGCGGATACGCTCTTCGTGCATGAACTGCTGCTGGTTCTGTTGCAGCGCGGCGATCTGGTCGGCCAGGTTCGGCAGCTGGAGGTCTTGTGCAATCGACTTTACAGGCAGGTCGGACGCGTCCGGGGCGATCGGGGCCACTGCGGTTGCACCGAAGGCAACCAGGGCCAGGGCTGCGGCGCCCCCGGCGACGATACGGGTTTTACGGCTCGTATCAGCCAGCCCGAACCAGCGCTTGCCGGCGATTTTCTGTATAGGGTTCATGCAATCAGTTAAAATTTGCCGCTTGAACGTCCAGGACCACAGTTTTTTGTATTTCTTTTGATGCTTGTCGTCGTTGAAACTTTTCAGGCGGCAAGATTGATCGAATCGCGAATTATATCAAAATACTGGGTCCTACAACAACCCTAGGCCTAATCCTACAAAATTTTTATGACTTCTCATGAGCTTTCTGGTAATGCAAAAAATGCAATAAATACCGGAACGACACCTCTTCCCCTGAGCGATAGCGTCCAGGAAGCCCTTGCGATCACCAAGCGTGGCGTCGACGAGCTCCTGATCGAGAGCGAATTCGCGCAAAAGCTGGCGCGATCGGAACAAAGCGGAACGCCGCTGCGCATCAAGCTGGGCCTGGATCCGACGGCGCCGGACCTGCATCTGGGGCACACCGTGGTACTTAACAAGCTGCGCCAGCTGCAAGACCTGGGGCATCAGGTGATTTTCCTGATCGGCGATTTCACGTCGATGATCGGCGACCCCTCGGGCCGCAACGTGACGCGTCCGCCGCTGACCCGCGAGCAGATCGAGACCAATGCGATGACCTATTTCAAGCAGGCTTCGCTGGTGCTCGACCCGGGCCGTACCGAGATCCGCTACAACTCGGAGTGGTGCGACCCGCTGGGCGCGCGCGGCATGATCCAGCTGTCTTCGCGCTATACGGTAGCACGCATGATGGAGCGCGACGACTTCACTAAACGGTTCAAGAGTGGGACACCGATCTCGATTCATGAGTTCCTTTATCCCCTGATGCAAGGCTATGATTCGGTCGCTTTGAAAGCAGATCTTGAGCTAGGTGGAACGGATCAGAAATTTAATCTTCTGGTCGGCCGGGAGTTGCAGAAAGACTACGGGCAGGAACCGCAGTGCATTCTGACCATGCCTTTGCTCGAGGGCCTGGATGGCGTCGAGAAGATGTCGAAGTCGAAGAACAACTACATCGGCATCACCGAGCCGGGCAATACCATGTTCGGCAAGCTGATGAGCATCTCGGACGAGATGATGTGGAAGTACTACGATTTGCTGTCCTTCCGCTCCATCCAGGACCTGGCCCGGATCAAGGCCGAGGTTGCCGGCGGCAAGAACCCGCGCGACGCCAAGGTCGCGCTAGCCCAGGAGATCGTGGCGCGCTTCCACTCGCAGCAGGCGGCCGAGGATGCGCTGGCCGACTTCGTCAACCGCTCCAAGGGCGGCATTCCGGACGATGTGCCGGAAGTCAGCCTGTCCGGCGCGCCGGTCGGCATCGCCCAGCTGCTGCGCCAGGCCGGCCTGTGTGCGTCCTCGTCGGAAGCGATGCGCATGATCGACCAGGGCGGCGTGCGCATCGACGGCACGGTCGTGTCCGACAAGGCCTTGCAGGTCCAGGCGGGTACCTTCGTGCTTCAGGTCGGCAAGCGCAAGTTCGCGCGCGTGACCTTGGCTGCATGATCGGCTTGCTGCAGCGCGTCAGCCAGGCCAGCGTCACGGTCGACGGCCAGGTGATCGGCGCCATCGGGCGCGGCCTGATGGTGCTGGTCTGCGCCGAGAAAGGCGACACCGAACGCGAAGCCGAGGCCCTGGTGGCGAAATTGCTCGGCTACCGCGTGTTTCCCGACGAAGCCGGCAAGATGAACCGCAGCGTGACCAACGTCGAGGGCGGCCTGCTGCTGGTGCCGCAGTTCACGCTGGCGGCCGACACCCGTTCGGGCACACGTCCATCGTTCTCGCCCGCCGCCGCGCCCGAGGATGGGCGCCGGCTGTTCGACCATGTCGTGCGCCAGGCGCGCGAGCGTCACGGTAATGTCTCGACCGGCGAGTTCGGTGCCGACATGCAGGTTGCCCTGATCAACGATGGACCGGTGACCTTCTGGCTGCGGATTGATCCACCCAAGGAATCAAGCTGAAACCTGAAACCCGGGCGGGAGGTCAGGGTCACACCGACCAGGCGCGGTAGCAACAAGTAGGAGCGGACGATGAAGATCTGGAGCGATTCCTTTACCGAAGGCGGCATGATCCCGCCCAAGTGCGCGTTTGCCGATGTCGATCCCGGCACCCACATCAAACTGTCGAGCAACCGTAGTCCGCACATCGCCTGGGACGAGGTCCCGGCCGGCACCCAGTCGCTGGTGCTGCTGGCCCACGACATCGACGTGCCGACCGTGGGCACCGATGTCAACCAGGAAGGCCGCACCGTGCCCGATTCGCTGGCGCGCACCGATTTCTACCACTGGGCGCTGGTCGACATCCCGGTCTGCCTGAAGTCGTTCGCCGAAGGCCTGTTCTCGGACATGGTCACGCCGGGCGGCAAGAGCGGCCCGCTGGTGCCGTTCACAATCAAGAACGGCACCGAGCACCAGCTGCGCCATGGCGTCAACGACTACACCGGCTGGTTCTCGAACGATCCCGACATGGCCGGCGAATACTATGGCTACGACGGCCCATGCCCGCCATGGAACGACGAGCGCGTGCATACCTACGTGTTCACGCTGTACGCCCTTGACATCCCGCGCCTGCCGCTCGAGGGCCGCTTCGGCGGCAAGGAAGTGCGGCTGGCGATCACGGGCCACATCCTCGACGAAGCAAGAATCTACGGCGTGTATTCGCTGAACCCGGACGTGCTTCCGAACCTGATCGGACAACCGTCCTGACACCGCATGACAGAAACAAACCAGACCAAACCGGCCAACATCATCCTGATCCGCCACGGCGAAACCGCATGGAACGCCGAACGCCGCCTGCAGGGCCATCTCGACATTCCCCTGAACAGCGAGGGCGAGCGCCAGGCCGCGCTGCTGGGCGCTGCGCTTGCGCTCGAGCCGATCGACCTGGTCGTCTCCAGCGACCTCGCGCGCGCGCGCCAGACGGCCCAGGCCGTGGCGAGCCTGCGCGGCCTGGCCGTGCAGCGGGATCCGGGCTTGCGCGAGCGCTGCTACGGTGGCTTCGAGGGCTTGCTGTACAGCGAGATCGAAGCGCGCTTTCCAGCCGAATTCGCCGCCTGGCAGGCGCGCGACGTCGACGCATCTCTGCCGGAGGGCAAGCATCCGGGCGAAAGTTTCCGCAGCTTTTACGCGCGCGCCACCGGTGCCATCCTGGCCTGGGGCGCGGCTCACCCCGGCAAGACCATTGCCCTGGTTGCGCATGGCGGCGTGCTCGAGTGCGCTTACCGCCTGGCCCTCGGCCTGCCGCTGGAGACACCGCGCGATTTTACGGTGTTCAATGCCAGCATCAACCGCTTCACGGTCGTCGACGGCCGCTTGCGGCTGCAAAGCTGGGGCGAGGTCGGCCATCTGCGGCCGGCGGTGCTCGATGAGCTGCCGTAAAAAGCCGGAGACTAATCTGGTGGATTTGGCAACTCATTTATATTACGTACGCAACAGCTCGTTTAAAAAAATGTGCCGATAAATTGAGCAGCGCTTCGGGTAAAATAACGGGCTCCCAAAAATTCCCGTGATTTTCCGCCGTGCAAATTGGTCCTTACCTCCTCCGCAATAATGTCTTCGTCGCGCCCATGGCGGGCGTGACCGATCGTCCGTTCCGCCAGCTGTGCAAGAAGCTGGGTGCCGGCTATGCGGTGTCGGAAATGGCGGCGTCGAATCCGCGCCTGTGGGCGAGCGAAAAGAGCGCGCGCCGCACCGACCACGAAGGCGAGATGGAGCCGAAGGCGGTGCAGATCGCCGGCGCCGTGCCGGAAGAGCTGGCCGAGTGCGCGAAGTTCAACGTCGAGCGCGGCGCCCAGATCATCGACATCAACATGGGCTGCCCGGTCAAGAAGGTCTGCAACAACTGGTGCGGCTCGGCCCTGCTGCAGCACGAAGACCTGGTGCAGCGCATCCTGGAAGCGGTCGTGAGCGCGGTCGATGTGCCGGTCACGCTGAAGTTCCGCACCGGCTGGGACCGCCAAAACAAGAACGCGCTCAACATCGCGCGCATGGCCGAGCAGGCCGGCATCGCGATGCTGACCCTGCACGGGCGCACGCGCGCGGACGGCTACAAGGGCGACGCCGAATACGACACCATCGCCGCGGTCAAGGCGGCGGTCTCGATTCCGGTCGTGGCCAACGGCGACATCACGACGCCGGAAAAGGCGAAATACGTGCTCGACTACACGGGCGCCGACGCCGTGATGATCGGCCGCGCCGCCCAGGGCCGCCCGTGGATCTGCCGCGAGATCGACCACTACTTGAAGACCGGCGAATTGCTGCCGGCGCCGCGGGTGGACGAGGTGCGCGAGCTGATGAACGAACACCTGCCGGCCCACTATGCCTTTTACGGCGAATATCTGGGCGTCCGTACCGCGCGCAAGCACATCGGCTGGTACGTGCAAGACCTGCCGGGCGGCGAAGAATTCCGCCAGCGCATGAATCGCCTCGAATCGACCGCCGAGCAACTGGCGGCCGTGGACGAATTTTTCAAATCGCAACAGCAGTATGGCGAGCGGTTACAATACCGGCCCGCCCAGCTCGCCGACGACGCATTGGCGGCGTAGGCAGCAACAAAACACAATAAGAAATCGGAGACGAACGCTGCCAAAAGCAGCTTTACCAGGATGTAGCAATGAGCAAAGAAAGTATCCAGGAAGTCGTTCAGAAAAGCCTCGAAGACTATTTCAACGACCTTGGCGAACAAAAACCGTCGAATATCTACGACATGATGCTCCTGACCGTCGAAAAGCCGATCCTGGAGGTCGTCATGACGCGTGCGGAAGGCAATCAGTCGCATGCGGCCCAGATGCTGGGCATTAATCGCAATACCTTGCGCAAGAAATTGCAGGAACACGGGCTGCTGTAAGCCGCCGGCGGAGGAGGCCGGGGCATCTATTGCGCCGGCCGTCCGGCGATTGATGCCCGCATAGATTTTTTTTAACAGGCCACTCCCATGATCAAACAAGCACTCATCTCCGTTTCCGACAAGACCGGCGTACTCGATTTCGCACGCGCGCTGTCCGCGCTCGGCGTGAACATCCTGTCCACCGGCGGCACCGCCAAGCTGCTGCACGACAACGGCGTGCCGGTGACCGAAGTCGCCGACTACACGGGCTTCCCGGAAATGCTCGATGGCCGCGTCAAGACCCTGCACCCGAAAGTCCATGGCGGCATCCTGGCGCGGCGCGACTTTCCCGAGCATGTCGCCAAGCTGGAAGAGCACGGCATCCCGACGATCGACATGGTGGTGGTCAACCTCTACCCCTTCCAGCAGACCGTGGCCAAAGAGCACTGCTCGCTGGAAGATGCAATCGAGAACATCGACATCGGCGGCCCGACCATGCTGCGCTCGGCGGCCAAGAACCACCGCGACGTCGTCGTGATCGTCGACCCGGCCGATTACGGTCCGGTACTGGCCGAAATGAAAGGCACCGGTGCCGGCGCAGGCGAGGTCAGCTATGACACCAAGTTCCGCCTGGCCAAGAAGGTGTTCGCCCACACCGCCCAGTACGACGGCGCGATCACCAATTACCTGACCAGCCTGGGCGAGGACAAGCAGCACGCCACCCGCGCCGGCTATCCGCAGACCCTGAACCTGCACTTCGAAAAGGTGCAGGACATGCGCTACGGCGAGAACCCGCACCAGAGCGCCGCTTTCTACCGTGACATGGTCCCGGCGCCGGGCAGCCTGGCCAACTACCGCCAGCTGCAGGGCAAGGAACTCTCGTACAACAACATCGCTGACGCCGACGCTGCCTGGGAATGCGTGAAGACGCTCGGCGGCCTGGAGCAGCCGGCCGCCTGCGTCATCATCAAGCACGCCAATCCCTGCGGCGTGGCGATCGGCGCGGACGCGCTCGACGCCTATGAGCGCGCCTTGAAGACCGACCCGACCTCGGCCTTCGGCGGCATCATCGCTTTCAACGTGCCGCTCGACGGCCGCGCCGCCGAAGCGATCGCCAAGCTCTTCGTCGAAGTGATCATCGCCCCGGCCTTTACCAAGGAAGCGCTCCAGATCCTGGCGGCCAAGCAGAACGTACGCCTGCTCGAGATCGCGCTGGGCGGGGGCCACAACGACTTCGACGTCAAGCGCGTCGGCGGCGGCCTGCTGGTGCAGTCGCCGGACATCAAGGACGTGGCCTTGAGCGAGCTGCGCGTGGTGACGAAAAAGCAGCCGACGCCGCAGCAGCTGCAGGACATGCTGTTCGCCTGGCGCGTGGCCAAGTTCGTCAAGTCGAACGCGATCGTGTTCTGCGCCAACGGCATGACCCTGGGCGTGGGCGCCGGCCAGATGAGCCGCATCGACTCGGCCCGCATCGCCTCGATCAAGGCGCAGAACGCCGGCCTGTCGCTGGAGGGTTCGGCGGTCGCCTCCGACGCCTTCTTCCCGTTCCGTGACGGCCTGGACGTAGTGGTCGACGCGGGCGCGACCTGCGTGATTCACCCGGGCGGCTCGATGCGCGACCAGGAAGTGATCGACGCGGCGGACGAGCGCGGGGTGGTGATGCTGTACACTGGGACGCGCCACTTCCGCCATTGATTCGTGGTCAACGGGTGTGTGGCGCCTTTGTCATGCACCTGTATTTTTGCACAGTATTTTTCCCACGAAATACGCCAGCCGGTATAACATTCGCCAATGATTATTCTCGGCATCGACCCGGGCCTGCGCACGACGGGCTTCGGCGTCATTGAAAAACAGGGCCAGCGGCTGCGCTACATCGCGTCCGGCACCATCAAGACCGGCCTCGAGGGTGCACTGCCGCCGCGCTTGAAAGTGATCCTGTCCGGCATCAGCGAAGTCGTCGCAACCTATAAGCCGGCCTGCGCGGCCATCGAAAAAGTGTTCGTCAACGTGAACCCGCAGTCGACCCTGCTGCTGGGCGCCGCGCGCGGCGCCGCCATCACGGCGCTGGTCGGCGCCGACCTCGAGGTGGCGGAATACACGCCGGCCGAGGTCAAGCAGGCCGTGGTCGGCACCGGCAAGGCGGTCAAGGCCCAGGTGCAGGAGATGGTCGCGCGCCTCTTGAAGCTGCCCGGCCTGCCTGGCAGCGACGCGGCCGACGCGCTCGGGATCGCGATCTGTCACGCGCACGGCATGGACGCGCTGGCGCTGATCGGCGCGCTGTCGCCCGCGAAGCCGGCGCTGCACATGCGGCGCGGCCGCCTCGTTTAAACCATCAACTGATTAGAAAGGCCACGATGATCGGTCGCCTGTCCGGAGTTCTGCTGGAAAAGAATCCGCCGCAAGTGCTGGTGGATTGCCAAGGCGTCGGCTACGAAGTCGACGTGCCGATGAGCACCTTCTACAACCTGCCGCACACCGGCGAAAAGGTCACGCTGTTCACGCACTACGTGGTGCGCGAGGATGCGCATCTGCTGTTCGGCTTTGGCTCGTCGAGCGAGCGCGCGGTGTTCCGCCAGCTGATCAAGATCACCGGCATCGGCGCCCGCATGGCCTTGTCGATCCTGTCCGGCATGACCATTGCCGACCTGGCCCAGGCGGTCACGCTGCAGGAGGCCGGACGGCTGGTCAAGGTTCCCGGCATCGGCAAGAAGACCGCCGAGCGCCTGCTGCTGGAACTCAAGGGCAAGCTGGGCGCCGACATCGGCGTGGTCGCGGGTGCGCCGCGGGATGACGCCCAGGCAGACGTGCTCAATGCGCTGCTGGCTTTGGGGTATTCTGACAAGGAGGCGCTGGCCGCGATCAAGAGCATGCCGGCCGGGACCAGCGTGTCGGACGGTATTAAATTGGCGCTGAAGGCGCTGTCGAAAGCATAACCAGATACGTCGTCCCCGCGCAGGCGGGGATCCAATTTCATGAGCATCCAGACCGACAATTTCACCGAGCAGCGCATCATCGACGCCGCGCCGTCCTCGCCCAACGAGGAGGCGATCGAGCGTGCGCTGCGGCCCAAGCACCTCGAAGAATACGTCGGCCAGGAAAAGATCCGCGACCAGCTCGAGATCTTCATCCATGCCGCCAGGAAGCGCCGCGAAGCGCTCGACCACACGCTGCTGTTCGGTCCGCCGGGCCTGGGCAAGACCACGCTGGCGCACATCATCGCGCGCGAGATGGGCGTGAATCTGCGCCAGACTTCCGGTCCGGTGCTCGAACGCCCGGGCGACCTGGCCGCGCTACTGACCAACCTGGAAGCCAACGATGTGCTGTTCATCGACGAGATCCACCGCCTGTCGCCGGTGGTCGAGGAGATCTTGTACCCGGCGCTCGAGGACTACCAGATCGACATCATGATCGGCGAGGGGCCTGCCGCGCGTTCCGTGAAGCTCGACCTGCAGCCGTTCACGCTGGTAGGCGCGACCACGCGCGCGGGCATGTTGACCAATCCGCTGCGCGACCGTTTCGGCATCGTCGCGCGCCTGGAGTTTTA
>Ga0308170_10003990_pt1 | contig 11822 bp, 15 predicted proteins | sample PhyBR2_2_FD_202136 | JGI IMG/M metagenome (GOLD analysis project Ga0308170, IMG submission 202136) | Phyllosphere microbial communities from UC Gill Tract Community Farm, Albany, California, United States - DLSLSB.R2 | ecosystem: Host-associated > Plants > Phyllosphere > Unclassified | place... | reverse complement strand
GCTCTCTATGAGAACCGCGGGTTTTGGTATGTGATGGTACGTGTTGTTACAAGGTACTGGTGCCTCCGGCCGGAATCCTAACTCTATTAAAATCAATGCATTACGTGGTGAGTGCGTAATCTGTGCGTATGGCGAAAAAGTTTTTCCGCAGACGCGTTGTTGATTTAAGGCAAAGTTTCAGCGCGACATTGTACCGCTTGCGCGCAAAAGAAAAGCCACTCGAGGGTGGCTTTTCGATTCCCGATTGCGGAATGGGTCAATGCTTGTCCTGGTACTTCATCATCCAAGCCCATACCTCTTTCGCGCGATATCGTGCATGTCCTCTGCCGCCGTTAGTGGTGGGCAAGCGGATAGCCTTCGGGAAGTCCGGCTGGGGTGCCAAGCGCTCGCGCACCTGCGCCTCGCTGAGCTTCATGCATGCCGCGATCGTGGCAATGTCCCACATCTCGTAGTCGAACGGAATCTGCGGCCGGATGCGATCGGCGACGGCTGCAGCTAAGCGGTTAATCAAGTCGTTTTCGTCAGCCATGAGTCGGCTCCTTTCTCTTTCTCTTTCCTGACCGCTTCCTCAGCAGTCTGTCGCGGACGATGCGGTCTAGTGCATCGCCAAGCGTCATGTCCTTGAACTGAATAAATCTTGCGAGTGCCTGCTCGACTTCCTGCGACACCACTGCTGGCGGAAGCAGGGCCTTGCCTTCCGTCTTCAGTCTTGCGCGGCGACGTGCCTGTCGGTCGGATGCACTCAAAGCCTTGCCGGTCGAGGGCCGACCCCGCTTCTTCTTCGGAATCGGTTCGCTGGTCGCAACGTCAACCGTCTCCATTGTCATTTCTCGCCCAAGGAATTTTCGTGAAAAATCACGCTTATTCCTCCGGCCTTTTCCGCACTGGGCGGCGGTGCAGGCAGGGCGCCGCGGTCCAGTCGCTCAATCTCGGCTAGGATCAGGGCGCCAGCCTTCACCAGTTCGCTGCGGCGGTCGCCCACCTTCGGGACGCTCCAGTTGGCGGGCACGATTGCCTCGCCCCAGGTTTCGCCGTAACCGGTTTCCGTTGCGGGCCAGTCGCGTGCAGCCGGGGGCATAGCGTAGAAGGCAGCGTAGGCCGCAATCTCTCCATTCGGATATGCGTCGTCATGTTCCAGGTGATGGCCTTCCTCGGCGATTTGGCGCCAGCGCTCGGCCAGTACATCGCGGGCCGCTGCCGAGGTTACGCACCTGGACCGGATGTTGGGCAGGCCACCCATATCCACGCGGGCTCGTCGATCGAACGCTTTCCGCCTTTCGGCTATCAGCCATCCAAAGAAGCGCCAAAGCACAGAAGGCGAGGTTCTGCGCTCGACTCGGCGCGGGCACGTGCGGCCTTGGGCGCAATCCTGGCTGCAGCATCGGTCGCGGGCCTTCATGCGACCTCCGTGCCGGTCTTGAATGGGCACCGGCGCGAGAGGATCTCCCGCAGTTCTTTGCCACTCACCAGCATCATGCCGGGCTGACCGGGCGGGCTGTCGCGGTCTGGCAGCTCGGCCACGTCTCGGATTGCGTCCTCGATCCAATCGGCGCTACCCTGCTGGGTGACGGCATTCTTGCCCACGAGCTCACGCACCCATTCGCCTGTTCGGTCTAAACTGTTGTAGGCGGCGTCCAGCTGGTCGCGCAGGTCCTTGTTCTCGCCATCGAGCTGTTCAAGTCGGGATAGCCGCCGGAAGGCTGCGGCAGCCGCCTCTGCCTGGGTGCGCGCATCGTCGAGGGCGTTGTGATGCGTGCCGTTGCTCCGGTCGACCTTGACGCCGACCAGGTCGTATAGCGTGCGCGTGTCACGTACGTCGTAGTACTTCCAGGGGGCAGGCATGCCGCAGGCCTCATAGGCAGCGTCCAGAATGGGCACGTCGAACGTCGCGCCATGACACCAGGGGTAGCGTGCCTGTTGCGCCACGAACCAATCGGTGAAGCGCAACAGGACTGCCGGCAGCGCCGGCGCATCGGCCCGAAACGCCGCCTGCCGTGCTTCTTCGCTTTGCTTCATCCACCAAGCGACAGTTTCGGGATCGATGGTCAGGCCGACGTCGGTGCACGACTTCAGAAGCACGGGAGAATAGAACTCTTCGCCCAGCCCCGTAGCGCCAAACATCACGGCGCCGATGCTCAGGACTGCCGCTCCAGGCTTCTTCCCTAGCGTTTCAATATCGATCATTGCGTCGTCCAGCTGCGGGGCCGCATCGGCGCGAGCTTCAACGCTATCGGGACCGCGCGACTGTAGCCATTCTTGGGCCGAATCAGAGGCCTGAAGATAGGCCTCGTCCGAGGTCGTGTCGGCCGTGATCGGGAAAACTCCGCCACCCACCTCTTGACCATCTTCCAGCAGCTTGAGTTGGTACCCGCCGCCGACGTTGTCGCTACGGGGTGTGATCTGGTACGCAAACCTGCTATTGGTATTCATGCGGCTCTCCTTCCAATTTCTTCAAATACGTCGCGCAGCTGCGGGTGGTACTCAAGCCAGAGCGCTACTTCCTGGTTGAGCTCGCGAAGCGCCGCAGCGTTTGCGTCCAGCTCTTGCTGGAGCGTCGCCTGAAACACCACGTGACCCATGCGCTTGGCTTCGTCGAGCGATCGCTGAATCTCCGAGCGCACCGTGATCAGGGCGCCGACGATGACGCTTACTGTGTCTTTGCTGAGGTCTTTCACGAGGCAACCCCCGCTGCAGCGGGCTGCACCTGGTTGCGCCCACGATCGCTCGATTTCGGGAAGGGCCACGCGCCGGCGGGTTGGATCTGGAGGCTCGCTGATGGCGTCGTATTGACCCGGAGGGCGTCCAGCGACTTGCCGCCTTGGACCCATTCGCTGACCCACTTTGGCTGTTTGCCGCGGCCAGTCCAGGCCTGGGACGGGTTGGTCGGGTTGCGGTACTGGACGGCGGGCGATGTCGTTGCCGCCTTGGTCGGCCGCTCGGCCAGCTGCTCGCCGTCGACCTGGTTGGCTGCAGGAGGGGCATCGGCTTTCGGCGCCGGCGATGCCGCAGCAGCCTTCGTCTTAGGTTTGCTTTTCTTCTCGGCCTTGGCCTTGGCTTCCGCCTGCACTTCGGCCCGGATCTTCTTGGCGTCGACCTTCGTACGCTGAGCAAACGCCAGCAGGTTCTCCGGCTTCGATTTCGAGGTGTCGGTGTAGATGCTCACATCGAGGTCGCGGCATAACGTGCAGTCACGGATGAACTGGTTCAGCTCGGCCGGCGTGAGCGCGTCGATCGCAGCCTTCATCTTCTCGCGCCGTGGATAATCGAACATGCCCTCGTTCCATCCGTACGTCTCCATCAGGATCTTGATGGGGATGGTGTTCCATGGCAGGTTGTCGAACAGGTGCATGGCCACCAGGCGGAGATCCGGGTCGACCAAATTCATCATCAACGAAGCGTGGTGCGTCTCCCTAAACAGGCGCTTGCGGTATTCACGCTCGAGCTTGGCCTTGGCTTCCTGCTCCTTCTCGCGCTCACGGTGCGAGGTGTCGGACTTAGGGGTGCTCAGGCCTTTGGCCTCGAGCAGCGGTGCGACGTCGTCCTGCTTGGCGATGTAGACCATCTCGCCGTTGTGTGGGCTCTCCAGCAGCGTGAGCGCAGGGAGCTGCTTGCCCAAGATCTGGCGCAGGCTCCGATTTTTCTCGTCCGAATAAACGGGCCTGTCGACGGCGATATAGCCGCCCTTGAGGTCGCCGGCCCAAGAGCTGGGCATCACCTTCTTGGCATCGGCGCCACTCAGCACTGTCATGCCGCTTTCCTTGGCCAGCCGTTTGACGCGGACGACGTGCGCCTCGCCCTTCGCCTTGAAGCAGATGGGATCGGTGCAGACGTCTGCGCCGATGTCCTGGAAGACCTCAGGCTGGTTGCCGGCGCGCTTCGGGCATGCCTTGCAGGAGCCGGCCGCAGGCAGCAGCGCCTCGTCGGTCGTGCTGAACGTGGCCTTCTTGAGGTTCAGCATGTAGTTGTTTTCGACGTGCTGGGCCGCCGTGCGATACGACATCGGGCCGTTCCAGTGGTCGACGACTTCCTTGAGGCACTTCTCCTGCAAGCTCCTCACCGGAATGCGGGCGATCAGCAGGGCGATCGATGCAGAGATCTTGTCGTCGAAGCAGGCGTCGCGGGCCTTCTCCGTCAGCGCGCACAGCTTCAGCCGGCCGTAGATATAGGAGCGGCTTTTTTTGACCTCGTCGGCCAGCTGGTCGGCGTCGTAGCCGTGCTGTTGCATCAGCAGCTGGTAGCCCTCGGCTTCCTCGATTGGGTGCGGGTCCTCGCGCTGCAGGTTCTCCAAGATCCGGATCTTCGCCGCGTCCAGGTCGCTCAGGTTGCGGCAGATCGCGGGGATCGTGGTCAGCCCGGCGATGATCGATGCCCGATACCGGCGCTCGCCGGCGACGATCTCGTATTCTTCCGGCGCCTCCGCGGTCGGAGTGACCGGGCGGATCAGGATCGGCTGGGCCACCCCCATGGCCTTGATGCTCGCGGCCAGTTCGTTCAGCGCCAGTTCGTTAAAGCGCTTGCGGTTGTCCGGCGATCGGCGCATCCGCGCGATGTCGTAAAAGCCGTAGACGCCTTGGTCGACCACGAGCTCGTCGACGATGATCGGCTTGTCGGTGGTAGCGAGTGCGGTCGTGGTCATGCGTGCTCCAGGTTGGAAGGTTGAGGTTTCTTGGCAGGGGCGGCCTTGCCGGCATCGGGGGTGTAAAAGCCGACGTCGAACTCGGCGCGGGTGACGCGGATGTGGACCATCCACGCGGTGAAGCCACGCTTCGGCTGATGAGGTGCGCGGACAGGATCGGACACCTGGTAGCCTCGCGAACGCATGAGCTGCAGTACGCGCGGCAGGTGGAGGCGCTTGCCGTCTTCGGATACCTGGTCGACTGTGCAGACGTGTGCACTGCAGAACTTGTGCAGCGAGTCACGGTCTCTGGCGTCTTCGAGCGCGCGGCTCAGTTCGCCGGTACCTGGCACAGTAGTACGTGCGCGAGAGGTCGGTGTACGGCTCATGCTGGCACAACCGTAATGCCGAAGACGTCGTCACCCTGTTCGGCGGCGACTAGGTCGTACGCCGAGGCCGAGGTGAAGGCCGGGCGGAAAAAGTGGAGGACTTTGCCTGCCTTCCGCAGGGTTACCAAGTAGTAGTACATCGACGCATCCTTTCAGGAATAAGAGGAACTTCGTCGATATTACTAAACGGTAATGATCGGAGTCAACACCATTTGGTAATAATTACCGTGCGGACATAAAAGAGGCGAAAAAAAACCGGCGGTCAGCCGGCTGGATCGTGTGAGCGTTGCGTATATGCATCGGGACCGCCGAGGACAGCGACACGACAGAAACCTCACAAAATTAAAAAGACTGTATATTTGTACAGTATTTTTGTGTAGGATATTTCGTACAGAAAAGTTGCGGTGCGCAAAGGCCGGCGATCGCTTGCGGGGTGAGAAGTGGAACAGTATTTCAGAGAGATGAAGGAGGCTCTCAGGGCGATGAGCCCTGAGGCACGTGCAGAGATGTTGAAGCTAGCGCAGGCGATGGCGAAAAGGCATCCTGCGCAGGCGCAGCCGTTGCTACGACTGGTGAGCGGAGCCCGCCGCTGATTCCTCGCCAGCTGCTGATTCAGCCGCGGTTTCGACCAGGCTCTTACCGATATCCGACGCGCGCCGATAGAACGTAAGCAGGTCAAGCTCCTGCTGCGTCACGTACACAAGAGCCATTTTCTGTGGCTCGACGTTTTCCACCACAGTAAGCTCAGGGCGTAGAGGTCGAAGGGTAGAGAGTGCTGCAGGCTCCTTCTCAGTTCGCAATGCCTTGCGAGCCGCTTCTTCGTCCTCAATGTCGAGCCATCCGGCCGGCACCACGCACTTCGCCTCAAGCTTGCGTGCCTTGCGTTCACCAAAAGACTTGGTGCGCAACAGCCCAGAAACCTCGCCCTGGTTCTCGCCGGTTTCATCAACAAACCGCGCTTGAGAGCCGTCATATCGCTCCCGGATCAACTGCGCCAATCGTGCGCGTCGGATGTCTTGAATTTCCATAGACGGGATTGTCCTAGGCGATTACTAAAGAGTAAATCACCAAATGGTATTGACCAACCTCATTACCGTTTAGTAATATGCTTTCCCATGGACAAATTACTCGCATATTTGAACGGCCTCGATAAAGCAGCGCGCCCTGCGTTTTGCGCTGCGTGCGGTACGACGGAGCGCTACCTGCGCAAGGCCATCAGCGCCAAACAGCAGCTCGGCCCCCACCTCTGTATCAATATTGACAGGGAGTCGCGCGGTGCCGTTCGTTGCGAGGACTTGCGTCCAGACGTCGACTGGGCCTATCTCCGGGGCACGGCCAAGTTCACACCAGGTGAATCGGACGGAGCCGCCGATGCGTAGGTCACATGCACCAAGGCTACCAAGTGCTGGGGTATTGGACGGGATTGTGCAAAGCGCTCGCATGTGTCAATCGTCAGCGGATCAGTCGCGTCGATCACTTTCCAGCATGGCTCCTCAAGCGCCGGTCCGCCGGCAATCTGAAACGCGATCAGGACCGACCGCCCGCCAGCCAGCTGCGCGAACGAGTGCGGTTCCAGCGTCCGCACAAAGCCGTTGTCGAGCCAGTGCACCAAGTGCTTGTTTGCGACCGCCTCCGTAAGCGTCATCGGGACCTCTCAATTTCAAATAGGAAAGAGCTTCGCACTTTACTGCTTAGCAATAGTTGGCAAAACCAAAATAAAACAGAGGGATGTATGGAATTGCGTGAAGCAAAACTCAAGATGATCGCCGCCGTCCGGGGTGGCTGGGAAGTTGCTGCGCCTAACCTCGGCATGTCGGTGAACGCGCTGCGCAACCGTGTCTACGGCGTGAAGGACCAGAAGCTGTCGGATGAAGATTCCCTGGCCCTGCAGCTGCTGTCGGACACAAAGCACTACGCGGAAGCGATCGCTGCGGCATCGGGCGGCATCTTCGTCCGGCTGCCGGACGGCGGCGAGCACGAGAACCAGGATCTCATGAAGAAGTTCAACGAGCTGTACGCCAAGCTCGGGGACCTCTCGCGGGACTTCACCGCGGCCATTGCAAACGATGACTCGATCGACGCGCGCGAGCGGAAGGTCCTCGAGGAGGACGCACGCAAGATGCACCAGACCCTGACCGAGCTGCTGGGCCTGATGTTCCTGGTCTACGGCCAGCCCGGCGACGGAGGCAAAGATGCGTAACGGTCCGCGCGCGGGCAGTCGCGCCTACCTGGCTCTCCAGCTCCTGCTCCAGGTCGGTCCGCTCGATACCAAAGACTGGATGAACCACGCGTCCGTTAGCAAGTCGGCCGTGAAGTTCGACCGTGAAGTGACCGGCCCGCTCACGCGCTGGAAGCTGGTCGGCGTCAACGCGTCCGGCGTGTTCTGCATCACGCAGGCCGGCCGCGACTTCCTCGACGAGCGCGAGCCGGTCGAGCAGGAAGCCGTCAGCGGCCGCTACGTTCATCCAATTCAACAGCTGTCGGCACGTCATCGTCCCCAGCGCCCCATGCGCCCTGGCGCCTTCGACTATCGGGACGTTCCGTCCCGCTGCGCGAACGTCAGCGTGCCGTACAAAAGCAGCATCAAGGCGGAGAACTGATGAGCAGTAAGGAACAAGTCGTCTTGCAAATGCTCGAGTACGGGCTGCCGACGCTTCCCGCAAACCACCCGATCATGAACGGCAAGTTCCAGCGCTTCGGGCCGCAGAAGAAGTGCTGGTACATCCTGCGCGAGCTGACCCTGGCATCGGGTTCCACCGTCGTCACCGGTGCGTTCGGGCGCTTCCAGGGCGAGAGTCGCAACACCGTGCCGGTTAGGATCGACACCTCGAGCATGTCGGACGAGGACAGGGCCGAGTACACCCGGAAGCAGCGGGCGGCCGAGAAAGCCGAGGAAGAGAAGCGCGAGCAGGCCGCACGCCTGGCCGCTGGTCGCGCTCGCGACCAGTGGCGCAAGGCCGAAGGCATCCCCGTCGTGCATCCGTACCTCGCGCGCAAGCAGGTGCCGGCCGAAGGGCTGCGCGTCGGGCTTGACGGCCGGCTTCTTATTCCCCTGGTGCGCGGTGGCCAGCTGCTCGGCCTGCAGAAGATCGACGCTGCCGGCGAGAAGATGCTCAACAAGGGTATGGACGCGATCGGCGTGGCGCATGTGCTCGGCAACTTGGCCGGCGCCCCGATTATCGCAGTCGGTGAGGGCTACGCGACCTGTGCCAGCGCCCGCCTGTCCCTCGCCGCTGGCTACGATCTCCCGGTCGTCGTCGCCCTCAACGCCGGCAACCTGATACATGTCGTCAAGGCGCTGCGCCAGCGCTATCCGAACGCGCACCTGCTGCTGCTGGCCGACGACGACTACCTGCTGGTCGAGCGTTACGTCGAGTGCCTGCTGGAAGAGTTCAAAGTGTCCGTCCAGGTGCCGATCGACAGCGAAACGCATCGCGTCACCGCTGATGACGGTGAGCAGGTCGAGGTGATGGCGCGGTGGCGTGCCGATGCCCAGGGGATTCGGTACATCGAGGCGGATGTTCGCAAGGGCCGCGTCGTTCGCACACCCACGTTCACGAATGCCGGCGTCGCCAGCTGCCATGCAGCGGCTGCAGCCGTTGGCAATGCCTCGGTCGCCGCGCCGCTGTTCACGATCGACAGGGCAGGGCGCAAGATCACGGATTGGAACGACCTCCACATCGAAGAAGGCTTGGACAAAGTCGCTGCGCAACTTGGGGTTTCCCTCCTCGCTGCGCAGCAGCGCAATACCGATTCTCTCGCCAGCCCCGCGCAAGCGGCCGAGGAAGACGGCGATGCCGATCCGCTGTACGACCAGGCAGTGGCGGTGGTGTTGCAGTATCGCCGCGCGTCGATCTCCCTGGTGCAGCGTCACCTGCGCGTCGGGTACAACCGCGCCGCTCGCCTGCTCGAGCAAATGGAGCAGGCCGGAGTCGTGTCCGCGATGTTGTCGAACGGCGACCGCGAGCTCCTGGCGCCGGCGACAGCCGGTGCCCCCCTTTCCCTCGCTGCGGAGCAGCGCAATACCGAGTCCACCGCCTCCAATCCCGCGCAAGCGGCCGAGGTGGTGTCGCAGCCTGCGAACGTCCTCCCCTTCGCGGCGAAGCAGCGCAATATCGATTCTCCCCCTTCCCCCCACGCGGAAGCGGCCGACGTGCAGTCGCCTGCGTCCCCCGCTCCCCCCGCTGCGGAGCAGCCGCGCGCAAGCGCGAATGAGGAGATGCCGCCGAATTTTGACGAGAGATTTGGTGAGAATGCGCAGCAAGGGCGGAGCCCTGTCGGCGGCGCTTCGCGCGCGGGGGCGGGGGACGGCGGCGATGAGGACGACCAGAGCGAGAAGAAGCAGAAGGAAAAGCCCAAGAAGGTGTACGGCCGCGACCACTGGGACAAGGTCGACGACGTGCTGGAGAACTTCATCCTGGTGTACGGCGAGGACATGGTGTGGGACTGCCGGCATCGCATGCTGATGCGTCTTGCCGCCATGCGCACGATCGTGGCCAACAGCGATGTGATGAAGTTCTGGAGTGGCGATGCCCGCAAGTGGGTGCTCAAGAAAAACATCGTATTCGATCCGAAGGAGACGCCGTCGCCGGCCGAAAGCGGGCCGACCGCTACCGTCAACCTGTTCAACGGCTGGCCGATGAGGCCCAAGAAGGGCAACTGCCTCCTGATCCGGACGCTGCTCGCGCACCTGTGCAACGGCGACGAGGAGCTGGAGACGTGGATCCTGCGCTGGCTGGCGTATCCGCTGCGTAACCCGGGCGCCAAAATGCCGACCTCGATCATCATGCACGGCGACGAGGGCTCGGGAAAGAACTTCTTCTTCGAGCGCGTGGTAAAGCCGATCTACGGGGACTACGGCTACGTGATCGGCAACGACCAGCTGGAGTCGAAGTTCAACGACTGGGCCAGCATGAAGCTGTTCATGGTGGCGGACGAGGTGGTGACCAGGGCGGAACTCAAGCAGATGAAGGGCAAGCTCAAGGGCCTGATCAGCGGCGAGACCGTCATCGTCAATCCCAAGGGCATGCCTGAGCACGTCGAGAAGAACCAGATGAATTTCGTGTTCCTCTCCAACGAGCTGCAGCCGCTGGCCCTGGACAAGACCGACCGCCGCTACCTGGTCGTATGGACGCCGCCGGCGCTCGGCCGCGAGTTCTATGAAAGCGTCGGCGTGGAGATCGCGCAGGGCGGTGTCGAGGCGTTTTATCACTTCCTCATGTACGAGCTGGACATGGGTGATTTCAACGCCCACACGAAGCCGATCTACAACGACGCCAAGGACAGCCTGATCGAAAAGAGCCTGATGCCGGCAGAGCGGTTCTATCGCGAGTGGTCGCGGGGCTTCCTGCCGCTGCCGTTCATCACCGTCAGCGTCAACCAGCTGTACGACGCCTTCAAGGTTTGGTGTGCCCGATCGGGCGAGCCGATGTACACGTCCATGACGGCCTTCAGCCCGATGGTCGCGCGCTACGCCGGCGACGCCATGCGCAAGCACCTCATCAAGTACGACCTGGGCAGCAAGGTGAAGCAGCGCATGGTGTTCCTCGTCGGCGACCAGCCGCCGGGCAAGTCCCTGGCCGAATGGGCCGAAGGGTCGAGCGCGCTATTCGAGTCAGAGCTGAGGGCTTATCGCAGCCGATATGGAGCCAATGTGGATGGTGAGCATTAACACAGCGACAAAGCCTTCACACACAGAAAGCCCGTAGATAAAGGGTTTGTGAACGATGTGAATGGTATGAACGGTGTTCCCTCATGTGCGTGCGCGTAATAAGCCGGACAAAACAGAGGAAAGAACAGAATTGATTGGGCCACTCTTTGCCAATTAACTATTCATACCCTTCACACCATTAACAAAGGTAAGAAAAACAAAGAGTTAGAGATGTTAAGGGTAGGTGAATAGTGTGAATGGTATGTGAACGGGCAATTTTTCGAGGGGGGGAACGGTAGATGGCGAAAGGTGGGATGAGGGAAAAGATGCCGATGGTCGCCGCGTGGATTGACAGCCTGCGCGACGCCTTTGGCGCCGAAGAGATTGATGCGCAGATCAGGAAGGGCATGCGCGGCGAGCCAGTGTTCTTCGCGAGCGAGAACGGATTCACAGTCGGCACGCCGAGTCCTCCTCGAGTCAGGGTGCAGTGGGACGAGCGCGGCCTGCCTTACGTCATCGAGCCGGGCCAGCAGCAAAGCACAAAGGGATGAGCGCCATAGAGCGCTGGGAAAACTGGAAGGGTGAAAGGGGTTTAACGATGGGAGCAGGATTGGAAATGGAAGCGATTTTTGGAAGTACGGGCCAGGCCGTTCACGTGGCCTTCGTGGTGATGAGCCAGCCGGCGATGCAGGACGCGCCAATGCGCAAGGCGCTGATCCGCGTGCTGGAATCGATCAGGCTTGAGGACAAGCAGCGCGCCTGGCTAGACCAGCTGCGCGGCCAGCCGTCCGAGTCGGTCAACTTCGGTGGCCTGAGCGGTGACGAGGTGCGCGCGCAGTGCGCGATGATCACCCAAGCCGTTAAGCACCTGCCGAAGCCGGAGATGTGGACGCTGCAGGCGAAGTACGGCCACGTCGAGTTCGAGGACATCGCGCCGGCGGATCTCACCGGCGAGCAGCTGGCGGACGCCTTCGACCGCGCGGCCAAGCAGGTCGACGCGGCGACGGCAAAGATGCGCCAGGCGCGGGTTGCGCTCGAGGCGTCGCGGGAGCAGTATCTGGCAAGCCAGGGCCGCGTCACCAGTGCAGACGTGGAGACTACGATCCGCAACCAGTACGTGGCCGCGCGCGACGACGTGCGCGATGCTGGTGGCGAACTGGCGCGGGCC
>Ga0308170_10003988_pt1 | contig 11824 bp, 10 predicted proteins | sample PhyBR2_2_FD_202136 | JGI IMG/M metagenome (GOLD analysis project Ga0308170, IMG submission 202136) | Phyllosphere microbial communities from UC Gill Tract Community Farm, Albany, California, United States - DLSLSB.R2 | ecosystem: Host-associated > Plants > Phyllosphere > Unclassified | place... | reverse complement strand
GCCGTACTCGATGGACGCCAACCTGCTGCACATCTCCTTCGAAGGCCGCCACCTGGAAAACCCGAGCGCGGAAGCCGAGGAATCGATGTGGCGCTGGACCGTGTCGCCGGAACAGGCGCCGGACGCCCCGGAATACCTGGACATCGAATTCGCGCAGGGCGACATCGTCGGCCTGAACGGCACCAAGATGACCCCGGCGCAGGTGCTGACCGAGCTGAACCGCCTGGGCGGCAAGCACGGCATCGGCCGCCTGGACCTGGTGGAAAACCGCTACGTCGGCATGAAGTCGCGCGGCTGCTACGAGACCCCGGGCGGCACCATCATGCTGCGCGCCCACCGCGCGATCGAGTCGATCACGCTGGACCGCGAAGTGGCGCACCTGAAGGACGACCTGATGCCGCGCTACGCTGAGCTGATCTATAACGGCTACTGGTGGAGCCCGGAGCGCGTCGCACTCCAGACCCTGATCGACCACACCCAGAAGAACGTCAACGGCTGGGTGCGCGTCAAGCTCTACAAGGGCAATGTGATCGTGGTCTCGCGCGACTCGAAGACCGATTCGCTGTTCGACATGAACATCGCGACCTTCGACGAAGACGGCGGCGCCTACAACCAGGCGGATGCGGGCGGCTTCATCAAGCTGAACGCGCTGCGCATGCGGATCGCCGCCAAGGCGCGCGCCAAGCGCGGGCAATAAGCTGAACCGTCGCCTCCGCCTGCGCGGGGGCGACGGTGTGGCAATGAGCGAGCCCACCGACAACCCCTGCCTCTCCTGCGGCGCCTGTTGCATGGCCTTCCGCGTCTCCTTCTACTGGGCGGAAGCGGAGATGCGCGGTGTGCCGGACGCCCTCACCGAGCAGGTCAATCCGCACTACCTGTGCATGGCCGGCACCAACGCCAAACAACCGCGTTGCGCCGCGCTCCAGGGACCGCCAGGCGGCCCGGTTGCCTGCACCATTTACGATCAGCGGCCCGACCCCTGCCGCGAAGTCCAGATCGGCGACGACAAATGCCTGCGCGCCCGCGCACGCCACGGCTTGCCGCCTCTGCCAGTTCGCCAATAAAACTGTTCTGCTCGCAAACAAAATGTGTCACGATGTGACAATTCTGTTGCGTCCGTACACCCTTCCTCGCGCTGTAATTGTGACGCAGCCCTCGGCGGTGTTACAGTGCCAGCGAACTTTTTCGTGCCATGGAGCAAGTATGTTTCGCAATCTGAGCATCAAGACCAGACTCAGCATCGGTTTCGGCGTCATCGTCGCCATGATCCTGGTGGTGCTCGCGCTCGCCTATCACAACTTCGCCAGGCTGTCGGAAGCCGACCACTGGAACCGTCACACGCTCGAGGTGCTGCTCGAAACGAGACATGTCGCCACCGATGTGCTGCAGGTGCAGAGCTCGACCCGCGGCTACCTGATGACTGGCAGCGACACGCTGCTGGCCCCGATCCACGGCGATTTTGCGAGCGCCCACGAACACCTCGAGCGCGCACTCCGGCTCACCGCCGACAACCCGGTCCAGCAGGAACGCCTGACGAAGCTGCGCAACGTGCTCGGCGCATGGATGGAAAAGAACATCGAGCCGCGGCTCCAGAAGCGCGGCCACCTCGGCGACGCCGCGCCGTCCGTGATCACCCCAGAGGACGAGAGCGCGGTGCTGAGCGGCGCCGCCATCATGTCCAACATCCGCCAGTTGTTGTCCGAGACCGAGGCCGAGGAAAACCGCCTGCTGACGGTCCGCTCCGAGGAATCGAAATCGCGGCAACACCTGATGTCGGTCGTGCTGACCGGCGGCGCGCTGGCTACCGTGCTGCTCTGCATCATCGTCGCCGCCAGCGCCGTGCGCGCAATCGGGCGCCCGCTGGACAGCCTGACACGCGCCGCGCGCGAGGTGGCCGGCGGCCGGCGCGGTGCGCGCGCCGAGGTGCTGTCGGACGACGAACTGGGCCAGGTCGCGCGCGAATTCAACCGCATGGCCCAGGCCATCGAGGACAGCCAGGCCAAGGAACTGGCCGCGACCAACGAATTGCGCGCCAAGGTCGACGCCCTGCTCGACGTGGTGTCCAGGGCCGCGCGCGGCGACCTGACCGGCGCCATCGCGATCCGCGGCGAGGACGCCATCGGCCGCCTGGGCGAGGGCCTCGCCACGATGTTCGGCAACCTCAGGAGCCTGCTCACCAACGTGCAGCGCGCCGGCATCCAGGTCACGACCTCGGCCACCCAGATCGCCGCCTCGGCGCGCCAGCAGGAAGCGACCGGCATCGAACAGGCGCAGACCAGCGTCGAGGTGCTGTCGACCACCAAGGAGATCTCGGCCAACACGGCGCAGCTGCTGCGCACGATGGAAGAAGCGACCGAGGTCGCCGACTACACCACCGCCGCCACCGCCGATGCCCAGGACAACCTCAAGCGCATGGACCAGACCATGCAGCAGATGGTCGCCGCCACCGACTCGATCGGGGCCAAGCTGGCCGCGCTGTCGGAAAAGGCGAGCAACATCACCGGCGTGCTGACCACCATCACCAAGGTCGCCGACCAGACCAACATCCTGTCGCTGAACGCCGCGATCGAGGCCGAGAAGGCCGGCGAGGCCGGGCGCGGCTTCGCGGTGGTCGCCAGCGAGATCCGGCGCCTGGCCGACCAGACCTCGGTGTCGACCTGGGACATCGAACAGATGCTCAAGGAGATGCAGTCGGCGGTGTCGGCCAGCGTGATGGGCATGGATAAATTTGCCGAAGAGATCCGGCGCAGCGTCGGCGAAGCGCGTCACGTGGGCGGGCATCTGTCCGGCATGATGGACCAGGTGCGCAGGCTGGCCCCGCGCTTCGACCTGGTGCTGCAGGGGATGCAGTCGCAGGCGGTGGGGGCCTCGCAGATCTCGGAAACCATGATGCAGCTGTCCGACGCCAGCCAGCAGACGGTCGACTCGCTGAAAGCCACCAGCGAGGCGGTGCACCAGCTGCAGTACGCGGCCGGCGACCTGCAGCAGTCGGTCGCCACCTTCGCGGTGAACCTGTAAGGCCGGCGCCGCGCATGAAGGTGCTGGTGTTTCACATCGGACGCGAACGCTACGCGCTGCCCCTGGCCGCGATCGGCCGCGTGCTGCCGGTGGCGCAGTTGACGGCGCTGCCGGGCGCGCCGCATTTCGTGCCGGGCCTGCTGGACCTGCACGGCGAGGCGGTCCCCGTGATCGACTTGTCGAAGCTGGCCGGCAGTCCGCCCGACGCGGTGCGCTACGACACCCGGCTGCTGCTGGTCGACGTGCCGGCCGCCGGCCGCATGCGCCGCCTGGCCCTGAAGGCCGAACGCGTGAGCGGCGTGGCCAGCATCGACGGGCCGCTGGCCGAGGCCGGCGTGGCCGCTGCGCCCTGGCTCGGCGCGCTGGCCCATACCGCGGCCGAGGCGGCCACGCCGGGCATGCTGCAGCTGCTCGATCCCGCCCGGCTGCTGGCGCCTGCGACCGAGGCGCTGCTGTTCGGCGCAACCGGAGAGACGGCATGAACCTGCTCCGCATGCTCAGGGACAGCACCGGCCTCGACCTGTCCGAGGCCACGGTCGAGCGCGCGCGGCGCGAGCGCATGCAGGCGGTTGGCCTCACCGCGCGCGTCGACTATGCGCCCTGTCCGGGCACGCCCGAGTTCGAGGCGCTGGTCGACCTGGTGGTGGTGCCCGAGTCCTGGATGCTGCGCGACCCGGCGGTGTTCAACGCCGCCCTGCGCTTCGTGCAGCGCCGCATCCTCACCGCGCACCAGGCCAACGCCCAGGTACGCATCCTGTCCCTGCCCTGCGCCGGCGGCGAAGAGCCGTACTCGATGGCGATGGCGCTGGCCCGGGCCGGCATTCCGGCGGCGCGCTGCCGGATCGATGCGGTGGACCTGTCCCGGGCGGCGATCGCGCGCGCGCGCCAGGGCCGCTACACGCGCAATGCTTTCCGCGGCGCCGACCTTGCCTTCCGCGAGCGCTGGTTCACCCAGGAAGACGATGCCTGGCTGATCCGCCCCGAGCTGCGCGACTACGTCTGCTTCCGGCAGGACAACCTGTTCACGATGGGCGCCGGCCCGGACGGCGGCTACGACCTCGTCTTCTGCCGCAACCTGCTGATCTACTTCGACGCGGACGGGCAGCGCCGCGCCGCCGAGGCGATCGACGCCCTGCTGGCCGCCGGTGGCATGCTGCTGTCGGGCTATGCCGAGGTCCCGGCCTTTTGCCGGCACGGCTACACGCCGGCGCCGGGGCGCGACGTGTTCACGCTGCACAGGCAGGCCGACGTGCGCGGCGCTGCCGCACGCAGGCCGGTACGCATGCCCGCCGCGCCGGCCGCGGCGCTGCCGGCTGTCCCGCTTTCCGCGCCAGGCCCGGCCCAGGCAGGCCCGGCGCCGCAGGACCTGCTGGCGCGCGCGCGCGGCCATGCCAACGCCGGCGGCCTGCTGGATGCCGAGGCGGCGTGCCGCGCGCTGCTGGCGGCCCGTCCCGACCACGCCGAGGCCTGCTTCCTGCTCGGCCTGGTTGCCGAGTGCCGCGGCGACGCGCCCGAAGCGCAGCGCTGCTGGCGCCGCTGCCTGTACCTGCAGCCCGAGCATTACGAAGCCCTGTGCAGCCTGGCCCTGCTGCATGAACGCAGCGGCGCAGACGCGCTCGCGGCCAGCCTGCGCCAGCGCGCCAGCCGCATCTACCAGCGCCGCCCGCGCACCCGGTCATGACACGCCTTGCCATCATCCCGGTCGACGCAGCCGACGGCTGCTGGCGCCGCGTCGGCGTGACGGGCGACCGCAGCTGCCCGGAACTGGCGCGGCACATCCATTGCCGCAACTGCGCGGTGTATGCCGGCGCCGCCCAGCGCAACCTGCAGCGCCCGGTCGACCCGGGCTACCGCGCCGCCTGGGCGCGCGAGCTCGCCCGCCCGGCGCCGCCGCCCGTTCCCACCGACGCCGCCGCGATGGTGTTCCGGGTCGGCGACGAGTGGCTCGCGGCGCCGCTCGCGCTGGTCGCCTCGGTCGCACCCGTCGCGCCGGTGCACCGCCTGCCGCACCGTGGCGGCAAGGGCAGCGCCCTGCTCGGCATCGTCGCGGTCGAAGGACGGCTGCTGCCGGCGGTGTCGCTGGCGGCGCTGCTCGGCATCGACGGCGGCGCCGCCCGCCCGCCGCTCGGCCGCCACGCGTTTGCGCGCCTGCTGGTCCTGGCCGCCGGCGCCCACAGCTGGGCGTTGCCGGTCGACGAGGTGCACGGCGTGCTGCGCCATGCCGCCGGCGCGCTGCGCGCCCCCGCCGCCACGCTCCAGCACGCGCCCTCGCCGCTGCTGGCCGGCATCGTCGCCGACAGCGCGATCGAGGCCGGCCTGATCGATGGCGCGCTGCTGCAGGCCCGGCTGGAAGGATTGCTGAAATGAGCCTGAGTGGAGATCTGAGCGGCTACTCGATGCTCGACCTGTTCCGCATGGAGGCGCGCGAACAGACCCGCGTGCTGACGGACGGCCTGCTGCGCCTCGAACGCGGCGAACGCGACCCGGAACTGTTCGAGCTGTTGATGCGCGCCGCGCACTCGGTCAAGGGCGCCGCCGCCATCGTCGCCCTGGCGCCGGTGGTGCGCCTTGCGCATGCGATGGAAGACGTGTTCGTGGCCGCCCAGCGCGGCGCGCTGGCGCTCGACGCGGCGGCGGTCGATACGCTGCTGGCCAGCGTCGACCTGATGCCGCGCCTGGCCGAGCCGGACGACCCTTCTGCCGCCGCCGCCGCCGCACTGCTCGACGATACGGTCACGGCGCTGACCGCGCTGCTCGCCGCACCCACGCCCGCCTCCGTACGCGTACCCGCACCCGCGCAGGCGCGCGCGCCCGCCGCGCCGCTCGATGCCGCGCCGCAGGACACGCAGGCGCCGGCCGGCATGCCGGTCGACGACGAACTGCTGGCCCTGGCCGGCCAGGCGCGCCTGCACGCGCACCAGCTCGCCCCCTGGATCGCCGGACTGCAGCGTCACCGGCGCCAGCAACGCAGCGCCTTCGAAGCCTTCGACCAGCTGTTCGAAGCGATCGTCCTTGAAGGCGACCCCGAGCTGCTCGATCGCGCCCGCCTGGTGCTGGAGCGCGCGCGTCCGCTCAAGGAAGGGCTGCACCGCTACCTCCTCGAAGCCGAGAATTACGAACGGCGTGCGATGTCGACCGCCACCCGCCTGGTCGACGGCGTGCTGGCGCTGCGCATGTGCCGCTTCGGCGACGGCCTGCACGGGCTGCCGCGCATGGTGCGCGACCTCGCCAGAAGCCTCGGCAAGGAGGTCCGGCTGGACCTGAGCGGCGCGGACACCCTGGTCGACCGCGCGGTGCTGGCGCGCATCGAAGCCGCGCTCGCCCAGCTGCTGCGCAACGCCGTCGACCACGGCATGGAAAGTCCGCACGAGCGGATCGCCGCCGGCAAGCCCGAGCACGGCACGGTGCGCCTGGAAGCGCGCCACCGCGGCGGCATGCTGTCGATCGAGGTCGCCGACGACGGCCGCGGCGTCGATCCGGAGCGCATCCGCCGCGCCGCCATCGACCGCCGCCTGGCCGCGCCCGCGTTCGCATCCGAACTGTCGACGGCCGAGCTGATGGAATTCCTGTTCCTGCCCGGCTTCACGCTGAAGGAAGAGGCCAGCCAGATCTCCGGGCGCGGGGTCGGCATGGACGTGGTGCACGAGGCGGTGCAGGCCATGAACGGCACGGTGCGCGCCGAGTCGCAGCCCGGCCTTGGCTTTCGCACCGTGATCACGCTGCCGCTGACCCAGTCGATCGTGCGTGCGCTGGTGGTCGACGTGGGCGGCGAAGCGTATGCGCTGCCGATCGCGCGCGTCGAGCGCGTACTGCGCGCGCCCGCCGCGCAAGTGCGCGCGCTGTCGGGGCGTCAGGTGCTGGAGGTCGACGGGGAACAGGTCGGGCTGGTGGCGGCCGGCGCGGTGCTCGAGCTGGGCGAGACCAGTCCGGGCAGCACGCTGGCTGTGGTGGTGATCGGCGACGGGCGCGAGCGCTACGGCCTGGTGGTCGACGCCATCCGCGGCGAGCAGAGCCTGACCGTCCAGCCGCTCGAGCCGGTGTTCGGCAAGCTGCGCGACGTCGCCGCCGCCGCCCTGCTCGACGATGGCGCCGCGGTGCTGATCCTCGACGTGCCCGATCTGCTGCAGTCGGTCGCGCGTCTGCTGGACGCCGGGGCCGCGCTGCAGCTGGCCGGCGCCAGGCCGCAGGCGCAGGCGCTGCGGCGCGTGCTGGTGGTCGACGATTCGCTCACCGTACGCGAGACGCAGCGCAAGATCCTGGCCGCGCGCGGCTACCACGCCGAGGTCGCGATCGACGGCATCGATGCCTGGAACCGCCTGCGCGCAGGCAGTGGCGACGCAGCCGGCTGGGACCTGGTGATCACCGATCTCGACATGCCGCGCCTGGACGGCGTCAAGCTGATCGCGCGCATCCGCCAGGACCCCCGCCTGGCAAGGCTGCCGGTGATGATCGTCTCGTACAAGGACCGGCCTGAAGACCGTGCGCGCGGCCTCGAAGCCGGCGCCGACCACTACCTGGCCAAGGGCGCCTTCCACGACGCCACCCTGCTCGAAGCGGTGCGCGACCTGATCGGCGCGCCCGAGGATGGCCGCGCATGAAGATCGGCATCGCCAACGACGTGCCGATGGCGGCCGAAGCCCTGCGCCGCGCGCTTGCCGGCGGCGGGCACCAGGTGGCCTGGATCGCGCGCACCGGCCTGGACGCGGTCCGCCTGTGCGCCGACCTGCCGCCCGACCTGGTGCTGATGGACCTGGCGATGCCGGTGCTGGACGGGGTCGAGGCGACCCGCCGCATCATGCGCGAGTCGCCCTGCGCGATCCTGGTCGTCACCGCGCGCCCGCAGGACAATCCGGGCCTGGTGTTCCGCGCGCTCGGCGCCGGCGCGCTGGACGTGACCGCGACCCCGGTGCTGCTGGGCGAACCGGGGGGCGAAGCCGCGCTGCTGGCCAAGATCCGCACCATCGGCAAGCTGGTGATGGGCGGGGCAACGCCGGCGGCGGCCTCGAATGTCAAGCGCCTGGTCGCGATCGGCGCCTCGACCGGCGGCCCGGTGGCGCTGGCGCAGCTGCTGTCGCGCTGGCGCGCGCCGCAGGGCACCGCCGTGGTGGTGGTCCAGCACATCGACGCCGCCTTCGCCGGCCACCTTGCGAAGTGGCTGGGCGAACAGATCGGCGCGCCGGTGCGCGCCATCGGCGACGGCGATGCGCTCGAAGGCGGCGTGGTCGGGCTGGCGCGTACCAACGACCACCTGCGCCTGGCGCCCGGCCACAGGCTGCACTACGACGCCCACCCGCGCGACGAGGTCTACCGCCCGTCCATCGACGTGTTCTTCCATTCCGTGGCGCGCCACTGGCCGGGGCCCGCCACCGGCGTGCTCCTGACCGGCATGGGGCGCGACGGCGCCGCCGGCCTGCTGGCCCTGCGCCAGGCCGGCAAGGCGACCATCGCCCAGGACGAAGCGAGCAGCGCCGTGTACGGCATGCCGCGCGCCGCCGCCGAGCTGGGCGCGGCAGAAAAGATTTTGCCGCTTAGCAATATTCCCGACGCATTGTCGGGTAAGATGCCCGATCCCTCGTAAATACAACCTGAAACAATCACGATCCGATGTTCGCCGCCAGCCCCTTGCCCGCCGACCGCCCCGCCACCGCCACCGACGACAAGGTGCGCGTGCTGCTGGTCGACGACCAGCTGATCATCGTCGAAGCGGTGCGGCGCATGCTCGCCGGCCAGCCCGACATCGAATTCTTCCACGTGACCCAGTCGCAGGAGGCCTTCAGCATGGCGCTGGCGCTCCGCCCGACGGTGATCCTGCAGGACCTGGTGCTGCCCGGCGCCGACGGCTTCGAACTGATCCGCGGCTACCGCGCGCACGAGGCGCTGGCCGAGGTGCCGGTGATCGTGCTGTCGACCAAGGAAGAAGCCAGGCTCAAGGCGCACGGTTTCGCGGTGGGGGCCAACGACTACCTGGTCAAGCTGCCCGACCAGCTGGAACTGCTGGCGCGCATCCGCCACCACTCGCGCGGCTACGTCAGCCGCCAGCAGCGCGACGCGGCCTACCAGGCCTTGCGCGAAAGCCGCGAGGAACTGGCGCGCGCCAACCTCGAACTGCGGAAACTGGCCGCGCTGGACGGCCTGACCGGCATCGCCAACCGCCGCCGTTTTGATGAGGCGCTGGGCATCGAATGGCAGCGCGGACGGCGCCACGGCGCACCGCTGTCGCTGCTGCTGTGCGACGTCGACAGCTTCAAGCCCTATAACGACCACTTCGGCCACCCGGCCGGCGACCTGTGCCTGAAAAAGGTGGCGGCCGTGCTGACCGGCCAGCTGAAGCGCCCGGCCGACCTGGCGGCGCGCTACGGCGGCGAGGAATTCGCGATCCTGCTGCCGGACACCGGCCTGAACGGGGCGCTGCTGCTGGCCGAGAGCTGCCGCGCCGCGCTCGAGCAGTTGGCCCTGCCCCATCCGCACGGCGCGCACGGCGTCGTCACGATGTCGATCGGCGTCGCCTCATCCATTCCCGGCGCCGACCTGACCCTGGAAGACCTGGTGCACGAAGCCGATGGCGCGCTGTACGACGCCAAGCATGGCGGACGCAACCGGGTGGTGGCGGCGCCGGCGCGCTAGCCGCCACGCCCGCGCTCACACCATCACAGGTTCCGGCTCCAGCCCGACCCCGAATTTGTCGCGCACGTCCTGCTGGATCGCGCGCGCCAGCGCCAGCACGTCCGCGCCGCTGGCGCCGCCGTTGTTGACCAGCACCAGCGCCTGCTTCGGATAGACGCCGGCGCGGCCCAGGTTCCTGCCCTTCCAGCCGCAGCGGTCGATCAGCCAGCCGGCGGCCAGCTTCTCGCTGCCATCGGGCTGGAGGTGGTGCACCAGGTCCGGCCAGCTTTGCAGCAGCCGGGCGCAGTGGTCGCCGCTGACGATCGGGTTCTTGAAGAAGCTGCCGGCGTTGCCGATCTCGGCCGGGTCAGGCAGCTTGCGGCGGCGGATCGCGACCACGGCGTCGCTGACCTGGCGCGCGGTCGGCTGGGCTATGCCCTGGGCCTCAAGTTCGCGGGCCAGCTCGGCGTAGCGCAAATTCGGCGCCCAGTCGCGCGGCAGGGCGAAGGTCACGTCCAGCACGGCGAGCTCGCGGCCTTCCTCGTGCTTGAACACGGAATCGCGGTAGCCGAAGCGGCAGGCGGCGGCATCCATGGTGCGCGTGGCACCAATCGTGAAATCGAAGGCGCTGAGCGAGTGGAATACGTCCTTGACCTCGAGGCCGTAGGCGCCGATGTTCTGGATCGGCGAGGCGCCGACCGTGCCCGGGATCAGGGACAGGTTTTCCAGTCCGCCCAGGCCCTGCTCCAGCGTCCACTGCACGAAGCCGTGCCAGTTCTCGCCCGCGCGCGCGCGCACGAGGACGCGCCCTTTCTGCTCGCCGACGATCTCCTTGCCCATCAGGGCCATGTGCAGCACCAGGGCGTCGACGTCTTTCGTGAGCAGCAGGTTGCTGCCCCCGCCCAGCACCAGGCGCGGCTGGGCCACCAGCACCGGATCGGACGCCAGATGCGCCAGCAGCAGCGGGTCTTCCACGCGGAGGTAGCGCCGCGCGCGCGCGGCGATGCCGAAGGTGTTGAGGGACTGGAGCGGGAAATCGGGAACGAAGGGAAGAATGGCTGGCATGGCGGAACGAATGAGTTTGGCTCGATTATAAAGGGCCGGCGGTTGTCCGTTACAATATCGGCATCCGTAACAATGCAATATATAAGGAATCCAACATGCCATCGTTTGATGTGGTTTGCGAAGCAGATATGGTCGAGGTAAAAAACGCCGTCGACCAGACCGGCAAGGAAATCGACACCCGTTTCGACTTCAAGGGCACGTCCGCCAAGGTCGAGCAGAAGGACAAGGAAATCACCCTGTTCGGCGACTCCGACTTCCAGATCGGCCAGGTGAAGGACGTCCTGCTGAACAAGATGACCAAGCGTAAGGTCGACGTGCGCTTCCTGGACGAAGGCAAGATCGAGAAGATGGGCGGCGACAAGGTCAAGCAGGTGCTCAAGGTGCGCAACGGCATCGAGACCGAGGACGGCAAGAAGATCACCAAGCTGATCAAGGAAAGCAAGCTCAAGGTCCAGGCCTCGATCCAGGGCGAATCCGTGCGCGTGACCGGCAAGGACCGCGACGTCCTGCAGGAAGCGATCGCCCTGTTGCGCAAGGACGTCAAGGACTTGCCGCTGGCCTTCAACAATTTCCGCGACTGACGGTCCGGGCTTTACCGTACGATCGTGCGGTAAATGCTCTCTCGACCAGCCCCCGCCTGCTGTAGAATGGCGGGCGAATTGTCTTTGGTAGTTAAGGAATGCGATGAAACGTGTTGATGATTTCCGCCTGCATCTTGGCAACAAGGCGTACGTGCCCATCATGATCGGCGGAATGGGTGTGGATATTTCCACGTCCGAGCTGGCCCTCGAAGCCGCCCGCCTGGGCGGTATCGGCCATATCTCGGATGCGATGGTGCCGGACGTGTCGGACCGCAAGTTCGACACCAGCTTCGTCAAGGAAAAGACCAAGCTCTACAAGTTCAACATCAACAACATGGACAAGTCGGTGGTCCAGTTCAACCTCGAGCGCCTGGCCGAAGCGACCAAGCTGCACGTCGGCGCCACCATGGCCGCGAAAAAAGGCGACGGCCTGATTTTCGTGAACTGCATGGAAAAGCTGACCATGAACGCGCCCAAGGAAACCCTGCGCGTGCGGCTGTCGGCCGCCCTCGACGCGGGCATCGACGGCATCACCATGTCGGCCGGCTTGCACCTGG
>Ga0308170_10003982_pt1 | contig 11836 bp, 9 predicted proteins | sample PhyBR2_2_FD_202136 | JGI IMG/M metagenome (GOLD analysis project Ga0308170, IMG submission 202136) | Phyllosphere microbial communities from UC Gill Tract Community Farm, Albany, California, United States - DLSLSB.R2 | ecosystem: Host-associated > Plants > Phyllosphere > Unclassified | place... | reverse complement strand
GTTAACCCATAAATAAGATTTATTTTTTTGTCAGTTTGTAAAGTAGCAATATTTTTATAACTTGCAACCTTATTAAGGTTTATTGATTTAATCATAACTCCCCCCTATACGCGTATCAAATATTCAGTGTTATATAATAGGTTCGTTAATCGTAATTTTTATATTTACATTAGAAAAAACCCTATCAGAAGATAGGGTTTTTTCCAAACAAAATCAATAACTTTCAGACTAAATCATCAAGCCACATTCCCTTCCAAGAAGTCCTGTGCAAAGCGCTGCAACACACCACCTGCTTCATACACATGTACTTCTTCTTCGGTATCCAAACGGCAAGTTACAGGCACTTCAATAATCTGATTCTTACCATCATCGGTTGAACGCTCAATTACTAAAGTTAAAGTCGAACGTGGCGCAATATTACCAATCACGCTATACAGCTCTGTACCATCCAGCTTCAAGGTTTTACGGTCTGTACCCGGCTTAAACTCAAGCGGTAACACACCCATACCCACAAGGTTGGTACGGTGAATACGCTCAAAACCTTCCGCCACAATCGCTTCCACACCAGCAAGACGAACGCCTTTGGCAGCCCAGTCACGGCTAGAACCTTGACCATAATCTTTACCGGCAATGATGATTAATGGCTGTTTGCGGTTCATGTAGGTTTCAATTGCTTCCCACATACGCATCACTTCACCTTCCGGCTCCACACGCGCTTTAGAACCTTGTTTAATCGTTCCGTCAGAACGCACCACCATTTCGTTATACAACTTCGGATTCGCCAAAGTCGCACGCTGCGCAGTTAAATGGTCACCACGATGGGTTGCGTAAGAGTTGAAGTCTTCCTCGGGTACGCCCATTTTCGCCAAATATTCACCAGATGCACTATCCAGCACAATCGCATTCGATGGCGATAAATGGTCGGTGGTGATGTTGTCACCTAAAATCGCAAGCGGGCGCATATTGCTTAAAGTACGCGGCGCAGCCAATGCCCCTTCCCAATATGGCGGACGGCGGATATACGTACTTTGCGGACGCCAGTCATACAATGGGCTTACCGATTTTTCTCGCTCGCCCAAATCAAACATTGGAATGTAGACTTTCTTGAACTGTTCCGGCTTCACCGACACTTTCACCAAAGCATCAATTTCTTCATCCGATGGCCAGATGTCTTTGAGGTAAATCGGATTGCCGTCTTTATCATTGCCGAGTGAATCTTTTTCGATGTCAAAACGGATGGTACCGGCAATCGCATAAGCCACGACTAACGGTGGAGAAGCCAAGAAGGCCTGTTTTGCATAAGGATGGATACGACCGTCAAAGTTACGGTTACCTGAAAGTACTGCTGTTGCATACAGGTCACGATCAATAATTTCTTGCTGAATTTTCGGATCGAGTGCACCCGACATGCCGTTACAAGTCGTACATGCATAAGCGACAATACCAAAACCGAGTTTTTCCAGATCGTGCAATACGCCTGCTTCTTCAAGATATAACGCTGCTGCTTTAGAACCCGGTGCAAAAGATGATTTCACCCAAGGTTTACGCACTAGACCTAATTCATTGGCTTTACGTGCCAACAAACCTGCCGCCACGGTATTACGCGGGTTAGAAGTATTGGTACAAGAGGTAATGGCTGCGATAATCACCGCGCCATCTGGCATTAAGCCTTCCGCTTCTTGTGCACGAGCTGCTTCTAAATTACCGGCAATACCTTTTTCTTTTAAATCGCTTGTTGATACGCGTGCATGCGGGTTCGATGGCCCAGCGATGTTACGTGTTACAGTCGACAGGTCAAAACGCAGTACACGCGGATATTCCGCCTGTGTCATGTCTGATGCCCAAAGACCAATTTCTTTGGCATATTGTTCAACCAGTTTCACCTGATCCGCTTCACGACCGGTTAAAGTCAGATAATCAATGGTGTTCTGGTCGATATAGAACATTGCCGCCGTTGCGCCATATTCAGGCGTCATGTTGGAAATCGTGGCACGATCCCCCACCGACATGCTGTCAGCACCTTCGCCGAAGAATTCTAAATATGCCCCTACCACACGCTCTTTACGCAGGAACTCGGTCAATGCCAACACGATATCGGTTGCGGTAATGCCCGGCTTGCGCTGACCCACCAGTTCCACACCAATGATGTCCGGCAGACGCATCCACGATGCACGGCCCAGCATCACGTTTTCAGCTTCCAAGCCACCGACACCAATCGAGATCACGCCCAACGCATCGGTATGCGGGGTATGCGAATCTGTTCCTACGCAAGTATCCGGATATGCCAGACCATCACGGTTTTGAATTACCGGAGACATTTTCTCCAGGTTGATCTGGTGCATGATGCCGTTGCCCGCAGGAATCACATCGACATTTTCAAACGCGGTTTTGGTCCATTCAATGAAGTGAAAACGATCTTCATTACGACGGTCTTCCACGGCACGGTTTTTCTCAAATGCATCCGGGTCAAAACCGCCGTATTCCACCGCCAATGAATGGTCGACAATCAGCTGTGTAGGAACAACCGGATTGACTTTAGACGGGTCACCGCCCTGGTCGGCAATGGCATCACGCAAACCGGCAAGATCCACCAGTGCCGTTTGTCCCAAAATGTCATGACATACTACGCGTGCCGGATACCAGGGAAAATCATGCTCTTGCTTACGCTCAATCAGCTGCTTTAATGACTGTTCCAAAATGGCAGGATCGCAACGGCGTACCAGCTGCTCGGCAAGCACTTTTGAAGTATAGGGAAGTTTTGCATATGCGCCTGGCTGAATATCTTCTACAGCCTGACGTACGTCATAATATTCGAGCTGGGTACCCTGCAGCGGTTTACGGTAGTTGTTGTTCATAGCTTACCTGCCTCTTGAATCATTTTTCTTTACTACGTAATTGTTGTTAACGAGTCACAATCATTTCAACGGCATAGTACACTGCCGAAAACCCATTTCCCAAATCTTTTATATTTCATAAACTTAGATATAAAAACAGGTGTTTTAGAAACATATTGTTACACAATCTTTGGGATATTTGCTCTAATCGCGCTTTTTTTAGAAAAATAGCAGGAAATAGGCCTCATTCTTTAGTATTAGATGCGCATAAGCGAATAAAAAACAACCTCCTACTGTTCAATTTATGTTGAGGTTATCGGTATTTGCCATCAATTAATAAATTACGTTTTTATCAACACTGGTCTTGCAAAATTTAAGCATTAAAAATTACATAAAAATTGAACACAACTAATTATTTTTAATCATTATTTTATAAATTTTTCTGTTTGAGTAAATCAGATGCCCATACAATCAAGCCATTTTTCAGAATTTAGATATTGTCCGATAAAAAAATCTCATCACAAAAATAATGAAAGAAGGTGAAATAAAATGTTGCAGATCACCCTTATTGGAATCATCACTACGGGTTTGGCAGTCTTGAGATCCAGTTGCTATGGAACTCAACATTCAGCCAACTCATCGCAACCATCCAACCCAGCGCCGCCATCCAATCCGTCACATCCTGCTCACCCATCACTTCCATTGTGGTGACAAGTTTGATTGTAGTACTCCACCACCGGCTCATCACTAAAATTAAGCCCTTCTCTTTTAATACTGCAAGCCTATAGCAATATGGGCTTTTTGTTTGCCTATCTGCCCGGCATGCTGCAAAATATCTGTATTAATGATTTGTGAAATATAACCAGAGGCTAGTCATGTCAACGTCTACTGCTTTTACATTATTCACTTTAAATGGTGTGGATGCGCAAAAATTTCTTCAGGGCCAAGTGACTTTAAATGCGGAAGCATTAGCCGAAAACCTGACTCGCTATACCGCGATCTGTAGCTTAAAAGGACGTATTCTGTTTGGTTTATGGCTGAAAAAAATCAATCCGGAAAGTTTTGAAATTGTGGTCACTAACGACCAAGCCGAAGAATTTGCCAAGCACATTAAAAAGTTCGGCGCTTTTTCAAAAATGAAACTGGAACAAGTCGGTCCAGTGTTCCCTACGCTAAATGGCGATAGCACTGACTTTGCTGCCACTGAAACAGATATCGCAGCGTGGCAACTTCAAGCGATTGAAGCCGGTCAGGCCTGGATTGAAACGACAACTTCACAAGAATTCCAGCCGCAGGAACTGCGTTTGCATCAGCGTGAAGGCGTGCATTATGACAAGGGCTGCTATTTAGGTCAGGAAATTATTGCGCGTCTTTGGTTCAAGGCCAAACCGAAACACTGGTTGCATCTGGTGCAAGGTACAGGTGATGCTCCGGCTGCTGCAAGCAAACTGAACAATGATGTTGAAGTGGTCAATAGCATTGCTGTTAATGGCGGTTATAAAGCTCTTGTAGTTGCAAAACCTGCTGCGCTTGAAGAGCTGGGATTACAAGTTCTAGATTTACCTGAAGCCTTAAATGGTGATGTGGCGCGTCCACAATAATATTGCAGTTGAGCAATCCCATTAAAAAAAGCCTCCCGAAGCGGAGGCTTTTTTAATCACAAATTAAAATCGTGAAAAAGTTTGTTCATGTCTTTAATGACATACTCTTTAAAATGGAATGCACGTGCATGTTTTGCATCAATACGCGCAGTCTTTCCCTCATGTTCAAAAATATAAACACGGTCTTCTTTGCTCACCAAAAAGTTTTTGCCTAATCTCATCAACAATGCATCAAATTTATCTTCATCTGGAATACTTTCATCCCGATTAATCTGATCATATGCCCGTTTAATACCTTTGATGAACATTCATCTACTCACACATTGATTCAACCGTGATTTAAACAAAGATTGGCATAAAAACAAAGTGCCGTTTCGCTACGCCACATTTTTATCCGATCTTGTGTCTGCCTGTTTTTTAAACTTTAAAGCGCTCAACAATACATCTACAAAGCCCTTCAATTGCTTAAGGCTGATTTAAGATAGTCAGCCCAAAATTTATCCAGTAGGGATTATGTAAATATCTATGAAATCTTATTGCAATGTACACATCATGTATTTACATTCAGATAAATAAATTTATGATGTTGTATGAAGTGTTCCACATCCATTTTTAAACACATAAATGGAATTATGTGTATGTTTATAAAAAGGTTTTAAATATGAAAAAAATTATACTTGCCAGCCTTATTGCTTTGTCTTCAAATTTCGCAATGGCAGAAATGGCAACCACTTCAGTTGATCCTGCATTTGCCAAAGTAGAAGCACTGGTTAAAGCAAACAATATGAAAGGTGCTTATGAAGAACTGGATAAATTAACCAAAACAGGGAATGCACAGGCACTTTATAATTTGGCTTATCTGACCCAAACCGGTCAAGGTACAACCAAAGACGAGAAAAAAGCCATTAAGCTGTATGAAGAGTCGGCTAATAAAGGTTATCCCGTAGCCAACTATGTCTTAGGTAAAAACTATATGACCGGTACTTTAGGTCTTCCTCAAGACACTAAAAAAGCCAAACAGTATTTAGAAAAAGCTTCTAAGCAAAATTTTGATGATGCCAGTGTAGATTTGGCGGTATTATTGTTTGCTGAAGGCACACCTGCCTCTGATAAATTGGCTTTGCAAAAATTAAATCCGCTGATCAATAAAGGCAACTATCAGGCCATGCATGCCAAGGCCTTATATGACATCAGCCAAGGTTTTAAAACCAAAAATGAAGAGCCGATTAAACAGGGCTTAAAGACTATTCAGGATCTGGCACAAAAAGGCTATATTCCCGCTTTAATGGCTGTGGGCAACATGTTTGCAAACGGTAAAATTGTTCCGCAAAACTTGCCTGAAGCGAAAAAGATTTTTGAAGCCTTAGCAAAAGAAAATATCCCGCAAGCTAAAGAATCTTTAGCTGTAGTGAATAAAATGATGACTGAACAAGCTAAAAATCCTTCAAAGGCTGAAAAGAAAAGCTAAATTATTTTCCAAACAAAAAGCCCCTAACCATGGGGCTTTTTATTAGCTGAAAAATCTATTACCACCACATGGCAATCAGACCACTCACCAGCATGAAGCCTAATATTGTACTTAACATTAAAGCGCTGAGTGCTTTATCCCCAAGTCCATAGTTCTGTCCTAAAATACCGAACGCAATCGGCATGGGTAACGCAGCAAGCAACGTTCCGGCATAACGCATTTCCTGACTGACATTCGGCAAAAGACTGAACAAGAGAAAAATGGTCAGTGGCATCAGTACAATTTTAATCAGCACCAACGTCATGCTTTGTAAATCTACCGCTTTTAAGCTCATTCCAACCAGACTTCCCCCAATGACAAAGAGCGCAATCGGAGAAGCGGTCTTGCCCAACATTTCCAAAGCCTGAACAATGGAAGATGGAAGTTGAATATTCAAGATCACACACAACATGCCAAACACGATCGACAAAATGACCGGATTTTTAATCACGTTGTATAAGGTCTGCTTGAGCAATCCAGAGGTCGCCCGATGTTGATGAATGCCTGCTTCGGCAATGATCAGGGTCAAAGTCATAATCAGCAGGTTTTCAATAATCAGGGTTAAGGACAGATAAATTGCTGCATGTTGTCCAATCAACATCATAAGAATGGCTGTGCCAATAAATCCGGTATTGGACATGGATGCACCCATGGACAATACGCCAGACTCGGTCAAACGACATTGAAAATATTGAAGGTACAGTACAAATGCAAAGGCAAAAACCAGCAGTGATCCCCCGCCATAAGCGATGAAATAACTGGGATGCCAGATTTCATCAAAATGCTTACTGGCTAAGGCTTGCAATAAAAATGCCGGCAAGGATATTTTAAAAACAAACTGGCTTAAACCTTTGATATGTTCAGCTAAAATAAATTCGAATTTTACGCAGATAAATCCCAATAGAAGCAGCAGGCAAATCGGTAAAATTACACTTAAAACCACAACTACTCCTTGTCGTTAAATCAACTTATTTCAGCTCAATCACTGCCATTTAAAGCAATCAATTTTGGTGTTGAAAAGGTTTAAACAATGATTTCAAACCATGCGGCTGACAACGCAAATATTGTGGTGAAATTTCAATAGGTGCATCCAAGGTCGCCGCAGCATGCCAAGGCCAACGAGGATCGTAAAGCATGGCACGGGCAAGACCAATGGCATCCGCCTGCCCTGTCTGTAAAATATGTTCAGCTTGCGTAGCTTCAGTAATTAAACCTACGGCAATGACGGGAATATTGACTGCCTGTTTAATTGCATGAGCAAAAGGAACCTGATAATTGACACCAATTTCAATCTGCTGCTGTGCATGCAGACCGCCACTGGACACATGAATATAGACTGCACCCAACTGCTGCAAGGCTTTGGACAAACCGACCGAAGATTCAATATCCCAGCTGTCTTTTCCATCCATCCAGTCAGTCGCTGAAATACGCACCCCGACCGGATAATCCGCCGGTACTGCATTTTTTATGGCTTGCAGCACTTCAAGCGTTAGACGAATACGGTTTTCAAAACTGCCGCCATATTCATCAGTACGCTTATTCGACAGTGGCGACATAAATTGATGCAACAAATAACCATGGGCTGCATGCACTTCAATCAAATCAAATCCGGCATCTACCGCACGCACGGCAGCATCGGCAAAGTCCTGAATCACTTTCTGGATTTCATCTTTACTCAGCGCATGCGGTGGGTGATCGGTTGGGTTAAATGGCAAATCACTGGCAGAAACGGTTTGCCAGCCCTGAGCTTCATCCGGCTTAAATTGACCTTTTCCATCCCAGGGTTTATCCGTTGAGGCTTTACGTCCTGCATGTGCCAGTTGAATGGCCACCGGCATGGGAGATAAAGACTTCACCTTAGCCAAAAGCGCTTTCATCTGGGCACGTTGCAAATCATTCCACAGACCTAAATCGGCATAACTAATTCGACCTTCAGGCTGAACCGCAGTAGCTTCGATAATACACATGCCAGCGCCTGACAAAGCATAATTTGCCCATTGCTGTTCATGCCAATACGTGACTTCACCCTGTTCAGTTGCCGAATACTGGCACATTGGAGCAATTACAATTTTATTATTCAGTTTTAACGAACCAAATTGAATCGGTTGAAATAATAACGCCACACCAAACTCCTTATTAAAATGCTTTGCTCAGACTTAATCCTGCACTCCAGTTCAAACCATCTGCGGGTTCAAAGAAGCGCCCATTACCGTCATTTACAATCACGGAACCGACATAGTTCCGATCAAATAAATTATCTACTCGAGCAAAACTACGAACTTTCCAATCGTCATTCTTCCATATATAGCCGACATTAGCTGATACTGTCGTGTAACTTGGAGCCGTATCGGTATTGGCATCATCTACATAAATTTTGTCCATGTAACGGACATCTACCCCTGCATTAAAGCCAGTTTCCGGCTGCCAGCGCAAAGCTGCAAAGGCCTGATTTTTGGCAATGCCGGGTATTTTTGTACCTTTCTGCACAGTACTGGCTGGAATTGCGGCATCAAAAGTGGCATCAATAAAACTATAACTGGCCTCCGCCTTTAAGTCCTGCCATAGATTTTTATTCCAGGACAGCTCAACCCCTTCACGCAAGGTTTTATCTGCATTTTTATAGGTAGCCCGTCCATCAATCGTGCCTGCCGAGACAATGTCATCTTTGGTTTTAGACTGGAAAATGGCAGCAGTAAAATGACCTAAGGAATTTGTACTCTTTAAACCCAGTTCATAGTTATCGCTGCTGGCCGCGGTTAAATTGAAATTCATTCCCTCATTTGCAGAATAAGCCATTTCAGTAAAGGTCGGTGTTTCAAAACCTTTGGCATAACTTGCATAGGCATTGAGATCAGGGTTAATCTTCCAGCTTAAAGCGACAGACGGCAGCACTTTGTCATAGTCGGTCTTGCCACTATCATCCCCGTTGCCGGTCACAATATAGTGATCATTGGACTCATAATGCACATTGCTATAGCGTAAACCGCTATCTAAAGTCCAGTTGGGCATAAAATCCCAAGAAGCTTGCAGATAAGGGTCCAGGTTCCAGAGAATATTTTGTTCATCCCGGCGTAGGTCGCCTTTTACGCCAAATTGATTATTGGCGTTGAAATTTTCATAACCCTGGCGGTCTTCATCCATATAGTCAAAGGCCAAGCCAGCAGTGAACCGGGTATTGGGCAATAAGTCCTTGCCTGTCCAGCGCAGATCGGTACCGTAATAATCACGGCTAAAATCAATCACCCCGCCTGCATGTCTTGGATTATTTTGAGGCGCCCGAGGAATCGATTGATATTGTGTGACTTCACGATGTCCCAAATAGGCCATTGCATTGATTTCATGCTGGTCATTTATCGGTTTTGACCAGGTTAAGCCGGTTTGAGTCTGATTAATTTCTTTGCGCACATCGTAAATATTTGCCGCATCATTGACCTGTTTAGGATTGGCTTGCCATTGCTCGCGACTTAAACCTTGCGGATCATCGGCATTGATATCAACATGATTTACAATCCAGTTGACTTTAGATCCGTCTTCTAAATCCCAGGTCAGTTTGGCATTGCTGAGAACTTTGCGTGCAGCGCTATGGTCGCGATAACCATCGGTATCAAAATAAGATGAACTCACCACATAACTCGGTTCACTGGCTTTTTCTGCCCCGCCTTGCAGGATGATATCGGCACGGCTTTTCTGGTGACTGCCACCTGAATAACCGACTTCAATAGAATCTTTGCCTTGACCTTGTTTGGTCGAAGTTAAAATCGTCCCGCCAGATGAGTTGCCATACAGTGCAGAGAATGGTCCACCCAGTATTTCCACATGATCTAGACTGCTTAAATCGATATTTGAAGTTTGTCCCTGGCCATCCGGCATGGTTGCGGGAATACCATCAACATATAAACGGATGCCCCGCACTCCAAAAGTAGAACGTGCACCAAAGCCACGCATGGAAATCTGTAAATCCTGAGCATAATTTTCACGATTATTCAGTTGTAAGCCCGGCACACCTTTTAAGGTCTCCGATAGGTTGACCTCTAGATTATTGTCATTGTTTTTTTGATCAATTCGATATACTGAAGCCGGTGTTTGCAACCAAGCAGTATCGGTACGCGTGGCTTCAATTTTTATGGTAGGCAGTAAAACAGGCTCCGTAGAACCTGTTTCTGCATATAAGCTTTGGCAGATACATGCCGTTAGGCAAAGTAAAGTCATATTGATGGGCATCACGTGATATTTACCTTGCATGGGCAGCTCTCTATGTCATATTAAAATACTACTTTAGAGCTTAAACCAAGTACCAAGGCATCGTCCACGTTATTTGTAGCGCCTGGGTTAATAACATATTGAATGTTAGGACGAAGCATTAACCATTTGGTTGGATAATGGCTATAGTTCAATTCAATATTGTATTCGGCACTGGCATTAAATGCAGGATTAGTCACACGGTCATTTACGTGCACACGGTTTACACCCAGACCTAAAATGTCATTCGGCTGAGAATCGAATAGACCAATATATTTCACACCGATTTGCTGTGAATTATCGACCTTATTGGTGGTACGGTCATGCCAGGTAAAGTTGGCAAAGCTATGCAAACCTTGCTTGCCAGAACCTGTCGAGGTCAATTGCTGTTCTACTGCTAACCAACCGCCAAATGTACGATTTTTTGCGTCAGATGTGTTCGCAATATCTTTTTGGTTTTTCAAATCATCAGCTGTGTTATAGATACCACCGACACGGTAGCTGCCTGGTAAGCCATTCACAAATGATTTTGGCTGCCATACCACTTCTACAGGAATAGTTAGCCCATCAGCATTGTCGGTATCCAAATTCCAGCCATGACGTTCCAAAGCATTTTCAGGGTTATATTCATAGACACCCACTTGGGTAAATACTTCAGGCGTTACCTGATATTTCACCCGACCACCCCATTGTGCAACAGGGGTATTCATCCAGATATTGCCTTGCCATTTACCCATTTGTGCAGCACAAAATGCAGTACTTTGGAAATCGCAAGCCATTACGTTAAAGTCCATACCCAGACCTAAACGCCCCACTTTGACACTCACGCCCTGATCTTTAAAATTCTTTTCAATCGACAATTCACTTAAACGTGTTTTTTGGTTACCACGGCCAAAGTTTGCCTGAACATTGGCAAGTTGCGGCACCTCACCTTGCAAATCATCGACTGTGGTACTTTGTCCTTGGCGTGTGCTCACTGCAGCACGAATGGTGACACCTTCCCAACCGGCAAGTTTTTCCATATCGAAAGTTGAACCTAACCAGAACTGGCTGGCTACAGTCGGATCATTCCCCTCATCACGACCACCATCGGCTAAATAGGCAACATCAGCAGCAATATTGGCATCAAACTTCACCCCTTGCGCAGCCAGTTCGGTACGTTTACCGTTCCAGTCCCCCAACAAATACTGACCATTAGGGTCAAATGCTTCAGCGGCTTGAGTTTGGGTCATGGCTGTCAACACAAAGGCTGGCAATAAAGCTAGACTAATTTTTTTCATAAGAAAAACCAAAAATGCAAAGTTTCAGTTAGAAATCGATTCATTGAATCGATATTATTATGTGAAAATTACCTAATTTTTAGCCACTTATGTCAGCATTTTTTTTATCACTAATTAAATAAAAAGTTATGAATTAATAAAAACAAATAACTATTAGTTTTAATATAGGTATATATATTGTTATTTTTCATAATTTTAAGTAACAAATATTAAAATTCAAACTCATCATATTGAAAATATATTCTGGCGGTTCAATTAGACCAATTGATACATTTTTAACCTATTTATAAAATTTAAGCTCTTCCCCCTAAAAGTCTTACTTCACTCTGCACAATTCAAAAGCAGCTCTTGTATTCCTTGCCGGATAACCCGATA
>Ga0308170_10003981_pt1 | contig 11839 bp, 8 predicted proteins | sample PhyBR2_2_FD_202136 | JGI IMG/M metagenome (GOLD analysis project Ga0308170, IMG submission 202136) | Phyllosphere microbial communities from UC Gill Tract Community Farm, Albany, California, United States - DLSLSB.R2 | ecosystem: Host-associated > Plants > Phyllosphere > Unclassified | place... | reverse complement strand
CACCGACCTTTTTCCTCCCCTCCATCGATTCCATGACCCGACTCAAGATCACCGCCGGCGGCCTCGAATTCATCGCCCTGACCCATCCCGACGCGCCGCGCACCGTGGCGGCGTTCCTCTCGCTGCTGCCCTACCGCCAGCAGTTGATCCACGTGCGCTGGAGCGGCGAGGGCTGCTGGGTGCCGCTGGGCGAGTTCAGGCTGGAAGCCGACGGCGCGCCGGTCGGCTTCGAGAACCACACCAGCCACCCGTCGGTGGGCGACATCCTGTTCTATCCGGGCGGCTACAGCGAGACCGAGATCATCCTGGCCTATGGCGCCTGCAGCTTCTCCAGCAAGATGGGCCAGCTCGCCGGCAACCATTTCCTCACCATCGTCGAGGGGCGCGAGCAGCTGCGCGCGCTCGGCGAGCGGGTGCTGTGGCAGGGCGCCCAGGACGTGCTGTTCGAACTCGCCTGACCGGCCCCACGGCGCGTCGGCCGGGCCGATGCGCCTAAAATCGCGCCTCCCCGAGGAGCGTTGCAGCGGAGCGCGTCGCGCCCCGCCAGGCTCGGGCGTGTTCCCCCCTGCAACGACGCTCGCCTGAACCTCCGCGAACCAGGTGAGTCCATGCCGTCGTCCTCCAGCCCCGCCACTTCCGCCGCCACATCCACCGCCGCCGTCCCGGCGATGAAGCTGTCGGGTCTCGAACCCGTGCAGATCGGCGAGGGAACCTTGTTCGTCAACATCGGCGAGCGCACCAACGTCACCGGCTCCAAGGCCTTCGCGCGCATGATCCTGAACGGCCAGTTCGAGGAGGCCCTGGCCGTCGCGCGCCAGCAGGTGGAGAACGGGGCCCAGGTGATCGACATCAACATGGACGAGGCCATGCTCGACAGCAAGGCCGCGATGGTGCGCTTCCTGAACCTGATCGCCTCGGAGCCCGACATCGCGCGCGTGCCGATCATGGTGGACAGCTCCAAGTGGGAGGTCATCGAGGCCGGCCTGCGCTGCATCCAGGGCAAGGGCATCGTCAACTCGATCAGCATGAAGGAGGGCGAGGACCAGTTCCGCCACCAGGCGCGGCTGCTGCGCCGCTATGGCGCCGCGGCGGTCGTGATGGCCTTCGACGAGAAGGGCCAGGCCGACACCTACGAGCGCAAGGTCGAGATCTGCGAGCGCGCCTATCGCATCCTGGTCGACGAGATCGGCTTCCCGGCCGAGGACATCATCTTCGACCCCAACATCTTCGCCGTCGCCACCGGCATCGAGGAGCACGACAACTATGCGGTCGACTTCATCGAGGCCACGCGCTGGATCAAGCAGAACCTGCCCGGCGCCAAGGTCTCGGGCGGCGTCAGCAACGTCAGCTTCAGCTTTCGTGGCAACGATCCCGTGCGCGAGGCGATCCACACCGTGTTCCTGTATCACGCCATCAAGGCCGGCATGGACATGGGCATCGTCAACGCCGGCATGGTGGGCGTCTACGACGACCTGGAGCCGGTGCTGCGCGAGCGGGTCGAGGACGTCATCCTCAACCGCCGAGCCGATGCCGGCGAGCGCCTGGTCGAGGTGGCCGAGACCGCCAAGAGCGGTGCCAAGGACGAGAGCCGGCGCAACGACTGGCGCGGCACGCCCGAGGCGCCGGTGAGCGTGGGCGACCGGCTCAGCCACGCGCTGGTCCATGGCATCACCGAGTTCATCGTCGAGGACACCGAGGAGGCGTATCGCGGCATCCTGGCCGGGGGCGGGCGTCCGCTGCACGTCATCGAGGGCCCGCTCATGGACGGCATGAACGTGGTGGGCGACCTGTTCGGCGCCGGCAAGATGTTCCTGCCCCAGGTGGTGAAGTCGGCCCGGGTCATGAAGCAGGCCGTGGCCCACCTGCTGCCCTACATCGAGGAGGAGAAGCTGCGCGACGAGGCCGCCGGCCGCGACGTGCGCACCAAGGGCAAGATCGTCATCGCCACCGTCAAGGGCGACGTCCACGACATCGGCAAGAACATCGTCACGGTGGTCCTGCAGTGCAACAACTTCGAGGTCGTGAACATGGGCGTGATGGTGCCCTGCCACGAGATCCTGGCGCGCGCCAAGGTCGAGGGGGCGGACATCGTCGGCCTCTCCGGCCTCATCACGCCGAGCCTGGAGGAGATGCAGTACGTCGCCGGCGAGATGCAGCGCGACGACCATTTCCGCATCAGGAAGATCCCGCTGATGATCGGCGGCGCCACCACCAGCCGGGTGCACACGGCCGTCAAGATCGCGCCGCACTACGAGGGCCCGGTGGTCTACGTGCCCGACGCCTCGCGCAGCGTCAGCGTGGCGCAGTCGCTGCTCTCCGACCAGGCCGCGAAGTACATCGACGAGCTCAACGTCGACTACGACAAGGTGCGCCTGCAGCACGCGAACAAGAAGCAGACGCCGCTGTGGCCGCTGGCCAAGGCGCGCGCCAACCGCACGCCGATCGACTGGAGCGGCTATGTCCCGCCGGTGCCGAAGTTCATCGGCCGGCGCGTCTTCCGCAACTTCGACCTCACCGAGCTGGCCAAGTACATCGACTGGGGCCCGTTCTTCCAGACCTGGGACCTGGCCGGGCCGTTCCCGGCCATCCTGAAGGACGAGGTGGTCGGCACCGAGGCCGTGCGCGTCTACGCCGACGGCCAGCGCATGCTCAAGCGCCTGATCGAGGGCCGCTGGCTCAGCGCCAGCGGCGTCGTCGGCTTCTGGCCGGCCAACAGCGTCGACGACGACGACATCGCGCTCTACACCGACGAGACGCGCAACGAGGTCGCGCTGACCTGGCACGGCCTGCGCCAGCAGACCGAGAAGCCGGTCATCGAGGGCGTGCCGCGCCCGAGCCGCTGCCTGGCCGACTTCGTGGCGCCGCGCTCGAGCGGATTGAAGGACTACGTGGGCATGTTCGCCGTCACGGCGGGCCTGGGCGTGGAGAAGAAGGAGAAGTACTTCGTCGACGATCTCGACGACTACTCGGCCATCATGCTCAAGGCACTGGCCGACCGGCTGGCCGAGGCCTTCGCCGAGGCCCTGCACCATCGCGTGCGCACCGACCTCTGGGGCTATGCCGCCGGCGAGGGCCTGAGCAACGAGGAGATGATCGCCGAGAAGTACCGCGGCATCCGTCCGGCGCCGGGCTATCCGGCCTGTCCCGACCACAGCGTCAAGCGCGCCATGTTCGATCTCATGGGCTGCGCCGACATCGGCATGACCCTGACCGAGAGCCTGGCCATGACGCCGGCGGCCAGCGTCAGCGGCTTCTTCCTGGCGCATCCCGACTCGACGTACTTCAATGTCGGCAAGATCGGCCACGACCAGCTGGCCGACCAGGCTGCGCGCCGCCATCAGCCGGAGTCGGAGCTGGAGCGCCTGCTGGCGCCCAACCTGTAGCCAGGCCAGGCCAGCCGGGGCCGGCGCCTCAGCGGCGCCGCAGCAGCAGCGCCTGGCGCAGCATGCGGGCGGCGCGGTCGCGGATCTTGCCCGGCATCAGGCGATGCGGTCGCGCGGGCTGCGCCTGCGCGCTGCGGCAGGCGCCCAGGAAGTCGTCGAGGATCGCGGTGTCGTCCACCGTGCTCACGGTGCTGCCGGGGCGGTGGAACTCCGGATGCCACTGCGTCGCGGCGATGTAGCCGCCGCCGGTGCGACCGGCGACGCGGCGGATCGCCTCGGGCACGCGGTCGGGATAGCTCCAGGCCTCGACCTCGAAGCCCGGCGCCAGATCCTTGATGCCCTGGTGATGGATGCTGTTGACGCGGGCATGCGCCACGCCGGGATAGAGCCTCGACAGCCGGGTGCCCTCGACCAGTTCGATGTCGTGGAAGTTCTGGTCGTAGCTCACCGGATCGCGATGGCGCAGCGCGTTGGGATGCTGCGTCTCGATGTCCTGGAACAGCGTGCCGCCGAAGGCCACGTTGATGAGCTGCAGGCCCCGGCAGACGCCGAAGATCGGCTTGCCGGCCTGCTCGAACGCCTCCACCAGCGCCAGGTCGTAGAGGTCGCGGATGCGGTCGCCGATCCACGCCTCGCGCAATGGCACCTCGCCATAGCTGCCGGGCCAGACGTCGGCGCCGCCGTGCATGACGACGCCGTCGAGCCATTCGGCGTAGTGCGAGAGCTTGGTGTCGCCGCGCGCGGTGGCGCCGGTCGGGCAGGGCACCATCACGACCATCGCGCCGGCGGACATCAGCCAGTGCGCGATCGACTGCTCGACATACTGCAGCGTCTTGTTGGTGAACAGCGGGCGGGACGGATCGGCATGCTGGAAGCAGGCGGAGAGACCGATCTTGAGACGGCCGGCGACAGTCTGGGGCATGGTGCGGGAACCCGCCGGGCGGGCGTGGGGACAGCGGAGGAAATCCATTGTGACCAGGCCGGGCCGTGGACGGGTCGGACGGCATCCTCAATGTCTCCGGGCCGCGACAGTCGGTGGTGGGTCGGCATCCCGTGGCGATTGACAGCATCGATGCGATCCACACGATGGCTCGTTAAAAGCTATAATCCTGGGTTCGTTTCGATATCACGACGAAGCATTTCGTCTTCCCTGCTGGCTGGCCCGGCGATCCCGTCACCAGGATCATCGGGCTTCCCGCCTCCCCAGCCAGCCGCACAGTGTGTTGGAGCGCCACGGTCCTTGCGGACCAGGCGTCCATGTGTGCCACCACTGCCTTCGTGCCTGTTGAAGCGAACCGCGCGCTCGTTAGGCGCCGCGGCCGGTCCGTATCGACGCCATCACGGCCGGCCCCGTCCCGTTCTCAACTGTATTCAGCGCATTCGCGGCGTCGCGGTGCGCAAGGCTTTCATGGACATCATTCAACACAGCGTGGCGATGGGTAAATACCTCGTCTCGCCCCTGATCAAGAACCTCGACGACGGTCGTTTCGCCGCCTCGGTCTCGATCCGCTCCGGCCGCGGCAGCGGCATGCACGATCGCGTGATGCGCTTCACGCCACGTTTCACCAGCCATTCGGCGGCCCTGCGCTATGCCGTCGACGAAGGACTGGGCTGGGTGCGCGAACGCACCGGCTCGCGCGTTGTATCGGCATCGCCGGTGCCGTGCGCCGCATGAGCGTTCCGCCCGCCCACCGCATCGTTTTCCCGTCATCACCGTCAACACACATCCAGAGGTAATTCATGGCCAAGGAAGAACTCATCGAAATGAACGGCGCAGTGACCGAAGTCCTGCCCGACTCGCGCTATCGCGTCACGCTCGACAACGGGCACCAGCTGATCGCCTACAGCGGCGGCAAGATGCGCAAGCACCACATCCGCATCCTGGCCGGCGACAAGGTGTCGCTGGAGCTGTCGCCCTACGACCTGACCAAGGGCCGCATCACGTTCCGCCACCTGGAGCGCCGTGGACCGCCGCCGGTCAACTCCGGCAACAACTCGCAGCGTCGCTGATCCCTCCGTGACCGCTCCCGTGACAGGTTCCGCTGCCGCCGATGCCGCAGCCGGGTTCGCCGCGCTGCCGCTCGCGCCGCAGACGCTCGCCAACCTTGCCCAGCTCGGCTATGCGCAGATGACGCCGATCCAGGCCGCCAGCCTGCCGGTGGCGCTGCTCGGGCACGACCTGATCGCGCAGGCCAAGACCGGCAGCGGCAAGACCGCCGCCTTCGCGCTGGCGCTGTTGGCCAATCTCAATCCGCGCCGCTTCGCCGTCCAGGCGATGGTGCTGTGCCCGACGCGCGAACTGGCCGACCAGGTCACCACCGAGATCCGCCGCCTGGCGCGCGCGGAGGAGAACGTCAAGGTCGTGACGCTGTGCGGTGGCGTCGCCCTGCGCGGCCAGACCGCCAGCCTGGAGCACGGCGCCCACATCGTGGTCGGCACGCCCGGGCGCATCATGGACCACCTCGAGCGCGGCAGCCTCGACCTGCAGGCCCTCAACACGCTGGTGCTCGACGAGGCCGACCGCATGCTGGACATGGGTTTCTTCGAGGACATCGCGACGGTCGCGCGCCAGTGTCCGCCGCAGCGCCAGACCCTGCTGTTCTCGGCCACCTATCCCGAGGGCATCGGCAAGCTGGCCGAGCGCTTCATGAAGACGCCCCAGCGCATCACCGTGCAGGCGCAGCACGAGGAGAGCCGGATCGTCCAGTACTGGTACGAGGTCGGCAACCACGAGCGCCTGCATGCGGTGTCGCAGCTGCTCGACCACTTCCGGCCGCAGAGCACGCTGGCGTTCTGCAACACCAAGCAGCAGTGCCGCGATCTGGTCGCCGTGCTGCAGGCGCAGGGCTTCAGCGCCCTGGCGCTGTTCGGCGAGCTGGAGCAGCGCGAGCGCGACCAGGTGCTGGTGCAGTTCGCCAACCGCAGCTGTTCGGTGCTGGTGGCGACCGACGTCGCCGCGCGCGGCCTCGACATCGCCCAGCTCGAAGCCGTCGTCAACGTCGACGTGACGCCCGATGCCGAAGTGCACATCCACCGCATCGGCCGTACCGGCCGGGCCGGCGCCGAGGGTCTGGCGCTCAATCTCGCGAGCATGGACGAGATGGGCAGCGTCGGGAAGATCGAGCAGCTCCAGGGCCGCGAATCGACCTGGCGGCCGCTCTCGGAGCTCACGCCGGGCAGCGGCGAGCCGCTGCGCCCGCCCATGTCCACGCTGCAGATCGTCGGTGGCCGCAAGGAGAAGATCCGCGCCGGCGACGTGCTGGGCGCCTTGACCGGCGAAGCCGGCTTCACCCGCGAGCAGGTCGGCAAGATCAACGTCAACGAGTTCTCCACCTATGTGGCGGTCGATCGGCGGATCGCGCGCGAGGCCGCCCACAGGCTCTCCACCGGTCGCGTCAAGGGCAAGTCCGTCAAGGTACGGCTGCTCGACGATGTGGCCTAATTCGTCCTTCGCATATTTCCACAGCAGAGTTTCAAGATGCCCCAAAAGATTCGTACCGAAGCAGACCGCATGGCCACCCCCCGTCCCACGCCCGTCGCCGGCTACAACATCCCCAAGAGCGGTGGCGGCCAGAAGGTCAGCCTGGAGCGCGGCACCGCCACGCGCAGCAAGAAGAACCCCGGCAAGCGTCCCAAGAAGGGCGGCTGAGGCCTCCGGTGCCGCCAGCGGCACCCGTGTCGCAGCAGCAGAGGAAAGCGCCCCGCGGGGCGCTTTTTTCATGGGCCGCGGGCTTGCCGTCGGTGCTCTCCGACACACCGGTCGCCCCGGCGGGCCCACCATCGCAGCCAGGCTCACGACCCGTCGTCCCGACCCTCCGGGCGCCGGCCGGGTCCGCCCGAAAGATCTCCTCATGACGACCTCCGACGCCACCACCCCCGTCTGGTTCATCACCGGCTGTTCGACCGGCTTCGGCCATGAACTCGCCCGCGCCGTGCTCGCGCGCGGCTGGCGCGTCGCGGCCACGGCACGCGACCGCTCGCGTCTCGCCGACCTGGTCGGGGCGGCGGGGGAGCGCGCGCTGGCGCTCGATCTCGACGTCACCGATGCGGCGCAGGTCGCCGCCGCCGTCGCCGCGGCCGAGGCGCGCTTCGGCCGCATCGACGTCCTGGTCAACAACGCCGGCTATGGCTATCAGTCCTCGGTCGAGGAAGGCGAGGAGGCGCAGATCCGGGCCCAGTTCGATGCCAACGTGTTCGGCCTGTTCGCCGTCACCCGGGCGGTGCTGCCGGGCATGCGGGCACGCCGCCATGGCCACGTGCTCAACATCACCTCGGTGGCCGGCTTCGTCGGCTTTCCGGGCTCGGGCTACTACGCGGCGAGCAAGCATGCGGTCGAGGGCTTCTCGGACGCCCTGGCCTTCGAGGGCGAGCCCCTGGGCATCCGGGTGACCTGCGTCGCGCCGGGACCGTTCCGCACCGACTGGGCCGGCCGCTCGCTGCGCCAGACGCCCAGCCGCATCGCCGACTACGCCTCGACCGCCGGCGCGCGCATGGCGGCCACCGCCACGCGCAGCGGCCACCAGCCGGGCGACCCGGTCCGCGCGGCCGAGGCCATGATCCACATCACCGAGATCGATTCGCCGCCGCGCCACCTGGTGCTCGGCGCCTTCGGCGTCGATGCCGTCGCCGGCCGCCTGCGCGGCAGCCTGGAGGAGATCGAACGCTGGCGCGACGTCGGCGTGGGCACGGATTTCCCGCCGGGCTGAGTCACGGTCGCGCGGCGCGACACCGCGCCCCGCCATGGGGCCGACTCAATCGGCGCCGCCCAGCACGCTGCCCACCAGCCAGACATTGGCGATGGCGATCACGCCGAACAGTCCCCACGCCGCCATACGCAGCGCCGGACCATTGACGAAGCGCCCCATCAATGCCGGGTCGCTGGTGAAGCGCACCAGCGGCCAGATCGCGAAGGGCAGCTGGAAGCTCAGCACCACCTGGCTGAGCACCAGCATGCGGCCGATGCCATCGTCGCCGAACCACCAGACGCCGACGAAGGCCGGCACCAGCGCCAGCGCACGCGTGGCGAGACGGCGCTGCCAGCACGGGATCTTCAGGTCGAGGAAGCCCTCCATCACGATCTGGCCGGCGATGGTGCCGGTGAAGGTCGAACTCTGGCCGGAGGCGAGCAGCGCGATGCCGAACAGCGCGGCGGCGAAGGCGCTGCCCACCAGCGGCTCGATGAGGTGGTAGGCATCCTCGATGCCGGTGACCTCGCGATGGCCGCTGGCATTGAAGGCGCTGGCCGCCAGCACCATGATGGCGGCGTTGACCAGCAGGGCCAGCGAGAGCGAGACGATCGCATCCGCCGTGCAGAAGCGGATCGCCTCGCTGCGCGCCGCGTCGGTCGGCGCCACCAGCCGGGTCTGCACGATCGACGAATGCAGGTACAGGTTGTGCGGCATCACCGTGGCTCCGACGATGCCGATCGCCAGGTACAGCGCGCCGGGCTGCTGCAGGCGCTCCAGGCTGGGCGCGAAGCCCATGGCGACGCCGAACCAGTTCGGCTGCGCCATCACCAGCTCGATCGCGAAGCAACCGGCGATGGTCGCCACCAGCGCCAGGACGATCGCCTCGACGCGCCGGAAGCCCGCGCCCTGCAGGCCGAGCACCAGGATGGTGTCGAAGGCCGTGATGGCGATGCCGGTGGTGACCGAGACGCCGAACAGCAGGTGCAGCGCCAATGCGCTGCCCAGCACCTCGGCCAGGTCGCAGGCGACGATGGCGAGCTCGGCGCCCAGCCACAGGAAGCGGTTGACCGCGGGCGAGTAGCGCTCCCGGCACAGGCGCGCCAGGTCCTTCTGCGCCACCAGGCCCAGGCGCACGCACAGCGTCTGCAGCAGCATCGCCGCCAGGCTCGCCAGCAGCACGACGAACAGCAGGCCGTAGCCGAAGCGCGAACCGGCCTCGATGTCGGTGGCCCAGTTGCCCGGGTCCATGTAGCCCACCGAGACGAGGAGGCCGGGACCGGCGTAGCGCCAGAGCTTGCGATGGAAGGAGAGCGAGGGATCGACGGCGATGCTGCCCTTGACTTCGGAGGGGCAGAACGGCGCCGTGGCGGTGCGCGGCAGGAACGACATGCGGCGGATGATAGGTGCGCGACGATGGGCCGGCTGCCCGGGGTCAATGTCGCACCGTCCTACACAACGCTTGAGGGGAGGTCCTTAGTTTGTCTTCAAAGGCGTCGTGAAATCCTCCCGACGTTTCTCCCCACCGATACCTCGAAAGCGCATACATGGCTCAATCCAGCAAGGCGTCACCGCCTTCCTCCGTTTCCCCCGCCGTCGCAACCGCCGCTCAGGCCGCGGCCCGCAATACCGACAGCGGCCCCGCGCATCCGGCGCCTCCCGGTGCCGCCGGCGGCGACGTCCTGGCCCAGAAGGCCGCCGACACGCAGACCCTCGTCGCCGCCATGCCGGCCAACACCAACAAGGCCCTCGAACACGGCATGGACAACGCCCTGGCCGCGCCCCAGGGCCTGACGGCCACGCCGCCCTCGCGCCTGCCCACCGGCAGCACGCCGTCGGAGAGCAACTCGTCGGCCAAGGCGGGCACGGTGGCGCCCGAAGGCGTCAATGCCACCATCGGCACGCTCGACCGCGTGCGCGTCGACTCGTCGGGCCAGATCCTGACGACGAACCAGGGCGTGAAGATCGCCGACAACCAGAACTCGCTCAAAGCCGGCCTGCGCGGCCCGGCGCTGCTGGAAGACTTCATCCTGCGCGAGAAGATCACCCATTTCGACCACGAGCGCATTCCGGAGCGCATCGTGCACGCCCGCGGATCGGGCGCGCATGGCTACTTCGAAGCCTACGAGTCGCTGGCCAAGTACACCAAGGCCTCGGTGTTCGCCGAAGCCGGCAAGATCACGCCGGTGTTCGTGCGCTTCTCGACCGTCGCCGGCGAGCGCGGCTCCAAGGACACGGCCCGCGACGTGCGCGGCTTCGCGGTCAAGTTCTACACCGACGAAGGCAACTGGGACCTGGTGGGCAACAACATCCCCGTCTTCTTCATCCAGGACGCCATCAAGTTCCCCGATCTGGTCCATGCCGTCAAGCCGGAGCCGCACCACGGCATGCCGCAGGCGGCCTCGGCGCATGACACGTTCTGGGATTTCGTCTCGCTGATGCCCGAGTCGACCCACATGCTGATGTGGCAGATGAGCGACCGCACGCTGCCGCGCAGCTACCGGATGATGCAGGGCTTCGGCGTGCACACCTTCCGGCTGGTCAATGCCGAGGGTGAATCGGTGTTCGTGAAGTTCCACTGGCAGCCCAAGCTCGGCACGCACTCGATGGTGTGGGACGAGGCGGTGAAGATCTCCGGCGCCGATCCGGACTTCCATCGTCGCGACCTGTGGGAAGCCATCGATGCGGGCGAGTATCCGGAGTGGGAACTGGGCCTGCAGATCTTCACCGAGGAGCAGGCCGCGGGCTTCAGCTTCGACGTGCTGGACTCGACCAAGGTCATCCCCGAGGAACTGGTGCCCGTGCAGATCGTGGGCCGCATGGTGCTCAACCGCAACCCGGACAACTTCTTCGCCGAGACCGAGCAGGTGGCCTTCTGCACCGCGCACATCGTGCCGGGCATGGATTTCACCAACGACCCGCTGCTGGCCGGCCGCATCCACTCCTACGTGGACACGCAGATCAGCCGCCTGGGCGGCCCCAACTTCCACGAGCTGCCGATCAACGCGCCGATCGCGCCGGTCCACAACAACCAGCGTGACGGCATGCATCGCCAGGCGATCCCGCGCGGTCGCGTGTCGTACGAGCCGAATTCGCTGGCCGGCGGCGCTCCGTACCAGGCCGGTGCGGCCCAGGGCTTCCAGAGCATCGCCCGTCGCATCGACGCGGCGGAGTCGAGCGACAAGGTGCGCGGCAAGCCGGAGAAGTTCGCCGACCATTACACGCAGGCCACGCTGTTCTACGAGAGCCAGACGCCGGTCGAGCAGGCCCACATCGCCGCCGCGTTCCGCTTCGAGCTGTCCAAGGTGGCGGTGCCGGCGATCCGCCAGCGCATGGTCGCCGGCCTGGTGAACGTGTCGCCCGCGCTGGCGTCCCAGGTGGCCGCGGATCTGGGCATGGAAGTGCCCGCCGCGCTGCCGAAGGCCCTGGAGACCCCGGCGACGCCGGAAGTCGACAAGTCGCCCGCGCTGTCGCTGATGGCCCGTCCGGGCGATGGCGGCATCCGCACCCGCAAGATCGCGATCCTGGTGGCGCATGGCGTCGATGGCGCTTCCGCCGTGGCGGTGCACAAGGCCCTGTTCGACGCCGGCGCGGTGCCGCGCTTCGTCGCGCCGCGCCTGGGCACCGTGAAGACGGCCGATGGCACGCCGATCGAGGCCGATGCCACGCTGGAGAACACGCCCGGCTTCCTGTTCGATGCCCTGGTGCTGCCCGATGGCGCCGCCGGTGTCGAGTTGCTGGCCGGCGATGGCCACACGGCCGAGTTCGTCA
>Ga0308170_10003979_pt1 | contig 11841 bp, 10 predicted proteins | sample PhyBR2_2_FD_202136 | JGI IMG/M metagenome (GOLD analysis project Ga0308170, IMG submission 202136) | Phyllosphere microbial communities from UC Gill Tract Community Farm, Albany, California, United States - DLSLSB.R2 | ecosystem: Host-associated > Plants > Phyllosphere > Unclassified | place... | reverse complement strand
CAGGAGCGCGTTGAGGCCCTGTTGCTGCTCCGGGGTGACCGGCCCGGATGCGCAGCCGGGCGCCGTCGAGCCTTCACTGCACAGGAAGATGGCCACCTGGACCTTGTCGTACCAGTACCCCTTCATCTGGTTGATCTGCATCTGCAGCATCCCGGCGGCGCCCACAAAAGTAAGCGATACGAAGGTCACCAGGATGACCGAGACCACCATGGAAAGGTTGCGGCGCAACCCGCTGCCGATCTCCGAGAGGATGAACGCAAGCCTCATCGCTGGGCCTCCCCTTCGGCACCCTCGCCCGGAAGGCCGCCGTCGGGCGTCTCCCTGCCGCTGGCATCCTTCAAGCGGCGGGACTGGCCGACGACGGGAATCATGGAGGTGTAGAGAGCCTTGGCTTCGTCGCGGATCACCACGCCGTTCTTGAGTTCAACCACCCGCTTGCGCATCTCGTTGACGATGTCGTCGTCGTGCGTGGCCATCACCACCGTGGTTCCGTTCTGGTTGATCTTGTCCAGCACGCCCATGATTCCCATGGACGTGGTGGGGTCCAGGTTTCCGGTGGGTTCGTCCGCGAGGAGGATCCCGGGACGGTTGACAACGGCCCGTGCGATGGCAACGCGCTGCTGCTCGCCGCCGGACAGTTCATGCGGCATGCGGTGTTCCTTGCCCTCCAGGCCGACGGTCTTGAGGACCTCGGGGACGGTGTCGCGGATGACGCTGCGGCTCTTGCCGATGACCTGCATGGCGAAGGCGACGTTGGCGAACACGTTCTTTTGGGGCAGGAGGCGGAAATCCTGGAAGACGACGCCGATGCCGCGGCGGAGGCGTGGGACCCGCCAACTGGAAATCTTGGCTACGTTCTGGCCGGCGACGTAGACGGCGCCGGACGTGGCGCGGTCTTCCTTCAGTACAAGCCGGAGGAAGGTCGACTTCCCGGAGCCGGACGCGCCGACAAGGAAGGCGAATTCGCCGCGGTCAATCTCAAGGGTGACGGAGTCCAGCGCCGGACGGGCTTTCTGGTCGTAGACCTTGGTGACATTTTCGAATCGGATCATGGCCCTAAGTACCCTGCAGGGCATGGCTGATTCTTCAGATGCAGCCCAGTTCTGCAGCCGGTGCACGGGTTTTCGTTTGGGGAAAGTAGGGCCCCGGCCCCTTGACTATACGCAAAACGCCCGGCGGTTGGTCGGGCTTAGTGGGGCGTGTCGCCGGATCAGCAGCTCCCCGTCCTTGGGGATGGGCCTACTTTTCCGCGTTCCGGTTGTCCGTGCGCCACCGGATGCCGGCGTCGATGAAGTCGTCGATTTCGCCGTCGAATACCGCTGCGGTGTTGCCCACCTCGTGCTCGGTGCGCAGGTCCTTCACCATTTGGTAGGGGTTCAGGACGTAGGAGCGCATCTGGTCACCCCAGGATGATTTGACGTCCCCGGCCAGCGCTTTCTTCTCCGCGTCCTCCTGTTCCTTCTTCAGGAGCAGGAGACGGGACTGGAGCACGCGCATGGCAGCTGCGCGGTTCTGCAGCTGGGACTTCTCGTTCTGCATCGAAACGACGGTCCCGGTGGGGATGTGTGTAAGCCGGACCGCGGAGTCTGTGGTGTTCACGGACTGGCCGCCGGGGCCGGATGAACGGAACACGTCCACGCGGATTTCGTTGTCCGGGATGTCAATGGAGTCTGTCTGTTCGATCAACGGGATGACTTCAACGGCCGCGAATGAGGTCTGGCGCCGGCCCTGGTTATCAAACGGGCTGATTCTGACCAGGCGGTGTGTTCCGGCCTCCACGCTGAGGGTCCCGTACGCGTAGGGCGCCTTTACCTCGAATGTGGCTGATTTGAGTCCAGCCTCTTCGGCGTAGGAGGTATCCATGACGGTGGTGGGGTAGCCATGCCGTTCCGCCCAGCGGAGGTACATGCGAAGGAGCATTTCGGCGAAGTCCGCGGCGTCGACGCCGCCCGCGCCGGCCCGGATGGAGACCACGGCTTCGCGCTCGTCGTACTCCCCGGACAGCAGCGTGACCACTTCCAGGTCCTTGAGGGCTTTCTTAATGGACTCGAGCTCGGCCGCGGCCTCCCCCATCGAGTCGGCGTCGTCCTCGTCCTGTCCGAGTTCCACCAGGACCTCGAGATCATCAATCCGGGCCGCCAGGTTGGTGAGGCGTTCGAGTTCAGACTGCCGGTGGGAGAGCCTCGAGGTGATTTTCTGTGCGGCCGCCGGATCGTCCCAAAGGTCCGGCTCCCCTGCCCGCTCGCTGAGTTCGGCGATGTCTTCCTTGAGTGCCTCCACGTCGGAAACGCGTTCGATGGACTCGTAGGTGGCGCGGAGCGCGCGGATTTCAGCGGAAAAATCAATATTGGCCATGGTGGATTAAGCCTACGCTATCGGGACATGGCGCCCGCCTCTGCTGGTTTACGCGCCAACTGTCTGGCTGCAAGATGCCTGCCGGTCGGTCGGCTGGCGGGCTGGGCCGGCTGGGCCGGGGGCTTCAGCGAAGCTAAGGATTTTGTAGTTCAGGGATTCACCGGGTAAGGCGTGAGCGCGCGGTTGAAGTCGCCTCGATGCGGATGCCGTCCGGAATAAGGAAATTCACCACAGGCGGGTGCACCGCCGCGGTAAGGACCACGACGGCGGTAGAACCGTCCGGCGTCCCCGTTGCGCCGCCGACCGCAAGGCCGGAAAAACGTTGTGAGGCTGGGCTCCGCGAGACAAAATCGGCGGCGACATTCCGCACGCGGGCAGCGTTGAGGACGGCCGCGGGGCTTCCACCCTCTGACGCCACCTCCCCCAGCGTGTAGCTGTCGGCCGCGGCCAGCGATGCCCCGTCGGCCAGGGACAGGAGGCGCTTGTGCTCCAGGTACACAGCGGATATCCCCATAACTACTGTTGCCACCAACAGGCCCAGAGCCACGTAGCCGAGGATCATGACCATCAGCTGGCCTCCCTCGTCAGGTTCCCGCTGTTTCACCGGTACCGCCCTACCAGCTGGGTAGCCGATGCTGCGACCTCTGTTACCGGCATCCCTTCGGCAAAGGGCATGAATGGCAAGGGCACACGCAGGTTGACGGTGACTGTTACCGCGGTGCCAGCGGCTTGGCAGTCCGCGGGATTGCAGGTGGTTGTCATGGCTGCCTGATCTACCTGCTGCCCAAAATCGGATAGGGCCAGGGCTACAGCCCGTTCGGCTGCCGCTTGGGCGGTGGAGGCATCGGGTTGGGCGACAAATACCTTCGCCGCCTGGTCTGCTGCGCCCACCACAGCGAAGGAACCGCCCTGGATTTGGCCGACCGTGATGACGAAGTACACCAACGGGACCATCAGCAGGAGTGCCAGGAAAGTGAACTCGACTACGGCACTCCCCTGCTCATGCACACTGTCCTGGGGCGTCTTCCGGTCCGCGCAGCCAACATCCCCCGAGCGCCGGAGCCTGTCGTGCACTTCCGCGCCGCCGGGCTTGTCCCGGCACAGGGCCTCTACCAAGCGCCCTCGGCCACGGAAGCTAAGGCTGGACAGCCGCATGGCCTTTCACCTCCAGCATGTCCCGTGGTCCAATGAGCCCGATGACCGGCATTGGGGACCGGACGGTAACCTCCAACGTACGCATCCCCTGGACTGTCACTTCCCGCGCAATGACCTGCTCCGAAAAGCCCTCGTTCAAAGCGATACCTATAAGGCTGCGGGTTCGTTCTTCGGCATCCGCGGCATTACGGTCGGCGAGCGTCCCGTACCTGGCGCCGGAAGCAGCAGCATCGATGAGGGTATTCCGGACGTGTAGAACCAGGGTCAGCTGGATAATCGCGAGAAAGAACATCGTCAGCAGCGCGCCGACCAGGACGAAGTCCACAACGGCTGAGCCCTGCTCCCCCCGCCGGGAGGGCTCCGGTTGCATCATTGGACCGGCCTCCTCAGGGGTCAGTTTCCCACTTTGTCCATGGCTTGATTGAACATGGCCTCCAGGGCCGGGCCCGCGAGCGCCAGCAGGGCTGCGACCAGGACCGCGGACATCAACGTAATCATGACCCAGCCCGGGACGTCCCCGCGCTCAGGGCCCTCATTGGCGCCGGGGCCCTCGTACTGCTGGGGGCTGGCGGTCCGGATCATGCGCAGCTGCAGCAATACCGCAAGGCCAAGAAGCAGCGTCGCGCAGCGGGTTCCCATGGTTTTCATCTTGCGTCCTATTCCTGTTTCCGTAGAGGGGACTTGCAGTAGTGGCTAAAGGGCGGGATTTTCGGGATCGTGGTTCTCATCAGAACCCCAGGTTGATCGCGGCGAGGCCGGGAAAAACCGCGAACACCACGGTCAGCGGAAGCACTCCGAAAACCAGGGGCACCATCATGGCGATTTCCTTTTTTCCTGCAGCTTCCATGAGCTCGCGCTTGGCTGAATCGCGGACGTCCTGAGCCTGTGCGCGGAGCACATCCGCAAGGGGTGTTCCCCTTTCCACGGCAACGACCATCCCATCCACGAACCTGACCAGCGGTGCAAGGTCGGTGCGGGCAGAGAATTCCTGAAGGGCCAGGACCAAGGGCTTGCCGGCCCTCGTCTCGGCGAGGATCTTTGAGAATTCTTTGGACAGCTCGCCGTTAGCGCTCCTGCAGACACGATCCAAAGCACCCGTAGCGCTCTCGCCGGCACCCACTGCCAATGCCATCAGTTCGGCAAGACTGGGAAACTCCGCCATCATTCGCGCTTCCCGCCGTTGGACTTGGACACCCAACCAGTAGTCCCGGAGCGCAAAACCTGCCGCAGCGCTGCCGACGATCACAGCCGCAGCAAAGACCGGACTGAACCTTCCCGCTGCCGCTCCGACGAGAACGACTGCCAGCGAAAGGACAAAACCGCCTGCCGCCCACAACAACTGCTCCGCACGGAAGTCGATGGGTGACTTGTTGATTCCCGCCTGCGCCAACCGACGCCCGGTGGCGCCCGGGGAAGGGTTGAGCTTTCCCAATGCTGAGAGCCAGTCCCGGAACACTGGGCTCAGAATCCGGCCAAGCGGGCCGAACGGGGTGAGGCTATGCTCCCCAGCGCTCAGGAGCCGCGACTCCAGGTTCTGCGATTTCAGTTGGGGCTCAATGCGTTCCGCCAGCGTCATGGGCCGCATCGGCGGGGCCCGGAAGATCACGAGCCATAATCCGAGGCCAAGGCCGGCTCCACAAATCACAGCCGCAGGTGAAACGATCATCATCTGAGTACCCGCTCGTCCTGTGGCAGGGCGCCGATCTTCAACATCACCGTGTAGCAAACCAGCGAGACCACCAGACCGCCGAGCAAGACCGCAGCTCCCATGGGCGTGTTGTAGGCATGAATTGCTTCCGGCCTCGTCGCAAGAAGAATCATCACTATCCACGGAGCAGCGACGGCAAGGCGGGCAGCGTTGATTGTCCAAGATTGCCGTGCCTCAAGCTCACTGCGGGTGCGGGCATTCTCCCGCAGGAATTCCGCCAAGGTGCCCAGGAGCTTTCCCAGGTCTGAGCCGCCCACTTCACGCGTCAGCCGGAGCGCTTCGATGATGCGGTCAGCCACGGGATCCGCGAGCCGCTGTTTCAACTTGTTCAGGGAGCCATCGAACTGACCGCCGGCCCGGTAGTCCGCACCGAACTCCCGGAAGACAGGCCGCAGCTCCTCAGGTCCCTTATCACCGAGCTGGATGAGGGCCTCCGGCAGGGGCAGCCCGGCGCGAATTGCAGACCGAAGATGGTCGACGACGTCAGGCCACAGTTGGCGCAGCATCGCCGACCTCTTTTTGGCCCGCCACCGGAGAACGGTCATCGGCAGCCACGCTCCGAAGAGACCGAAGCAGCCTGCGATCGGCCAGGAACGGCTGAGACCGAAAAAGACCAGTACGACGAAGATGGCCAGCCCGAGGCATGTTGCCACCAAGCCGCGCGGCGAGACCTTATCTATTCCAGCGGCTGCCAGCAGATCAGCCAAGCGGCCGGGCTTACGCTCCGTGTCCCTCTGCGCGGGCGTATCCCAACAAGACCACCAGATGAGGAAGAAGCCGACTCCCGCCACCATTCCAACAAGAGCCGAGCTCATCGCGGATCCAACAGTGCTGCGACCTCGTATCCTGCCCTCGAAAATTTTTCCGCCGCAGGCATGGCGTTCGCGCGGGGGCGCAGGACCCCGTTCTCCAAGGCAAAGACCAGGGATGATTCGATGATGCCGTTTTCCACGCGGCGCCCCAGTGACAGGATCTGCGTGACTTGCCGCCGCCCGTCGGCGTGCCTGCTGCAATGGACCACGAGGTCTATGCACGATGCGACAGTGGGAACTACGAACGCGCTGGATATGTTGTCCCCGGCCAGGAGCGGGAGTGTGCAGATTTTCGTTACTGCATCATGGGCTGAGTTGGCATGGACGGTACACATTCCCGGCAGGCCCGAGTTCAAGGCGATAAGCATGTCCAGGCTCTCGGCTTCCCGCACTTCCCCCACCACCAGCCGGTCCGGGCGCATGCGCAGAGCTTCCTTCACCAGCCGACGGAGTGGGATCTCGCCCTCACCTTCGAGGTTCGGCTGGCGACACTGCAGTCCTACAACGTCACGGAGCGGAAACTGGAGTTCAAAGATTTCTTCGACTGTGATGACTCGTTCCCGGCTCCCGATGCTGGCCGCCAGACAGTTCAGCATTGTTGTCTTGCCGGCCTGGGTTGCCCCCGAGACCAGGATGTTGAGGCCGCTTGAGACTGCTGCGCCGAGAAACCGGGCGGCTTGAGGCGTCAACGTGCCGAGCTCCACGAGGTGTTCAAGACGGCTCGCCTTCACCACGAACTTACGGATGTTCACTGCCCAGTGGCGTCGCGTGACGTCAGGAATGACGACATGAAGCCTGGAGCCGTCAGGAAGTGCCGCATCTACGAACGGCGACGACATATCGAGCCGTCTGCCGGAACTTTTGAGCATGCGCTCCACGAGGTCACGCACCTGCTGCTCGGAGAGGCTCAACGATGTAAGTTCCGATTCGCCGTTGCGGGCTACATAGACTTCATTGGGCGCGTTAAGCCAGATTTCCTCGACAGAGGGATCGTCGAGAAGCGGCTGGAGCACCCCGAAGCCTGCTACGGCGTCGAAAAGGAAACGGCGGGCCGCATCAAGGGAACCAAGCGGCGGAAGGGGGCCCATCAAGGCCCGTTCGTCGTAGTCCATGACCACTGCTTCAACGAGCCGCCGGACCTCGGTTGCCTGCCTTAGTGGATCCAACCCCCGGCGGCGGATGAGCTCGCGGACTTCGTCCTCGACTATTGCCAGCGCGTCCATATGTTCCCCCATACAACTGCCGCCCCCGGCGGAGGCAGTGCGACTGGCAACAGCCTAGGGAAGGGGTCGAGCGGCAACAAGTCATAACCGCCTTTTGTGGATAAGTGAGGATCTGCGCAGAACCTCAAGATTCCCCCGATAAGACCACAAGATTCACACCAGCAACACCAAGATCACTGGTTTCGCCAGCAACACGAGTGTTATGGTGAGCGCGTTATTTATCGAAATAGCACTATCAGGTGACTTCCTGGGGGAAACACCTGAGCAGTATCCAAAGAGGCGCTTTGGGGAGCGCCGCATTGTCTCCGGAGCACATATGAAACGGAACCTGTCTCAGTCCCGTCGCCCAATCGTGAAATCCCTCGGGATCGCCGTCCTGGCGGTCTCGTTGTTCGCCGGGCCTGGCCTAGCCGGAGTAGCCACTGCCGCGGAAGTGAGTCCGACGCCGACTCCTTCGCCGACCCCGGCGTCAACTGCATCTGTGACGGCAACACCGGCTCCGGCTCCGGCCCAGACAACGACTTCTGCCCCAACGGCAGCCCCTTTGGCGACGCCATCAGCAAGCCCCACTCCTGCACCGCAAACCATGGCTGAAGCCATCGGCAAAGGCGCCGAGATGGGACAGCGCTCAGCCCGGGTAACGGCTTCCTCCAGCACTACAGACGTTAAGCGTCTCAGTGCAGAGTCAATGACCACACAAGGTACCTGGATGCCGACGTTCGGGGTGCAGGGACTGGATGTGAGTGCGTATCAGACGAACGTCGATTGGCAGCAGCAGTGGAACATGGGTGCCAGATTCGCCTACGTAAAGGCTTCTGAAGGAAACTACTTCACCAACGACCTCTTCAACTCCCAGTACCAGGGCGCACGGAGCGTTGGCATGATTCGGGGCGCCTACCACTTCGCCATCCCGAACTGGTCTTCCGGAGCAGACCAAGCGCGCTATTTCGTTCAAAACGGCGGCGGATGGTCCGCTGACGGATATACGATGCCGCCGGTTCTCGACTTTGAGTTCAACCCTTACGAGGGGCGGACCATCAACGGCTTCTACTTCGGCAACACCTGCTACAACATGTCCCCGAACCAGCTTTCATCCTGGGTCCAGGACTTCGGGAACACCATGAAGTCCCTGACCGGCAGGCTGCCGGTCATCTATACGAACACAATGTGGTGGAACCAATGTCTCGGAAATCCCTCGGGTTTTGGGGACTATCCGCTGTGGGTTGCTGCATACCCGGGTTCCCCGTCGAATGATGCAGGTGCTATTCCCACAGGAAGTTGGGACACCTACAGCATCTGGCAGTACAGCAGCACGGGGCCGTTCGCTGGCGATTCGAACGTGTGGAATGGCGACTACGCTTCCTTGAAGGCCTTTGCGGGCCAGGACGTCCCGCGAGAGGCGGTCCAGTCCATCGCCGCCGCGCAGTCCGCTAATACTGGGCTCGGTGCTGCAGTATCGGCGATCACCTGCGGGTTGAAGGACGGCGGCTGCTACCAGATGTTCCAGAATGGTGCAGTCATCTGGTCCGCCAGCACTGGAGCCCAACCAAGTCTCTACGGGCCGGTGCGTGACGCCTGGGCCAAGACCGGGTTCGAATCCGGTCCCCTGGGCTACCCAACGAGTGCCGTCATTTGTGGCATACGGGACAACGGCTGCTACCAGGCGTACCAAAGCGGTGAAATCCTCTATTCAGCAGCTTCCGGCGCCCAACCGTCCACGCCGGGAGCTATCCGCACCGCCTACAGGCAGGCCGGCGCCGAAAACAGCTCCCTCGCCTTTCCTACCAGCAGCGAAGTCTGCGGGATACGTAACGGCGGGTGCTACCAGGCCTTCCAGCATGGGGAAATCCTTTGGAGCGCCGCCACCGGAGCCCAACTTTCTGAAGAGGGGCCGATCCGGACCTCATACCGCCAAGCGGGCGCCGAAAACAGCTCCTTGGGCTACCCAACGAGCGGCAAAATTTGCGGGCTGAAGGACAGCGGCTGCTACCAAGGCTTCGAAACAGGCGCCATTGTCTTCTCTCCAGCGACCGGCGCACAGATCAGTCCTAACGGCCCGATCAGGGATGCCTGGGCAACATCCGGATTCGAATCCGGCTCCCTCGGGTACCCTACCAGCAACGTGGTCTGCGGCCTGACCAACGGCGGCTGCTACCAGCTGTTCCAGAAGGGTGCTATTGTCTGGTCACCCGCAACCGGTGCCCAACTGAGCCTAAACGGCCCCTTCCGCACTGCGTGGGCAAGTTCGGGCTACGAAAACGGACCCCTCGGCTACCCCACGAGCGGAGTAATTTGCGGTCTCCGTGATTCCGGTTGCTACCAGCCGTACCAGTATGGGGAAGTCCTCTGGAGCGCCGGTACCGGAGCGCAGGTCAGCCGGCCAGGTGCAATCCGCACGCTGTACCGGAATAACGGGGCCGAGAATGGCACGCTCGGCTACCCCACCAGTGCTGAAACCTGTGGCCTGGTCAACGGCGGCTGCTACCAGAACTTCCAAGGCGGCGCGATCATCTGGTCCCCCGCCACCGGTGCCCAGATGAGCCCTAACGGACCCATCCGCACCCTCTGGGCAGCCAACCGATACGAAACCGGCACCCTGGCATACCCCACCAGCCCCGTAACCTGTGGCCTCGTCAACGGCGGCTGCTACCAGAACTTCCAAGGCGGCGCGATCATCTGGTCCCCCGCCACCGGAGCCCAGATGAGCCCCAACGGACCCATCCGCACCCTCTGGGCAGCCAACCGATACGAAACCGGCACCCTGGCATACCCCACCAGCCCCGTAACCTGTGGCCTCGTCAACGGCGGCTGCTACCAGAACTTCCAAGGCGGCGCGATCATCTGGTCCCCCGCCACCGGAGCCCAGATGAGCCCCAACGGGCCCATCCGCACCCTCTGGGCAGCCAACCGATACGAAACCGGTTCTCTCGGTTACCCGACCAGCGGTGTGACGTGCACTCCGGCCGGTGACAGCTGCACCCAGAGTTTCCAAAACGGGAGAATCTCCTGGACTCCCAGCCGGGGCGCTTACATCAACTGACCCGAAGGCAGGCAGGAAAAGGATAGGGTCCTTCGCGAAGTAGGCAGCGTGTGTGCCTACTTCGCCAAGGACCCTATCGCCGTTTAAGTGCCTCCCGCATAGTGCGCATGCAGGTTTATGGCCAGGACGTCCACCCATCACGGCCGCCGGGGGCCCGGCTGCGGGGCCAGATAGTGGTGATTCAGTACGCTGTGTTCCCGAAGATGGGTGCTGTGCCTAGGTATTGGGGCCGGGACGGCTCCGTCTGCCACGCCGATACCAAACGGCGGCCGCGGCACCAAGTGCGAGGATCACCACGCCGACCTCAACGACACCCCATATAAAGGTGACAGGAAGCAAGGCGAGTGTAACAACGACCGCAAGGTGAACGGCAAGCAGAATCACGAAGAGCCGGACCGGCCACGCCTTGCCAGTGGATTTCCTCACTGCCAACCAATAGGTCAGCCCGAGCAACAAAAATCCTCCGGCGTGAATGGTGCCAACGGCCACCAGATTGCCGGCAATGGCGAACGGCGTGGCAGCGCCCACCATCAGGACCAGAACCAGAGGGGTTGCGTAAGCCATGATTCGGGTCCGCTGAAGAATGTAAACCACGTTCGTCGCTATGAGGAATAGCGCGTACCCGATCGAAACCATGGGAAGAACCCGCGCCACAGCAGCGAGCTGCTCGGGGTCCTCCGTGAGGACAAAGCCACCGACAACCGCCCCGGCTGAGGCGAGGATGCCGATTGCGGCAGAGGCAAGCAGTGCCTCCACAGCAATGGATTTGAGCAAAGCCGGCAATCTGTCGGCCGCCGCTTCCATCAGCCGCGTAGCCCAAGCGTTATTGAGCGCGTTCAACAGCGTCAGCGGGCCAAGGGCAAAGATAAGGACAGCCCCGTACTGGCCAGCAGGGGCAGCCCCGGCCAGAGCGGCCAAAAGCAGGACGGCGCCCTGAGTCAGGAGCATCAAGGCCCCGGTATGGGGCAGCAGGGGCAATGCGATGCCCGTTGATTCCCTTAACACCCCAGGCACACGCCAAGGCGCTTCCGGCCTGACCAACAGCAGGGCCAGCACTGTGGCGGCGGCAACCGCAACAGTGTATGCCACCAGATATGCGGCAGCGGTTGGACCAGCCAGTTGGATAGCCGCAAGACCGGCCAGATTGGCAACGACCGAGGAGACCAGACTCAGTGCCACGAAGGCCACTGGACGGTTTTGCGCACGCAGTACAGCCTGGGACCCCAAAACCGAGCCCAATAGACCGATGGAGACCACCGCCATTAAGGCAGGCCAAGCGACGGCGCCGCCAGCGGCGAGGGATACCAGGCCCACCGCAGCGGCAGTAACCACCGCGATCAGGGCGGCACCACCGGCGAGGAATCCATACATCGCCCGCGCCCTGCGCTGACCGTCCGAGGCATCGAACCACAGGCGAGTGATTGCGAGGGGTAGTCCGGCAGATATGAGGACCACGACCACCTGGATCGCCACGACGGACGTCGAGACGAGGCCCCATTCGACGGGACTGAGCAGACGGATGGCAAACGGCTGGATGAGGAGCAAGCC
>Ga0308170_10003978_pt1 | contig 11844 bp, 11 predicted proteins | sample PhyBR2_2_FD_202136 | JGI IMG/M metagenome (GOLD analysis project Ga0308170, IMG submission 202136) | Phyllosphere microbial communities from UC Gill Tract Community Farm, Albany, California, United States - DLSLSB.R2 | ecosystem: Host-associated > Plants > Phyllosphere > Unclassified | place... | reverse complement strand
GGCCGCGCGCACGCCCACGCCGCTGTTCATCGGCCAGATGCGCTACCTGGAATTCAATCCGTACTGGAACGTCCCGCACAGCATCGCATTGGCCGAGATCGTCCCGAAACTGGCGCGCAACCCGGCCTACCTCAGGCAGAACGACATGGAGCTGGTGTCCGCGGATGGCGGGGTGCTGCGCGCCACCGCAGCCGGCGCGCTCGACGCACTGCGCGCAGGCAGGGCCAGGGTCAGGCAGCGGCCCGGCGCGCTGAACGCGCTTGGCGCGGTCAAGTTCGCCATGCCCAATCCGATGAACATCTACCTGCACTCGACCTCGTCCAGGGAACTGTTCAACCGGGCCCGCCGCGACCTGAGCCATGGCTGCATCCGCGTCGAGCGCCCGGTCGAGCTGGCCGAATTCGTGCTCGCCAATGCGCGCGAATGGGGCGCCGCGGCGGTGCAGGCCGCGATGGAGAGCGGGCGGACGCGCAGGCTGGCCCTGCCCCGGCCGGTCCCGGTGGTCCTGTTCTATGCGACCGCCGTCACCGACCGCGCCGGGCGGGCGCTGTTCGCACAGGACATCTACGGGCGCGACGAGCCGCTGATCGAGGCCATGCGCGCCCCGCGATGAGCAGGCGGCCGGCCACCCCAAGACCAAAAACCGGAATAAAATCGACAAAACAGTGGACACTCACGACAACGATGTTCGTTGGATTCGCTTCTCCATGTCCGGAAAGCCGCAAGCACCTTCGGCTGCGCCCGGATTCTGGCGCATGTGTGCTGATCAGGACAAACCGTGTCGCCCCTGCCGTCCGGGGTCGTCCGCCCCGACCCAGGAAACCGGCATGTTCAAGAATACGCGGATCGGCTTGTGGCAGGCCGGCTTCAGCGCCCTCGCGCTGGCCGGCGGGGCCTACCTGTACCTGCAGGACAGCCGGGATGCGGCCAGGTGGGTATGGACCATTGGCGCCTGCGCCGTCCTCGCGACCGTGGCCGCGGACGCGGTCGCGGCGCTGCGGCACAAGAAAGTCGGGGTCGACCTCATCGCCCTGGCCTCGGTCGCCGGCGCGCTGGCCCTGCAGGAGACGCTGGCGGCGGCAGTCATCTCCCTGATGCTCGCCAGCGGCCGCGCCCTGGAAGAGTATGCGGAAAAGCGGGCGCGGGACGATATGTCCGCGCTGTTGAGCAAGGCGCCCAGGCTGGCGAATCGCTATGAAAACGAGACGGTGGCGCAGGTGTCCCTGGGAGCCGTGCGCCCGGGAGACCGCCTGGTGGTGCGGCCGGGGGAAACCGTGCCGGTCGACGGCACCCTGCTTGCGAACGCCACCGTGGACGAATCGAGCCTGACCGGCGAGGCATTGCCCGTTGCCTGTCCCGCCGGGACGCGCGTGGGCAGCGGGGTGATCAATGCGGGCAACGCCTTCGACATGCTGGCCACGAGCACTGCCGGGAACAGCACTTTCTCGGCCATTATTCGTCTTGTCGAGTCCGCCCGGGAGTCGAAAGCGCCGGCCGCGCGGCTGGCGGACCGCTATGCCCTGTTATTCGTGCCGCTGGCCTTCGGGATTGCCGGGATTGCGTGGCTCCTGAGCGGCGATCCGGGCCGGGCCCTGGCCGTGGTGGTGGTCGCCACACCCTGCCCCCTGGTGCTGGCGGTGCCCGTCGCCATCGTCAGCGCCATGTCGCGCTGCGCGCGGCGCGGCGTGCTGATCAAGCACGGGGGTGCGCTGGAGAAGATGGCGCAAGTGGGCACCATCTTCTTCGACAAGACCGGTACGCTCACGGGCGGCAAGGCCCGACTGGCCGCCACCGCCACCGATCCGTCGGTAGAGCCGGAGTTCGTACTGCGGATGGCCGCATCCCTCGAGCAGATGTCGAGCCATGCCATCGCCCAGGCGGTCGTCGGCGCGGCGATCGAGCGCGGACTGCGCCTGTCGACGCCACGCGAGGTGGAAGAAGCGCCGGGCGCCGGCTTGTCGGGACGGGTCGACGGCCGCGAAGTTCGTACCGGCAGCTACGACTACGTTGCGGGAACGGCGGATGCGCCCGCCTGGGCCCGGACCCTGCTCGAACGCATCGGATTCGAAGGCGCCGCGGCGGTATGCATTGCCGTCGACGGCAGGTTCTGCGCAGTGTTGCAGATGGCCGACGAGATCCGCCTGGACGCGCCGCGGGCGCTGCGGCTCCTGAGGACGCTCGGCATCAGGCACCTGGCGATGCTGACCGGCGACCGGCGCGACGTGGCCGCGACGATCGCCGGATCGCTCGGCATCGACGTGGTCATGCCGGAACAGACGCCGGCATCGAAACTGGCCGCGATCGCGAAAGCAAGGACCAGCGCGGTAACGATGATGGTCGGCGACGGCGTCAACGATGCCCCGGCGCTCGCCGCCGCCGACATCGGCGTGGCCATGGGCGCGCGCGGCGCCGCCGCCGCCGCCGAATCGGCGCAGGTCGTCCTGCTGGTCGACCGTCTGGATCGCCTTGCATTTGCGGTGAGAATTGCCCAGCAGACCCGCAGGATCGCCTTGCAGAGCGTTATCGGCGGAATGACGCTGTCGGTGGTGGCGATGTTCGTCGCCGCCTTCGGCTACCTGCCCCCGGTGGCGGGCGCGGTCCTGCAGGAACTGATCGACGTCGCCGTGATCCTCAACGCCCTGCGGGTCCTGCGCCTGGGAAATAGCCAGGGAGGCCACGCAGTGGGTCCGGAGGAGTTCGGCAAGCTCAGGGAAGAGCACGCCCGGCTGCTGCCGGTGATCGACCGCCTGCGCAGGCTGGCCGACCGGGCCGACGAACTGTCCCCGGCCGCGCTCAGGGAGGAGCTCGCGCTGGTGAGCACAGCCTTGCGCGACCGGATCCTGCCGCATGAGTCGAACGACGATGCCGCCCTCTATCCGGTGCTCGCGCGCCTGGTCGGAGGCGACGATCCGATGGCATCGATGAGCAGCACACACCGTGAGATTGTTCGCCTCAGCCGTGTTATCGAACGGGTGGCGAAGGCAGACCCGGGCCGCGAGGATGCAGGCGACGCCAGGCTCGAACTACGCCGGACCCTGTACGCCCTCGACGCTATCTTGCGGCACCACTTTTCCCAGGAAGAAGAAGTGTATTACGGTCTTTCCGACACGCCGCGGTGATGAGGCGCCAGCCTGGGAGGCAGTCGCCGGCACCGGCTTGCCGCTGACTTGACAGAAACATTGCATGCGGCGATAGTCGGATTCCGCCGGCGCGGCGTGGGCCGGCCATCGCCATCACCATCCGGAGTCACCATGGAGCAAACTTCCCCATCGCGGCGTGCCGCACTGACACAAACCATCGCCATCGCCGCGGCAGGGGTGACAGCCGCGACAAGTGCCAGCGCCGCGGCCGCCGCACCGGCAGCCGCCGTGCCAGGCGCGGCCACCTACCGTGTCGTGTTCCAGGTAAGCGATGCCGACCCCGCGAAGTGGAACCTGACGCTCAACAATATCCGCAATGCCCAGGTGGAACTGGGCAGCGACCGGGTGGAGGTCGAGCTGGTCGCCTTCGGCCCCGGCATCGGCATGCTGACGGCTGCCTCCTCCGCCGCAGGGCGTATCGCAGAGGCGGTCGAGGCGGGCGTGCGCGCCTACGCCTGCGAAAACTCAATGCGCGGCCAGAAACTCACGCCCGGCCAGATGCACCCCAGGGCCAGCTTTGCGGCATCGGGCGTGGCCCATCTCATCCGTCGCCAGGCCGAAGGCTACGCTTACCTGCGCTCCTGAGGGCGGGCCGGCGCCGGCGGGGCTGGCTGGTCCGCCAACCCGGGCGCCGCGATCCATGCCCTCGACATGCGCGGCCCCGGCCTTGTCCTCGCGCGCGACGACAGCACGCGGAGCAGCGCGATCGATCCGGCTTCGAACGACGGCCTTTCGGCGCGCCGCACTTTCTGCCGGCGCGCGCATCTAAAACAGGGGGCCACATTCGAACAGGGAGCATGACCATGTCGAAGAAATCGATTCCGTCCGTCCACCACCTGGTCGCAGGGCTGCTGGCCGCCAGCCTGGCCGGCTGTGCCGCGCATGGCGGCTACGGACATGCGCGCGGTCACCGGGGACAGGAGGAAGACGCGCGGCCTCCCGAGGTCTCCAGTACGTCGACAAGGCCGGCGCCACCGGGCGCCATGATGGACGCGGGCAGGATGGGGAACCAGGGCGGCTGCGGCATGATGGGCAGCGGCAAGACCGACAGCGCTTGCGGCATGCAGCACATGAACAAGGACGCGATGTGTTCCATGTACCGTGACATGCGCGACGCGCCGGACGAGCAGGCGCGGCAGGCGATGATGGACCGTCACATGCAGGGCATGCCGGCCGAGGCGCGCCGCCGGCACATGGACATGCTGCGGCAGCAGTGCCAGTAAGGGCGCGCCGAAGGACATGCAGGCTGCCGCCCTCGGGGCAAGGTGAGCCGTTTCAGGAAGCGTCGCCAGCCACGCGGTGGTAGATAAGGTGATACACAAGGCCGACCAGTACGCTTCCACCGATGATGTTTCCCAGTAATACCGGGAGCAGGTTGCCGAGAAAGCCGGACCATGTAACGGGATTGGCAGCGTGCAGCCCGTCAAAGGCTTCCAGCAGCATGGCCAGGGGAATCAGGTACATGTTCGCGACGCTATGTTCGAAACCGGCCGCGACGAATGCCGATACGGGGATCACGATGGCGACAGCCTTGTCGACGACGCTGCGTCCCGCAAGGGCCATCCAGACGGCCAGGCATACCAGGGAATTGCACAGGATTCCCCGGAAAAACGCCGTCCAGAAAGGCATCCCGACCTTGGCGCTTGCGATGCTCAGGTATTCCCTGCCGATGGCGCCTCCGTCCATGTCCTGGTGGCGGGAGAGGAACACCAGTAGGGCCAGCCCGGCTGCACCGATCAGGTTCCCCGCAAAAACAACGATCCAGTTTCGCAGCAGCGCCGCAGTCGATATTTTCCCGTCGGCCCAAGCGATGACGAGCAGGTTATTGCCAGTGAAGAGTTCGGCGCCGGCAATGGTCACGAGAATCAGGCCCAGTGCAAACGCGATCCCACCGAGCAGTTGTCTTGGTGCAAAGCTCAGGGTGGGATCTGAACGGACCAGCACGAAGTACAGGGCCCCCAGCCCGATGAACGCACCGGCCAGCACAGCAAGCATCAGCGTCGACAGGAGAGGTAGCCGCGCCTTGGCCACGCCAGCCTGCTGCACGCGATCTGCAATCTGCGCGGGGGAATAGGCATCGAATCCGAAAAGCTCAGCCATGTTCACGCTTCCCGTCCGCCCGTTTCGTCGGCGAGCGCGGCGCGAGTGCGCGCCGGCACGGCATACGGGCCTTGCAGCCGCCTGATCCTGTGTGTTCCTTTTCATTCTATCGAACTACAATCTATTGAAAGATAAAACGTAAATCGATATAATATCCACAGACAAAACGAAACGCAAGGAGAAGCCGCCGATGAACAATATCCCGAAGCTGGACCTGCAGGCGATGCAAAGCGCCGCGGCACGTGCCTGCGGCATGCTGAAAGTGTTGGGCAATCCCGACCGGCTGATCCTGCTTTGCCAGCTGGCGCAGGGCGAGTTCTGCGTCAGCGAACTCGAGTCGATGCTGGGGATCCAGCAACCGACCCTGTCCCAGCAATTGGGCGTACTGCGCGAAGAGGGCCTCGTCAGTACCCGGCGCGAGGGCAAGCAGATTTATTACAAGATCGAGAGCCGGGAAGCTACCGCGATCATGGGTGTCCTTTATGAACTATTTTGCCAGCCGGGTACAGGAGAGCAGGAATGACGATCGATTGGATTAACTTCACACCGTGGACGGCATTGGCGGGCGGCCTGCTCATCGGCCTGGCGGCCGCAGTCTTCATCCTCTTCAACGGCAGGATTGCCGGCATCAGCGGCATCCTCGGCGGCTTGCTGCGTCCTGCACGTGGCGATGTCGGATGGCGGCTGGCCTTCCTGGCCGGCCTGATGGTGGCGCCCATCGTATATGGGATGGCAGCGGCACTGCCTGCGGTGAGGGTCGAGGCCGGCGCAGGCACGCTCGTCGTGGCGGGACTGCTCGTCGGCGTCGGCACCCGCTACGGTGCCGGTTGCACCAGCGGCCATGGCGTCTGCGGAATTTCGCGCATGTCGCCGCGCTCGCTGGTTGCCACGGCGGCTTTCATGTTCGCCGGATTCGTCACCGTCTACATCGTGCGCCACGCACTCGCCTGAAGGAACTGACATGCAAATCGTAATGGCACTGGTAGCCGGCCTGGTCTTCGGCATCGGACTGATCGTATCGGGCATGACCAACCCCGCAAAGGTCATCGGTTTCCTCGACCTGGCCGGGAGCTGGAACCCCTCCCTCGGCTTCGTGATGGGCGGCGCAATCCTGGTCGGCATCTTCGCTTTCGGTTTCGCCCGCAAGCGCGAACGTTCGCTGCTGGGCGCAGTCATGCGCCTGCCGACGGCAACCGACATCGACCGCCGCCTGGTGCTCGGTTCGCTCGCCTTTGGCGCCGGCTGGGGACTGGGCGGATATTGCCCCGGTCCGGCTTTGGCATCGCTTGCCGCCGGTGGCATCGAGCCGCTGATCTTCACGCTGGCGATGCTGGCTGGCATGGCCCTGTTCGAGGTGCTGGACCGGTTCTCGGCGTCGCGGGCGCCTGTCAAGGCTTGACCATGGGCATCCTGTCGATCCTCCATCCTGTTTTGCAGGGGCGCTCCCCTTGCCCGGGGCCGCCATGCTGACTGGTCTCGGCCTTGGGCTTGTGGTGGGGCTGATCCTCGCGCTGACCGGCGCCGGCGGCGGCATCCTGGCTGTCCCGCTGCTGGTCTTCGGAACCGGCGCGACGGTCGCCGAGGCGGGTCCGGTCGGACTCATGGCAGTCGGCATGGCAGCAGCGCTCGGGGCGGTGCTGGGGCTCAGGGCCGGCATCGTGCGCTATCGTGCCGCCGTGCTGATCGCGGCAGCCGGCATGCTCCTGTCGCCCGCCGGCCTGTGGGCGGCGAAGCAAATCGACAGCCGCTGGCTGGCCCTGCTGTTTGCATCGGTGCTGCTGTATGTGGCCGTCAAGACGTTCAGGCAGGCCTCCGAAAATGGCGGAGCAGCTGCAGCCGCAAGCGCTGTCTGCATGCGCGACGGGATGACCGGGCGCTTCATCTGGACCCGGCCATGCGCGCTGGCGATGGCCTTGTCGGGAGGTATCGCGGGCCTGCTTTCCGGGCTGCTCGGCGTTGGCGGCGGCTTTGTTATGGTGCCCGCACTGCAGCGCTATACGGATTTGCCGATGAAGTCGGCGGCTGCCACCTCGCTGGCGGTCATCGCGCTGATTTCGGCGACGGGCGTTGCCGCTACCGCCGCTAGCGGCGCCCTGCACTGGGCGCTCGCCCTGCCCTTTTCCGCCGGCGCGCTCGCGGGGATGCTCGGCGGGCGATCGCTTGCGGCCCGCCTTGCCGGACCGCAGCTGCAACAAGGTTTTGCATCCATTTCCGCGCTCGTCGCCATCGCGATGATCGTCAAGGCACTGTCGTAAACAGGTCCCGCCACCATTTTTCGAGGAGAGCACCATGCACCTGAATCCCATCCAGCTGTTCGACACCGAATCGTCGACGTTTACCTACATCCTGAACGCGCCCGGATCGAAGCAGGCCGTCATCATCGATCCCGTCGACCATCACTGGGAACGCGACCTGCGCCATCTCGAACGCCTGGGGCTGGAGCTGAGCTATGTCCTGGAAACCCACGCCCATGCCGACCACGTGACATCGGCCGGCAAGCTGCGCGAACTCACCGGCGCACAGGCAGCGGTCCCCAGCGGCTGCGGCATCGCGCCGGCGGAGCTGCAGCTGAATGACGGCGACGTCATCCGCTTCGGCGCGGGCGAGGAAATCCGGGTGCTGCACACCCCCGGCCACACGGCCGGCAGCATGAGCTATGTCTGGCGCGGCAATGTCTTCACCGGCGACACGCTGTTGATCGACGGTTGCGGCCGCACCGACTTCCAGAGCGGCAGCAGCGACGCGCTCTACGACAGCGTGACCGGCAAGCTGTTCACGCTGCCCGAGGACACGCGGATGTGGCCAGGCCACGATTACAAGGGCCAGTCGGTCTCGACGATCGGCTGGGAGAAGACCCACAATGCACGGCTGGCGAAGCGCAGTCGCGAAGACTTCCGTAAGCTGATGAGCGAACTCGACTTGCCGAAGCCGAAGCTGATCGACGTTGCGGTGCCGGCGAACAAGAACCTCGGCGTGCCGCGCTGAGTCGCGCTGGTCCCGCCGTGATGCCAGGCCGCTTCTCCTTGGGACTGCCGCTCATTTGCCGGCAATATTTTCCATAATGTCGAACAGTACTTCTGTTCTTGATACGGTCTCACAGAATGGGTCGCTCCGCGCACATGGCCGAGCCAGCGAGCACCGTTATGCCATCAAGCTCAGGTGAGGCTTGCGTCAGGCGGGAACCGGCCGTCGCGCCGACATCGCACTAAAAATGCCACAGCTTGTCAAATGGTCGAAGCGGCTTTGTCGCGTACGCGAATACCGATTCCCGAAAGAAGCAGCCAGGTACAAGGCCAGCCTGGCTGGCGCCACATGCACGCTCTCTGGGTACTCGGCTCGCGCCGGTGCCGAACCGGCCTCTCCGGAATCGTACGTGCTGTTGCCGTGCGCGATGCCCGGGGCAGCACTACCTACGCTGCCCCGGTGAAAATGGATAAGAAGGATCGCCCATGCATACCTGCTCGCTGCGCGGAGCCCTGCTGCGCTCAGCTCACCGCGACGCCCTGTCCTGCGCCGCGTTATCCCTGCTATTCCTGACCGTCTTGCCTCGCGCCGACGCGCAGGACCGGGGCGGAGGGACCCGGTTCGCAGTCGGGATTGAAGGCGAATTTCGCGCGCTTAGCGAGGAAAGCGCGAAGCGCCGCCTGACAGGCGCCGTCCGCGTCGCGCGCACCATGTCCGCCGCCCCGGCCATCGCCGACCTGTTGACCCGAGCGCGCGGCGTATACATCGTTCCGGCCTACGGCCGCGCCGCTCTCGGCGTCAGCGCGGCTGGCGGCTCCGGCGTGCTGGTAAGCCGGCGCGCCAGCGGCCACTGGGGCAATCCCGTTTTCTTTACGATGGGCGGGCTCGGCATTGGCCTGCAGGCGGGAGCGGAGGGCGGGCCGATCGCGCTGCTGCTCATGAACCAGAAAGCGGTCAACAGCTTCCGTAAACGCAACAACTTCTCGCTGAGCGCCGACGCCGGATTTACCGTCGTCAACTACCGCCGCATGGCGACAGGTTCGACTACAGGCGACGTGGTCGCCTGGTCTGGCAGCGTGGGCGTGTTCGGGAACGCCGCTACGGTCTCGGTCAACGATATCCACTATAACCAGGAACTGATGCAAGCCTATTACGGCAAGCCCGTCTGGACGCAGCAGGAAATCGACGGCACCGCACCCGACCCGCGGGCCGACGCCCTGAGGAATGCGCTCGGCGAACGCCGGCAAGCGCCGCCCGCCGGCGGCAAGTAGAAGGATTCAGCAGGGTGCAGGCATCCTCCGCCGGGTTCGTTTTGCCGGGACGCGCCCGTGCTGCTTCCCCTGGACTGGTCAGCCCCGGGCGACGCAACTCCGAAGCGGAGCAGCACCAGCTAAACGGGAGGGCGCCAATCGCGACCAAGGCCAGGAACGGGCGCCATGCCACTTGGTATCGGGCGCGGCCAGGCACGGGATTGCCGATCCTCGAGAAGGATAGGCGTCGACATCCCCTCGGTCAGCCACCTGGACCGTCATTCAGCGCGCTACAGGGATGCGCTACCGATCCTGCTGAAACACCTGCTGATGCCCCATTCCTCGGTGACCCGGGCGGGCATCGCCGATGTACTGGCGGCGCCAGAGCCGGCGGTACGCAAGGCCTGGCCGATACTGGTAGCAGAGTACAAGAAGGCCCGCTCCGGCGTCGGCATGGCGGCGCCCGGGGACACCGTCGCGAGCGAACTGACAGATAAGGACGCCCTGGCGTGGACGCTCGCGGTCGCGGTCACCGATGCAACGCTCGATGAGCTGATCAGCTTGGTGGCCTCCGACCCGGATTTGCAGAAGGAAATTGCGAGCTGGCGCCCCGCCTGAGCCGTCGCTCACCAGCCCACGCCACCATGACAAAAAGATACGGCATGTAAAACTGTCCGTTATTTCCGCAGTAGCGTCGGTACCGGGCGTGCGCACCGCTCATAATCGGTTTTCGCTCCGGCCCGCCGTGGTATACACTCATAGCTTCACCGCAGTCCGCCCCCGATGTTTACCGGCAATGCATCCCCTCGCCCAACGCCCGATTCCCCATCCGGCGGCGCAGCGGCGCGACGCACGAAACGCGGCACAGGCACTGGCTGCAGCGCCCCACCGGCGGAGCCGCCGCCGTGACCCTCGCCGAACCCCGCACCGCCACCGCCTCCGTCGCCCCACCACAAGACGAACTCGCGGTCCTGCTGGTCAACGACGACCCCGGCGCCCTGTTTGCGCTGCGCACCGTGCTGAGCGACCTCGACGCCGAGATCGTCACCGCCAGCTCCGGTGAACAAGCCCTGCTGCGCCTGCTGCGGCAGGACTTCTGCCTGATCCTGATGGATGTGAAAATGGCCGGGCTCGACGGCTTCGAGACCGCCCGCCTGGTGCGTTCGCGCCCGCGGTCGCGCGCGACCCCGATCGTGTTCCTGACCTCGCACCGCGCCTCCGACCTCGACCGGACGCGCGGCTTCGAGGTCGGCGCCAGCGATTACGTCTTCATGCCGGTGGCGCCCGAGGTGCTGAAGGCCAAGGTGCAAGTCTTCCTCGACGCCGCGGCCAGCGGGCCGCGCCAGCCGCGCGGCACGGCGCGGCGCCGTCCGCCTGAGCCAAACCCCGGCAGCGGCATCGACGATCTCGACAAGTTGACCGACGTGCTCGGCGAGCGCGCAGTACGGCAAGTGCATGGCGACGGGCTGGTCGACGATCCCGACCCCGATACCGAGCGCCTGATTCTCGAGCACGCCGGCGATTATGTCGCCCTGCTCGATACGGCCGGCGCCTGGCGCTACGCCAGCCCGAGCTACCGGTCGGAATTCGGCGCCTCGATCGCGCTCGGCGCGCCCTACCTCGACATCGTCGCCGCCGACGACCGCGAACGGGTGCGCGACCTGTTCGAGCATCCGCCGCCGGGCCAGTCGCATGCGCGCCTGCAGTACCGGGTGCTGGGGCGCGGCGAACGCCATTTCGAAACCGATGCCAACCTGATCCGGTCCGCGGCGGGCAAGGTCAGCCAGCTGGTGCTGGTGGCCCACGACATCACCGAGCGCAAGGAGATGGAAGCCTATGTCCTGCACCAGTCCTTCCACGACAGCCTGACCGGCTTGCCGAACCGCCTGCTGCTGCTCGACCGCCTGAGCCAGGCCACTGCGCACCGCGAACGCCTGCATGCCCAGGTGGCGGTCCTGTTCCTGGACCTCGACCACTTCAAGGAAGTGAACGATACCCTCGGCCACGCCGCCGGCGACCGCCTGCTGCAGGTCGTCACCGAACGGCTGGTGGCCTGCGTGCGCGAGGGCGACACGGTGGCGCGCCTGGGCGGCGACGAGTTCGTCGTGATGCTGGTCGACCTGCAGCGCCTGGCCGACGCCGCCATGGTCGCCGACAAGATCCTGGCCGCCGTCTCGGGCGCCTGCCAGATCGAGGGCAGCGAACTGCACATGACGCCCAGCATCGGGCTGGCCATCTTTCCCGAGGACGGCGGCGACCCGGACACCCTCCTGCGCAATGCCGATACCGCGATGTACCAGGCCAAGCGCGACGGCGGCGCCCACTACTGTTTCTTCACGCCGGAGATGCAGGAAGTGGCGAGCCGCCGGCTGGCACTCGGCAGCGCCCTG
>Ga0308170_10003977_pt1 | contig 11847 bp, 12 predicted proteins | sample PhyBR2_2_FD_202136 | JGI IMG/M metagenome (GOLD analysis project Ga0308170, IMG submission 202136) | Phyllosphere microbial communities from UC Gill Tract Community Farm, Albany, California, United States - DLSLSB.R2 | ecosystem: Host-associated > Plants > Phyllosphere > Unclassified | place... | reverse complement strand
GGGTGAGCAAGGGAAGGAGAGAGAGGAGGGAGGAGGAGGGGGACGGACCCGTGGATGTCGCCGACGACGGTGACGGGAGCCTGGATGTGGACGACGTTGCTCTCGCGCATGAGGAGCTCCTTTGTCTTTTCGCAGATCTCCTTGAGGAGGGCCTCGCCGAGGAGCTTCTTGCGCAGGAGGATCGAGATGGCGCCATCGAGGTCGAGCATGGCGGGGGGGTCGCGCGGTCGTACTCGAGTGGTGGCCGGGTCGAGCTCGTCCCAAGAGCGGGCGGTGCGAGGTGTGGAGCGGGGCGAGGTTGTTGTCGAGGCGGAGGAGGTGGAGGAGGTGGCGGAGGTGCGGGAGGCGACGAGGGGCGGTGCGGGTACGGGGGGAGTTTAAGTGGGTCGCCGAGTGGACCTAGTCTAGTGCAAGCTCGCGTCTGGTGGATCTAGGCGCGGTGGTGGACGAGAGCAGAGGCCGACCCGACTTCATCTCCTCGTCGTCGCTCCCTCGGCTCTCGTCGTCTCGCCTCAGCTCGAGCATGCTGCCAGAGCCGCTCACCTGACCGTCTGAGCAGTCCATGGCGACCCCAGCTCACGCCCAGCTCCTCGACGGCGCCCTCTCCGGCTTCACCCCCCCGCTCCTCGACTCGCACCTCGCGACCCTCGCCCTCGTCGTCGGCCCCACCATGCTCCTCGACGCCCTCGACCTCATCGACAAGCGCTCCGTCGCCCGCATCACCACGCCCGCCGGCGCACCCGTCTACCAGGTCGCCGCCTCGTCATCGTCAGCCGCACCCGGCGGCAGCTACACCCTCTACCTCGACCTCCCGGGCGGCGGCTACTGCCCCTGCGCCTTCTTCTCGTCGGCCGTCCTCGCTCCAGGAGCAACCGCAGTCATCGTGCGTCCCACTCTCCCTCCCTCCCTCCTCCCTCTCTGCTCCTCGCCCGCCCGTGCTGACTCCTCCCCCTCGACCGCCCGCCCGCCCGCCCGCAGTGCAAGCACCTCCTCGCCTGCCGCATCGCAGACCGCCTCGGCGCGTGGCACGACAAGCGCGTCGGCCTCAAGTGGGTCGCCGGCTTCGCGACCCGCTTCGGCGCAGCGGCGACGGCGCCGCCGCCACCGGGTGCAGGAGCTTCAACGGCGGCGGCGGCGGCGAGCGCGGGCTGAGGCGCGGCGCGCGGCGAGCACGCTGCAGCGGGCGCAGGGAGCGCTCGAGGGCGCAGCATGACCGATGCGGCGCGCCGAGGAGCGGCGCGAGGGCCGCTCGAGGGGCTTCTGCGCGTCGTCGTCCACGCTCGGGCGGCAAGCCCGCCTCGTCCAGGCCGGGCGCGCTCTGCGCTCTCGCACGGCGGGGCCGAGTCGAGCAGCCTTGGCGGCCGCGAGCGCAGCAGAGCGCCAGGAGGAGCGCGTGCGGCTACGCCGGGGAGACGAGCGTCGGCGGGCGCGCACGAGCCCTTCGTCTTCCTCGAGCGCGACGATGAGTTATCGAGGTCGCTCACCTCTCGCTCGTAGCCAGCCTATCCAGTGCAATCGAGACGTCGTAACGAGCTTCTCGGCGGCCTTCGAGAGCGTCATCCCGAGAGCCGCTCTCCCTCTCCTCGCTCTCGAGAACCTCGTCCCTCTCGCTCTCCTCTCGCCGAGCTCGAAAGAATACTGCACGTTTTCTTCGTTCCGCTCCTCCTTCTCTACGTCCACCCCGAGAGAGAGCAATGGGTCCTGTTCTAGGGCAGGACGACGTACTTCTGGAGCGCGGCGGGGATCTCGTCGTACAGGCCCTTGCTCTCGAGCCACTTCTTCGAGAAGAGGCGCGACTGGTAGCTGCGCGCGTCAGGGAGAGGGAGGGGGTCAGCGAGTTGTCGGGCGAGGGCGGGGAGGAGGTGGAGCGGGGCAGGAGAGAGGGGGAGCAGGGAGAAGAGGGCCGACGCACCGGTACGCGCCGTCGCACAGGATGGTGACGACCCTGCTCCCCTTTCCGAGCTTGACGGCGAGCTGCTTGGCCGCAACGACGTTGAGGGCCGTGCTCGCGCCGACGTACAGGCCGTCACGGTCGAGGAGGTGGTACACCATGCGGATCGTGTCGCCGTCCGGCACGGTGAAGGCGCCGTCGAGGAGGCTGATGTCCTGCGCGAGGTTGTCGGTGACGCGGCCTTGGCCGATGCCTGGGTGAGCGGGAGGGCGAGCGAAGACGGAGGGGAGGGAAGAGGGAGGAGAGCGAGGGAGAGAGCGAGAGGGGTCAGCCACTGCACGACCTCTGTCGCCTTCTCAACGACTGCCTCATCGCCGCACGCCGAGCGAGCGCGAGAGCACGTGGTCCGAGGAGAGAGGAAGGAAAAAGCGAGCGAGCGCAACGCACCCTCAGTGATGCTCGAGCCCCCCCTCTCCATCTTGCCCCGGTTGATCCAGCTCTCGAGCACGCTCCCGGGCGGGTCGGCCAACCAGCACTGCGTCGTGCCGCCGCTCAAGTCTTTGAGCGCGCGCGTGACGCCCGCGAGCGTGCCGCCCGTGCCCGTCGCGCAGATAAAGGCCTGGAGCCCGCCCGGGAGCGACGCCGTCTGGGCGTGGATCTCGGGGCCGGTCGTGTGGATGTGGGCGGCGCGGTTGCCTTCAAAGTTGCTGCACGAGGAGGAGAGGGAGGTGTGAGCCGAGCGAGGGACGGACAGGGGAGAGAGAGGGGAGAGAGGACGCACTCGAACTGGTTGACCCTGCGCGCGCGCGAACCGGAAGGGGGACGAGTAAGCGTCGTGCAGCACGCACGAGGAGCGAGGAGAAGAAGGTGAGACGCACCAGGCGGCGTTGTCGAGGCGCTCGGCGTGGCGTTTTGCCTCTGCGAGCGGGAGCGAGAGCTGGGTGAGCGAGGGTCCGAGCGGGTGGACAGGCGACAGCGAGACGAGGCCGACGCACGGTGGTTGTAGTTCTCCGGGTTCTCGAACGCGACAGCTGCAGGTGGGTACGTGTGAGTCAGGACGAGCAGACCATCATGGACAGCTCGTCCGAGGCGTCGAGCACCTCGGGTCGGCTGAAACGAGAAGGCTGCGCCGACGCACCTGGGACCGGGTACACCTCTGCGCCGAGCATGCGCAGCAGGTCGATCTTCTCCTGGCTCTGGGTCTGCGGCGCGAGAGAGGGTCAGTGAGCACCTCGCGCGCTCGAGGCAGGGAGAGAGAGCGCGAGCGAGAGAGGGCGAGACGCACGTTGGGCATGTAGATGACGCACTTGTAGCCCCTCGCGCGGCACACATGCGCGAGGCCAATGCCCGTGTTGCCCGCCGTGCCCTCGACGATGGTGCCGCCCGGCTGGATCTTGCCCGTCTTCTCGGCCCAGAGGACGAGGCCGAGCGCGGCGCGGTCCTTGACCGACCCGCCCGGGTTCATGAACTCGGCCTTGCCGAGGATCTCGCACCCGGTCTCGTCGCTGAGCGAGTTGATGCGGATCTGCGGGCGGGCGGGCGGAGGAGCGAGTCAGCGAGAGGAGGCGAGGTGGGGGAGGAGGAGGAGGGACGCACGAGCGGGGTGTTACCGATTGCGCCGACGAAGCCGTCGACGGGGAGCGAGTGCGGGTGAGGCTGGAGGGGCGTGCTCGGGTAGGGCGACGGCGGGTTGTAGGGCTTGGTCGCGGTGGTCGACGACGACGAGGCGGCCGAGTGGAGGAGGGACGAGGCGCGGAAGGCGGCGCGCGCGGGGGCTGAGGCTCGCAGGAGCGTCATGGCTGAGCTGTGCAGGTAAGCTCGAGGTGCGAGGAGCTGGTCTCGAGAGGTGTGAGAGGAGCGAGGCCAACTCTCGGCGGCGAGACGGCGAGCACGACACGAGATGAAGTCGGCCGCCTCGTCTGCCCTCTCCCTCCACCGCACCTCGTCCAAGCAGCCATGTAAGCACTCTGGTACCTTCCACCGCCCTCTCTGCACACCCGCTGACCCTCTGCGCCACCCGCAGGGCCCCTCCTCCTCAGCAGCCCCAGGTCACTCTCGGCATGCTCCTCAAGGCTCAGTACTACGACCCAGAGTCGTGGGCCGCCAACAAGGTCGTCCTCACCGCCTTTGCCACCTTTGCCGCCGCCGTCGTCGGCATCAGCCAGCTCGGAGACCTCCTCGTCCCCGTGCGTCGCCCCTCCCTCCCTCCTTCCTCCTTCTCGATCTCGAGCTGACCTTGCCCCTCTCTCCAGGCCTTCTAAGCTCGCCGATACTCGCACACTTCCCCTCCTCCCCTTGTAGCTATCTCCTCGCCCCTCCCCCCTGCGCTGCAAACCAACCCGATACCCAGCCTCTCGCGCTTCCTTCTCTCAGAGAGACCGAGGCTGGCTCGATGCTCTATGACTGCGTTGCACTGCTGCTGCTTCGAGAGCCGAAAGCTCCTCTAGCGAATCTCGTCCCGCTCTAGTCCCGCCTCAGCTCGCGCAGCTCGTCCTCGAGCGCACCGCCCGGCCGGGCGAGCGTCGCCTTGACGGCCTCGTACACGCCGAGGAAGACGGCCCCGCCGCCCGAGATCCACATGACGCGCGGCACGACGCCGCGGAAGAGCGCCCGCGGGCCCTCGAGCGCATAGATGCCGCGCATCGTCGCCCAGATGCCCTCGCCCCGCGGCGCCTCGGCCCTCGCCGCGCGCGCCGCCGCCGCCGCCTCTTCGACGGCCCTCACGGCCCGCTCGCCCGCGTCCGGGCCGGGCTGCACCGGCGCGCCCGCCTGCCGGAGCATGATGCGCGTCTTGCACACGTCGAGGGGCGTGGTGAGGCCCGCGGCGACGCCGCCGGCAAGCGAGCCGCACAGGGCGGCGTGGTGCGGCGCGAGGTCGGCGACGCGGCGCGAGGGGACGGTGCGGCGCGCGAGGAGGACCTTGAGGCGCTCGTACAGCGGGAACTGGAGGCAGGTGAAGGGGATCTGCGAGGGCGCGCGAGCGCGAGGGAGGGTCAGAGCGAGTTTGCGATGAGGAGGAGGGGGAGGAGTGGGGCGAGGGAGGACGAGTGGACGAGAGGGAGAGAGGGAGAGAAAGAGAGAGAGAGAGGTGAGAGACGCACCTCGCGCGCGACCGTGCTCCCGAACCCGCGGTAGAACCCTCGCAGCCCTTCTCGGGCCCACACCTGGCGCGCTACGTCGAGCGACGACGAGGCGGCGGCCGTCTGCGCGCGCTGCTTGACGACCTCTGTCGGAACCCGGACGAGGCAGGCGGCCTGCGAGCACGTGGGACGGGTGCTTGTCAGCTGCGCGCGAGGGAGGAAGAGGCGGAGGGAGAGGGAGAGAGGGGACGCACCACCTCGCCTGACGACGCCGAGAGCATGTGGAGCGCCGGTGCCCAGCTGTCGGTGCCGAGCGCAGGGACCGCTCGCGGGAGGTGGTGCTTTGCGAGCTCGTAGCTCGTGAAGAAGAGGCTCGCGCCCGGTGCGCTGCCGACGACGGCGCTGCCGAGGCCGCGGTACACGCCCTTGAAGCCGCCGGCGGCGAAGAAGCCCTGCTGGGCCTGGGCGCGCGTCTTGAGCGTGTCGATCGGGAAGAAGAGGGTGTCGACGGCCGTGCCGGCGCAGGCGCCTGCGACGAGGGCCGAGGTGAAGCGCGAGGTGCCGGCCGACGAGGAGGACGACGTGGTCGGGGCGTCCATCTTGAGCTGGTGGTCGAGGGCGAGCGACTCGGCGGGCGGTCGATGGCTGCGAGGGGTGAGGGCGAGCTGTCGGCGGACGAGAGCGAGAGAGGAGGAGGAGGAGAAGGAGGAGGAGGGGGTCGGCCTCGGGCGGGCTGGGCGACGGCGCGTCGGTGTAAGGCCTGGTGCGAGGCTGGCGGTCGAGTCTGAGCTAGCGCAGAGGAGCTTGGTGGTCTGGAAGGAGCGAGACGAGGACGAGATGAGGATCGCTCCTCGCCGTCGCTCCACCTCGTCGGTCCTCTGCTCAAAGGCGCGATCGAGCATGTCGAGCCTCACCCACTCGAGCCCGGCACTGCACCGCCGCTCGTCGTCCCCCACCCGCGCCCACCACGGCCACCACCTCCCGAGCCGGCTCCGCACACAGTCGAGCTTCGACGACCCGGACCAGCCCCTCGTCGAGTCGCCCCAGAGCAGCACCACCGCCGGCGCAGGCTGCGCAGAAGACTCGCCCGACCCGGCCACCGACCTCCCCCAGCACGCGACCGCCGCCGACCCGGGCGCGACGGGCTTGCATGACGTCGCAGAGGAGCAGGGCGACAACTGGCTCCCAGACCCGCAGGTCGTCGAGCGACCAGCAGCAGAGCGTCCGTCCAGTCTCTCTCCATCCAGCCAGGGCCCCCGAGAGCGCGTCGAGCTGACGCCGTCTCCCCCACCTCCTCCTCCTCCCTCTCTCTCCTCTCGCTCCTCTCGACCTCGCCCGCCCTCCCTCATCCCGCAGAGCGCAACTCGTCGCAGAAGCTCGCCGCCGTCCGGGCCGCCCTCGCCGCGGCCAACATCATCTCGGTCCACCAGGACACGGACTGGGAGACGCGCCCGCCGGGCATCGACCCGCGCAGGGTCGACATCCCCGACCTCAAGGGCCGCGTCGTCATCCAGGTCGCCGACTATGCCGCACACCGCGCCGAGTTCTCCGTCTTGACCAACGAGACCCTGCCTGACTTTCTCGCTCAGCCGCGACCCGAGTTTGCCAAGGTGCGTGCACCCTTCCCTTCGCTCTCCTCGGGTCCTCGTCCTCGACGAGCGCCTTTGCTGACTCTGTGCGTGTCCTGCAGGTCCGGTGGATGCACGTCAACGGCCTGTCGTGGGACGTCCTCAAGCCGCTCGCGCTCGCGCTCGACCTGCACCCGCTCTCGCTCGAGGACATCCTTCACTCGAGCTCGAGCTCGTCGACCCGGTCCAAGGTCGACTATTTCCGCCAGCACCTGTTCTGCAGCGTCATCGTCCACCGCACGCTCGAGCAGGGCAACAAGGAGATCGAGCTCCCCGAGGACCCGACGAGTGTCAGCCGCAGCACGACGCGCGCGCTCGGCAAGAAGAAGGCGGCGAGCAAGGACCGCGGCGGCGTGCGCGCGTTCGGCTTCCACAGCCACCACCGCGACGAGGAGGCCATCGTCGACTCGGTCGTCCTCCCGCCGCCGCCGGCGTCGCTCGTCCCCTCGTCGCAGACGTCGCTCGGCGGGCACTCGCTCGTCCCGAGCCAGGACGGCAGCGGCCTCGCGACGCCCCTCGCCGTGCACGCCAAGAGCTACTCGCAGTACCGCCGCAACCTGCGCGAGGCGTTCAAGGGCGTCAAGCGCGACAAGGAGGGCGAGAGCCCGAGGACGCTCAGCCACAACCGCACCGGCTTGTCGACCCGGTTGAGGGGCGGCAAGAGGTCGAAGCAGAGCAAGAAGGAGGAGGAGCGCGCGGCGGCGAGGTGGACGGTGGCGGCGCTCACCAAGGACGTCAAGGTGCATGTGCGTCGCGCTCTCCCTCTCCCTCCCTTCCATCTCTCCCCTCATCCTCTCGCTCGCCCTCCTGACTCGGCCGCCCACCCGCCTCGCCTCGCAGATCCACGTCGAGCAGCTGTCGTGCTTCCTCCTGCGCGACGGCACCGTCCTCTCGGTCTCGCAGGACCAAGGCTACCACCACCAGATCTCGAACCTGTTTGAGCGCATCAACATGCGCGACGACATCCTGCGCGAGTCCGAGGACGCGAGCTTTGTCCTCCAGGCCCTGCTCGACGTCACGGCCGACGACGCGCTCGAGATCGTCGACGAGTTCCGCGAGCAGTTGACGACGCTCGAGAGCAGGGTCTTGTCCAGGCCCGACATGGACGACGTCCGAGTGCGTCCCTCTCTCTCTCTTCCTCCTCCTCCTTCCCTGGATGTGTACAAAGACTTACGCTTGCTGTCGTCGCGCGCAGCACCTCCACATCCTCTCGTCGCAGCTCATCCTCCTCAAGTCGACCCTCACGCCGCTCCAGCTCCTCCTCCAGGCCCTGCGCTCGCAGGACGACGCCAAGGCGGCCGCCGCGGCCAAGATCGACCCGTCGCCCGCGCCGACGCGATCGGCGAGCCCGACGGGCGAGCGCGCCAACAACGTGCGCGTCCAGCGCCGCGGGTTCGTCAGCCACGAGGCGAGGCTGTACTTGAGCGACGTCATGGACCACATGGACAGCACGCTGTCGTCGCTCGACCTGTTCAGCGACCTCGCAGAGAACCTCGTGCGTCCCTCCCCCCTTTACGCTGTCTGCGTCGGCGGCGTCGGCGGGGGCGGCGCGCGCCCGGACCTCCTCGGCACCGCCCGGTCCCTCGAGTGCTCTCGCTGACACCTCCATGAATCGCTCGCAGATCGCCTTCACCTTCGTGCGTCTCTCTCGACCACCCTCGGCCTCCCTCTCGCGCCGTCGAGCTGACCTCGCCTCCCCTTGTCCCTCCCTCCCTTCCTCCTCTCCCTCCCTCCCTCCCTCGCCTCGCTCCTCCCGCAGAACAACCTCTCGTACTCGTCCAACGCCTACATGCAGGCCCTGTCGGTCGTCAGCATCGTCTTCATCCCGGCGACGTTCCTCTCGTGAGCACCTCTCCCTCCTCGCCGAGTTTTGAGAAGGCGCCTTCTTTTTGCTCGAGGTCGCTGACCCTCGCCCTCCTCCCGCTCGCAGGTCCTTCTACGGCATGAACTTTGTGCGTCGACGCTCTCTGCCTCGCGAGCAGGGTCCTCATCCATGAGCTGCCCGGCCTCGTAAGGGCCCGCGAGAAGGCCTCGCTGACGCCCTTCCTCCTCGCTCTCGCAGTCGACCGGCGCGTTCGTCGACGAGCTCGACCTCGGCGTGCACCGCTTCTGGTCCATCGCCATCCCCGTCTCGGGTGCGTCGAGTCTCTGCGTCAGCGCCTCGCGGCGGTCCTCGCCCGTGCAGAACTGACGCTGCGCGCATACGTTGTCGCCCACAGTCGCCACGACGGTCCTGTTCGGCTGGGGCTACCTCGCCGAGATCATCAATCGCTTTGGGCGCGACATCCTGCGCATGAAGCACCGCATCGTGCGTCGTCCTCCTCTTCCTCCTCCTCCTCCACCACCTTTTCCTCAACCTCGCCTCCTCGCCTCGAAGCTGACGCCCTCTCCTTCCCTGCGCGCAGCAAGTCGCAAGTCGTCGCTCGGACAGCAAGGAGAAGGAGCAGTGAGCCGTCTCTCGAGTTGCTCGGCGGCGCCGGCTCGACCCCGCATGGGCCTCCAGGTCGAGCGGAATGCGGTCCGCGTCATTCTTCGCTCTCTCTCTCTCTCTCGCTCTCACGTCGCATGCGCGCCTGTAGCAGCACGCGCGCACTGTTGTTGTACTGGATCTCGAGTTGCACATGCGGTAAAGGTACGCGGCGAGCGAGAGGATCTGCACAGCGAGCTGGCCTGGGTCCGTGCGAATTTCGATTGGCGACCTTGCTGCGCCCTCGTCCCCTGAGCGCGCACGCGGATCCTTGCAGTCAGGCGGGGCGAGAGCTGCTCTCTGGAGGCACAGGAAAGGCGAGACAAAGGCGCGAGCGGCTGCGGACTCGGACGAGCCTGGGCGAGCGTGACGCTGGCGAAAGCTCGCTGTTCCTCACGCTCTCGCTCTGCGCGCTTCTCCCTCTTTCCCACTCGCGACCAGCGCTACTAGGTGAGCTGCCCCTTCTCGCCAGTCTCCATCCCTCGCACGACGCGCCGGGCGAGCGACGAGCTGCCGCACAGCTCGCAGGCGGACGCGGGCCGTCTCGTCGCTTCGCTCGACCTCGTTCCCCGACCTCGTCACTCGCCTCGGCTCGCGTGCGCGCCAGACCTCACCCAGGAGCTGACCCGCCCTCGTCTCGATGCCCTCCAGCCCGCTCGCCCAGCCACCGCACACGATGCCGTCCACACCGCTCAACCGCCCGCGAGGCCTGTCCCGCCCAGCACCGCCCGCACGCCTCATGAGCTCGCGCGCCCAGGAGGTGTCGCTCCAGGAGGAGAACCTCCCTGAGACGGAGGACTGGGAGCCCGTCAACGGCGAGCCCGAACTCGCCCTCGGCGACATCCAGGGCGCCATCGTCAAGTGGGAGGAGGAGCTCAAGGTCCGCGGCAGGGCGATCAGCGGCAGGACCATGTGCGTTCTCCGGCTCTCTCTGGACTCTCTCAAGCTCGCGCGAGTCGGGGCGAGGCGGCGCCAGCGCTGGGTGGGAGCGCTCTCGTCGGTGCTGCGGGAGAGGCAGCAGATGACGGTGGGGGGGACGCGGTCGATCACGCTCTCGAGGCGGGTTCTGCTGCAGGCGCAGAGTGCTACAGGGGTCCTGCAGACTCGCACGAGTCGCGGGCGAGTATCCACACGAGCGAGGACCGAGAGCTGACTTTCGCCCAACGTGCACCGCCCGCAGCGTCGTGACGCACTCGCTCCCCTGTGCGTTCCCTTTCCCGCCCTGCGTTGCGCCCGCCCAGTGCGAGAGCTGACTCGCCGCCCTTGCAGATGTCTGCACCCTCCACAAGACGGCGTCGCACTCGACCAAGCTCGACTCGAACATCCTCCCCGACCTCGGCGAGGAGTCCGTCTTCAGCTCGGGCGCCGTCACGCCGAGCGAGATGCCGCAGGGCGACCCGATGCTCCGCGCGCGCGCCATCCACTCGCCCGTCAACCAGACCCAGTCGCTCCACAAGCACAAGATGCCGCCCTCGTCGTTCCCCGACCCGAGCAAGTCGCTCCGCCCCTCGTTCCACCCGGCGCTCCCGCCCTCGCGCGCCGCGAGCCCCGACCCCGAGTCGCTGCGCTCGTCGTCGCACACGCCCGCGCCGGGCGCCATCAAGCCCCAGCAGACGCACCGCTGGGTCCTGCACCCTCGCCGCGGCCACGCCGCGCTCAACTCGGGCCTCAAGAGCCTCAAGGACCGGCCCCTCGTCGTCGTCGGCCGCCCGGACGACCTCATGGACGCCGACGGCGAGCTCCTCGGCCAGAACCAGCTCAGCGACGACGCCAAGAAGGACCTCGAGAAGGGCCTCAAGAGCATGTCGAACGAGGGCGCCGAGGGCATTGGCTGCGTCCCGGTCTGGCTCGACGACAAGCTCCACCACAGTGCGTCTTTGGTCCCTCCTCCTCGTCGGCTTGGCCCTGTCGGCGACGGTCTCGTCGTCGCCGCGCTCGAGCCCCCCTGACTGACCCTCCCTCTCTCTCCTCTCGCGCGCGCAGGCTTCTACGAGGGCATGTGCAAGGAGTACCTGTGGCCCATCTTCCACTACCTGTCGCTCCCGGACAACATCTCGAAGAAGTCGGAGCAGGCGGCGTGGGACGCCTACTACGAGACGAACATGGTCTACGCCAAGCGCGTCGCGAGCGTCTACAAGCCGGGCGACCTCGTGCGTCCCTCTCTCTCTCCCTTCTTCATGCTCGCTCTCGCACGAGGAGACGCTGACCCTGTGCGTTCTCCCCCTCTCGCAGGTCTGGATCCACGACTACCACCTCCTCCTCGTCCCGCAAATGCTCCGCGAGCTCCTCCAGGACCAGAACCCGTCCATCTCGCTCTTCCTCCACTGCCCCTTCCCGTCGTCCGAGTTCTTCCGCTGCCTCCCGAGGCGCGAGGAGCTCCTCGACGGCATGCTCGGGTGCAACCTCGTGTGCTTCCAGACGCACTCGTACGCGCGCCACTTCTTGTCGTCGTGCGTGCGCGTCAACGGGTACGAGGCGCGCGCGAGCGGCGTCGACGTCAAGGGCCGCATCGTCCACCTCGCCAACTGCCCGATCGGCATCGACGTCGACAACGTCGAGCACGACCGCCAGCAGCCCGGCGTCGTCCCCAAGGTCGAGGCGCTGCGGCGCCTGTACGCCGGCAAGAAGATCATCGTCGGCCGCGACAAGCTCGACCCGACCAAGGGCGTCCTCCCCAAGCTGCGCGCGTTCGAGCGCTTCCTGCACGACTACCCCGAGTGGGCCAACAAGGTCGTCCTCATGCAGGTGACGAGCCCGAGCCCGGGCGACTCGCCGGCGCTC
>Ga0308170_10003976_pt1 | contig 11850 bp, 11 predicted proteins | sample PhyBR2_2_FD_202136 | JGI IMG/M metagenome (GOLD analysis project Ga0308170, IMG submission 202136) | Phyllosphere microbial communities from UC Gill Tract Community Farm, Albany, California, United States - DLSLSB.R2 | ecosystem: Host-associated > Plants > Phyllosphere > Unclassified | place... | reverse complement strand
GTGCTGTTCTATCCGACTGCGATCGGCAGCGAGCCGCACGATACGTCGCTCGACACCGCCCGCCTGTGGCGTCGCGCGATGGTCGGCCACGCGGTCAGCAACGTCGTGCCCATCGTCGCCGCCAACCGCGTCGGCGTCGAGCACGGCCAGACCTTCTACGGCACCAGCTTCATCGCCGACGAGCGCGGCGATATCCTGGCGGAGTTAGGCCGCGACGACGAAGGCGTCATCACCGCGACGATCGACCTCGACATCGTCAAGCGCCACCGCGCCGCGTTCGGCTTCTTCCGCGATCGCCGCCCCGACCTGTACGGCCGCCTGGTCCAGGACATCTGACCATCCAATCCTCCCCTACAAGGGGAGGTGGCAGCGCGCAGCGATGACGGAGGCGTGACGCGCTCCCGATAGGGCATCACCCCTCCGCCGCTTCGCGCCACCTCCCCTTGCAGGGGAGGATCAGAACCACGCTAGCCCAGCCAGCAACGCGCCCACCAGCGCCGCCGCCCCGGCAACCCAAAGCAGCCACCGCCGCCCGGTCAGCGCCGTGATCGACGCCAGCGCGATCGCCACCTGGATCGCGGTCACCGCCAGCGCCAGCTTCGTATACGGCCGCAGCGCCTCGTCCGACTCGCCATCCGCCGCCGCCGATCGCCGATCGAGCGTCTCCGCCTCCCGCTTCAATGCCGTCCCGCGCGCCTTGTACCGCGCGATATCCGCCCGGTGCATCGCCATCTGCGTGGCACCGAACCCGGGCGGCGCGAGGTCGACCTCCATCTGCGCGATATGCCGCTTCAAATCCTCCGCCTGGTAATAGCCCCACGCATCCGACGCCTGCGCCTTGATCAGAACCGCCTCGTTCTTGTGGAGCAGCGCCTCGTTCTGCGTATGCCCGCCGAGGAAACTGGTCACCGCCGCCAGCGTCGCCAGGATCGCGGTGAACAGCGCGATCCGCTGGTCGAACGCCTCGCCCTTGGCTGCGCGTTCCTCCGACAGCTGCTCATGCAACCCGCGCACTTCGAAATCATCGTCCATGCTGGTCGCTCTGGCCCTTCGCGCGTGACTGGACGCTGATGATCGCGTGACATAGTCGTCAGCGCGCCATGATCCGCACTCGCTCGATACTGCTCGCTCTCACCCTGCTCGCCGGCTGCGCGACGCCGTCCGTGAAGACCATGCCGCCGAGCGATCACTTCAACGGCACGCGTTTCTTCAACCCAGACGGCGTGCAGGGCAGTACCGGCGAGCAGAAGCAGGGCCCGGTCGCGCTGCTCCGTAATCTCGTAAAGCCCCCCTATCGGAGCTGGCCCGAAGTCCCCGTCACCCCGACGCGGCCCCCGGCCCGTGTCGAGGGCCAGACGATGCGTGTCACCTGGATCGGCCATTCGAGCGTGCTGGTGCAGACGGAAGGACTCAACATCCTGACCGATCCGATGTGGCTCGAACGGTCGTCCCCGGTCCAGTTCGTCGGCGTGAAGCGGGTCCGCGAACCTGGCGTGCGTCTTGCGGACCTGCCGAAGATCGACCTGATCCTGCTCAGCCACGACCACCGCGACCACCTCGACATGACCGCGATGCGACGGCTCTGGCACCGCGACAAGCCGCTGATCGTGACCGGCCTCGGCAACGACCAGATCCTCGCGCGCAGCGGCATCCATGCGGTCGCGCGCGACTGGGGCGGGCGGGTGACGCTGCGTCCCGGCGTCGACGTGATCGTCGAGCGCGCGCATCACTGGAGCGAATACGACCCCGGCGACCGCGACAAGACGTTATGGGCAGGCTTCACCGTGACGCTGCCCGGCGGCAACCTGTATTTCGCGGGCGACACCGGGCCGGGCGACATGCGCTGGGCGACCGAAGCGCGCGCAGCCGGCCCGGTCCGCCTCGCGATCCTGCCGATCGGCGCGTATCATTTCGCGGGTCACGAGACCGACAACCACATCGGCCCGGACCAGGCGGTGACCGCGTTCGATCAGCTCGGCGCGGCGTACGCGATCGGCGTCCACTGGGGCACGTTCGAGCTGACGTCGGAGGGTATCAACGAACCACCCGAGCATCTCCGCGCCGCTCTGATCCGGGAACACATCCCCGCGAACCGCTTCCGCACCCCAGAAGCCGGCGAGCCCTGGGTGATCGAGTAACGCCCAATCCCCGGAGTTCCACAGGAGCCCACCGTTGCGCACCTCCCCGGCGGAAGCCGGGGCCCAGGTGGGAAACGCCGCTGATTAGCCGCTGCGCTCCATTACTGCGGCCTCACCAACTAAACCCCGGCCTCCGCCGGGGAGGTGCGTCTTTCCTAGCGCACAAGAGGCACTGAACGTGTCGAGGTGATGGGTACCTAGATCGCCTCGCGCAACGCCAGCGCCCGCTCGAACACCGCGTCGAACATCGCCGCCGTCAGCACGCCCGTATTCACGTTGTACCGCGAGCAATGAAAGCTATCGATCAGGATGCGGCCATCGGGCATCACATGCTCTGCGCCATGTGCGAACCGCGCCTTCGGCAATCGCCCGCCAAGCATCTTCACTGCCGACTGATGCGCGATATGCCCCAGTGCCACGAAAACGCGCGCACTCGGCACCGCATCCGCCTGCGTCTCCAGGAACGGCCGGCAGGTGCGGATTTCCTCCGGCGTCGGCTTGTTCTCGGGCGGCAGGCACTTCACCGCATTGAGGATGATCGCGCCGTCGAGCGCCAACCCGTCCTCGGCCTTGGCGCCATAGGTGCCGGCCGCGAGCCCGAACCGGCCGAGCGTCTCGTACAGGAACTGCCCCGCATAATCGCCGGTGAACGCGCGGCCCGTACGGTTCGCGCCATGCTTCCCCGGTGCGAGGCCGATGATGACGAGCCACGCTTCGGGATCGCCGAACGCGGGAACCGGCGCGTTCCACCAGGTCGGGAACTCGGTCCGCAGTTGCTCGCGCACGGCGACGAGGCGCGGGCAGAGCGGGCAGTCGTGCGGCGGCTCGGTCTCGGGCAGCGCGGAGACGGGCGCAAAGACCGTCGTGACGTCGACGTCGCCGGTCTCGTCGACGGTTTCGGGAAGCTCGGTGCTGTAAGGTGTGGAATCCATGGGATTGCGCTAGGCGGACCAAATGTCGCCTGCAACCCCGCACCCATGGTACGCGATCGCGCTGGGCTCGAATCGACGCGGCCGCCACGGCGCGCCCGAGCGCGAGATCGCCGCTGCGCTGGAAGCCCTTGGCAATGTCGTCGCACGCTCGCCGACCGTCGCCAGCGCGCCGCTAGGCCCCTCGAACCGCCGCTATGCCAACGCCGTCGCGATGATCGAGACGCTCGAAGACCCCGCCGCGCTGCTGGTCCGCCTCAAACGGATCGAGCGCATGTTCGGCCGCCGTTCGGGCCGCCGCTGGGGCAGCCGCGTGCTCGACCTCGATATCATCCTCTGGTCGGGCGGGGCCTGGTCGTCGCGCGGGCTCACCGTCCCGCACGCAGCGCTCCGCACGCGCGGCTTCGTCCTCGGTCCACTTGCGCGTCTGGTCCCGCAATGGCGCGATCCGCTGACTCACCGGACGATCCGCCAGTTGGCGCAGATGGTTGACCGACGGCACCCGCGCGACTAGGTGCGCGGTCCACGATGGCGGGGGTCCGTAGCTCAGTTGGTAGAGCAAGCGACTTTTAATCGAGAGGTCCCGGGTTCGAGCCCCGGCGGACCCACCATCGACATCACCTCATCATCGATCCGACCGCAGGCCAGCGCTTGCGCCACGCGAGCGCCATCACCGCGAACAGGATGAAGGCGGCCTCGGCGGGGTTGCGCAGCCGGCCTTGCGCCTCGTTGACGATCTGCGCGCTGACGAACACCGTGATCAGCCATGCCGCGGCGATGATCACGAGGAAGACGAATTCGGGGGACGGCGCCGGCTTCCCGCGGACCAATTCCCAGCCGATCCGCGTCGCCTGCCAGACGCAGAACGCGAAGAAGAGCCCGGTCAGCACCGAGGCGATCGCCTCGATCACATAGACCGGGTTGAACACATTGCTCGACCGGCTGCGTTGCGCGTCCTTCGCGTAGATCAGTTCGTGGCGCCACCCCGCCGGATTGCGGTCGATGCCGAGATAATCGACGCTGATCTTGCTCGAATTGCCGCGCACGAACACCGTGACGGTGTCGAGCAGGAAGGCCTTGGCGAACGCGGGCTTGTGCTGCGCGACCTCCTTGAGAAAGCGTCCCACGGTGATCCCGCCGCCATCCTGCAGGTCGGCAGGCGGGACGATCCCGTTCGCCTTTTCGGTGATCTGCGCCTTGCTCTGCAGGTTCCAGCCGAGATTGGCGCTGCCGCCCTTGTTGTAGCCGATCTGCCCCGTGTACGCCGACGACAGCGCGGTCCAGACCAGCAGCGGCGCCATGCCGATCGCGGCCATCGCATAGAATCCCGGCGCGCGCAGGTGTGTGCGGGCGGCGGGCAAGAGCAAGGCCAGAACGAAGGCGATCGGCAGCATCGCCGCGATCACCGGGCGGATGAAGATGGCGACACCGATGCACAGCCCCGCCGCGAGGAACGGCCCGATCCGTCCGCGACGCACCCCCGCCAGCACCAACGCCAGCCACGCGACGCAGAGCGGCGTGGCGATCGCTTCGGTGACCAGCTGATGCGGAAAGGCGATGTTCTGGGGGAGCAGTACGTAAAGCAGTCCGCAGCCGAGCGCGCCGCGTCGCCACGGGATCAGCCGCCCCGCGATCCGCGCAACCAGCCACCCGGCGCCGACCGCCAGCGCGATCTGGACCAGGATCACGCCGACATGGCCGCCCCACTGCCACGGCAGTACCGCGAACAGATACTCCCCGGGCACGATCGGCGCGTCGGTCATCCATGCGATCGCCGATCCGTGCGCGCCGACAAAGCCCTGCAACGTGAGCAGCCGCTCCATCCCGCGATCGCCCCAGGTGAACGCGCGGAAGCCGGTCGCGATGTCGTAGGGCAGGATCGACAAATGCAGGACGAGTGCGACGATCGCGACCCACCGCGCCTGCATCCCCGCGCCCCGTACAGCTTCGCCGCGCCCTGCTTCGCCCCGTCCTGCTTCGCCAAGCGGCGCTTCGCTACGCCACGCTGCACCGTGTTGCGCCGTATCGCGCGTCGAACCGATTTCGCGCATGTCCGCGTCCCCCTGGCGACGACGTCGTTGCGCGTCATGTCGGCCACTAGAGCGCGCGCGATGCGTGTCAATTCACCGTCGCCAATCCCGCCGGACATGTCCATGAATGGGACTTGGGCAACTGTTATTTAACAGCAGCGTGCGAGTATCGCGCAATAACGGCGACAGGGCGGGGCGACGAGAACTGTGTGGAACTCAGTAAGAGGTCTCGACATCATGCGGTGGACTGCATGAATGTCGAAGAACCGTCGCCGGATCATGAGGTTACGCGTCCGGTAGTGGTCACGGCAGTGGTCCCAGGAGGGGCCGCGGTCGGGCATGTCGCGCTGGTCGTCGATCTCGACGATACGTTGATTCGCGGCGATGTGGCGGTCGAGGCCCTGATCAGGGCGCTGCGCAGACTGTCCCTCGTGTTTGCCATCCTCCGCGGTCTGCTGGCCGGACCGGCGGGGATCAAGACGCTGCTGGCCCGACGGATGCCGGTCGATGCATCGCGGCTGTGCTACCGCGAGGAGGTGCTGGCATTGATCGCCGCGGCGCGCGGCGCCGGGCGCCCGGTGATCCTCGCCACCGCGGCGCACTGGCGCACCGCCCGCCGCGTCGCCGCCGCCGTCGGGCCGTTCGATGCGGTCATCGCCAGCGATCGTCGGCATAACCTCAAGGGGACGGCCAAGCTCGCCGCGATCCAGGCGCATCTCGGCGGGCAGGCGTTCGACTATGTCGGCGATTCACCGGCCGACCGCCCGATATGGCGCGCCGCGCGCACCGCCTACACCGTCGGGGTCGACACGGGGATGACCGGTCAGGTTCGCCTGGCCGAGGCGCCGGGTACGCTGCGGATGCTAGTGAAGGCCGCGCGGCCGCATCAATGGGCCAAGAACATCCTCGTGCTGGTGCCGTTGATCACGTCGGGCGAACTGACCCAGCCTGCGCAGGTCGCCAGGGGGCTGATCGCCTTCGTCTGCCTGTCGCTGATCGCGTCGAGCATCTATCTGGTCAACGACGTGCTCGATATCGATGCGGATCGCGGGCACGCCCGCAAGCGGTATCGGCCGATCGCACGGGGTGGCCTGTCGATCCCGACCGCGCTCGTCGCAGCGATTGGCGGCGTGACGCTGGGACTGGTGGCGGGCGCGCTGCTCCTCGGATCGACGAGTGTCGTGGCGCTGGCCGGCTATTGCGCGCTGACGTTGGCGTACAGCGTCCGGTTGAAGGCCGCGATCATCGCCGACGTGCTGACGCTGGCCTGTCTCTATACGATCCGGATCATCGTCGGGATCGCGGCGATCGCGGTACCGGTGTCGTTCTGGCTGCTCCTCTTCTCGATCTTCCTGTTCCTCAGCCTCGGCTATCTCAAGCGCTACGTGGAACTGCGCGGCAGCGCGCGCGCCGCACACGAACTGCTAAGCGGACGCGGCTATATTCCGTCGGACGAGGGGATCGTGGCGATGAACGGCGTCGCCGCGGGGATGGTATCGATTCTCGTCCTCGCGCTCTTCGCCGAAGCGATGGCCCGCGGGAACAGCTATGCCAGCCCCGCGCTGCTCTGGCTCCTGCCGTTGCCGCTGCTCTACTGGCTCAACCGGATCTGGATGATGGGGCGGCGCGGCGAAGTCGACAGCGATCCGGTCGCGTTCGCGCTGACCGACCGGACGAGCCTGACGGTGGGGGCGATCCTGGCCGCGATCCTGCTGGCCGCGAAATTTATTCCCGTCCTCCCGGTCGTCTGAACCGGGCCGAAAGACAGGCGTGATATTGGGCGCTCGACTGGGCTTTGGCATAGTCGCGCGAAGCTGAGGGGGATGTGGTGCAGATTGCTGAAACGGACGGCGGCGCGCGCGCGGTGCCGCGGGGGCCTTTGCCGGCGTGGATCGCGGCGCATGCGATCGGTGCGGTCCTGGTGTCGTGGATCGCGCTGGCCAATGGCTATCCGATGCTGTTTTCCGACAGCGGTGGCTATCTGCGCGTCGCGACCGAGTTCAGGTTTCTGCTCGATCGCCCGATCACCTACGGCCTGCTGATCGCGCCGTTCGCGCATGCCCTCGGGCTGTGGGCGGTCGTCGCTGCGCAGGCGCTGTTCGCGACCTGGCTGATCGGACAGGTGATCGTCGCAATCACGATGCGACGCTCCGCGGCGATGCTGGTCGTGACGATGGCGGTGTTGGCCGCGGTCAGCAGCCTGCCGTGGTTTACCGGCCAGATCATGCTCGATCTGTTCACGTCGCTCCTGGCGCTGACGCTGTACCTGATGATGTTCGGGCCCGGCTCACGGCTACGCGCCTGGCTGCTGGCGGCGCTGGCGACCGGGTTGATCGCGCTGCATCTCAGCCATATTCCGCTGACCGCGGCGCTGATCGGCACCGGCGGCGTGATACTGTTCTGGCAGGACGGCGCGCGCGCGGCGGTCCGCGGCGTGGTCCCGGCGGTGGCGGCCTTGCTGGTCGCGATCCTGGGCCTGTGCACCGTGAACCTCATCGTCGTCGACAGCTTCCGGCCCAGTCTGGAATCGAACCAGTTCCTGGTCGCGCGGACGTTCGACGGCGGGACCGGGCAACCGCTGCTCGCGCGGATCTGCCGGACCGAGACGTGGCGCCTGTGTACCGTCCGCGGCTTCGTGAGCGATCCGCGGCGCGTCCAGCCGGGCCAGGATTACCTCTGGTCGCCGGACAGCCCGCGCGCGTCGCTCGAAATCGCAAGCCCGGTCGCCTTTCGCGCCGAGGAAGGCGCGTTTGCCCGCCGTGTGCTCCACGACGATCCCGCCGGTACGCTGCGGATCGCGGCGCTGGGCTGGCGCGATCAATTGATCCAGGCGCGGGCGGCCGACGGGATGATCGCCTATCGCCCGCGCATGCTGATGGTGCAGCAGGTCCATCGGTATTTCTCCGGTGTCGGCGGCGCGTTCGATACATCCCGCCAGCAGCGCGGCACGCTGCAACGCCTAGCGATGGTACCGGACCGCTTGATCGCGCTGCTGATGATCCTCGCAGCGCCGTTCGTGCTGTGGACCGCGATCCGGCGCGGCGATCGGCGCACGGCCGCGCTGGTGATCGTCATTTTCGTCACGGTGCTGGCCAATGCCGCGATCTGCGGGATCCTGTCGGGGCCGTCGGACCGCTATCAGAGTCGGGTGCTGTGGCTGCTCGTGCTGATCGGGATATTCGGTATCGAGCGGGCACTCCGGACCTTGCCCGGCCGGACGCGATCGCTAGAGACGCGGCATGGCAGCAGACCGCATGAATTCTCAGCAAATCCAGCGTCTTGATGATGAGACGATGACGACCCAGCCGGGGCAAGGCGAGCGACGGCGGCTCCCCGCGGTGCTCGCCGGCGCGTCGGTCGCGGCGGTCGGCATCGTCCTCATCCTGCTCGTCGGTCTCGCGGTCGATCACTGGCCGTTCGCGTTCGATCGGTCGATCATCCTCGGCCTGCGCGCCTGGGGTGGTCCGTCCTGGCTGCCCAAGGTCGCGGCCGACGTCACCGCGCTCGGCGGCGGCATCGTCCTGACGATCGTCGTGGTGATCGTCGCCGGCCTGCTGATCGTCCAGCGGCTCTGGCTGACCGCGCTCGCGATCGTCGCGTCGAGCGTCAGCGGCAACATTATCGTCGAATTGGTCAAGCTCCACGTCGCGCGCCCCCGCCCCGACATCGTCGTGCATCTCGTCACCGTCACGCATATGAGCTTCCCCAGCGGGCACTCCGCGAACAGCGCGATCGTCTATCTGACGCTTGCCGGCCTCGCCTCGCAGGTGACGCAGGATCGCGCGACGCGGGCGTACATGCTCGTGGTCGCGATCCTGCTGGTCGGCGCGATCGGCTGCAGCCGGGTCTATCTCGGCGTCCACTGGCCAAGCGACGTGCTGGCCGGGTGGAGCTTCGGCACGCTCTGGGCGCTCGCCTGGTGGCTCGCGACCGCCCGCGTGCGCAGTTCAATCGGCGGCGAGCGCTAGCAGCGCCGTCGCCGCCTTCAGATGCGGCGCGTCGACCATCCTGCCGTTCAACTGGAGCGCACCCGCGCCGGGGTTGGCGGCGAACAGGTCGACGATCGCCTGCGCCTTGGCGCGCTCCTCGACTGACGGCGTGAAGGCCGCGTTGATCACCGCAACTTGGCTCGGGTGGATCGCCATCATGCCGGTGAACCCATCGCGCCGCCCGCGCGCGGCATAAGCGGCAAGCCCGTCGAGATCGCGGAAATCCGGATACACCGTCTCGATCGCCGCCACGCCCGCGGCATGCGCACCGAACAGCGTCAGCGACCGGGCGAGCTGGTACGGCGCGGTGTACGATCCATCCGCCTCGCGCGACGTCGCCGCACCGATCGCGGCAGGCAGGTCCTCGGCACCCCAGGTCAGCCCGACCAGCCGGTCCGTGACGCCACCATAGCTGCCGAGCGCGAACATCGCCGCGGGCGTCTCGGTCGCGATCGGCAGGATGGCGATGTCGCTGGTCAGCCTGGCATCGAGCGCGGCCAGCGATGCACCGCCCTCTGCCTTGGGCAGCATGATACCGTCGGGCTTGCCGGGAAGCACCGCCGCCAAATCATCGTCCGCCAGCCCCGAATCGAGCGGGTTGATCCGCACGAACAGCGGCATCGTCCGAGGCTCGGCAAGGAACGCGGCGACCTGCGCGCGCGCCGCCGCCTTGGCGCCCGGCGCGACCGAATCCTCCAGGTCGAGGATCAGCGCGTCCGCGCCCAGTCCGAGCGCCTTGACCATCCGCTCGGGCCGATCGCCTGGCACGAACAGCAGCGAGCGGAGTCTCACCGCCCCTTCTCGCCCAGCGCCCGCTCCCACGCCAGCGCATCGCGGACGATCCCATCGAGATCGGCATGCCGCGGTGTCCAGTCGAGCGTCTTGAGGATCGCGCGATTGTCCGAGATCAGCATCCCCGGATCGCCCGCACGCCGCCCTTCGAGACGACGCTCGATCGTCCGGTTGGTGATCTTGTCGACCGCATCAAGCACGTCGAGCACCGAAAAGCCCTTGCCGTAGCCGGCGTTGAGCGTGTGGCTCCGGGCGGGTTCGGCGATCAGCACGGCCAGCGCGGCGACATGCGCGGCGGCGAGATCGCTGACGTGGATATAATCGCGCACGCCGGTGCCGTCGGGGGTGTCGAAATCGGTCCCGTAGACGCCGACCGCGTCGCGCTTGCCGGTCGCGGCCTCGACCGCGATCTTGATCAGATGGGTCGCGCCGACCGTCGACTGGCCGCTGCGTCCCTGCGGATCCGCGCCGGCGACGTTGAAGTAGCGCAGCGCGGCGTAGTTCATCGGGTGCGCTGCGGCGACATCGCGCAACATCGCCTCGGTCATCAGCTTGGACATGCCATAGGGGTTGATCGGCACGGTCGGATCGCCCTCGGCCACGGGCACCTTTTCGGGCGTGCCATAGGTCGCGGCGGTCGACGAGAAGATGAAGTGCGGCACGCCCTCGACTACCGCGCTCTCGATCAGCGCACGGCTGGCAGCGGTGTTGTTGCGGTAATATTTGAGCGGATCGCTGACCGATTCGGGGACCACGACCGAGCCGGCGAAATGCATGATCGCGCGGACGTTATGCTCGCGGATCGCCGCGCGAATCGTGTCATCGTCGGCGACGTTGGCCTCGACCAGAGCGGCGCGGGCGTCGACCGCCCAGTCGAACCCGGTGACCAGATTGTCGACCACGACCACGTCATAGCCCGCGTCGAGCAACGCCAGCACCGCATGGCTGCCGATATAGCCGGCGCCGCCGGTGACCATAACCTTACCGTTTAGCTTTGGACCGTCGATCATGCGCGTCTCCTCTTTGTTGCGCGGTAGCGACTTCCTATCTTGGGAGAAAGGAGATCGTGATGACGGATTATGTAACGCTCGCCGGCGGCTGCTTCTGGTGCACTGAGGCGGTATTCAAGGACGTGATCGGCGTCGAGAGCGCCGAGAGTGGCTATATCGGCGGGCATGTGCCCAACCCGACCTACAAGCAGGTGTGCGGTGGCGACACCGGCCACGCGGAGGCGATCCGGATCGGCTTCGATCCGGAGCAGTTGAAGCTCGGCGACCTGCTAGACATCTTCTTCGCGACGCACGACGCGACGACGCTCAACCGGCAGGGCAACGATGTCGGCACGCAGTATCGCTCGGCGATGTTCCCGGCGGACGATACGCAGAAGGCCGAGATGGAGGCGGCTTTGGCGCGCGCGCAGGCCGACTCGCCCAAGCCGATCGTTACCACCATCGAGCCGATGGACACGTGGTACGAGGCCGAGGGCTATCACCAGGATTACTGGGAGACGTCGGGCCGCTCGAACCCGTATTGCATGGCGGTGATCCCGCCGAAGCTGCAGAAGCTGCGGAAAAGCTTCGCCGCACGGTCGAAGGCGGCGGTGAACGCGTAAGACAGAATGGGTTCACGCGAAGGCGCGAAGCCGCAAAGATGATGGGATTTCGATAGGCCCGTCCCGGCCTATCGAAAGATTCAAAATGCCTTCGCGCCTTAGCGCCTTTGCGTGAACCACTCTTCTTTCAACGATGCGCAGCACGGCGAAGACGGTCGTTGATCGCTTCGCCGATACCGTCGAGCGGGATCGGTGCGATCGCGATCTTCGCCTTGTTGTTCGCGTCGGCGGCGTGGAGCAGATCAAAGAGCTTCGCGGCTGCTTCGACGAGGTCTCCCGTTGCGGAGAGGGATACGTCGCCCGCCACATCGCCAAACCCGATCAGCCATTCGTCGAACGCTGCCTCGGTAGCATTCAACC
>Ga0308170_10003974_pt1 | contig 11857 bp, 8 predicted proteins | sample PhyBR2_2_FD_202136 | JGI IMG/M metagenome (GOLD analysis project Ga0308170, IMG submission 202136) | Phyllosphere microbial communities from UC Gill Tract Community Farm, Albany, California, United States - DLSLSB.R2 | ecosystem: Host-associated > Plants > Phyllosphere > Unclassified | place... | reverse complement strand
ACCTCGTACCCCTACAGTTTCGTTCCTCAACGGCCGCGACGACGACGGCGACGTCGACGAGGAGCACGTCCAGAAGGCGCACCAGGAGGCCTACTCGTCGGGCCAGAGCAACATGAGCGCCAACTCGATGGGCGCCGCGGCCGCCATGCAGGCGCTCAAGAGCTTCACGTCGGGCTCGGGCGGCCAGCAGCAGCAGAGCAGTGGCGGCGGCATGCAGAGCAAGCTCATCGCGATGGGTGCGTCCTCGTCCTCCCCCCTCTCTCAGGGTGCGCTCGAGCCGAGGATCCGGTCGCTGACTATGCCGCGAGTCGCGCGCAGCCATGAGCGAGGCGACCAAGCTCTTCAACCAGAACGGCGGCGCGTCAAATGGCAACAAGCAGGACGTCGTCAACTCGGCTGCGCAGGTGCGTCGTCCGCCGCACAGCCTCTCTTCCTCCCCGAGCGGCTCGGCTGACTCGCCGACCGCGGTCGACCCTCCTCCCTCTCCCGCTCGCAGACCATGATGAAGCTCATGATCAAGGTGCGCTCTGACCTCGTGCCTCGTCGAGACCGAAGAGGTCGTGACGCTGACCCTTGCTAGCGCCGACTCGCAGAACCAAGTCACGGGCATGACCGGCGGCGGCTCTGGCGGCGGCATGGGCTCGCTCTTCTGTGCGTCCAGAGTCCCGCTCTCTCGTTCCCCCATCTCGAGAGCGTCCCACTGAACGAGCCGTCTCCCCTCCCTCCCTCGCCCGCAGCCATGGCGCAGAAGTTCATGTGAGGGGCTTTCGGAGCCCGGGTCTCGCGTGCGCGGGCTTGATTGTCAATACGAAGCAGTTGAGTGCACCCTTATCTCTCGAGCAGAGCTGTCACGAGGAGGAGGGAGAGCGGCAGAGTGGGGCTCGCGAGTGCGCCGCAGCAGCGACTTGCCCTCGAGAGGTGCCTCGCCGGGCGAGCGACGCAGATCCTCGTCCTCGCGCCGGGCTCGAGATCGAGCCCAGCAGGCTGTGGAACGCCGCAGCCTCACAGCTTGTCTCCGCAGCGAGCGGCCGTGTCTCATCAGCGCCCGGGTCGATGATGCGCTCGGGTCGGCCTCGCCGGCCTCGCCTCGTCTCTCTCGCGACGCCGCCGTCAAAGGCTTGGGCTCCGATCGCTTGGCTCTCGCGATCGCGCAGGCACAGCGCAAGAGCAGCGCGCGGATGCGGTCAGTGCGCGCAGATCCCTACGTCGCGCTCGAGGGTCTCTGCTGCACCTTGGCCTCGCCCGGGACCTTGCTGCGGCTGCAGTCGCTCTGCCCCTCGACCGGCCCTTACTCCCCTTCTGCCTCTCCGTCCGACCTCGAGCCGTAGAGCCTGCGCCCTCAACTCCCCCGCCCAGCTCGACCTCGCCCTCTCGCACCTCGTCGCCCTCTGCACCTCGCCGTCGCTTCAGCCCGCACAGCGCACCCGACCAGCTCTCGCTCGACATGCCTCACCGCCCGCACCGCCCGCAAATCGCTCGTCGCCGGCACGGCGACGCCCCCGAGGGGACGAACCGAGTCTGGCACGGCACCCGGTTCAACATCATCAACGCGTCGAAGGGGCCCAAGCACCTCGCGGCCAAGAACCACTTTGTCGCCATGGTCGGCGAGTACGTCGGGACGTGCTTGTTCATGATCTTCGCGCTCGGCGGCACCAAGTGCGTCGGCCGTCCTCCTCCTCCTCGTGCCTCGTCCTTGCTCGAGAGCTCTTCGTTGACACCCTCCTCACCTACAGCGTCGCCAACGTCCCTGCGACGAGCATCACCGGCGGCACCCAGGCCGGGCAGGACGGCACCGCCGCGTCGACGCCCAACACCTCGAACCGTGCGTCGCCGTCTCCCCCTTTCTCCTCAACGCCTCGCGACCCTACGCTGACCCCTCGTCTCCCTCCCTCACACAGTCCTCTACATCGCTCTCTCCTTCGGCTTCTCCCTCGCTGTCTGCGCCTGGATCTTCTTCCGGTGCGTCGCTCGAGCGCTCGATCCTCTCCTCGACGTTCAGCTCAAGTCGCCGACGCCTTCCTCCCTCGCAGCGTCTCGGGCGGCCTCTTCAACCCCGCCGTCTCGCTCGGAATGTTCCTCGTCGGCGTCCTCACGCCGATGCGCGCCGTCCTGCTCACGATTTCGCAAATCCTCGGCGGCATCACCGGCTCGGCCATCATCCAGGCGCTCTTGCCCGGCACGCTCAACGTCCGCACGACGCTCATCCCCGGCATGTCGGTGCGTTCGACTTTCTCTCCCTGTGAGCTGTCACGAGGTCGATGCGCTGACTCTCGCTCGTCGTCGCCGCCTTGCAGGTCGTGCGAGGGCTCTTCCTCGAGATGTTCCTGACGGCCATGCTCATGATCACGATCCTGCTCCTCGCCGCCGAGAAGACCAAGGTGCGTTCCCCTCTCACACTCGGAGCGAGGCGCCTGGCAAGAAAGCGAGCCGCAGCTAACGCGCTCGAGCCCCTCCTCCCTCTCCTCCTCCGCAGGCCACTTTCCTCGCCCCGATCGGCATCGGCCTCGCCCTCTTCATCGCTGAGCTCCTCGGCGGTACGTCCGACTTCGCTCTCGGTCGCTCTCGAAGCGTGCGTTGACGGTGTCGACGCGCTCGCAGTCTACTACACGGGCGGCTCGCTCAACCCGGCCCGCTCGTTCGGCCCGTCGGTCGTCCTGCACGACTTTGAGACGTACCACTGGATCTACTGGCTCGTGCGTCCCTCTTTCACGCCTCGTCGGCGACGACGAAGAGCGAGAAGCTGACTGACCCTCTCGCTCGCTCCCAGGGTCCGGCCATGGGTGCGACGCTCGCCGCCGGCTTCTACAAGTTCATCAAGTGCGTCTCTCCTCTTCTCTCCTTCCCTAGACGCTTGAGCTCATGCTGACGATCTCGTGTGCGCGCAGGTGGCTCGAGTTCGAGACGGTCCTCGGCCCCGAGGACGCCGAGAACCAGCCGGCGGCTCAGCGCAAGCAGCAGCAGCTCGACCAAGCAGGCGGCCTCGGTGCGCCCTCGACGACGATGATGGGCGACAGCCCCGCCGGCGCCGCCGTCGGCGGTAGCTCCGACAACGCGCTCGAGAAGGTCCCGACGCAGGAGAGCAGCAGCGGCGGCATCCTCGCCGGCATGATGAAGGCGCAGGGACCTGGTCTCGGCGACCTCCTCACCGAGGGCGATGCGACGGCGGTCTACGCCCTGCCCGAGCCGACCGTCGGCGAGTACACGCACCGGCTCGACCGCATCGAGCAGCTCCTCGAGTCGCTCCTTGGTCGCCCTGCCGAGCGCGTCTCGTCGAGCGACACGGTCGTCGGCAGCAGCTCGGACGTCATCGCGACCGACTCGGCGATGGACGAGCACCACTGGAAGAAGGAGAGCGACCGCTCGGCGGTGTAGGCGCTCGTTCCCCTTCCTCGACCCCTTCCTCCTCTGTCTCCCTAATTTTCGTGCTCCTCGCCCATCGTTCTTGTCCCATACTTTGTCGCTTGTACATACACTTGCTTGCGCCATCTCGTTCACGAGCAGCCCGCCGTCGAGAGCCGCCGAGCGGTCGCATCAGCATGAGTAAGCGAGGTCAAGCAAGCAAAGCTAATGCGAGTAAGGAAGGCTCGCCTGGACCGCCGGCTCAGCTTTCGGTGAGCACTCTGCTCGGCAGCATTTCTCACAGCCGCTTGGAGTGCGAACAAGGCTTCAAAGAGCGCGTAGCGGTGCGTCGAGAGCGGCGTCGTCCTCGTCGCTGATGAGAACGAGGCGGCGAAGCCCTTGCTCTCTCGACCACCCGCCCGCTGCTGGGTGAGCGCACGAGGCCGGGAGGCCATGCTGCTACGCCTCCAGCACGTTCGCCTGCCATCTACGCGCGCATTCGCCGTCGCCCCTCGCCCTCCCCCACCTCGTCAGCTCTCCGCCCCGTCGTCGTCCACCAAGCACCGCCGCCACCGTCGAGGCACGCGCCCGAGACGACACAGAGCACGGCCTGCCTTCTAGATGCCGACGAGCTATGGTACACAAGTCGCCGCCCTTGTCTCCTCCTCGCTCCGGTCCGTCCTCCCTCTCCTGCCAGCACAACTCCTTACCGTAGCTCGAGCTGATTCTTGCACCGCAACAGTCAGAGAAGCTCGTCCATCATAGAGCTACGACCGCGACCAGAGCGCAACCCGACGCCGACGGCCGAGACCCCTCGCCCGCCTTTGAGCAGCGCCGGCGCACGACGCGACAGCCCCGACGCAGGGCCCTTGCCTCTCGTGCAGGCCCTAGCCGTCGTCGACGACATTAGCACGTCGCCGACTCGCCTCAGCCCCGACACAGACCGGCCGGCTCGCCCCGCTCGTCCCTCAGCTCGACTCGTCCTCCTTCGCCCCGACGTCGTACGCCGCATCCCGCTGCCGCCGCTCAGCTGTCTGTTCTGCTCGACAAAAAGGCGCACATGCGGCCCTCGACAGCTCACCGGCACCTCCTCACGCCCCCCTTTGCCGTATCCGACCGGCGACGGCGAGCCGCGGCAGGCTCCTCCGTCATCTCGAACGAGCTTGGCTGGTCGGGTGCGCTCACTCCAGGCTCTGGAGGAGCGCATGAGCGTCAAGAGCACGATGCGCCTGGTCGGCACGGCTCGGGTGCGCCGAAGGCGGCTTTATCGAGCGATCTGGTCGAGGATGAGGGAGGTCCGGCGGTTCGAGGAGGTGCGGCAGCGTTCCGCAGCGGTTCCGGGCCCTGCAACGTCGCCATTCCGTCCTACTCGATGCGCTGGAGCGAGCGAGAGCTGGACCGGGAGCGAGAGCGAGACTGCGGTTCCTTCCGGGCTTGCGATGCGAGGACGGCGAGAGAGCGAGCCGGACCTCGAGGGCTTGTTCCTCTCCAGGTCGCCCTTGCCCTTCCTCCCAGCTGTACCTTTCCTAGCCATGCTCGCACGCTCTGTCAAGGTGCGTCCGATCTCGCAAAGCACCCGCACAGCGGCAGGGAGCAGCCGCTGACCCCGACTTTGGCTCGTCCTCGGGGAATCTGGCGAGCGCAGGCCGCGGCGGCTCTCCCTACGCGTTCGTTCGCCAACCGGACCTTCACGTCGTACTCTGCCATCCTCGTGCGTCCCTCTCACCACTCGAGCCAGCCCCGGGGCGAGGTCGCCGAGCCGGGAGGTCGTCTCGCTTCGTCGTCCTCCCCGGCCGACGGCCTCCCTCCCTCCTCGACATCGTCGCTCAGAAGCTGACTACAGCCACCACCGCCTCCTCCTCCTCTCGCACTTCTCGCCTACCCGCACACGCCATGTCGCTCCGCCCCACGGTCGCGCCCGGTCAGGACAAGTTCCGCGTCGAGGCCGACACCTTTGGCGACCTCCAGGTCCCGGCCGACAAGTACTATGGCGCCCAGACCCAGCGGTGAGCTCTCCTCCCTCTGTACCGCAGCCTGGGCGAGCGCGCGCACAGCAGCAGGGCCCGTCGAGGCGAGGAGCGAGCGGGACGGACGGCCTCCCCCCCCCCTCCTCCTCGACGAGCGACCGTGTGGGGAAAGCCGTACACCATCCTCAGGTGCTGACTCTGGGCCCTCTACCCACCCGCAGCTCGCTCCAGAACTTCGACATCGGCGGTCCCTCGGAGCGCATGCCGCCTCCCCTCATCAAGGCCTTCGCCGTCCTCAAGCGCGCCGCCGCCGAGGTCAACATGACGTACGGCCTCGACTCGAAGGTCGGCGAGGCCATCAAGCAGGCCGCTGACGAGGTGCGTTCCGTCCTCCTCCGTCTTCGGGCGGGCGAGGAGCACGAGCCGGTGCTGACAACGCCCTTCTCGTCGTACAGGTCATCTCGGGCAAGGTCGGCCAGGAGCACTTCCCGCTCGTCGTCTTCCAGACCGGCTCGGGCACCCAGACCAATATGAACGTCAACGAGGTGCGTCCCTAGTCCTCCTCGAGTCCCTCAGTCGTGCGCACGAGCTGACCTGGCCTCCTCCCCCTCTCGCAGGTCATCTCGAACCGCGCCATCGAGATCCTCGGCGGCGAGCTCGGCTCGAAGAAGCCCGTGCACCCGAACGACCACGTCAACATGTCGCAGTCGTCGAACGACACGTTCCCGACGGCGATGCACGTCTCGGCCGTCGTCGAGATCTCGAACTCGCTCATCCCGGCCCTCGAGGAGCTCAAGGGCGCGCTGTACGCCAAGCAGCAAGAGTTCGAGAAGATCATCAAGATCGGCCGCACTCACCTCCAGGACGCCACGCCGCTCACGCTCGGCCAGGAGTTTTCGGGCTACGTCCAGCAGCTCGAGAACTCGGTCGCGCGCATCAAGGACGTCCTCCCGCGCCTCTCCAAGCTCGCCCAGGGCGGCACGGCCGTCGGCACCGGCCTCAACACGCGCAAGGGCTTCGACGTCGCCGTCGCCGCCAAGATTGCCGAGATCACGGGCCTGCCGTTCGAGACGGCGCCCAACAAGTTCGAGGCGCTCGCCGCGCACGACGCCGTCGTCGAGGCCTCGGGCGCGCTCAACACGGTCGCGTGCAGCCTCAACAAGATCGCCAACGACATCCGGTACCTCGGCTCGGGCCCGCGCTGCGGCCTCGGCGAGCTGTCGCTCCCTGAGAACGAGCCCGGCTCGTCCATCATGCCGGGCAAGGTCAACCCGACCCAGTGTGAGGCCCTCACCATGGTCGCCGCCCAGGTCATCGGCAACAACATGGCCATCTCGATGGCGGGCGCTCAGGGCCAGTTCGAGGTGCGCTCGACCCCCTCTGTCGCCTTCGCTTGCTCGCCCTTGCCCGCGCACGGACCCTGACTCTTGACAACCGCTCCCGCAGCTCAACGTCTTCAAGCCGGTCATGATCAAGAACCTGCTCCAGTCGATCCGCCTGCTCGCCGACGGCTCGAGGTCGTTCACCAAGAACTGCGTCGTCGGCATCGTCGCCAACGAGGACCGCATCTCGAAGCTCCTTAACGAGTCGCTCATGCTCGTCACGTGCCTCAACTCGCGCATCGGGTACGACAACGCAGCCAAGTGCGCCAAGAAGGCGCACAAGGAGGGCACGACGCTCAAGGAGGCGACGCTCGCGCTCGGCCTCCTCGAGTCGGACGAGTTCGACCGCCTCGTGCGCCCGGAGCTCATGCTCGGCCCCTCGGACAAGTAGACGCCCCTCTCGTCCTCGTAGACTCTCTCTCTCTCTCCTCTCTTCCTCCCTCCCCGTCTCGTACTCTCTCGCCGTCTCTCGGACCCCTCGCAGTGCAACCAGGAAAAGCAGTTGGACCTCTTTTCGCCTCGGCTCGTGCTTCGGCTCTCCTCGTCGTGCGCTTGTCGAGCTCTCTAGGCAACGGGCCCGGCTGCCCGAGCTGCTCGTGCAAGTCGAGCGAGGCGTGGGAGAGCGAGAGCCGGCTGAGGGGAGGCGGCGTCGTCGCCTGCCGGTTGCACCGGCACAGCTCGGCGCAGCTCGAAGCGGCTCTTGTACGAGTTGGAGGTGCGCACGACCAAGTCGCACGACGCCTCCGCGATCCGGCCGGCCCCCCGCACGCGAGCTCGCAGAGACCCACGCTTGCGGCGGCCGCGCTCGCCGCCTCGCCTCCTTCCTCCTCTCCTCCCCACCGTCCCTCTCGTTCGCTCGCTCTCGCTCAGGGTGCCTTGGTCTGTCAGGTGCGTGCCGTCGATCACTCTCTGCGACCCGCTCGAGCTGACCCTGCCCCGCCCGGTGTGCGCAAACAGGCTCAGCCCCTCGCCCCCGACGCCGACTCGTCCCTACCCCGATGGAGGCCCCTCGCTTCGCCTTCGTGACGCTCTGCACCAGCGACGCGTATCTCCCAGGCGCCCTCGTCACTCTCCACTCGGTCCTCGATGTCGAGCCGGCGAGCCCGCTCGAGCGCGAGTGGACGACGGTCGCCCTCACGACGCCGGCCACGGTCGCCCACTCGACCGTCCAGGCGCTGAGCAAGGCGTTCGACGTCGTCATCGGCGTCGAGAGCATCGTCACGCAGAGCTGGGAAGAGCTCAAGCTCCTCGGTGCGTCGTGCGCTCCTGCACCGTCTCCCTCAACCCTCCTTCCCCCCCTCGCCTCTTGCCCCAGACCCCAGCCGAGTCGGCCCCGCGGCTCATCTTCCCGCCCGCTCGATCGATGCCCTCCCTCCTCGGCTCGCCCGACACGCTGGGCAGCACCAAGCAGGCCGTCCAAGGAGCGTGCAGTACAGCGATGACCCTTTCCCCTTCTCGCCCGCAGGTCGTCGCGACCTCGCCGCAACCCTCACCAAGCTGCACCTGTTCCGCCTCACCCAGTTCGACAAGGTCATCTTCCTCGACGCCGACACGCTCGTCGTCCGCCCCATCTCGCACCTGTTCCAGCTCGCCGAGCCGTTCGCCGCCGCGCCCGACCAGGGATGGCCCGACGCCTTCAACTCGGGCGTCCTCGTCGCGACCCCGAGCCTCGACACGTTCGACGCCCTCATGGACATGATGCGCTCGCGCGGCACTTGGGACGGCGGCGACCAGGGCCTCCTCAACGACTTCTTCCCCGACTGGCACCGCCTCAGCTTCACCTACAACGTCACGCCGTCCGCCTACTACACGTGCGTCCCCTCTCGCCTCGCTCCCTCGCCCTCCTTCAGCGCTCGTGCTGACACTCGCCCTCCCCCTTGCAGCTACGCGCCGGCGTACAAGCGCCACGGCCAAGACGTCTCGGTCCTCCACTTCATCGGCGCCAACAAGCCGTGGCACCGCGGCTCGCGCAAGACGTACGACCCCGAGGCGGCGAGCAAGGACTACTACGGACTCGTCGGGCAATGGTACGACGTCTTTGAGCGCCACTACGGCACCGTCTCGACTTGGGACGTCGCCGGCCGAGTCGTCGTCCCGCCCAAGAGCTTCCTGCGCAAGGAGTTCTCGAGCCTGCCCCTCCTCCCCGCCTACTCGAAGGCGTCTCTCGAGTCGCCGCAGGCGCGCTCGCCCACCGCCTCGTCGTCGGCGTCGACCCCGACCATCTCGGTCAAGCCGCCCTCGCCGTCTCGCCCGGTCGCCATCTCGGGCTCGACGCGCCAGCCCTCGCCGCCGCACCTCACGTGGGACCCGGCGCGCTCGTCGCCGCCGCGCGACGGCCCGCTCCAGATGCGCGACGCGATCCCGACGACGGCCAACATGTGGGACGACGGCGTCCCTCGCTCGCAGCAGCGCGCGCGCTTCGAGCCGCCGTCGGCGTACCCGCCTCCGCCGAGCGAGACGCACGACTGGTACAAGGACGTCATGCGCTCCAAGCCCGACCCGTCCCTCATTCGCCCCGTCTTCCCCTGGGAGCAGCCCGCACCGACCTCGCCCTCGTCGTCGTCGTCGGCCCCGGTCGCTCCTCCTGCGCCGACCCGCACCTTCTCGGACGAGCCTCCCGCGGCAGGCGCGCCCTCGCTCCGGTTCGCCGGCAGCAGCAACTTCAGCAACGCCTGGGACACGGTCCCCGGCATCACGCGCTACGCGCAACAGCTTGCCAAGCGGCACGTGCGCCGCCCGAGCGGCGGGCGCAGCACGAGCACGGGCCCGCCCGCGACGACGACGACGAGCGGCAGCTCGACGGTCAGCGGCGGCGGCGGCGGGTCGAGCACGAGCACGAGCGGGACCGGGTCGGCTGAGGCGAGGCCGGCCCACAGGAGGAGCAGGAGCGCGAGCAACGTCTCGGCACCTCGTGCGGGCGAGGCGGGCCTCTCGTCGGCCCCGGGCGGCGCCGAGGGCGGCCGAGCCGGCGGGCTGTACAACAAGGACGGCGACGCGAGCTCGCGCGACGGTGACGACGAGGACGACGACGACGCCGAGGTGTCGACCTCGTCGGCGGCGACGGGCGGCGACGCCGAGGACAACGACGACGCCGAGGTCGACAGCGACGAGGACGTCGAGGGCATCGACCGCATCACGATCAAGTTCCGCCGGGCCCTCCAGGCGGGCGAGCTCGACCCGACCAACCTGCAGCGGGGCAAGAAGAGCGGCTCGCCGAGCTCGAACGAGGGCGGCAACGACGGCACCGACACGCCGTCGTACTACGCCCTGCCGCCCAAAAGCCCTCGCGACGCGCCGATGGTGCCGTCGTCGCCGCAAAAGACGCGCCGCGACTCGCGCTACGTCCCGACCTCGCCTCGTCAGCCTCGCTCGCCGCAGGCCGGCCTCGCGAGCAACCCGCTCCCCTTCCTTGGCGCGCCCGTCGCGTCGTCGTCGTCGTCGTCGTCGACCTCGGCCGCCGCGACCGCCGCCGACCTCGCCGCTCGGCCCCCTCTCCGCCTCCAGCTCCCGACGACCCCGGGCGGCACGGCCCTCTCGCCGCGCCTCGCCGCGCAGGCGATCCGCAACTCGACCGCGGCGCGCCTGACGGCGACCGGGTCTGGGAGCGGCGACGGCCCGCCCGTCGTGCGCGCGACGAGGGTCTTCAGCCCCGAGACGGACACGGGCGTCGTCAAGCAGCAGGGGCTCGCTGCGCTCCAGCGCTTCGTCGAGAACATGGAGAGCATGCAGCAGCACCAGCACCAGCACCAGCAGGGCCACTACCAGGGCTGAGCGCCGTCGTCGTCGTCGTCGTCGTCGTCGCCGCAACCAAAAGGTCATCCTCGCACGGTCCCCCTCTCCTTCTTCCTTCTCTCTTCGTGTTTCGCTCTTCGTCCTTCTACCCCTAGTCTTTTCCTCTTCGCGCACTCGCTTTCGGCAGTCTCTCCGTCTCCTCGTCGTGCCCCTCGCCCACCCATACAGGTCCCGCTCTCGATACAGCTCTCCCTCTCTCTTGGCCCCTCTCCTCTCGCTCTCTCTCTCTAGGTCACTCGCACGCTCGGCAGCTCTAGCACTTGCATGCAACTCGTACTTCTCGGTCTACTCGCACGCCTCGTTCGTCGCCCGCTCGAGAGAACAAGTGACCGGGGAGAAGAGCAAGTCGGCGGTCGACCCGGCGCGGCGGGACGGCGGCGGTGGTCGAGAGGCGTGTCGGGGCCGATTGTCCGAGCTCAGAGAGCGAGACAAGCGGCTCATGGCAACGCCTTGCGGCGAGGTCGGGCCGTCTGGGAGAGGAAGAACCGCGGCTCGACCGGCTCGAGATGAGGGGCGTGCGCTACCCGCGCGAGGTCGAGGTGAGGAGTGCGACCATGTCATCAAGCGTGCCGGAAAATCTGCGAGGAAAGTGAGTCAGCACGGCCACGAGCGAGCGAGGAAGAGGGGGAGGAGGGAAGGGAGAGCGACGCACCTTGAGCCCCCACCAATTGACGATGACGAAGCACACGGTCACGGGCACGAGGAGCACGACGAGGTACTTGTAGTGCGTGTCCTGCACGAGCGCGTCGAGCAGCTGCAGAGAGCCGGGCGTCAGTTCGAGAGCGGCCGCGGGCGAGTGAGGAGGAGAGGGAGCGCACCTTGATCCCGGTCGGGGCGCACAGCGGACCGACGAGCATGGTCCAGAGCCCGAGAGCGAAGCTTGTCGCCGACCCGACGACGAGCGCGATCCCGCAGCGGAGCATGGCCGCTCCGTCGTCGTCCTCCTCTGCTGCGACTGATGAGCCTTGGCGCTCGTCCGCCTCGCCCTTTGTCGAGCCGCCCGAGCTGCTCGCACCGCTTGAAGCGCGCTTGGGCCTCCTGCGCAACCAGCTGCTGTCCATCGACGTCGTGTTCAGCTCGTCGGGTCGACGAGGGTCGGAGGCGGGGTCGACGACGAGGTGGGGAGTCGAGGCGGGCGCAGGCGGATGCGCAGCTGCAGAGCGAGTTCGGGCGACCATGTAGCGCAGTTCGCGCTGGCTCGGGCTAGCGAGATCGAGGTGCCAGGTCTGGACCGAAACGAGCGCAGCGTAGACGACTTGCGGTAGCTCTCGACCTCGCGCAGAACTCGACGTTGATAGCGAGGAAGCGGCATACTAGTGGCACGACAGGTACGAGAGAGGTTGCTACGGACAAGAGGGAGAGAGTGGAACATTGCGG
>Ga0308170_10003973_pt1 | contig 11858 bp, 13 predicted proteins | sample PhyBR2_2_FD_202136 | JGI IMG/M metagenome (GOLD analysis project Ga0308170, IMG submission 202136) | Phyllosphere microbial communities from UC Gill Tract Community Farm, Albany, California, United States - DLSLSB.R2 | ecosystem: Host-associated > Plants > Phyllosphere > Unclassified | place... | reverse complement strand
AGATAACCTTTATCCTTCTTCCCTACGTCTATGATCTACCTGAGAAAGACCTTCTACTGCTCAAACATCGTTTGTAAACTACCTTTTCCCTTTTCTCCTCCCGCTCCTTGCCTCCTGTGATCACCTTGTTCCATCGTCGGTAGCTCGTCTCCTTGTTCGAACTGTTTGGGGAACTTCAATCCGACCATGTTTGCAGATTTCTCTGCTCGTTCTGCTTGTGTCATATCTTGAGTCGAGTTATACCTCTCAACTAAAGCCTGTCGTACTCTCGCGTCATCTCGATCAGCTCGCTCTTCTTCTGAGATCTAAAACAACTGCGAGCGTACCTTGTGCACTCGATGAGCCTTCATGAAGACCACCAAGTTCTCAACATCTTTCCCGAATTGAGTCGCCTCTGGTGTCGAAGGTTGAATCTTCCTACCCGATTCGATGAGTAATCGCAAGTGAGATGGAATAGTAGGAGATCTAGCAGCTCTCGAGTGAATAGACTAGAGGGAAGAAAGAATTGAGATGAGAATCAATGCAAGATGGAGAGGCAAGAATGACTCACGTTTTGTACGAATTGCTTCAAGACTGATCTATATAGTTGAGGTAATGAGGACATGACTGCTTTGCTTTGATCGGGTGAATGAGGAGTGGAGGCAAGAGTTGAACCGAAATTCACAGAAACTTCTTTTGGTTCCCGACCCTTCACTTTGACAGCTAAGACTCGACTATGATCACTCGAGCATTAAGAATAGGTGGAGCTCCCCTCCTCCGACCTTTACCTCGTTTCCTCTCGACTACTTCAACCCTCCGAAACGCTTCACCAGAATGGGAGTCCCTCATCGGAGGTAGAGCAGGAGTAGAACGTAAACGACAACTATTCGAACAAAAGTATCAACACGTATTGGAAAAGAAAGCGAAAGAACAAGGATTGACTGTCGAACAATTGAAGGAAAAGGCGGCAGGGTTATTGAAAGCGAAAGAAGCCGTCAAACGGGCAGAGAACTTGAATAAGAAGGGACCAGTAGAAGCTGGGAGTGTCGATACGAGGAAGGAAGGCGAAGGGGAGAAGGGGAATGTCACGAAACCTGTACCATCGTCTCAGAAAGGACCCTCACAAGCGAAACCTGCCTACAAAAAGGGGGAAAGCCCTGTCAAAGTAAGTTCAGTCACCTCCTCATATAGCTCGGAAGACCTCGGCTGACGACTTGGACTCTCTGACAGCCCTTACACGAGATCATGGACTTGTCAAAAGTACACGATTTGAACTCTTCTGCACTCTCGACCCTCTGGACGACTTACCATCAAGCGAAAGGGTTCCTCTCAGCCGCGATCCCGACAGAGACTTACCTGAAGATGATCTCGAGCGCGAGGAAGTACCCTCTGTTTATTCTGCCATTGCAGAGGGACGTCGTTGGAGAAGCGCCAGATGGAACTCAAACTCCTCAAGCTGTCGAAATGCATGTACTCGTGAGCTCTACCTCTTTCCTGTCCGGCTACCATCTCTAACCTCGACGAGACTGACCAAGCTCTTCAAATCTCGGTAGAATTGGGCACTCTTACCTCCTCCTTCCAACATCACTGAACCCGTTCCTCCCCCTTCCACTGTCCTCTTCACCCCACTCGCCGAATACAAATCTCGACAAGAATACGCCCAACCCTACCTGATCCTGACTCACTACACGGATCTCTCTTCTTCCCACAACGTCGTCCTCATGCGAGGAGAAATCACCCCCAACGTTTCCCTCAATGATACGGAAGCTCAAATCCTCGCGATCAGGATGCAATTGTTCTATCACGACAAAGGGAACGGGAGTAAGATGGAGGAGGAGAGGAAAGAGCTGTTGAGGATTTTTCATATGGAACCGGATAAATTCGAGTGGGAGAGATTGATCAAAGCTGGGGAGATTACAGAGACTAAGTAAACGATAGTTGGTGTAGAGTGTATATATTGGAGTTTTGAGATTCCCCACGAGACTTGCGAAATTTCGATGAACGGCGAGCGAAGTTTGTTGTCTACCTCACACTCCTAACCCAAACACCTCAGTCAACCTCACAAGTAATGCCTACTATCTCAGACGACTTCAGTGACCCAGAAGATCTACCTCTAGATGATTCTCTCCCTCCTCCAACCGCTTCCACATCTTCATCAACCCCTCTCCGCTCTCTCCCAAACGAGCCCATTTCCGCTCCTCAAATCGGTCCAGATGGTGCACCTATGATTCCCAAAGCAGTTAAAATTGGTCCAATGGGTCAATTGTACAAAGTAGATCAAACAGAATTCCAAAAGTACAACTCTCTCTCTACTCCTGCCCCTTCACGATGAGCTAGAGCTGATGAATGCGCGTGTTTAGATGGGATACGATTTATCCGATCTATGTGGACAACAAACACCCGCAACAGGACGGAGCGAGAAGGGTTTCGAAATCTGTCGGATTGGAATGGCCTCTCGCAGAACCAATCGCGAGAGTTTGCAGAATGATGGGATTAGAGACTGTCTACGAAGTACGCACACTCTCATCTCGAAATTTAGGGAAGAAGAAGCTGACTAGGAAGAGTTTGTGTAGCCTTCGAAAACTCATCCAAAAGATTGGGCGAATCCTGGTAGAGTACGAGTCCAGCTCAAGGGAGAAGATGGAAGGTTGAAGGTATCGTCGATTCCCAACAGTACGTCCCGTCGCGTTCTTTCCTCTCTAGTATTGGAGTTGCTTCGCTGACCTACCTCGCTCCCCTTTCTCTCAGAACGAGTCCTCTTGAAACGAATTTGCGATACATTACGACCTCATCAACCTCGTGCAATCCCCCCTTCTTCCCTCCCACCAATCGAACAACGTCTCCCTCCCAACTCGCCCGCCGTCTCCCTCGGAACACTCGATCAAGCGTTGAAAGGTGCTGGACCTCTCGGAATGTTAGGGAACATGCTTGGAGGTGGGGGCGGAGCGGGCGAGATTGAGGATGGCAAGGAGGATGAAGGAGCAGTGACACCGAAGAAGAAGGAGCAGCCAAAGGTGATGAAACCTCGAAAGATTCACATGAAACGGCGGTAGAATGAAATAGTAAAGGGAAGCATGTAATCATCAAGTGGTGCCGCAGTATAACGGAGTGATGTGGTTAGGGCGACGAGGGGAAAGCCGGTTTTCTCGCGAACGAGAGACGCTCAAGACCCTCTCTCCAATTCCTGGGAATGACGTTCCGAAGATTCGAATCCAACATAAAATGATTCCCGATGTACAGCTGACTACCCTCTAGTTATAGATTCCGAACCTTTCACCAGCTAACTCCGTACTTTTTCTTGACCCATTCGCCTTTCGTCCAAGCTTCAACGATGTCTCTTCCTGCCATACCAAGCTGCACAAAGATGGCTAGCTCGAGGAAGTGATCCTCGTACAAACGACGTCTACCTCGAACCTCATGTCCAGTCACACACTGATTGTCCCGCAAAGCTTGCCTGACAATTTCTCGGACGTTCTCGATCGAGTAGGTCTTGCGAGGGAGAATTGCAACGATGAAGTGGATGTCGGTAGAGGTCGAAGTATTGAGCATCGCCGGCAGCGAGAAACACGGTAGAGCACCTGGGTCGCACGTGAGATAGCGCTTTTGTAATCGGCTGTAGGCTAGTTGCTGCATTTCGAAATCAAAGGCAGCGGTTACTACTTCAACCAATTCAACGGGAGAAACGCGACAGATCTCGTTGCGACTTACCATGGCAGCAAAAGTCTCTGGAGGCAGGTTCAACTTTAAATTATTGAGCTCCCAGTCGATTTTCGTCTCTTTGTCGGTAACGTTGAAGTCCTCCGGGTTCATCAAGAGAGGCGAGATGTTTTCGGTAATTATTCCGACGCATTGATGCTTCTCTCCAGGAATGTTGAAACGATAGAGTCCGTAGACATGAGGAAGTTCGAATCCTTGAAGAGCTCGATAGTTCCTGTCGACAATTCCTGTCTTTTCAGTCCCGATCTGAGCCAGACGTCAGAGACTTTGACTCACGAGTAGAAGGCGTAATCCTTCTCCAAGAGTAGTCCGGGACTCGTCGAGTGACCCGTAGCTTCCTCAGGCGACCAAGTTGGAAGAAGCGATGGTTTCGCGATAGCGAAGTACACCTCAAAGGCTCGCGTTCCGCCTGCTTGTCGCAATGTAGCGAAGTAAGCTTGAGTGAGAGCTCCGGAACCACCGGTGAGGAACTTGTCGATTGTGAGGACCCAGGGAGTTGTCGAATGAATTGGTCCGTCCTTTGCGAACAAGGCTTCGAAGCGAGGTCGAGCTGGATGGGTACAGTCTGGCGAAGGAGTAGGGGGATAGGTGCGATCTGAACCTTTGTCGATGAAGAGAGAGGGTCCTTTGAGCGCGAGAACGGTCCCTTCAGGAAGATCGAAAGGTTTGGTCGACATGTAGAGGCTGTACGACGATACTCTGCGTGGAAGCTCGGAGTGTCGAGGGTTGAGCGATACCGACGAGGAGAAGATAGAGGCAGAAGTCGAAGAGAGAGAAAGAGCCGCTTTCGCATTTTTCGCCATTTTGATCCGCGGAATGTCCGAAGGGAAGAATTATGAGAGAGCAGAGACGAGTGCAAAGGAGTAGAAGAGACCCCGGTAAAGTGCTAGAGCTAAAAGGTTCTATTGGATTACTGTCGAGGTACTGAGGAGAAAGACAAAATGAATATGGGTAAAAAGAGGGTAGGGGGGTAAAAGCAAGTAAAAAGTACAACTTCTACAACGAGAACGAGAGGCAAAAGATTTCGACCAGCGAAGATCTTGCCGAGAGAGTCGTTTCGTATCAATCAATCAGGGAGGAGAGGGAGGAGAGATGGGTCTAGTCGAGGTCGGCGTAGGATCGCTTGGAGGGAGCGGTGGTAGGGACAGCAGTAGCTGAAGCGTCCGAGTAGGTGTAAGTCATCTGGAAAAGAGTGAGAGAAAGAGTCAGTTTTGCGAAAAAAGCGAGAGAGGGAGAGAAAGGGAGAGAGGACGTACAGCTTCGGCGGTAGCGATAGCTTGAGATTGAGTCGCAGCCATGCTTGAACTCTCGGTAGCGTGCCAAGCTCCAGAAGCGTGAGGTCCTTGTCCCTCAGTTCCTCCGTGGTGCTTCTTGCTCATCTCGGAATCGGGTTCAGCGTTCTCTTCACCTCGACGAGCCAAAGGAGCGGGGGGAGGGGTCGCAGGTTCTTCAGTGTCGGACGAGTCCATGTCGGAATCCTCCCAGTCCTCGTCGTCGTCAGAGTAGTCGGAAGCCGAATCGTCCATCGAGTCAGAAGTGGGTTTCGCGGCGGAGGAAGATGCGGTCGAAGATGCGGCGGGAGTCATCGAGGAAGCTGAAGAGGGAACGGCAGTACGTTTGCTCATCTCGGCGGCAGAGGTCGAAGAAGGAGTTTCGGAAGTCGAAGATTCAGCGGGAGCTCCTCCTCCAGCACTGATAGCGGAAGCGACAGCCTCGGGAGAAGCGATGGCGAAGGTAGGAGTAGCTCCTCCTTCATCCTCAGCGGGAGCGGCACCAGTATCGGTGGTCGTTTCGTTTGATCCTGCTTGAGCTTTGAAACCGTAAGTGCGACCAGTGACGGAACTAGCGAGGTTGTTTGCAGTCGAGGATTGATCAGGGATAGCTGCTTCGATCTGATTGAGGAGACGACCGGTAGTGCCCGAGGGAAGGAGACCGTATTGTTCAGCTTGAGCGACCGTGAGACCTTGAAGAATCGAAGTCGCTTGTTGAACAGCGGCAGGAGAGGGGGTTGAAGAAGTGACAGTGTCGGCCTGTTGTTGAATCGCTCCGGTGGCAGAGGAGAGGGAACCGGTGAGGGCAGAGAGAGGAAGACTTCCGAGTCCGAGACCTTGGAGTTGACCGAGAACTCCAGCGAGCTGAGAGCTCGAAGCACCGGCACCTTGAAGTTGACCAAGGAGACCGTTGATAGTCGAGCTGCCGGAATCGAGGGCTCCGCCGAGAGGAAGGGCGGAAGTGAGACTACCGAGGGGAAGAGCCGAGGTCAATCCTCCTAGTCCTCCTAGTCCACCAAGGGCACCTCCAGCTCCTCCAGTAGCACCGAGAAGACTGTCGAGGAGTTCACGCTTCGCCTTGGGCTTGTTGAGGAGATCAGAGACTCCGACAGCTAGAATCAAGCGATCGACGGTCAGCTCGAGTAGAGCGGTATGGAATAGGCTTTGAACGTACTGCCATCGACCGTCTTTACCAAACCTCCGACTGGGGCTCCTACGACGGGAAGACCGTCGACCAAACCTTGAACAGTAGGAATGAGAGGGCCGAGACCTAAGGATAGTTGAAGAGAAGTCAGCTATGGTAGGTCGCGAGAGGGTCATACTGAGGCATAGAGACTAGGTTGCGAGTAAGAAAGTGATGCTGAAGAAAAGACTTACCGAGAGGCGCCAAAGCACCAGTCAAGCCCAACTTGGCAACGACAGACTCTCGTTTGGCCAGGTCAGAAGCCGAGTTGGGAGTGAGAGGGAGACCACGACGAATAGCGTCAGATCCAGTGCGTTGAGAATCTGAAGTGAGAAGAGTTGATCAGCTTGGGAGACGTTGGAAGAGTGGAGAGAATAAGAGACTTACCACGCTTGCGAAGGTTATCAGCGATCATCTGACCAACAGCACCAGTCTGTTGATCGATTCCGAGAGCTGCCGAGACTTCATCGACGAGTTCAGCTTCGTCTTGACCTTCGAGCAAGTCGGATGAAGCAGCGACCTCGGTAGAACGCTTGAAGCGAGTAGGGGCGGCGAGAGTAGAAGAAGAGGCGAAGAGAGCAGCGCCGACGAGGAGGGAGGAAGTGACTTTGACCATGTTGGATTAAAGAGAGTTTAGTTGAGTGAGTGAGTGGGAGTGAGAGAGTTGAGTTGATTGATTGATTGGAAGTTGTAAGGAAGCTGAAGTCGACCGGCGACGTTGAGAAGATAGAAGCTGAAGGTTGGAAAAGGTGAGAGTGTAAGAGTGAAGAAGTGGATGAAGAGAAGAAAGGAATAGGGAAGAAGTTGTTTCGAGGTTTTTGTAGAATCTCCTTTGACTCGCCATTCGATCATTGAGAAATCGACTGGCGAAACCAATACAATGTTCATCGGCTGGCTCGAAGTTGGCGTGGAGAGAAAGTTTCGATCTCGACTAGGTGAACTCGAATTGATCGTCGGTAAGGGCAGCTGTTCGAATCTATGCAGTCACCTTTGACTCGATTGAATGACCTCTATCCGCTTTCGGAGAGCGAGCCAGCTTCGAACGAGGTAAAGGAGTCAAGCCACGACGACAATCTACGAAAACGTCTGCGAAGGTCAGCGAGCGGAACGACGGCAACGAGCGAAGACTGAATAGGACGCACGAAGTCGAGATCAAGAGCACCCAAGCATGTCGTGAGCAAGACGTCGAGGCGAACGAGATGAATGCGTAACGACGAAACTTGCGATGCTGTCAATTCTAGAGTACAATTCCCTCTTCCTTCACTCCGTCTCTCTCTAAATCCTCGCTTATTTCCCTTTCCCCTTCTTCTTCTTTCCTTTCTTCTTGACTACCTTGACCCCATTACTAACCGCCAATCCTTCAACCGCTTCCTCCGATTGTTGTCGACGAGGTTCCGCTTCTTCTTCTGCCTGAACAATCCTTCCTTCCTCTTTCGGTGGTTCAGCTTTTCCAGCTCTGTCCTTGTCGTCCTCCTTCTGCTTCTGCTGTAGAGCTCTCGCTTCTCGTTCCCCTAATACGCTCAACCAATTCTCCCCGACTTCTTCCCTCAATTTCTCAATCTTCCTCCTCAACGCTTCTCCACCTCCTGCTCCTTCACCTCCAGAAGAAGTCGCTTCTCCGTATCCTCCTCCTAGTGGCGCTTCATAGGTCGATGCAGAAACTCGTTCGCGACGACTATTGATTCTTGATTTCGTAGGAGAGGTCGAAGGTGCGAGGGATGCGAAATCGTTTCGAGCTGGAGAGATGCGGGTGTGGGAAGGGGAAGAAGCGAACTTCTGATGATGAGAAGAAGGTTGTTTCCTTGGTGTCGTAGGACCAGTCGAGTTGCTCGGACTTGAATCTGGTTCTTGAACCGTTGCGAGCGAAGTAGTCGCTCGTTTTCCTCCGTCTGGACCTGAAGAAGTCGTTGTCGCATCCGAGTCTGATTGTTGTTGAGTCGAGGAGGAAGCGACTGGTGGTATTCCTCCAGAGAGAGGTGCATCGAGATCAACAATTCTTTTCGGTTTCCTCCGTCTGGCAGGTTTCGAAGGTGACAGAGGGCGAGGAGGACCTCCAAGAACCGGCGAGGTCGATAGAGAGCCTGGTGGGGATGCTTCATATGCAGTTGAAGAGCGTTGCCGAGGAGATTGAGCCGACATGGGAGCGGTAACGACTCTCCTCCTAGGTTCGACGACAACTTTCTTTGGTGCAACTCCCATTCCCAATCCCGCTCCATTTGAAGCTTCACCTTGCGTCGAACCGAATCCGGTACTAGCTCTCCTCCTCATCGTACGACTCGGTAAGAATGCCCCTCCAGATCGTTTCGCAACTTCGGCTTCGACCGCTTTCCTTTCCGTTCTCCCCTCGATCCATCTCCCATCAATCCTTACTCCTTCCTCTTCCGTTTCTGCCGGGTCCCGCTTCGATAGTCTCTCCTCTTCAAAGTAAGCGAGACATTTGATCCTCCATCCTTCTTCACCTCCTTCCTCCTTCAACCGAGCAAAGGGATTCTCTTTGATCCAAACTTCCCTCAAATTCGGCAACCTAGCCAACCTCGATACTTCCAACGCCTCGTAGATCCTGTTCCCTCTCAAGTCGAGTCGTTCCAAAGCCAGTAATCGATCCAGACCAGAAAGGTTCTCAAGTCGATTTTGCGAGAGGTTGAGAACTTCGATCGCACCGAGAATGGTTGGGAGGGAATGAAGGTTATCGATCATGTTATCGCGGAGATTTAGGGATCGAAGGGAAGTGAGGGTTGATAAAGCGGGAGGAACCGAGATGAGTAGATTCGACGAGAGGTCGAGGGAAGTGAGCATGGGTAAATGGGAGAGTGGAGGTGCGGGGAGGAAGGTGAGGGAGTTGTCATGTAACGATAAGTGTCGTAAGGAAGACCAAGCGAGTTTTGATGGACTGGGATAAGAATCGTTCGAAGGGATGTTTGATTCGTCCAATTGACCAGAACTTGTTGAACCTTCCGTCCTTTTCCTCCTACCTGCTCCTACCGTCTCATTCGCTGATCCTTCCTGAGCTCGTTTCCTCTTACTTCGTGCCTCATCCTCGACGACACAATCACAGATCAATTCTCCGACATCCTCGATTCCTCCTCGAACTACTTCCAATTTCTTCAGTTGAATCGAAAGAACGTCCCATCCTGCGAATGCTCGTGGATCGAGATCTTGTAGGTAGAGTGAAGTGAGCGAGTGGAACAGGGACAGAGGAACGCAAGTTGAAGGTGGAGGACAATCTTCGAATCCTTCTACTGCTTGACTCGGTGGTCGAGAGATCGAAGGTGTTTGACTTTGTGAAGAGGGAGAGAAGATGAAAGGTGAGAGTTTGAGTGCTGGTAACTTTGTACATGAAGAATAGATGTGTCGAACTTGAGTAGGTTCATCAGATTGAGGTTGATTCGTTGATCCTCCTCCTCCTGCTAATCCCCACCAACCCGATCCAAACGAGAAACTAGATTTACCACTCATGACTGATCTCGTATCATCTTGTTTCCTACTACCTCCTGATCCTAATCCTCCTCGAAACCCAAACATTCCAGCGAGTAAACTAGGAGTAGGAGCAGTACCTTCATTAACGATGTCGATCATTCCAGCCCCTTGTGCAGCCGTATGATCGACACTCATAGGTCTCGCATGACCCCCTTCAACTTTGATATCCAATTCGTCCCCCGTCGATAATCCCAACTCATCGAATTTGAGCAAGATGTAATATAAATGATGTGGATCGAATTGAAGGACTAAGGGATCTTTTCGAGGAGTAGCCGTCGGTGGTGTAGGTCGTCGAGAGCTAGAAGAAGGAGGTGGAGCAGCGGGAGAATCAGGTAAGATACCTAAAGTGAGAATCGTTCCCCAACTTGGTCCTCCTCCTCCTCCATTTGTAACTCCTCCATTCGAAGCGGAATGTCGTAGTCGAGGTGCATAGTATGCTGCGAGAGCTGATTCATGGGTAGTGATGAATTTCGAGAGGGCCGAGAGGTACGCTGGACCAGAAATCGATGCGTGAGGAGATTGAGTTGGAGCGGTTGATGGTTCGGGAGGGTTCGCGAGGGAAGGCATCTCTATGGGATACGTAAAGTCAGTTTGGCAGTCTCTTGTATGGTGCAGCTGAGGGACGTACCGAACGTTCGGAGATGATGGCTCGTTCAACCTCGAGTCAAACTCGGGAAAGACGCAGAGGGAGGGCGATATCTGCTTAGCAATATCCTTTTGAGCCTTGCCGTACGGTTTGTGAGCTGTATGACGACCTGTTGAGGGTTGGTCGACGCGATTCGAGTTTGAGGTGGGGAGGAGAAAGGGAGAGAGGAAAGGGACAAGGCGAGTCCTGCACGGCTAGTTCAGACGAGTTGGTTGCTTTCTGCAGTTCGAGTAAGGGGTCGAATGAACAGAAAGAGCGAGGGGTTGGAAGAGGAAAGGGACCTTTCAGCAGGTTTCGAGACTAATTTCCGAGTCTCCGCAAGCTAGAGCAGGAATGGCAGGACAGTAGAGAGTTTAATATAACGAAAGCAACGTCGTCTATGGGAAAGAATGAATAAATTGCCACCTGTTTGCAAGAGCGAGATTCGTTCCCTTTGATTGAACTCTACTCCTTTCCATTCACTACTTTTGGCTCTACAGCTACTCTTATCTGCAGGACAGATCACTAGACCTCTTGGATCACTCTCTACACTTACAACCACAGAAAAACAAGTCACCCCTACTCGTCTGATCACCTCTCTCACCTCTCAAGGATGACGGATCAAAAACGTCAACACACTCAAGCAGCCGTGACTGCCATTCGCAACAGGAATGCACGATTACCTTCGATCGATTTCTCAGTACACACCAACGATGAAGGTCAAACTTTCAACACTCAAGAACGCGTAGTCAAGGAGGTTCAGGCCCCCGCTTTCACTAAACCGACTGATCAACAGTTCTATTCGGATGAATCGAGACAGAAACCTGATATCGCTTTCTTGAAGAATCATTTCTATAGAGAAGGGAGGCTCACGGATGAACAAGTTGAGTTTCTGATTTCCCCTCCCTCCACTCTACAGCTATCTCTTCATTCTTTCCTCGAGATGCATTCGCGCTGACTAGTCTCCATCTTGATTAGGCTTTATTCATTCTAGCTGAAGCGACAAAGATCTTACGGAACGAACCAAACTTGCTCGAAGTTGATGCTCCCATCACAGGTAAATCTCCCATCTCTCTTGTTCTCTTCCGTCCTTCTATGCTGACCCTCCTCTGTTCCTTTGATAGTTTGCGGTGATATTCACGGTCAATACGTGAGCTCTACTCGAGAGATTCACTCCGTCCTGTTCGACATAAAGGACTGACTGAGTCCTGAGGATTTCTCACAGTTCGATTTGATGAAGCTATTCGAAGTTGGTGGAAACCCTGCTGATACGAGATACCTATTCTTGGGAGATTACGTTGATCGAGGTTACTTCTCCATCGAGGTGAGTTTTCCCCCTTTCTCTCTCTCCGTCGACGAAAACTTGCGAAAGACTTTGACAACTAACCTACTCTTTTTCTGAATCATGATAGTGCGTGCTGTACTTGTGGGCACTCAAGATCTGGTACCCAAACACTCTTTTCCTTCTTCGAGGTAACCACGAATGTCGACACTTGACCGATTATTTCACTTTCAAACTCGAATGTTCGTCGTCTCACGTCTCCCTATAACTCCTCACTCAGAAGTGAAGCTCATAGTATGTCTCCTGCTGCGAACAGGCAAACAC
>Ga0308170_10003970_pt1 | contig 11863 bp, 9 predicted proteins | sample PhyBR2_2_FD_202136 | JGI IMG/M metagenome (GOLD analysis project Ga0308170, IMG submission 202136) | Phyllosphere microbial communities from UC Gill Tract Community Farm, Albany, California, United States - DLSLSB.R2 | ecosystem: Host-associated > Plants > Phyllosphere > Unclassified | place... | reverse complement strand
GCCCTGCGAGCGAGCGTCGGAAGAGAGTCAGCTTCAGAAGGACGAGCCGAGCCGAGGAGGAGAGGGTAGGGAGGGAGGGGACGCACACCCTTGCGGTGGAGCTCCATGAGCTCGTTCCAGTGGCCCGAGATCTCGCCGACGTCGCCCTTGGGGCCCTTGATCTTGCCCGCGATCGCGTTGTACGAGCCCGAGAAGAAGCCCTGTGAGAGGAGAGAGCTCGAAGGGTCAGTGCGGCTCGCGTCCACTCCGCCCAGGCTCGCTCACGTCTTCGAGACGAGAAAGAGCCGAGCACAGAGAAAGTAGACGAGCGCACCTTGGTCTTGAACTCGACCTCGCACGACAGGCCGAGCGTCTCGTTGCGGACGATGCTCGAGTCGCCGAGCTCGAGGACCATCTTGCCGAACAGGATGCCGCGCGCGTACCTGCGAGCGCGAGGAGCCGAGTCAGCGTGCGTCATGAAGGCGCCCTACAAGCGTTCGCTCGATCCTGCGGCGGATCGAGGCGAGCGCACGAGGAGGCCCGAGCACACGTAGAGCGAGCGAGGGAGAGCGCGCACGACTCACATGTTGGGCATGGTGATGTCGTACTCGCCGTCCTTTGCGCCGACGCCGTCGAGGAAGCGCACGTGCGACTCGCCCTCCATGATGTTGGCCGCCGAGTTGCCGAGGAACTTGCTCTTGGGGCGCAGCTCGCCGCTCAGCTCGAGGCCCTGCTCGGGCGAGGCAAAGTACCTGCGGGCGAGAGTATGCGTGAGCTCACCTTGCTCATCTATGCCACGGGGCGCAGGGACGGCGCGAGGCAACGAGGGAGGAGGGCGAGACGCACCAGGCAGAGATGGGCGGGTGGTGCGAGACCTGCTCGGCGATGTAGTAGGCGGCCGAGCCGTCGGCGTAGTCGTACCGACACCGGAAGAACTCGCCGAGGACCGGGTTGTACCTGCGAAGCGGGCATCAGGGCGTCAGGTCGGCGATGCCGTTCACGAGAAGCGCGCGCTCTCGACGAGCGACGACACCTCGAGCGAGCGAGACTGGGACGCACGGCTTCTTGACGCCTTTGGGCTTGATGTGCCAGCCGGCGAGGTAGTACCGCAGGACCTGGATGAAGCGGTCCTCGGGCGCGCCGAGGTTGAACGCGCTGTCGACGAAGGAGGGGTCCGAGTCAGCCTTCAGTCCCACCCCCGGCTCTCTCTCGCTCCCGGTGAGAGGAGGGAAAACGCACCCGTGAAGAAGCTCGGGGTGCGAGTGGAAGTCGGTGACGCGCTCGAGCATGGAGCGCGGCTCGAGGACGAAGCTGCGCGGTGGGAACGAGGTCGCCGAGGTCAGCTCTGGCTCTTCCACCTCGCGCTGCCGCCTTGATCGAGGGGTTGAGGAAGGAAGGGACGCACACAGGGAAGGTGATCCTGGCGAGGTCCATGCCTGGGCGGAGCTGGCTGATGAGCGCGAGGAGCACTGCATGCCGAGGTGAGGGACGGGGTCAGCACGGCTGCGACTCGCACGGCAGGACCTGCTGCACTCGGTGCCGCCTCGGGTACACCCTGAGCACATCCTGCGCTGCGCTCAAGTGCACCCTGCTGCAGCGAGCGAGAGATCCGCATGCTCGGCCCGTCGATCGAGTCGGCCCCTTCTGATCCCCTCCTCGTCGCTCGCAACGCCCACCGAGGACTCGCGCATCGTGCCACAGTCCATGTCCATGTCCATCGAGAGCCCTGAGAGCCGCCCCATCCGCCCAGAAAGCGCTGCCGAGACGGTGACGCAGCGTCGCCGGCCTCGTCAGGCGGGCAGGGGAGACCGCTCCCACGACGAGAGCACGACGAGAGGGCGAGGGAGGAGGACGCACTGTTCCGAGGCTCATCATCGAGCTGCTCGACGTCGTCTGCTGCTGCGCCCTCGGGAATCTTGTCCTCGTTGCTCGGGGCGGCGGCGCCGTTGCCCGAGGTCTTCGAGGGCGACTGGGCGGCGCCTGCGCCGCCTCCGACGGCGGACGAGGCCTTGCTCACGAGACTGCTCAGACCCATCGTGCTGGTCGGGGCGAGCTTGGTTGAGAGCGAGGTAGGTGGGAGCGGGACAAGGTGGGGCGGACGAGGCTCGCCTCCTCCTCCGACCAAGGCCCGCTCGTCGCCTCGTATCTTCGTCGGCATTGACTGAGGGCTACCTCAAGTCGCTCTCGAGTGCTTCTCAGGATTTGTGCGGACCCTCGCGCGAGCCAGCGAGAGGACCCAGCTGCTTCCTCTTCGCGCTCCTCTCGGTTTGAACAGCTCTCGACGACGACGACGAAGTGCGAGGACGAAACAGGATGAGATACAGAACGTCTACGACCCGACTGCGAGTAATGATAAGGAGAGAAGGAGGGAGAGGGGGGCAGGCGCAGGCGAGCTCGCCGCTCACGCCGTCGTCGCGGAGGCGCCCTCGACAGCGTCGACCGCGCGCTTGGCCTTCTCGCGCTCGAGCACGGCCGACACCCACGCGGCGTAGCTCCAGCTGAGGTGCTTGGCGCCGCGGCCGATCGCCTCGACGTGGTTGCCCTCGTCGTCCTTCTTGCTGTCCTCGAGGACGCCGCCGTCGTGCCACTCGGACCCCCTCGCGACGCCGTCACGCTCAAACTGCTCGCTCAGCTGCCCGTCGACGCCCGTGTACTCCTGGATGACGGCGAGGAAGCCGTCGGCAAAGTGCGAGAGCGCGGCGAGGAGCGGGGCGAAGGCCGGGTGCGAGGGCGAGAGGGTCGAGTTGGGCTCGGGGAGGGGGACCGAGAGGGCGGGGAGGAGCGAGGTGAGGGACGAGTGGACGAGGGGCGTGAGGCGGAAGGTGGCGTCCGGGCGCGAGGCGAGCGAGGCGAGGTCCTGGACGAGGACGTAGAGGAACTCGGCGCTGCCAGCGCAGGCCAAGTACCAGGGGTGCGCGACCGACATGCCGACGCCGTCTGCGGGAGGGGGAGGTAAAGAGTCAGTCGAGCTGTCAAGGAGCAGGAGAGGACGAGCGAGAGAGAGAGGGACGCACCGTAGACGTCCTCCGGGTACCGCCCGATGGCGACGGCCTCCTTCCTCGCGCCGTCCCGCCGGCCCTTGTTGAGCGGGTACGTCTCGTCGAACGCCGTGACGAGCTTGTCGAGCGTCGCGAGCACCTTGGCGGCGCTCTCGAACGACTCGTCATCCTTGACCGCCTCGAACGAGCTCGTCAGCTTGGCCCACCCGGTGCTGCGCCCGGCGTGCAGGACGGCGAGAACGACGGCGACGTCGAGCTCGGACTCCTTGCCGTGCTTGTCGTCGTACACGGACGAGTTGATGTTCTCGTCGGCGTTGGCCTCCTCCTCCTCGACGTGCTTCTTGGTGACCTGGCGCCCGACGTCCTCGCCGTCGGCCGTGCCGGCGTAGGTCCCGACGGCGCCGGGCTCCTTGCCGTGGTCGACCGTGACGCGGACAAAGCCGCGCTCGGCGTCCCAGAAGCGCTCGAGCTGCGGCGTGATGGCGTCGGCGGCGGCGGCGTACTTGGACGAGGCGGCGAGCGTCTCGGGCGTGGCGAGAGCGGGGTGGGTGACGAGGCGAGCGCCGACGAGGAGAGCGGTGCGGAGCGTGAGGAGGGTGTAGAAGTGCAGGCCCGAGACCTCCTCCCAGACTGCGAGCGGCGGACGAGGGGAAGGTCAGCGAGGCCGACGACGAGCGGAACGAGCAAGGGGAAGAGGACGCACGGTCGAAGCCCTTCATCTGCCAGTGCGTCACGACGTACTCCAAGTCGCCGAGGAGCACGCCCGTGCGCTCGCCGCCCTCGGGCGGGCCCGGGTAGAGCGCCGTCTTGACGTACTCGACCTTGGCGCTGTCGCCGCTGTCGAGGAGGTGGAGCGCGAGGGCGCCGAGCGTGATGATGCGCGAACCCGGACCGTCGGCTTGAGGACGACCCCAGTCGCCCGTGAACGGCTCGTGGTTGACTGCGAGCGAGGAGGAGGAGCGTCAGTCCCCGAGCACCTCGAAAGAGAGGGAGAGGGATGCGACTTTCCCTCGTACTTAACCTCCCCCAAGCCACCGTCGTTGAAGCCACCGAGGAGCGTCTGCTTGTGCTGCATGATGCGCGACGCCTCGACGTACTCCTCGAGGGTCGAGAGGTCGTCCGGGCGCGACTCGCGCACGAAGCGCTCGACGAGGGCGCGCTCGCAGATGGCGCTGTCGCGGGTCCACTCGTACCAGTATTCGGGCAGGGCCTTGCTCGGCGACGCGACGACGCAGCCGGGGAGCGTGCCGGCCGGGTGGATGTTGGCGAGGAGGCGAGTCCAGGCGGTCGGGGTCTGCTTGGCGATGAAGGCCTCGAGCGAGAGGTCCTTGAGCGGGTTGGCGCTCGCCTTGGTCGCAGGCGGGAGCGAGGCGGCGGTCGAGGCGTGCTTCTTCTGCGAGCCGGCGGGCTGGGTCGTGGTGGAGGGCGACGACGAGGAGGAGGGCGAGGCGGGCGTCTGCTTGCCGTGGACGGGGGTGGGACCCATGCGCATGAAGCGCATCGCTTTGTCGAGGACACCCATGTCTGTGTCTGTGCAAGCGTGTGCGTGTGAGAGGAGCAGAGACGAGCTTGATCGGCGCGGCCGAGTTGATGAGCGTGCGTGACGAGGTCGAGGGCGGGGTCACCTTGGCCAGAGCGCTGTGTGAGCAGTGCTGAACCTGTACTACAATCCAGCCATAACATCGAGCCGAGCACACTGCCAGCTCGAGCGAGGACGACAGGAGCGAGCGCCATCTCCGCGGAGATCCACCGCTGCCGCGAGCGAGCTTGGATTCCGCCGCCTCCGCTGCACCGCTTCACTGCTCGTCCACCGCTACGCTCGCCTGTTCTCGAGAGCTTGCTTGCACAGAGCCACAGTGCGTTCACTCCTCCGCCCCTCCTGCCGTCCGCAAGCTGACCCTCTCGCCCTCCTCGCAGCCTTCGCAACCGCTCCACCTCGACGACACACAGCCACCTCCCCCTCCCTCGACACCGACATGTCCAAGGCCGACCTCACGCCCGAGCAGCGTGCCCAGCGCAAGGCCGACAAGCGCGCCAAGAAGCAGGCGGCAAAGGTCGAGCAGGCCGTTGCCGCCGCCGAGCAGGGCCAGAGCCCGGCCGCCGACGCCGCCATGCCCGACGCTCCCGCCCCGAGTACCTCGTCCGCCGCCCCGGCCGGCGAGACGGACAAGGAGCGCCGCAAGCGGGAGAAGCGCGAGGCCAAGGCCAAGCGCTCCCGCGACGAGGACGAGGGCGCCGCACCGGCCGCCGACGACGGCGAGCGCTCGAGCAAGAAGCACAAGAAGGCGAGCGCTCCTGCGTCCGAGACGCCGTCGACGACCTCGACGCCCGCCGCCGAGCCCGTCGCGAGCACCTCGACCGCCGTCACGACCGGCGCGTCGGCGTCGCCCGCCGAGGTCAAGGCGTTCCTCGAGGAGAACAAGATCTCGTTCGAGCCCGAGACGACGGCGACCGACTACCCGCCCGTCCTGTCGTTCGCGTCGCTCCCGCTCAACGCCGGCGTGCGCAAGGGCCTGAGCGGCTTCACTAAGCCGACGCCGATCCAGAGCGCGTCGTTCCCGCTCATGCTCGGCGGCCGTGACGTGATTGGTATCGCCGAGACTGGGTGCGTCTCTCTCTCTCTCGCGCTGCTCTCCTTGTCGAGCTCGTCGAGCTGGGGCTGGACAATCAACTGACTGTCGTCCCTCCCTCCCTCCTGCTCCCTCGCGCACAGGTCCGGCAAGACGGTCGCGTTCGGCGTTCCCGCCATCGAGCACATCCTGTCGCTCAGCTCGTCGTCGGGCAAGAAGGGCAAGTCGACGGCGCCCGTCTCGGTCCTCGTCGTCGCGCCGACTCGCGAGCTCGCGATGCAGACGCACAACAACCTCGCCCTCATCTCGAACGCCCTGTCGCCCAAGGTCGGCTCGGTGTGCGTGTACGGCGGCGTGCCCAAGCCCGAGCAGATCCGCATTCTGCGCAACGAGCGCCCGCGCATCGTCGTCGGCACGCCCGGGCGCCTGCTCGACCTCGCGCGCGAGGGCAACCTCGACCTCGGCAACGTGTCGTGGCTCGTCCTCGACGAGGCCGACCGCATGCTCGACAAGGGTTTCGAGAACGACATCCGCGAGATCATCAAGCTGTGCCTCCCCTCGCCGTCGTCGGCGCTCGGCCCGATCAAGGAGGAGCAGGGCGAGCCCAAGTTCCGCCGCACGGCCATGTTCTCGGCGACGTGGCCGATGAGCGTGCGCAAGCTCGCGGCCGACTTCATGACGCAGCCGCTGCGCATCACGGTCGGCAGCGACTCGCTCCAGGCCAACGCGCGCGTCGAGCAGGTCGCCATCGTCGTCGAGGACCAGCGCAAGAAGGAGACGCTGCTCCTCACGCACCTGCGCGACAACGGCTTCTCGCTCAACTCGAACAAGAAGACGGGCGCCCAGGGCAAGGACCGCGAGAAGGTGCTCGTCTTTGCGCTGTACAAGAAGGAGGCGACGCGCCTGCACGAGTTCCTCAAGAACAAGGGCTACGAGGTCGTGTGCATCAACGGCGACATGACGCAGGAGAAGCGCACCAAGTCGCTCGAGGACTTCAAGGAGGGCCGCGCCAACATCCTCGTCGCGACCGGTGCGTCCCGCTCGGACCTCGCCCGCCTCCTCCTGTCTCCCCTCGCTGACGCTCTCTCTCTCTTCGCCTCGCAGACGTCGCCGCTCGCGGTCTCGACATCCCCAAGGTCGAGCTCGTCATCAACCAGACGTTCCCGCTCACGATCGAGGACGTGCGTCCCTCCTCTCGTCGTCGTCGTCGTCGCCCTCGCCTTTCTCGACATCTCAGCTGACACGCTCACTCTCTTCACTCTCTCGCTCGCAGTACATCCACCGCATCGGTCGCACCGGTCGTGCCGGCCGCACGGGCAAGTCGATCACCTTTTTCGGCGAGCCGGACAAGGCGCTCGCCGGCCACTTCATCCGCGTCCTGCGCGACTCGAACGCCGTCATCCCGCCCGGCCTCGACCAGTGGGGCTCGAGTATCAAAAAGGGTGATTCTGCTCTCCTTCGACTGTGTGCGAGGCGGTGCGAGGACACGAGCTGACCCTTGGACTCGACCTTCCCAAATCGCAGAGACGCACGGCGCGTACGGCGCGTTCTTCCGCAACGATGTCAAGGGCACCGCCAAGAAGATCACCTTCGACTAGGCGTCCACCGCTCTCTGTGCTCGTGTCCACCAGCGAGGTCGTCAACGACCCACTCTCGGCGCTCGAGCCTCTCCTCTCTCTCGCCCTCCCCCTCGTCTCCCCGGCTTGTACTAGACTTTCTGTGCCCTCTGTACCCCCTCTCGCTCTCGTCTCACCGCCTGCAATGCCTCGTCGTTCGCTATCAGGCACGTCCACGCCCAATCGGCCCGCTCTCGCCCGCCCACGACGTGCCGGCGCCCTCGGAAAAGGACGATCGTCGACCTTGCGCTTGCGGGTTGCCCTGAGCCAGCCAGCGAGCGCGACTTCAGCGAGACGTCTGTCGCGCTTGAGCATGCTCTGCGACTTCTTCCGCAAGCAAGGTGAGCGGGTCGCTCGACCGCTCGTCGTCCTCGGCGAGGATCCGCAGCAGGGCCGCTCGCTCGAGGACGAGGGCAAAAAGTTTGACCCGCATCACGACGAGAAGATGAGCGTGCGCGCGGTGCTCCGCCCTCGGAGTCGAGACACGGTGTCTCGCGGCGAGGGCGATATCTCGCCGTCGGCGGCGGCGAGCGGTGGTGCTGGCGGATCCCGAGAGCGAGCAGAGCGAGAGCGTCGCGGGCGACGGCGAGCAGAGTGTGCAGGGTGCGTCCCTGGCAAGCGCTAGCGTGAGGAAGGAGCGCTGCACGGTCGGCGAGGAGGGGGCGAATGGCTTCGAGAAGAGTGGACGACGACGGAAGCGAGGGAAAGGCGGGGCGGCCGAGAGAGGCAAGCGAGCGAGCGAGCGAGTGAGCGGCGCCGGCGAGGGGCCCTGCGCCGAGAGTGGAGGTGTGAGAGCGCCAGGTGCGTGCGGAGAAGAGAGCGAGGAGGTGAGAGGAGGGAGGATGAGGAGGAGAGGCGGGTGGTGGTGCGAGCTAGCTACGAGAGGGGGGGAGCGCTAAGTGCGAGGGCAAGGTGGAAGCGGCGACGAAGGCCGTGCCGCGCGCGCGTGCGACGCCGACAAGAGAGAGAGGGAGAGCGAGGCTGCGCGGCGCGGCGTCTGGCCAGCTCCCGGCTCGCCTCCCTCTCCACCTTCTGGCTCGAGCCTCGCCTGCGCCTCGACTCTGTTTCCGACGCGCGCCATGGCCTACGCCAGCACCAGCGCACAGCCTCACCAGTGCGTTCCCTCCCCTCTCGCTCTGCGCGCCCAGCCCCCCCTCCTCCACCGACGTCGCTATCTCTCCCCGGCCAACGCCGACAACACCGCCCCTCGCCGCCCCGCCGAGCTCGCGCACAGCCAGCTACTGGCACAACCGTGCTGACCACGCTGCCTGTCCCTTCCCCCCCTCTCGCTCTCGTCGCGCAGCCAAACAGCGGCCGTCCCTGTCCCGCTTGCAATCGGGCAGCAGCACGGCAGCCACTCTGGGCCGCACAGCCAGCCTGGGTCGCTCCCGCCGGGCGCACACCCGTCGTCGGCCACGAGCATCTCGTTCGAGAGCGTCCTCACCGACGAGGAGGAGAAGCTGAGCGACTATGAGCCCGGCGGGTACCACCCGGTGCGCGTCGGCGACGTCTACGGGCCCAAGGACCGCTACGTGGTCGTGCGCAAGCTCGGCTGGGGCCACTTCTCGACCGTCTGGTGCGTCGAGCCCGTCCCTCTCGCCCCTCTGGAACCCGCCCCTTGCTCCCCCCTCCTTGGGCCCGCTGTTTCCCGCGCTCCCTCCTTCGGCAGCTCGACTCGGCCAGACCGCTGACGCGCCTCCTCTCCCTCGCTCGCAGGCTAGCGCGCGACACTACGTGAGTCTCGACTCGTCCCGGTCGTGCAGCGGAGGGCTCGGGCTCGGACGGAGGACGGTCCGCGTCCGAGGCGCTGCACGGCTCTCCTCTCGTCGTTCGGCCCCGCCGAGCAGGTCCCTGCGAGCGTGCGCACAGCGAGCTGACACGAGCTACACCTCGCGCCCGCAGCGTCAACAAGCACGTCGCGCTCAAGGTGGTCAAGTCGGCGACGCACTACACCGAGACGGCGCTCGACGAGATCAAGCTCCTGCAGCGCGTCGTCGAGTGCAACCCGGCGCACCCGGGCCGACGACACGTCGTCTCGCTCCTCGACCACTTTACGCACCGCGGGCCCAACGGCACGCACGTCTGCATGGTGTTCGAGGTCCTCGGCGAGAACCTGCTCGGCCTCATCAAGCGGTACCACCACCGCGGCGTGCCCGACCACATCTGCAAGCAGATCGCCAAGCAGGTCCTCCTCGGCCTCGACTACATCCACCGCGAGTGCGGCATCATCCACACGGACCTCAAGCCCGAGAACGTCCTGATCTGCATCGACGACGTCGAGGCCGTCGTGCGCGCCGAACTCGAGACGTCGCCCGCCGCCGTCCCGACCAAGATGATCGGCGTCCCGCCCTCGCAGCCGCGCGGCGGCGCCCAGACGCCGCGCGCCGAGACCGTCTTCATCACGGGCTCGCAGCCGTTGCCGTCGCCCTCGAGCAGCTACGGCACGAGCCCCGTCATCGAGAAGCTCGCGTTCCAGATGAGCAAGATCTCGGACTCGGGCGGCACGGGCTCGTACGTCGGGAGCGTCAAGAAGCAGGGCATGAGCGCGACCACGCCCGACGACGTCGGCGAGCAGATGGCCGGCGTCCAGCTCGCCGACATCGGCGCCAAGACGGCGCCGGCGACGGCACCGGCAAAGGGCCCGTCGCTCCTCTCGCAGCAGGCGGCGGCGGCGGCCCAGTCGGGCACGAGCGGCGGCGGCAGCGCGTCCCTCCCCACCCCCTCCTCGTCGTCCGAGCCGGCCTCGACCTCGTCCCCTTCCTCCGCCCACCCTCAGCAGCAGCAGCCCAACAACGACTCGGACGTCACGATGCGCTCGCCGCCGCCCGAAGAAGCCTCGCCGCCGCACGCCCTCCCGCGCGACCCGCTCCAGCCCGCCATCGTCGCGGGCGACCCCAACACGCTCCCGCCGCTCGCGCCGTACGACCCCTCGACGCTCGAGCGCATCACGGTCAAGATCGCCGACCTCGGCAACGCGAGCTGGACCGACCTGCACTTCACCAACGACATCCAGACGCGCCAGTACCGCTCGCCCGAGGCCATCCTTGGCGCAAAGTGGGGCACGGCGGTCGACATCTGGAGCGCTTCGGCCATGGTGCGTCGTCTTTCCCTCTCTCTTGACGACCTGTCCGAGGTAGAGCGCCCCTCAGGAGCTCGAGAGGCTGACCTTCTCCTCCTTCCCTCCCACCCCCTCTCGCCCACCCTCGCCCGCTCGTCCCACGCAGTTCTTCGAGCTCTTGACGGGCGACTACCTGTTCGACCCGCACCCGGGCACACGGTACAACAAGGACGACGACCACATCGCCCAGATCATCGAGCTCCTCGGTCCGTTCCCTCGGTCGATCGCGCTCAGCGGCAAGTTCAGCGCAGAGATCTTCACTCGGAAAGGTGCGTCTCGTCTCTCTCGCTACCTCTGAGCGGTCGACGATGGCAGTCTGTGTGCCGCTCTTGCTGTAGCTGCTGCAGAGACTGACGCTCGAGCCTCTTCTCCCCACAGGCGAGCTCAAGCACATCCACAAGCTCAAGTTTTGGCCGATGCACTCGGTCCTGCAGGACAAGTACCTCATCACCGAGGCCGAGGCCAAGCACCTCGAGTCGTTCCTCCAGCCCATGCTCAACCTCAACCCGGACAAGCGCGCGACGGCGCGCGACATGCTCGACCACGACTGGCTCCAGGGCGTCGTCGTCCAGGGCGAGATCGAAGCGCACCTGCTCGAGAGCGGCGAGGGCATCGACGACCGACAGAAGCGCGTCGAGGAGGGCAAGCAGATCGCGAGGGGCATCCGGGGGATGAACACCGAGAGCCCGGCCGTCATGAATGGTGCGTCCCCTCCTCCTCCCTCCTCCCTCTCCTTCTCCTTGCTGAGCTCCTCGCGCTTGCGATCATGAGCTTCACCGACTGACCCAGCATCTCCTCGCACGCAGCCGCCACGGTCGACCCGCAGCTCGTGCACGCGCTGCGACCGATCGACGCCAACCTCAACGTCCACCACACGGACCCGCCACCGCCGCCGTCGACGTCGTCGCTCCACCCGCAGAACCGGCGCTGAGCGTCGTCGTCTTGCCCGCCGCCTCGCTCGCCCTCGTACCGCCCCTCGCTTCGCCTTAGACTTTCTCGCCTTGCGCCTACTCTATGCCTCGTCGCCCTTTCTCAGCCTCGCACCTCCCTCTACTTCGACCTCGCCCCTTTGCTCCTCCACCTAATCCTTCTCGTCCTCATCCATCACCTCGTCCTCGTCGATCGGTGCCGTCCCTCGCCTTCACCTTCCCTTCCTCCCTCTCATCCACCTCGACCTCGAGCCTGCACCCTGTCGTACAACATGTCGTCCCCTTCCCTCTCTCATACTCTTCCCTTTCACATCATCCCCTCGGCCTCTCGACTCGAGACCGGCGCCGCATCCTCGCAGCACGCACCCCCTCTCCTCCTTCCCTTTCCTCCTCGCGCAGCCGCACCGCAGTGCGAGCGGCTGTCTCTCCCTCGCTCTTCGTCTCCATCCTCTCCTCCCTCTCTCGGTCTCTTTCTCTCTCTCTCTCTTCCTGCGTGCGTGCCGTGCTGTCGTTTTCCATCGTCGTCGTCGTCGTCCTTGTCGTCGTGGGGAGGAGCCTGTGCGGAGGAGGCAATAGACTGTCCTGTCTCTCCATCTTCCCTTGCTCGTCGTCTTCGAGAGAAAGAGAGGGACGTGAGCAAAGAGCGTGCATG
>Ga0308170_10003966_pt1 | contig 11866 bp, 17 predicted proteins | sample PhyBR2_2_FD_202136 | JGI IMG/M metagenome (GOLD analysis project Ga0308170, IMG submission 202136) | Phyllosphere microbial communities from UC Gill Tract Community Farm, Albany, California, United States - DLSLSB.R2 | ecosystem: Host-associated > Plants > Phyllosphere > Unclassified | place... | reverse complement strand
CCGGCGGCCACGTCCGTCTGCAAATTCTCCACCGCTTTCATCGTGAGCGACACACCAAAGTCCGACAGCTTGACATTGCCATTCTTGGTCGAAAGAATGTTCGCCGCTTTCAGATCGCAGTGTACAACACCCTGCGAGTGGAGGTATTCGAGCCCCTCGAGTATCTTGGCGACGTAGGACGAGATGAGTTGCTCGTTGAAGCGCCCGAACGACTTGAGCGTCTGCACAAGCGAGCCATTCTCGATATACCTCTCGTTAGCTTCACCCCATGTTTGCACGACTTGGCTCACTCCAGGACAATGTTGAGGTACTCGTCGTCTCGCGACATGCCCTCGTACCGCACAATGCTGGGGTGCGCCAGCTTTTTCAACAGCTCCACCTCATGCATTACATCGTCCACCTCTTCAAGCTTGATGCCGTCCAGCTTGATCCGCTTAATAGCAACCATCTGGCCGGTGCTGAGGTTGAGCGATCGATACACGGCTCCAAACTGTCCCCGGCCGACGCAGTTACCGATTTGCTGTGCCGTCAGCGATGGCCGATTGCTGGCCGGAAATCGTGTTACTCACGTAGCGTACAGGCGGGAAGCCCGGTTCATTGATCTCGAGGATCTGCAGCGGCTGGCTCTGACTCGCACGCAGCAGACTCTCGCGAAAGATTGACGATGGCGTCCCTACGGCGCCGAGGTTGACCATCGAGTTGTTCCTCGCGCTCATGCCCGGTCGGTCGTCCCGACCCAATCCCGTGTTTGCGTATGACAGCCCATCAGATTGTCTACGCTCCACCCTGGACGTCGGCCGTTTGGGCAGGATGAGCGAAGAATCCGGACTCGTTGGAGAAGACCCCTCTGCCGACGGGCGCGAGGGTGGGAATGGCGTCGGTCGGATAGGGCTGGTCCAGCTGTCCCTTTGCGCAGGCGATCCTGCCCGCTTCGGCACATACACTTTGCCGTTGGCGCTGATCCGTCGCACGAGCGACGTCCTTGAGCCGTTGATGACCGATCCGCCATTGGAATTGACTTCATCCTCCTCCGCTACGCGAGTTACATCCCCACAGCGTGAGACCGGTCTCGAAGGTGTTCGTCGCGGTGAAGCGTCGACCATGGTTCGGTGCGGACTAGAAGGCTTCTTCCAACCTTCAAGCGCGGCTAGACTTTGCGTGATTGCCTGGTCACGGGGGTTATCGCTAGGGCCCGACGCTTCCATTTCGAGGGCCCTCCGTAGGTCTTCAGGCAGATCCTCGCTTGATAACAGCGTGCCGAGGATCTTCTGCCGAGCATTATGCAGCGTCTTTTCGCTCATCCGCCGTTCGCGCATCCGCATCCGCATCGAGTTGTCCGGGTCGTCCTCTGTCAGATCGACCGCATGCTCGTCGCCAACTGCGGTCGCTACCGAGAACGCGGCGCTCGAGCGGGTGTAGCCGGAAGTCACTCTTGATGTGGACGAGATCAGGCTTGGAGTGCGCTCCCGCGAGTGGCCGCCGTAACCAGCACTGGGTATACTGCTGCGATCGCTTACCGTACTTCGAGGCGAGAGCGGGAGATCAGTTCCAGGCGCAAATGAGACCGACACCTTTGAGCCGGTCGTGTATCGGGGTCGAAGAGTTGGCCTGCCGCTTGATGCGAGTGGTCGAGTGAGCGGCGTACCTGATCTGGACGGCGATGCAGAAGCAGGCGGCGATGTCGGTCGTGTATTCGGCGAGACATTCGGCTGAGTGGTCGACCTGGGCAGAGGTGCCCTGCGAGATGGTTGTTCTGCCGAGTCGGCAAACATCGAAGTGTTCGGCGTGCGGTAGGCCGGATCATCGGCGACAGACATGCTCGGCGCTGCCGAGATGTCGACTGCCAGCTTGGCATGTAGGTCGTTGGCCATGACTGCCGCTCCTGACAACTCCAGCTGGTCCGTTGGGCTGGGAAGACCTTCGTGCGAAACCATGATGCTCACAGGCGAGACGGGGCGAGGCGATGCGGCTCGCGTGCGTGGACTGCCTGCCGACGTAACCGGCAACGCGCCAGCTCTGGAAGGCGGCCGACTTTGCGGGGGGGATCGCGCAGGACTAGAGGCGTCGGGCGACCGGAACACGATTCCCGCTTTCGAACGTCCTGCCAGTCTGGCTAGCGCGATGACCGTCGCGGCGACTCGTCCCACACCGTCCTCCGAGCCCTCTCGCACGTCCGCCAAGCCGAAGATATCGGCTTCGGCTAGGCCGACTGTCTGACATGCCGTTTGAAATCGGGTCAGATTGGTTGCGCGCAGGATGCCGTCTTCGGTGATGTTGACACGAGCGATATGCTGCGGACTGGCCGGGAAGAGCTGGTTCAGGAGCCTAACATTCAGTCATAGTTTGCAGGAGCCTTGCGACTCACAAGCAGAGCAAAATACCGTCCCGCACGACATCCACCCACACCTTCCTTTCCCGGTCCTTCGCCCTTTCGCTCACACTCACAGCCCTGACCTTGCTCTCTATTACGCCACTTGTTCCTGACCCCTCTGTATCGTTCTCCCTGCCCACGCTGCTAGCTGCTTTTATCCACTCTCCACCCCAGCCTTTCTCCATGCGACCCAGCGCTGAGATGTGCTCATCCGCCTTCCGCTTCATCTCGAGCATCTTCTCGTTCGTCGCGAAGCCCGAACCACGTATGAACGGGACCAACACACGGATGAGGTATGACGTCGCAAGGCGGAGGTGATAGTGGTCCTTCGACAGGTGAGCCGCAGATGGCTGGGGGGTAGAAGTGGCCGAGCGGGACGAGGTGGGTTGCCGCGAGGATGGACGTGTTGGCGAGTTCGGCACAGATTGAGCCAGCTTCCCAGCAGATCGACGGGGAGGTAAAGTGCGAGGTGGGGAGTCTACGCTCGTCCGAGCAGGTCGAAGGGTCGGCGCTTCGCCTGTGGCTGTTGGATGCACTTCGTCCAGCGGATCCAGCGATTTCCGGGTCGGTGACCTCACGGTCTTGTCGTTCGACACTTCCGCCTTGGCGGGCGAGGCCACCTGGGAGGTGAGGCCACTCTCGTTTAAAGTCGTCATGCGTTTGCCGGGACGGTGCCCGTCTGCCACTTTGGCCGGCGTTGCAGGTGCCAGGGCTCCAGGCGGAGGGTACGCGACGGTCTTCTCCCTGCCATCCTCCCTCCGGCTTCTCGGGCCGAACATCACTGCCAGGCTCTTCTTATCCGCTTTCGCGTTGGCCTTGGGAGCCTCGTCCCAATCCTGATCCTCCGCATACAACGCCAAGGCCGAAGTCGACAAAGACCCCCTCGACAAGCTCGGCGGCTGCCATTTCCCGTCGTTCCCCTTTTGTATCGCCGGCAACAGTGACGGCCCGAAACGTATCGCCGTCCGCTTTGCCTGCTCCGGCGAGCCTGGACGGGGGGAAGGCACATCCCTGCCTTTCGTAAAACTCCTGCGTGTCTGCTCCCGCGATGGCGTAGGTGTCTTGTCTGGCCGTGTTCGATCGGACCGTGATGTACGTCCAGGTACCGATGTCGGGGTCTGGCGAGACGGACCAGCCTTGTTCTCGCCAATAAAAGACCGAAGCCTTGAGCGTAACGTCGGATCAGGCTCAGGCGACGCGACCCGATTCCGCGAGAACAGGCCTCTGATCCCCCGTCCCGTGGCCGGCTCCTGATCCCAGCCGTTGACGGGCTGTGACGCTTGCAGAAAGTATGGCTGACGCGAGGATTGTGGCGGCACGGGGTGGGTCTGCATATCGCTCGGGTATGGCAATGTGGAGGAGCCGAGGAGATGAGGAGGTTTGGCTTGGAGCTGAGCTGTGGCGATCATGGCGCTGAGATGTCATAAGATGTCCCACAGGACACCGGGCAGGTGGAAGCCGGAGCGGACACTGATGGGATCAGCACCGGGGATCAGCACCAGGCGACTCCTTCAGCACACGACCCAGATAACGCGGTACGCGGTCTGAGCGCGGAACGAGAGGAAGGCGGGATGCATGTGACGTACCTCCGCCACTCAAAGGTATGCAAGGTGATCGGGGACAACGGCGTGGTGAAGCTCTGGATAGCCTGTTTTAGGACCCAAGGTGCCGAAGAAATACCAGCTGATCAGCAACGGTTCGACCCGAAACACAACAACGGAGCCACTTCGCTTGCCCCTGTGCGTGTCGAGCCAAGTTGGGCTAGTGTACGTCAGGTCGAAGGAAGTGTTGATGGGACAGACGAGTGGGTTCGGAGGGAATGGGGATGAAAGATACAGTGCGACCTGGACTTACGACGCCTATCCTTCGAGAGTTGTGTTTGGTGGGCTATTGGAGGCGAAATGATCGGCGGAGCTGGAGATGGATGACTTTGCGGGAATGATGGCTGTCGGTCCGAAGAGAGGAGGAATACGAAGAACATACGACGGGAGTGGGGATCGGCGGGGAGTGAAGAACAGGGCACACGAGTCAGCATAGCCCCACCAGTGGCATCGCAAAGACTCACCTAGTCGGATTCCCGAGCGGGTAGGGCTGATGATGATGGCGAGGAGGAGGGATCTATGCTACAGTCGAACGGGCCTCTGTCCATCAACTGGCTTCTTTCAAGCGGCGAGCTCGACACTCACAATAGATACAGTATAGGGATGAAGTCGAGCGTCTTGCACTATGCATCAGCAAGAGTATGATGTAGCCTGGCAGGTCGACCATGCATCTTTCCAAGCGAGTCCAAGGGACGGGCTCCCGGCAGCGGGAAGGCGCAGCGATTGAAGGATGACACGCGAGTCATCTTGCAGAAGCCATCAAAACACGACAGGTCCCATCAGAATGACGCTCATCGGGTGTCCCATACACTTGTGCCCGAGCACCGTGCACCCGTCTTTCCCCTCCCGTTCCCGCATGGATGTGCAGCTGGGCAAGTGCGGGCATCAATGAGCTACTCACTGACATGTCATCCGGACTATAGCTCCTCCGGTCGTGTGAGCCTTTACCGCCTTGTCGATTAGGCCGCTGCCGTCGGCGCCGTCGCAGTCGTCGATTGATCACTGACGTATGTGAAAGCAAGCACACGCTATCTGTCAGAGGCACCATCAACTGGGCCTCTCTCTCTTCTCCTGGGCTCTGCCTGCGCTCACAGCATCGAGTGCGATGTCGTTGTGTATCCCAGATGTTCCCCTCCGGCCCGTTTCAAACGGGGCTGGTCTGCGTCTCTGCCCAACTGCTCCTTCCTTCTTCGCGGCGCCAACGCGTTCGACGTCGTCCTCCACTCGCCATTTACCAGGAGGGTTGCTTCCGTTGGCGGCTTCTAACCTGCGCGCGACTGCGCGCTGGCGGGGAACAAGCTTGTAAGGCCGTGCGCCAGCCCTGGCCTTGATCAGGCATACGACGGTTTCTGGCGGCACAGGCGCAGCGCGTTTCACCGCAATCCGGTACGCTCGGACGACCGCGACCGCGTCCGGAATGTGCCGTGATCACGCGCGCTGACCCGGGATCAGTTGGCGTCTAGGTGCAGGGACCAAGGACACAACGAGACAATGATGTGGTGATGTCGATCCAGGCCGAGTGATCCGGTCGATGCGATGGCCGATCCCCGCCGAGCAACGCCGCTCGACCGTGCAAGCACGCGACATGGCGCTGCATGTATGCGTGTGCTATCCGGCGATCCGGGAATCCACCCACACATGCATGCAGATGAGGGGGGAAGACGCGTGAGCTTGCCAAAGGCGCGCACGAGCAGGAAGCAAGCTCAAACGCTCAATCCCCGTTCCCGGACGTGGAAACTCAGGTCCGGCGTCGCGCTAAAAGCCGCTTACGTCCCGCCGCGCATTGACTCGAGGTGACGATCTGGTTCCAAAGTCGTCTGGTGACGTCGAAGACGGCTCGCAGGCCGATTGAGGTAAGGGTGCGAGCTCGGTAGGGCCCTCCTCTTGCGCGACAGTACGTCAATCAGTCAGTGGACGCGGTCGGGACCATCAAGACTTCTCGGCGCGCACCGTCACCCGATCCGAGAGGAGGACTCCACGACACTTTACGTGGTGATCATCGCTAGACAGGTCGGTCTGCCTCTGGGAAGCCCGCACGACCAGACCGTGTACCATCTGACCATCCTTGCACCGTGTCGTGAACAATAAGAGGCATGCCGCGAGTCGGGCGTTCCGACCTCCGGCCATCACCGGTCGGCGTTCAGTATCTCAAGCTCGCCCGCACGTAGTGGTCAATGCATGAATGTGTGATGCTGTGATTACAACAGGTCTAACAATACAAGATACGGCCCAGGACCCAAGACGGGCCCATCTAAACCTGTCCGACCGGTCTAGTCTCCTCAGCTGCTGCTGAGCAGACACTCGTGACGCCCTACTCCCGGCTGTGCTCCTTCTTCAGCGCCATCTCCCACGCCGACGTGACGCCGCGCTCGATGATCTCCCCCCTAGACAGCTTCTAGCGCCCAGTACCGATCTTGATCTTGAAGCTCGTCGGCGCCTGTTCCGGTACCTCCTGCGGCGTGTACGCCATGCCATATCCTCCCGGCGTGGCGGCCGATGGGGTGAGGTCCGCAGGGGAGGGTCCCGCCGCCTGAAACTTCGGACAAAGTCGGTTGGCCCTCGTATGTCCCGCTTGCCCACATGCTCCGCATCGACGTTTTTGCTTCCTGTCAGCTATGCACATGCCCAGCGTTGACGCTACTTACGCCAGTCTCGTCCTCGTAAGACTCCAGCTCCCCGCGCATCGTCTTCTTGCGCGCGAGACGCCTCGCCTGGTTCTTCTTCAGCTGGGCGATCTTCCTTCGAGTGCTGCGCGTCAGCACCATAATCCAATGGGCTGAGATGAACGTACGCCTCCTTGAGGAGCTCCTTGTCCTCTTCCCTGAGATTCTCGTCGCCCAGCTTCTCCAGCTCCTCGGGGTTGTTCATGAGATATTCCAGCCTGTTCTCCTCCCGTCGCTTGAGGTACTGGTTGATCACCGCCGGATCACGCACGATCTCCTTCGTCGTCTTTCCGTTTTTCTACCGTCAGCGCTGGCTTTTACGCCACTTCGCTTTGCGTCCCACTCGGGCGGCACGTCCGCAACTCACCACACGAGTGATCCGCAGAACGCGGTTTGCATTCGCATTGCCCGTGTAGGTGCTCTCGCCGTCGACACTATACGCCGGCGAGCCCTCTCTCGGGCTGTGCGGTCCCGGCGTCGCCGAAACCGAGTGACCTCTCGAAAACCCTCGTGACGTATTGCTCCGACCGATGTACTTTGGCGCAAAGCCCGACGGGGTCGCCTGCGGCAGATCAAGCTTGAGATCCGGCTCGAGTTCGGGCGGGTTCGGATCGCTCAGGGCCTTCGCCTGAAGGTTCCACACCTTCCTCTTCTCCTCGTCGTATATCGCCTGCTCGCGCGCATTCGAAATCTTCATCTGGTCGGTGCCCGCCATGCGCTCAGAATCTGGAATCAGCGCATCCCTATATGCTCGAACGCTCGTTCCACTCACCCCGTCTGTCCTCCTCGGTTTCGCCCTTGCGAAGGAAGTACGACTTCATATTCGTCTTCAAGAAGCTGAAACCCTCTCCGCGACCAGTTGGTTCCCCCTCTCCATGGACGACCAACCACGCCTTCTGCCCCTCTGCCTTCTTGTAGTTCAGCGTCGTGCTCCACACGGCCAGCTGCTGCTCAATGTCCAGCCCCATGCCGTCCTCGCCCTGCTCTTCGTCGTCGCCCTTGCCCTCCGCCGTCTTCGAGTACCCTGCATCGTGCAGGTGTCTCGCTCCGACCTGCATCGCCTCATACAGCATCGCCATCTCGGGCGTACACTGCTCCAGAACTTGCGCCCGCTCCTTTGGCCAGTCGTAATCGGGGTTGAGCTGCCAGTATCCGTGGTTTGTTCCCGGTCCTTCGCCTTTGCTCGGGTGTCGAGCGTACAGCAGGAACTCCTGTCCGTCAACGTTTGGTCTTACCCATCTCCTACTGGCAGCGTGACTCACATTACCCTTGATCTTCAGCCGCTGTCGGATTTGCAACTCCGTCTGTTCCGGGAAGTACTTGAGCATACTGCGGATCTTGATCTTTTTCTCCTTCTCCTGGTTGATCATCAGCCACGCGATGATCTGCAAACGCTGCTTGGCGGTATGTGTGCTCTTCCGCGCATGCGGACCGGGCACCTCGGACTGGTTTGGTGTCGTCTGGCCGACGGTGAAGATGTTCTTGATCTGACGGAGGTAGTACGACACGACGCCGTCGACGGTCTGCCGGACAACCAGGAAGTCGGTCGTTTCGGGCGTGTGCTTAAAGATCGGCGCGCGGAGGAGGTTGTTGTGGATGATCTGGGTGACTTTGCCCTTGTCGACGTAGCCGAGCAGGAAGGGCTCGGCGTCGCTTGGATTGAGGATGGACGGCTGACCAAAGTCGAGCTGGAATCAGCCCGGTTTCACCACCCGCCGCCTGCTCAACACACCTTGGGCACATGATCATCCTTGTCGTGCTTCTTGCGGTAGTAGTTCACCACCGTTGTTCCCATCCCATAACCGCTCATGATCGGCGGGTACTCCTCCTGCCTGTCAGCAAAGACCTCGCTCTAACGACCCGAACTCACCGAGAATTCCAATAGCACATCTGATCCCCTCCGCACGCTCATCGTCAGATCCTTGGTCGTCTGGAAACTCTCCGACGGGTCCGTCACAAGAGCCTTCTTGTTGACCTTGGCCCCACGAACCACCTTCGAAAACGTGAACGGCACGCCCGTCGGGAATTGCAGAGGCGGCCGACGCCAAGTCCGGGCCTCAGTCTTCGACAGGGTGGTTTTATACTTGACGTGAGCTCGAGGAAACGGCATAAGGAAGCTGACACCTACGAAGGGTAGCTGCAACGACTTGGCGGGCCCAGAATGATACACTTCGATCGAGCCGAACGTTTGTCGGATACGGTACTTGGCATGCCGCTCTTGCTCGTACAAGTGGTCGTTTGACAAGTTGAACATGTCGAGCTTCGCCTTGGCCTTGTCCACCCTCTTGGTCTCCACCTCGACCTGTGTGTCGTCCTCGTCACTTTCCATTAGGGCGGGATCGACCCGAGTCGAGTCCCAGACGATATCTTTGAGCCAGTCGCCCGACTCGAGGAATCTGTTCTGCTGGAAGAGCTTGACGGCGGGTTTGGGCGCATTGAGTTTGCCGTCCTTGTCGCTGCAGGTCAGCTGGAACTCGTCTTTGGAAGAGTATCACGAGACTGACTACGTATCAAACACGATGCTGCTCTCCCAATCGAAGAGATCCAGGGAGTTGTCCACCTGCGCCGCATCTGCCCTTTCCTCATCGCTCAGGCTCAATCCCACCGGCCTAGCCCGCATCTCCTCCCGCTTCTTCTGCTTCGCCGCTTTCTTCCATTCCGCGTCGAAGAAGGCGCCAACTGGGCGTTGATATAACGGCAGATTTGGCCGTGTGACTTCCAGCTCAGGCAGCGACGCTTCGAGGTACTCGGCCTGGTGTGTCGTTTCGGGCAGGGGAGCTGTCTTGAAGTGGTCTTCGGTGAGCACGGCCGTCCCACTCCTGACACATGCCGTCTCGCCATACTCACGCTCGATCCTGTCCTTCGCTCGCTTCTTCCTCTCCCTCAGCGCTCGCGTCACGTTCGCTCTCGCCTCTGGTGTCTCATAGAAGATCTCGCTCATCTTCAGCCGTCCCCCCTGCGCCCAGTCAGGCCATATGCGCTGCACCATCTCCCTCGCCGTCTCTTCCTGCTCCTGCGCCTTTCGTTTACGCTCTGCAACAGCCGCAGGCGCATGCGCCGCCTGCTGCATGGCCAGTGCCTGCCTGTAGAACCGCTCGTCGTCCCTCCTCTGCCGTGCTTGCCGGGCAGCGGCCGTCTCGTCCCCTTCCTCGTCCACGTTGAACTCGTCATCCATGAACTTTGCATTCTCGTCGTCGTTGTCAATGTCCGCTATTCCTGCGATGCCGTCCGCCTTCGAACCGCCGAGCGAGCGCGAGCCGGAGAGCGCGCTGGGGTCAAAACCCGCTACGCGCAGAGCGAAGCCGAGATCGGCGTGGTCGCCCAGTCCGCTGGTATCCTCCTCATCAGAGTACGACATGATGTCAGTCGTGAAGGAACGTCGTCGCACGAGCTGAGAAGAAGGGGGGATGGGACCTTGGGTGATTAGTGATGAGAGGGACGAAGCATGGACGACTGTTGTTAAAGGTCGCCGGCTTATATATCCCAGTCACTTGCCCACGCAAGGCCTGCGTCCGGTAATCAGCCGTATTTGCCACCGCGCGCCTATGGGCGACCCGAACTGATCGCCGGGGCAGGCGATAACCGGGCATAGCCATTATTTCCATCATCGATCTCGCACATCACCCTTCCTCCCATGTCGTCTACAAAGAGCGATGTCGAACTCATCGACTCGCCAGTCCTTCTTCCGAACGGCAAAAGGATATGCAATCGACTCGTAAAGGTCAATTGACCTGACGCCTGGTGACTTGCCGAGCTAATCCACAGTCGGCCATGGAGGAGGGCATCTCCCATTCTGGCGGAACACCTGGCCCAAGGCATCGGCAGCTGTACAAAACGTGGGGCGAAGGGGGCTGGGGCATAATTATCACTGGTATGCCGACATTCCAGTTTACATCTTGCTCGAGCTAAGCGCAGGCAACGTGCAGGTGGACAAGCGACACCTCGCAACGCCTCACGATCGCTTCGTGCCCGACATGTCGGCGTCCACGATTGAGCGATATCGGCATCTGCACGAATCGATCCTGGAAGGGGCGGCCTCGCAAGGTCGAGATACGCCTCTGACCATCGCACAACTCTCGCACCCGGGTTTGCAGTCATCTCCGCTGGTTTCGCTCGCTCGCCTGCCGTGGTCGCCCGCCCTCGCGCCCATTTCTGCCCGGCCCGATCTGGGCACTTCATATCTCGGACAACTCCTCGGACACCTCATATGGCCTGTCAAGTCGCGTCGCTTATCGCCCAAAGAATGGACGGAGATTGTGGACCAATTCGTGCAGGGTGCTTGGGTAATGGAGCAGGCGGGATGGGGCGGAGTTCAGATTCATTCGGCGCATGGGTATCTGCTCGCAGAGTATCTCAGTCCACATGTAAGTGACTGGGCTGAATGACACCGTCAGCAAGTTTATCACAGACGAACCCGTCGCCGAATGCTTTGCCGGGCGTACCCGAAGAAGTTCCACTTCGCCTACACTTACTCTACCTGATCCTTCACGGCATTCACACCTCGTCTTCGAGTGGCTTTGTCCTCTCAGTGAAGGTCAATTGCTCGGACTTCGTTCAAGGAGGTGAGCTGTACATGCTTCTGAGATCGCGACCAAGCTCACGAGCAGGATTGGACGAAGAGCAAGCCGCCGACATCGTCAAGCAGATAGTCTCGTGGGGCATCGTAGATGTTCTAGAAGTCTCAGGAGGAACATACGCCAGTCCAGGTACGCAATCGCTCGAAGCGCGCCGGTGTCCCTCTGACTCGCAGCGTTCGCCTCCCCCGAGACTATCGGCAAGCCCTCACCCACCTCCACCCGTCAATCCCTCTTCGCCCATTTCACAACATCCCTCCTACCTCACCTGCCGCCTCCTCCGGTGGGACCCGCAATACTACTCACCGGCGGTCTACACGACCGACCCCTCATCGCGGCCTCGCTCCGAGATAGAGCATGCGACCTTGTCGGGATAGGTCGACCTGCCTGCGTACGGCCGCATCTACCCAAGGAGGTCATACTGAACCGGGACGTGCCAGACGATCAGACGTACCTTGGCGGATATCGCATACGCGGCGCCGGTCTCGTAAAGGGTTTGTTCGGCGGTGGGTCTGATGGCGGCGGGATACCGCTCGTGGGCGCTGGGGTGTCGACGCTTTGGCATGAGATGCAGCTTATCAGGCTTGGGAGGGGCGCGGAAGCTCATCTCGGTCTGCATTGGATCTGGGGCGCCGTTGTGGAATTCGTGTGGTTTGG
>Ga0308170_10003964_pt1 | contig 11872 bp, 13 predicted proteins | sample PhyBR2_2_FD_202136 | JGI IMG/M metagenome (GOLD analysis project Ga0308170, IMG submission 202136) | Phyllosphere microbial communities from UC Gill Tract Community Farm, Albany, California, United States - DLSLSB.R2 | ecosystem: Host-associated > Plants > Phyllosphere > Unclassified | place... | reverse complement strand
ATACCTATGGTACATATGGCTACGTCTTGGGAAGATAGCGACTGACGTTTACTGTTTTAGGAGGAAGGCTCCTGAGAATTTTCAAGGGATCCTCGGAAAGCATGTTCAAGCGTACCTTGAGAGCCCGACCTCCTAGCAGCCAAGACCCTCTTCGCCACCGCATGGGTGGCATAAGAAGAGCGGTTAGCACTGGTACGATCTCAGCGGGACATTGCGTCGATCGCTGAGCCCCAGCGATGTTCAACAACTAGCCAGCCGGTGGTTTGCTGAAGGAAACTTGAGGCTAGCCCTCACATAAGTCCACTTCAGTGATGGTTAACTCCTTGTGAAGGTTTATATTTGCCGGCCCTTGGGCAGGGTGTCTATTTGCGGAATCACGGAAAGATATGCGTATTTTGCTCAGCGGGTTTACAGTCGTTTTATTGGGGGGCTGCGGTGCCCCGGTACCAACCACAGCGCCCAAGTCGCTATTGCAACCGGTGAGCCTTGAGGCACACTCCAACAGTGCATGGGCCGATGGCAATGATTTATATGAAAAAGCACAAGGAGGGCGTGGCTGGTCTCCTTATACTTGGGCATCTAACGCCGCGGCGCTCCCTAGCCTTAAAGACGATCCGGCGCGCCGCGCGCGGACAGTTGAGGAATTGTTGAAGGAACTCCGAAGCCACACCGAAGATTCAGGTGGAATGCTCCGCATTCGCTACGACTACAATTACTTCTTTGATCAATACACTATCGAAACCCCTTGGTACTCCGCATTTGGTAATGCCGCGGCGGCGATTGGCTTGATGCATATTTATTCGTTAACGCCTACTCCGGCTATGAAAGACCTGATTGAAAGATACCTTGATGCCATCGGTAATGGTCTTTCGTTCAACGATGGGAACGGTAATATTTGGTTTAGTGAATACATTGCAAAAGGCCTGCCTAATGGTCATGTTGATGTCATGAATGGCCATTTTTTTTCAGTGATTGCCATGTATGAGTGGCGCAGCAGAACATCAACCAAACGCTATGATAAAAATATAACGGATGGGCTGGACACCATGGAGAAAGCGCTTCCTGAAATGATTCAGGATGGCTATTTTTCATATGCTAGAGGCTTCCCTAACATTAAAGATTACGGTCAACAGCGCGCCGTTAATTTTGCTGTGGCGGCCTGTAAACTACGCACCACGGTATGCCCGATAACCGTTCAGTATCAAGATTTGTTTTATCGGCAGTGGGCAGGAAAATAGCCCCTTAGAGGCACTGAAGTTTTCAAGGGGCTATGTTTAATGGTCCTTCGAGTAGGGCTGTCCTGGGAGTTCTTTGGGCCCTTCTCTTCTAATGAAGTCCTTTTGGGCAAATTTCACCTTTTCATCAAGTTCGCCAACGGCGGGTCCTCCATTCCATTCCATTCAATCCTGCTTTCAGGCTGTCCTACGTTATTGGCGTGTTCGGGTTTCCCTTTATCGCCGGTATTTGCCCACGCAATAGAGCAGGTCAGGTATTCAACGGCAACTGCGGCGTATCCGGATTCAACTGCTGGCGCCTGAACTGCCCCGGTGGCTGGCCATGGATCTGGCGAAAGCGCCTGGAAAAATAAGCCTCGTCGGCAAACCCGCACAACCTCGCCACTTCGCCGACGGGCCGCGTCCCGTTGAGCAGGTAATTACGCGCCGCATGCATCCGGCGCTCAAGCACCAGTTCGGTGAAGGTCTTGCCGATTTCCTTGCGCAACCAGTGAGTCAGGTAGGTGGGTGACAAGTACGTCGCGGCAGCTACCTTGATCAGGTTAAGGTCAGGATCGGCAATGTTCTTGCGCAGGTACTCCGACATCCGGCTCAGTGCATCGCGCCGGCTGACCTCCGCGGCGTTCTCCTCGGCCAACCGTTTCAGGGGCTCGGCGTACAAGGCGCAGACGCTGCCGATCAGTTGCAGCAACAGGCCCTTAAGCATCTCCCGGGTGCCGAATTGACGGTTCTCGTCCAGCACCCGCATCTGTTCGATCAAGGTGCAGATTTTGGCGAAATCCTCATCGCCCAGGATGAAGTCCAGATGTTCCTGGAAACGGAAGGGCGACAACTCGGGCGCCAGCAGAATCGAGACTTCTTCCAGGTCCATCGGGTCGCATTGCAAATGCGGCAGCAAGAAGGTCTGGGAAAAATTGATCACGATGAAATTGCTGTCCGCCGGATGCGGGATTACGTGCACGCGATGGGGCAGGATGAAGGCCAACGTGTTGCGTGGAAACGCCCGCTCGACGTTGCCGATGTGCTGCACCGTATCGCCGCCGAGGTTGATCTGGATCTGGAAATACTCGTGGCGATGGGGGCTGGTTTCGGCGCGCCGGCCCTTTTTGTCGCGGATGTAGAAATCAGTCAATTCGCTGCGTTGCTGCATGACATAGGTGGGGACTCGGCTCGGTGATGACATCCCTGGGAATCCTGTGCGGGCGCATGGCGATGACGGAGATTGTGACGGTGTACCCGAGCTTTTTTCAAGGCGTTATACGACGAGGAGGAGGGGCTGCGGCTTTTTCTCTACCTGGAGCCTCCAAAATCATTGTCCAAAAATGAAACGGCCTAGGTTTACAATTTATTCCTTTAAAAACAGCACGTTAATTAAAAATAAGAAAAATATAGGGAGCCGTATTTTCTTGGACAGGTTCCGTCATCGCGGTTTTCAGTGGGAAAAATGATCTAACGCTCCGGTTGATTTTGGAAGGTTGTACGACCACTGTTGGAGCCACGCAACCCGATCCTCATCCAAAAACAATCAAGAGGTGCGCATTCCATGAACCTGTTCCCATCCCTCGCTGATCCTCCCGTCTGCTGCATCGACAGGTCCTGTTGCAAGGCGTCATCGAACGCCTGACACCGGCTGTCCCGCACCGCTGCTTCCAGTCGTAAACATCCTGCCCCGACATTGAGGGCAATGGCTTCGGCTGCTCGTAAATATTTCGACGCTTCTAACAATAATGAGGTCTATTCATGTCGAATTCCCACACCTCCCAGTCCACCGCCGCGCCGACCATTGCCAGCGCCCGGGACGCCGTCGTGCCTGAGCGGCTGCCGTCGCGGCGGCGCTGGTTCATGCTGTCGTTGCTGCTGATCGCGACGATCATCAACTACATCGACCGGGTGAACATCTCGATTGCCGCGCCGTTCCTCGCCAAGGACCTGGGCCTGGACAAGATCGAGATGGGTCTGATTTTTTCCGCGTTCGCCTGGACCTACGCAATTGCGTTGGTGCCCGCCGGGTTCATTGCCGACCGCTTCGGTTCGCGCTTCACTTACGGCGTGTCATTGATCAGTTGGTCGACCGTTACCGTGTGCCAGGGCTTGGCCACAGGGTTTGCCTCGCTGTTCGGTTTGCGCCTGGCAGTCGGCGCGATGGAAGCACCGGCGTTCCCGGCCAACAGCCGTGCGGTCACGGTGTGGTTCCCGGCGCGTGAGCGGGGCTTGGCCAGCAGCATTTACGTCTGTGGCCAATACCTGGGCACCGCATTGTTTACTGGCGCGCTGCTGTGGCTGGCGACTACTTACGACTGGCGCCATGTGTTCTACAGCACCGGTGCATTGGGTATCGTTTTCGGTGTCGCCTGGCTGTTCCTGTATCGCGACCCGATGAACTGCAAGAAGGTCAGCAAGGAAGAACTCAAGTACATCGAAGCCGGCGGCGGGCTGGTCAAGAGCAGCCAGGAGCGCACCCGATTCAACTGGCGGCAGATCGCCGAGCTGTTCAGCTATCGGCAGGTCTGGGCGATTTGCATCGGTAAATTCGCCAGCACTTCGGCCTTGTACTTTTTTCTCACCTGGTTCCCGACCTACCTGATCGAAGAGCGTCAGTTGACCATGATCAAGGCCGGGATCTTCGCCGTGCTGCCGTTCGTGGGGGCGACGGTGGGCATCCTGCTCGCCGGGATCGTGTCCGATCTGCTGATACGTCGCGGCTATTCATTGTCCTTTGCGCGCAAATTGCCGCTGGTGGTCGGGTCGATGTTGGGCATGTCCATCGTGCTGGTGAATTTCACCGACTCGAACGTGATCTGCATTGCCATCTTGACCGTTGCCTTTTTCGCCCAAGGGATCGCGTCGTCCTCGTGGGCGGCCGTGTCGGAAGTGGCGCCCAAGGAACTGATCGGGCTGACCGGCGGAATCACCAGTCTGGCGGCCAATATCGGCGGCATCGTCACGCCCATTGTGATTGGTGCGATCGTGCACAAGACCGGCTCATTCGCCTTGGCCTTCTGGTTCATCGGCGGGGTCGCGCTGATCGGCACCTTGTCCTATTCGTTGCTGCTCGGTCGCTTGTACCGCATCGAACTCAAGGCGCGCTGAGCCCGGAAAAAACCGTTTTTCTCCAACACGAGGCGGCATTCCTCCAACTTCACCAAAGGTTGCCGCCGTACGCTGACGCTTCCAACAGGACTTAGACCAGGATGAACATGACCGAGTACGTCTTTACTCCGGACCTGCCAGTGACCCTGCCAGTGATCGGCACCCAACAGCGCTTTCCCGTCGGCCGGGTCTTCTGTGTTGGTCGCAACTACCCATGGCCTGATACCCAGGGCGAATCCCGAGTGCCGCCGGTGTTTTTCATGAAACCTGCCAGCTGCGTCGTGGACGCGGTCGGTGAGGTGGCGTTTCCGTCGGTGACGGAGGAGTTCGTGCACGAAATCGAACTGGTCGTCGCCATCGGCGAGGGCGGTGCCAACATTCCGGAAAGCCAGGCGCTGGCCTATGTCTGGGGCTACGCCGCCGGCCTCGACCTGACCCGGCGCGACGTCCAGCGCCTGGCCAAGCGCAACGGTTTGCCGTGGGAAGGCGCCAAGGTGTTCGACGGCGCCGCACCCATGACCGCCATCGTGCCGGTTTCCCGGGCGGGGCACCCTGACGGGGAGCTGTGGCTGAACGTCAACGGCGAAGAACGCCAGCGCGACAGCCTCGACAGCCAGATCTGGTCGGTCAGTGAAATGATCGCCCGCATCTCCCAATCGGTGGCGCTGCGGGCCGGCGACCTGATCATGACCGGCAGTCCGGCAGGGGTCGATTTACTGCAGCCGGGCGACGTCATTACGGCCGGCATCGACGGCATCGGCCAATTGGAAATGCGCGTCGGTCAGCGACCTTGAACCCGGCGTTTGTCTTGTTGATTTGAGAAAGGAAGGAACACATGTCCAACACCTTGAAAGTGGCTTTGGTGACCGGCGCCGGCAGCGGGATCGGCCGTGCGGTGGCCCTTGGCCTGATGGAAGAAGGCTACACGCTGGTATTGGCTGGTCGCCGGCCAGAGCCCTTGCAGGCATTGGTCGAATTGGCCGCTGTGGATGGGCGCGAGGCCCTGGCAGTGCCCACGGATGTGCGTGACCCGGTCAGTGTCGATGCGCTGTTTGCAACCATTGCGCAGGTTTATGGACGCCTGGACGTCGTGTTCAATAACGCCGGCGTCAATGCCCCCGCGGTGCCGCTGGATGAACTGACGTTCGAGCAATGGCGAAACGTGATCGACACCAACCTCAACGGTGTTTTCCTCTGTGCCCGTGGCGCCTTCGGCCTGATGCGCCGGCAACAGCCCCAAGGTGGCCGGATCATCAATAACGGTTCGATCTCCGCCCACACCCCGCGGCCGTTCAGCAGCGCCTACACCGCCAGCAAGCATGCGGTGCTGGGGCTGACCAAATCCCTGGCCCTGGACGGGCGCGAATACAACATCGCCTGCAGCCAGATCGACATCGGCAACGCCCTGACGGAAATGTCCGTGCGCATGACCAAGGGCGTGCGCCAGGCCAACGGCAGCATCGCGGTGGAGCCAATGGTGGACGTCAAGCACGTGGCCGATGCCGTGCGCTACATCGCCGGCCTGCCGCTGTCGGCCAACGTCCTGAACATGACCGTCATGGCCACCGCCATGCCGTTTGCCGGCCGCGGTTGAGCCTGCGTGCTGTTCATTTTTTGAGGATATGCATTCGTGGCGAGGGAGCTTGCTCCCGCTTGAGTGCGAAGCGCTCATAAAAAGAACCGGGGCCGCTACGCAGCCCAGCGGGAGCAAGCTCCCTCGCCACGGGAATTCAAGCCAGCCTCGAGTGAGCACCATCGCGCTTGAACCGGTTTTTCTTATTTCGTTATGAGGTCCATATGAAGCCAGAAGTCTTGCAACTCAGCCCGATCCTGATCCCTGAAATCAACGCCCGGCTCAACGAGTTGTTCACGGTGCGGCGCTATTTCGAACAGGCCGACAAGCCTGCCTATTTGCAGGAACATGGCGCCAACATTCGTGGCGTGATCACCGGCGGGCATACCGGCATCAGCCAGGCGCTCATGGCGCAATTGCCGAAACTGGAAGTGGTGGCCGTCAACGGCGTGGGCACCGATGCGGTGGACCTGGCCTACGCCCGTGATCGCGGCATCCGCGTCACGGCCACCATCGGCGCGCTGACCGAAGACGTCGCCGACCTGGCCATTGGCTTATTGATTGCCGTGTGCCGTGGCTTGTGCACCGGTGATCGCTACGTGCGCTCGGGCCAATGGCCCCACAGCCCGACGCCGCTGGCGCCGCTGCCCTTGGCCCGCCAGGTGTCCGGCATGCGCATCGGCATCGTCGGCATGGGCCGGGTCGGCCGCGCCGTCGCCACCCGGGCCGCCGCATTCGGTTGCCCGATCAGCTACACCGACCTGCAACCCATGGGCGATGTGAGCCACACCTTCGTCGGCGATCTCAGGGAACTGGCCCGCGACAGCGACGCCCTGATCCTCGCGGCGGCCGCTGACAAGGCTGAAGCCATCATCGATGCCGAGGTGCTGCGCGCCTTGGGCCAGGGCGGTTACCTGATCAACGTGGCCCGCGGCAAACTGGTCAACGAGCCCGATCTGGTGGCGGCGCTGACCGCTGGTGAAATCGCCGGTGCGGCGCTGGATGTGTTTGTCGATGAGCCGCACGTGCCCGAGGCGTTGTTCGGCAATGAGCAGGTGGTGCTGCAACCCCACCGCGCGAGTGCGACGTTGCAGACCCGCACGCGGATGGGGGAAATGGTGGTGGCGAGTCTGGTGGATAGTTTTGCTGGGAAGGTGCCGCAGGGGGGTGTGACGGGGTGAGTCGCAAGCGTTGCGGCGTTGCGGGCCAAATCGATGAATGTGCTGTGTTGAGCTGGGGGCGGCAGGTAGGTCTCAGGTGTGCGATGGCTGTGCTTGCTCGATCAGCCAAAAAGACCAAAATAACAACCTATTTAAGCGGGAGCCGCCTCCATGCAAATCGTTTTGGCTGATGTAGCCGTCAGCGTATCCGAACTCGAAAAGAACCCCTCATCCGTCCTGAGCGGCGCCAACGGCGCGCCAGTGGTCAAGGGGCAGGGGCGGTCGTCGGTCCACGGGAACTCAGGATGATCCGCACCCCCATGATCACCCCGACAAGCACGGCAGCAAGACCTGACGTCTCCAAAAGTGTCGGCAGTCGGTGATGAAACCACAAGCCAAGCAGCGTCGCGAACAGCGACTCCAGGGCGATCAGTTGCCCAGAGAGCACCATGGGCAAACGCCGGGACGCGGCGTTCCAGGCCCAGGCCCCGACAACGGATGACATCAGCGCGATAACGAAACCCCAGAGATATAAATGCCCCGCAACGGAAACGCTAAAACCCAGGCTCGGCAGTTTGAGCAGGTCGAGCGCTTGTACTGCCGGTAACAAGCACAAGGTGCCGACGCCGGCGCCAGCCATCATGAGGCCGGTCCATGCGCCTGACGCGTGGACCGGCAGCGCTAGCAAGGCACGCTGATTCAACCAACTGAATGCGATCCACAAGACCACGGCACCGATTGAAAACAACAGGCCCATCAGCCACGAGCCCTCGTTTGCAACGGGTTGATGGATAGCGCCGAGATTCGACAGCAGAAGTCCAACCGTCAAAAACACCAGTGGAGTCGCCAGTTTGCGCCATTGGAGGGTTTTGGTCGTGGCGTTGCCCAGCAATGCCAGCAAGACCGGCACCATTTCCAATAAAGGCCGGGGTCAGCACCGGCCCGCCGAAGATAATACCGGCGGCGATGCAGGCGCTATAGCCGAGGTAGCCGATCACGCCCAGCCCTGCGGCCAGAAACACCTGAGCGCGGCGCAGGAGCCGCAGTTGGTCCCGATAGAGCAGCACGACAGCCAGGCCCAGGGTACCGGCGATCAGGAACCGTACGATCATCAAGTCATAGATCGTGTAGGCGCCGGTGACGTAGGGCGCAATGAAATTCAAAGCCCAGCTCAGCGTCGCGACGACTGCGAGGGCCAATCCGGCGTAGAGGTTCGAGTGGGCCTGTACCATCAGGCGTACGCCCCGATACATCGGCCATTGCAGCGCGTCCCCGAACCCTCTATAAAATCTCGCGCTGGCATCGCGTTCCTCTCGACCGTCGTTGGCCATGGATATCTGACCCGCATGGAGCATCATCGTGAGCCAATCGCCGCGCCCTCTCAACTCCCGAACTGACATTCGCCCGCGCAAGACGTCCCGCGCCCTGCGACATACCTGGAGCCTCACCTTACTGACGCTGCTCACCGGATGCGGAGCGCTGTCGGATGTCCGCTCTTTCTCCACCCCTTACTCGACGCCTGACGGTGGCGAGACAGCGCGTTTGCGGGTGATCAGCGACGGCATGATCAGGGCTGTACCCAAGTCCGATTGCGTGGATTTCCGCCTGCCGGGCGCCGGGGTCATGGTGACGTTTCGTGATGGCTACGCCAATCGCAACGGCGAAAGCCTGGGCATGCCAGCTGTCGACAAACACTCATCCTCCACGGTAATGACTGAGTTGCTGGTGCCTGCCGGACAGCCCATCGCTTTTCATTACATTGGTGCTCAATGCTACAACATGTTCAGCTTTGTCCCTAAGGCGGGGATGGACTACCAACTGGATGCTGTGGGGCGTTTCAAATGCGGGGTGACTCTCCAGCAATTGCACGTGGGAACAGCAGAGCGTCCCTCTTCATCCTTGAAGGACAGCAAATTGTGCAGGGCGACGGATAACTTATAGCGTTGAGGTTCCAAGGACCCCATAACGATTGGAAAGGAGCTTCATCATGAGCCCCATCCCCACCTTCCAAACCCGTCGGCTCATCCTCACGCCCCTTGAGCTGACGGACGCACCGGCGATTCAACGATTATTCCCCCACTGGGAAGTGGTTCGTTACCTGGACAGTCGCGTGCCTTGGCCTTATCCGGATGACGGCGCGCTGACGTACGTGCGCGACCATGCGCTCCCGGCTATTGCGGCCGGGCGCGAGTGGCACTGGATGATCCGCATCGCCGAAGCCCCGACACAGAGCATCGGCAGCATCAGCCTGTACGACCAGCCTGGCAACCACCGGGGTTTCTGGTTGGCGCCGCAATGGCAGCGACAGGGCTACATGCGCGAGGCTTGTGAAGTGATCAATGCCTATTGGTTTGAAACGCTGAAGCGCCCGGTCATGCAAGTGCCCAAGGCGGTGGGCAACCAGGCTTCACGCAGGGTTTCAGAATATGAAGGGATGCGCATGGTTAGGACGCAGCAAGGGGACTTTGTCTGCGGGCGGCTGCTTAAGGAAGTATGGGAAATGACTCGTGCAGATTGGGTCGAGAAAAAGCTGTGTCAGGGCTTCGTTGATACTTGAGGTAGATACCCATCGACCTTTTTTCATAGCAAGGATCCGTTCATGCCGCTGACCTTTCATAAAATGCACGCCAATGGCGATGACTTCGTTATTGTCGACTCGCGAAATTCGGCCAGTCCGATGACGAGTGCCCTGGCCCAGCGAATGGGAAATCGGAACCGGGGAGTGGGCTTCAACCAACTTGCGGTGTTGCTCGATTGCGACGATGCCGATGCGCGTGTGATGTTCTGGAATGCAGATGGCTCCGCGCTGGATGTTTGCGGCAGTGCGACGCGGGGGGCGGCGGATAGGCTGATGCGCGAAGCAAATGTTACTTCGGTAAAGCTGCGCACGAACCGTGGTTTGCTCACATGCGAACGTACCCCAACCGGCGACATTTGCGTTGAGATGGGCGTGCCGCTTTTCGGCTGGTCGGACGTCCCCCTGGCACAAGAACTCGACACCGCTGCCTTGCCACTCGTGGGCAGTCCAGCCGCTTGCAGCATGGGAAATCCCCACTGCACCTTTTTTGTCGATGATCCGGACAGCATTGATATCGCGACGATCGGCCCGGCCATCGAAACCAACCCGCTATTCCCTCTCAAGACCAACGTTCATTTCGTTCAGATCATTGACCGCAAGCATATTCGGTTGCGCATCTGGGAGCGCGGGGCGGGGATTGCGCTGGGTTCGGGGTCCTGTTCGTGTGGCGCGGTTGTTAATGGAATACGTCGTGGCTTATTGGACAACACCGTTGAGGTTGAATGTGATGGCGGGTGTGTGACGGTTCACTGGAACGGCGTGGACAAAGTCTTTCTTATCGGCCCGGTGGAGGCGAGCTTTTCGGGGACGATGAGCCAGGGTTGAGTTGGTATGGGTATCAACCCTGGTGCCGCTGCCTTAAGGCCCGTCTACTCAACGGTTCTCTGTGGGGAAGACACAGCCTTTTTGGAGCCTCCTTTCCAGGGCGTGTACTCAACGGTTATATAAAATTCGGTCGGATAATTTCTCGGAATCGTAAAGCCTGCTACCCGCCCCATGTCCATTTTCTTGCATCGCTCGGTGAGGCGTCGTTGCAAGTCGGGATCGGGTTTGAACGCTTCCGGCTGGAGAAAGCTAAGGTCAAGTTCAGCCAGGCAATCCAACACACGTCCTTGCGGATCGGCCCAGCCCCTGAAAGTCGCTACCCCGATACTATCAAGGGATTCCTGAGCAAAGGTTTGCTGCCAGACAAAATCGCTTTGCTCCATCTCAACGCGCGCCTGCCTGTGTCGAAGTCGATCCGATTCAGGTATTTGCGACGGACTGGAAAAAATAAGCAATTGGACCAGTTCCACTTCTTCAGCTGTCGCGCTCGCGAACGTCTCGGCGCCTGCAGAAGGCAGGATGATATCCCAGCAAACCTTTTCAACGAGTGCGGCCAACTTGGCGTTATCCGGGAAGCGTCCTGGAGGTAATTTGGGGTCGGCTTCGGCTGTACAACTGAGTAATTCGTTCTTGCGATTTATCTTTACTCGTAGTGTCTGTTCGCCTATCCAGTCGTGACGATTGGCAGCCTGTGCGGCGCGGGCCAAAACAGCATTGAATTGGTACAGAGTCGTCTGCCGGAAATAGGCTGCTCGTTGCACGTCTGTCTTGGGGGAGGGGTGTGTTGCATCGCAGCCGACCAACGATAAAACGATGCTAAGCAGTAACGGCTGGAGCAGCATGCTTGTCGAGCGGGGCATATTCAGATCCATTGAAAAAAGGCGGGACGATTGTACAGTGACAACGGGGCCACCAAGCGTTACTTGAGTGCGCTCAATCCCAGCAATCGGATCAGCGCGTACTGACACGAATGACGCTGAGGGAAACCCCAGCAAAGCAATGGCTACTTGGATTCGCTGCATTTATCGCAAGAGAGGATCGAGGAGCACATCAATCACTTCATCATCAGCCCTGACAGTATCGAAGCGACGTTGGAGTGGTTGGATAAGGGCAGTCCGGGTTGGCGGGAGCGATATAGGGAATTGTGGAATGCGAGGGTTGTGGATCGGTTGATCTGAAGGCTGAATCCCGATTTACCGAATGACGCTGGTCTTCAGTCGAGGCGTTCGATGGCGCGTGCAAGATTTGCGCGTGCCTGCTGCTCGAATGCGTCGAAGTACAATGCAGTCGTATAGATCCGCCCGCGCGTCAGGAAGCCTTCAAGGACCTGGCGCCGCTTTTGGCGGTATACAGGCAGCGGTACAAACGGGTACTCGCAGCGAATTTGTTGGTCGTATTCCTCGAACTGTTC
>Ga0308170_10003961_pt1 | contig 11881 bp, 13 predicted proteins | sample PhyBR2_2_FD_202136 | JGI IMG/M metagenome (GOLD analysis project Ga0308170, IMG submission 202136) | Phyllosphere microbial communities from UC Gill Tract Community Farm, Albany, California, United States - DLSLSB.R2 | ecosystem: Host-associated > Plants > Phyllosphere > Unclassified | place... | reverse complement strand
CGCAGAAGCTCATCACGAGCGTGTCGGTGCACGGGCGCAGCGGTGGCGGCTCGCAGCAACAGCAGCATGGGCACACGGACAACCTGACGCGGTGGACTCAGCGCGGCGACGTGACGGGCCAGAACGAGTCGGGCCTGGTCGTCGATGCGATGGACCGCCAGAGGACGGACGAGGACCTCAAGGTGTTCAAGGTGCGCCGGCTGCTCTCTCGTGATTCGTGTGTGCTGCTTGTGCGCGGCGCACGGCAAGTCTGAACGAGAAGAGCGCGAGCTGACCCACTCCTCGCGCCCGCAGGACCACGTCTCGATGCTCAAGTTCGCCTACCTCGAGTCGAACGCCAAGCTCGAGTTCATCAACCACATCCTCGCCGACGACGGCTACAAGCCCATCTCGAAGGAGGTCAACGACCAACTCGGTGCGTGCACGCTCTCCCTCGTCTGCGGGTTTCGGCCTCGAGTCCTCGAGCTGACTCGCTTCATTGTCGGGTTGCGGCGCTCACAGCCAAGAAGCGCGTCGAGGCCAAGGCGGCGCTCAAGCAGCGCAAGGAGCGCGCCGCCGAGATCGAGGTTCTTATCCGCGCCCAGGCCGAGCAGCTCGAGCAGGGTGCGTCCTCCTCCCTCCTCCTCCTTCTTGCGCCCACACGGCAGCGCCTGATGCCTCGAGCCCCTCCCCGCAGAGATTAACCACCGCAACGCCGAGGCCGAGCATGCGGCGCGCCTCTTGCGCGAGTGCGAGGCGATGGAGACCGAGATTGCCATGCTCAAGAACAAGCGCACCGCGACCGAGGTGCGTCCCTCTCTCTTTCTCTTTCGCTCCTCTTCGCGGCGCCCGAGATTGACTCCTCGTCCCCCTCTCCCCTGCAGCGCCTCACGGTCGACGAGGCGGCCGCCATCTGCGACCAGCAGGAGCTCGAGATTGTCGAGATCGGGCAGGAGTCGAAGCGGTGCGAGGACGCCATGCGCGCGCTCAAGCCGCGCATCAAGGCGAGCAAGATCAACATCGAGCGGTACGCCCAGACGGCCAAGCAGCTGCGCCGCGAGCAAGACGAGCGCGACGCCAAGGGCGTGCAGGACGTGCGCGCTGAGGAGGGCTGCGAGTGGTGCGTCCTCCTCCTGCCTCTCCCTTCTCCCCCCTCATGCTCTCAGCTGACTTGAAGACCGTATGCGCGCAGGCTCGACACGACGGCGGCGCTGTACAAGTCGCTCCTCGGGATCCACAACGCGTACGCCGTCGGGTCTCCTCCGACCGACCTCGTCTTCGAGTACGGCGCGCCCAACGCCGAGCCGAGCGACGTCCGGCGCATGAGCGTGCAGCTGGACGTCAAGACGGGCAGGATGACGGGCGCAAGGGTGCGTCGCTCTCTCTCCCTTTCCGTCGCCGCACCTCGTCGACCGCGAGCGCGCACTAACCCCGGACCTCGTCCGCCTCTCTCGCGCGCGCAGCTGCTCGACTCGTCCGAGGACATCGGCGACATCGTCGAGGCGTACCTCGCGTCGCAGGACATCCGCGCCCTCGTGCAGGAGATCCGCACCCGGTTCGGCTGGTGAGGCGGCGGCGGCCGCGGCGAGTCGGAGCCGCTCGAGGTCAGGGCGGATCGGGGAGGGGGAGCTGCCGGAGCCTTTTTCGTCTTTCTTCTGTTGTCTGTTATCCTCACCTCTTTTGCGCTGTGCGTTCCCTCTCTCTCTCTGCGTCGTCGCCGCTCGTCGCTCGCTCTCTGCGCTCGATCGGCAAAGACGGGTCCTCGACCGGCGCACGAGCCCTTCCTCCTCGCGGCGCCTGTCCGCGCACGCGAGCAGGACGTCCGTCCGCGTTCGCCTCTCCTGTCCGCCTCAAGCCTCATTGCCGGCTCGCTCGGAAAGTCCGGGCTGGTCTCCTCTCGCCCGCGCGACCGCGCCCCTCGTATCCGCTTCGCTCGCCTCGGCATCGCTTGCCGGCCGCTCCTCTTCGCTGCTCAGCCTTGCGCTTCCGCCTCTGCACTCGCTCCTGCGCAGCTCAGCCACCTCGAGCCCGCCAAGCCCGCCATGCGGGTCCGCCTCGCCGAGTCTGCGCTCCTCGCGCTCCTCTTTCGCCTCGCCGTCACCGCTCCTGCCGCAAGACGAACCGCCACGCCGAGCCGACGCGGTCTCGATGAGCGAGATGTGTGCGTCCCTTCTTCACTGCTCTGTGCGAAGATGAACAGCGAGCTAATTCGGACGAACGCGCGCAGGATTGTCAACGTCGGCCAGGTGAGCGGCGACTCGAGGAGCAGGTCGGCGCAGGTGAGCGACTCGCTGACCCTCGCCCTCTGCCTGCAGGTCACGACGGTCAAGACGGTCGTGCGCAGCGCGGTCCCGACGACGTGAGCCGCTACTTCGCCTCTTCCTCCCGCAGCTCGAGCCTGACTCTACGCCCTCGCAGCGTCTACATCCCGGTCACGCTCGACGACGGCGACGAGACGTCGTCTGCTGTCGCTTCGACGGTCGAGCAAGAGGTGACAACGGTCGTGGTGCGTCGAGCCGCTTCTCCTTTCCTCCTCGAGTTCCCTTGCTGACGAGCTCGAGCGCGAACCTGCAGACTCAGACCGCCGTGTACGTCCTCTCTTCGTACCACAGCCTGCGACTGCTTCTGACGCCCCTCTTCCACCTGCAACAGCGCGACCGAGATCGTCAAGACGACGGTGACCGACGGCCAGGTGCGCTTTGACCTCTCTCGCTCTCGAATCGGCCATGCTCAGGTTCTAACGCTCTTCGCCCCGCTCGCAGACGGTCGCCGTCACGCTCACGACGACGGCGTACGAGCTCCAGCTCGCGACCGAGGTCCAGGTCATCCAGTCGACCGTCTACCAGCAGTCGACCGTCGTGCAGGCCCTTCAAGGCGTCCCGGTGACGAGCGTCGTGACCGAGGCCAAGCCGACCAGGTGCGTCTTCCCTCCTTGACTCGCTCGAAAGGTGCATCGCTCACGCCTGCACGCCGCACGCAGCGTCGCCGTCAGCAAGACGAAGGAGGCGAGCCCGGACGACCAAGCCGACCCGGCTCACAGCAAGGCCGACGACCCCGCCAAGACGCACGAGCCCGACAGCGACGCCAGGACGACCTCCAAGCCCGACGCCGCCGCCTCGTCGTCCGCCACGCCGCCGACTTCGACCCTGACCACGACCGCCGCCGACGGCTCGACGCTCAACCTGAACAACACGGCCGGCGCCGACGCCGACTCGGGCGCGAGCGTCGACTCGAGCAACGAGAACTCGAACACGAACAGCGTGTCGGTCACGATGGCCGACCCGGGCGGCGCCGGCGAGTGGTTGTCGGACAACAAGTGGATGTACGCACGGTCCTCTCTCTCTCCCTCTTCGGCATCGTTCTCGCTCGCGACACTGACGCTCCTCGCTCCCTGTGTGCGCAGCCTCATCGGCTTCGGCGTCGCAATCATCGTCGTCGTCATCATCGCCATCGTCGCCATTGCGCTCGGCGACAAGAGCAAGTCCGGCTCGAGCGGAGGTCCACCGGTGCGTCCTTCTCCCCTTTGGATCCGCGTCCGGCTGGCCTTGACGAGCTTGCCCTGATGCACGTCCTCCTCGCGCGCAGGCTCAGCAGCTCGTCGTCACCGCACCGCCCGCCGCAGCCGCAGGCGGCGCCACCCCTCGCCCCCTCGCCAACTCGCTCGCCCGCCCATCTCGCCGCACCTACGCCCGAGTCGGCGGGCCCGGTGCGGAAAGCAGCGCCGTGAGCTCGTCGAGCGACGAGGACGAGAAGGCGCCGGTACGTGCGGGCCCGAGCCGGGCGGCGAGGTCGGCGGACCGGCGCGGCAGCGTCAGCGAGGCGAGTCTCGGGCGGCGCGGCAGCCGGACGAGCAGTCGTTCGGGAGCGAGGAGATGAGCGTGAGCTGGTGCGTCGAGTGGAGGAGAGGAGGAGGGTCGCGAAAGAGCTGCGAGCTGAGCAGGACGAGAAGCTAGCGCTGTTGTCGGCGACCGAGCTATGGATCTAATTTACACAGCTCTCGAGGGCGCCGAGAGCGAGAGCGATCGAGAGGGAGGCAATGCATTGATTTCACGTCTAAGCTAATCTGTACAAAATGCGCTCGAGCGAGATGCTCGAACCGCTCGGGCTTGAGAAGGTCGTGTGCGCTCCGAGTCGGTCGAGGTCCACCATTCGCTCACTCGGAGAGGCCGACGTTCTTGCCCTGCGAAGCTTTGTCGACGTTGTAGCAGGTGGAGATGAGGGAGACGAGCGAGAAGGCCTGGGGCGTGTTGCCTGCGGGAGGAGAAGGGTCAGGACTGTCTCGGGCGCGACATGGACGTAGAGAGCGGGCGAGACGCACCGAGAGACTCTCCACCTGCGAGCGTAGCAGAGCGGTAGCATCAGTCACTGCTAGAGACGGCGAGGGAGAGGAGAGATCGAGAGACGCACCCTTGGAGATCTCCTCGCTGAGGAGGCCGAGGTGGTTCGTGTAGCCTGCGAGCGAGGAGGAGGGTCAGCGTCGGTGGCGAAGCGCAATGCAGGCGAAGCGCAATGCAGGCGACCAGGACGCACCGATGAAGTCCTCGAGGATGGTGACGGCCTGCGAGAGCTGCGGAGGGTTGAATTGGCCGGCGCGAGCGAGCGCCTCGACGAGCCAGAGGGTGCACCTGCGCGCACGGATGCCAGCCTCGTCAGCAGCTTGACGCTCTGGACGAGGAAAAAGAAAGAGAGATAGGGCAAGGACGCACATGGAGAAGCTGCGGGAGAGGGAGAGTCAGCGCCGTCACTACCTAGAGTGGGGAGGAGGAAGAGGACGCACCTGCCCTCCTCGCCGCCGCCGGTACCGTCGTCGACCTTGTCCGTGTCGTAACGGTACACGAGGTTGTTTTCGAACAGACCGCCGCGGTCCTTGGGGCGCATGAGAGCGTTGAGCGTGCCCTGGAACCGCGGGTCGTTGGCGGTCGTGAAGAAGACGAGCGGCGCGATGAGGACGGCGGCGTCGAGCACGTCGTTGCGCTCGTACGACTGGCCAAAGTGCCCGAGTTCCTTGTTGTAGCCGCGCTGCTCGATCTCGTCGTAGAGGCGGTCGCGGTTCGCGAGCCACTTGTCGCGGTTCGGTGCCGGGAGCGACCGCTTGTCGGCGAGGCGCAGGCCGCGGTCGAGCGCGACCCAGCACATGATCTTCGAGTAGAGGAAGTTCTGCTTCTCGCCGCGCACCTCCCAGATCGACAGGTCGGGCTGGTCCCACACCTCGCACACGTAGTCGACGAGGTCGCGCACGAGGACCCAGTCGTCATAGGCGACTGCGAGCAGTAGGCCCTTCGTCAGCTCGTCGACCTCAAGGACTGCAAGACGAGGGGGAAGAGAGAGGTGGACGCACGAGGCCGGCTCATCTTCTGGGCGAGGTAGACGGCGTCGAGGAGCTCACCTGCGGGTCAAGCGCGTCAGTTCTTGCTCGTTGACGTGCGAAAAGAGCTGGACGCACCGTAGATGTCGAGCTGGAGGTGGTCGGCGGCGCCGTTGCCGATGCGGACGGGCTTCTGGCCCTTGTGGCCGTCGAGGTGCGTGAGCTCGAGCTCGGGGATCTCCTTGGTGCCGTGGATGGTGTACCTGCGGGCGGTCGTGAAGCACAAGGATGAGGAGGAGGAGGCGAACGAGGAGAGGGAGGAGGCAAGGAGAAGGCGAGGAGTCAGCGCAGGAAGGCGGTGGAGGAGCGCCGGTCAGGGTGGGCGGCGTCGGCGAAGGCGACCGCCGGTCCGCTCTCCCTCGGTCACCGCATCTAAAGCGATGAGGATGACGACGCACATGATCTGGAGGCCCTCGCCCTTGCCCCTCGCGCGCAGCAGCCCGCTGAGCCAGTCGACGTACTGGTCCGCCTCCTCGGTGAAGCCGAGGCGCAGGAGGGCGTAGACCGTGAACGACGCGTCGCGGATCCACGCGTAGCGGTAGTCCCAGTTCCTGCCGGCGCCGTTGAGGTCCTCGGGGATCTGCGAGAGGAGAATCGTCGAGGAGGGAGAGGAGGAGAGGGAGGGCGAGGAGGAGGGAAAAGGCGTGGACAAGGGGGTCAGCCTCGGCGCTTATCCCCTCAGTTCTGCCATGCAGGGAGTAAAGAGCGAGAGAGAGACGCACGCTGAACGTCGCCGCCGCAACGATGGCGCCCGTCGGCGCAAACGTGAGGAGCTTGAGCGCGAGCGCCGCGCGCTGGACGACCTCGCGCCAACGGCCCTTGTACGTGCAGCGCTTGAGCCACGAGAGCCAGTAGGCCGTCGTGTCGTGGTACAGGTGCTCGATGAGGCTCTGGCTGAGCGGCGGGTCCTCGGACGAGACGGGCTGCGTCTCGCCCGTGTCGCTCGTCGAGCAGTCGGGGGTGGCTGCGCGCACAGAGACGACATCAGCTCTGCGTCGTCGCCGTGGACGTGCCGATGTGCGCGAGGCGCCAAGAGGGAGGTCAGAGAGATGGGAACGCACCGTCGTTGGCGCTGCCCTTGCCCGAGGTCGACCCGCTCTTGGGCGGTTCGCGGAGGACGAACGTGACGCTCTGGCCCTCCTCGAGCGTGAACTTGGCCGTGACGCCGAGGCTGCGAGCGGCAGGAAGGAGCGGCGTCAGCTTGAGCGCTCGACTCGACTCGCGCCACCGAAAAGAGGAAGCGCACGCACCCCTTGTGGCCGCGCTCCGACAGGTCGAGGTAGTCGAGCTCGATCTCGGGCTCCTTGAGGCCGTCCTTCGGGTGCGAGCCGTTGCTGACGACCCACCGCAGGTCGAGGTCGACGTGCTGCGGGCACACAAAGTCGGCGCGCTTGTCGTCGTTGCTGATCGTCGTCTCGTGGCTCGCGCGCGCGTAGTCGAACGCCGGCGCGCACTCCATCGTGAACGTGAGCTTGCCGCGGATCGTCGTCACGTGGCGCACGAGCCAGGGGAGGAACGACTTGTCCGACTTGTTGGCCGGGAGCGGCATGTAGTCTGCGAGCGCGCGAGAGAGGGCGAGGTCAGCCTCAGCTTCTCGACGACGCCCGCCTCGCCATGGTCGCTCGCCTGCAGAAATGACACCCCAGATCTTCCAGGACTGAGGAGAGAGCTGGGAACGCACCGTCGATCTGGCCGACGCCCTCGTCCGAGAGGAACTTGGTCGCGAGGATGTCTGCGCGCGCCCGTACAGCGTCAGCTCGCCGCCCGCCGCTGCCTTCGCAAGAGAGGAAGCAAGAACAGGACGCACTCGTGCTCGGGAGGTACTGCTGCTTGGTCGACGTCGCGTTGACGGTGCGGATCGAAAAGTGGCCGCCCTTGTCCTTGTCGAGGATGCGCGCAAAGACGGACGGCGAGTCAAAGTGCGGCAGGCACAGCTGGGCGACCGTGCCCGAGATGGACACGAGGGCGCAGGTGCGCAGGTTGCCGATGATGCCGTGGTCTTGCGCGTCGGTGTAGCCGGACGGCTGCGGTTGTTGGAGCGCGTTGAGGGAGGGTCCGGCGGACGGCAGGCGAGGAGGGGAAGGACGAGGGGGCAAAAGGTCCGGCATGTGTCAGAGAGCGCCTCGCGCAACAGCTGATGGAAGCGGGACGCACGTAGTTTGCGCCGCTGCGAGACCGAGGCAAGGAGGGGTGGAGGAAGCGGGTCAGCTCAAAGCTCCGTGGCCCGGGCATCTGCTGCGCCGCCGCGCCGCCCATACATCTCTACTCACTCCTTCTCCCACCCTCGAGCCACTCCCGCTCGCACCGTCCTCGAGGGCGGCGTAACAAGCCGCTCGGCGAAAGTGGGGGCCGCTCGGGAAGGAGGACGGAGGAGGACTCACCCCGAGCGGTTGGGCTTGACGACCATGCTGTAGAGATGCTTGGCGTGCTGTGTGAGAGTGCTCGAGAGGCCAGAAGGCAGCGCTGGAGGAGGAGGGACAGGAACGGTGAGGTCAGTCTCCTTCTCGACCTTGGCCGCGACGCGGGGGTCGGCGCAACTTGTCGCTGCGCAGAGAGGGGGTGCGCTGAGCCTGATCAGGTTCAGTAGATCGTATTGACCAGCTCTGAGCTTACAGGATACGCCCTGCGAGCGGTCCAGAGACGAGGTCTCGGTCGTCTCCGCGGAATCTTCATCAGCTCGTCGTTGTTCCTCCACCGCAACCCCTCAGCCAGGCCCAGCACTGGCTTGATCAGCTACGAGAGCTCTCTAGCCTACCCCGGCTCACCCAGCAGCCCTATCGCCCGCGCCGCCGCCGCCTCGCCCGCCTCGCCGACATCCTCATCTCCCTCTCGACCTCTCGCCTCCATCACCACGCCAGCCGCACCACCGAGCCATGCCCTCGATCACCAAGCGCACCTACGGCTCTCGCGCCGCCGCCCACCCGATCCCGGTCGCGCAGCAGCTCCTCGCCTGCTGCGAGCGCAAGCAGACCAACCTGTGCGTCTCGGTCGACGTGACCAAGAAGGCGGCGCTCCTGCGCATTGCTGCCGCCGCCGGGCCCTACATCTGCTGTGTCAAGGTGCGCTCCTCTCCCTGTCGCGGCGCTTTCGCCGCTGCGTCAGAGCTGACCCCGCCTGCTCGCTCGCAGACGCACATCGACATCGTCGAGGACTTTGACCAGGACCTCGTGCAGCAGCTGCAGGCGCTCGCCGACAAGCACGACTTCCTCATCTGGGAGGACCGCAAGTTTGCCGACATCGGTGCGTCCCCTCTCGCTCGGCGCCCCTTCTCACAGGCCCGACAGCTGACCCTCTCCCTCCTCGCCGCGCGACAGGCAATACGGTCCGGCTGCAGTACTCGTCGGGCATCTACAAGATCGCCTCGTGGTCGCACATCACGAACGCGCACCTCGTCCCGGGCGAGGGCATCCTGACGGGCCTCGCGTCGGTCGGCCAGCCGCTCGGGCGGGGCCTCCTCCTCCTCGCCGAGATGAGCGCCAAGGGCAACCTCGCGACGGGCGACTACACGAGGAAGAACGTCGAGGCCGCGAGGAGGTTCCCCGAGTTTGTCATGGGCTTTGTCGCGATGCGCAGGGTCGACGAGCGCGAGGAGACGGCGGGCGGGGTCGCACCGGGCGAGGGCGTGCGTCCCTCTCTCTCTCTCTTCTTCGCTCTCGCCTCTCGCTACAAGCTGACGCTCTTTCTCGCCCGCTCGCAGGCCGACTATGTCATCATGACGCCCGGCGTCGGGCTCGACTCGAAAGGCGACGGCATGGGCCAGCAGTACCGCACGCCGGACGAGGTCGTCAACGCGTCCGGGTGCGACATCATCATCGTCGGGCGCGGCATCTACGGCGGCGGTGAGGGCAACGCCGACGACGAGATCGTGCGGCAGAGCAAGCGGTACCAGGAGGCGGGCTGGAAGGCCTACCTCGACCGGCTCGAGCAGTGAGTCAGGCGCTCTCTGGACGGCGGCTGCAACGAGATGTGCTAGAACGACAACAGGCTGCACCAACGAGAGCGCGCTACAGCAGCGAGAGAGAGAGAGAGCCAGGGAGCGTCTACCTCCGCTTGACCTTGTGCTTGGGCCCGACGGCGGCCGCCTTCCTGACGGCTGCCGCCGACGCAAAGTCGGGCAGGTACTTGTCGGCGCGCGACTGCGACAGCGCGGGCTTCTTGCTCGCCCAGCTGCTCGACGCCGACGCCGACGAGCCCTCGGCGAGCGTCGTGAGCCCGAACGCGCGCTTCTTGCCCGACGTCGAGCCCGACATCGAGCGCGGCGGCGAACAGCGGTCGGCGGCGGCGGTGAAGACGCTGTTGCGTGCGCCAAAGGGCCGCGCGGGCGCACTCGACGAGAAGTACTTGGACGGGACGGGCTCGACAATCTCGATGTCGCTGTCCGAGTCGAGCTCGACGTGCGGCGGGCGGTTCTCGACCTCGTCGTCGTCGCCATCGTTGTCGTGCGCCATGTCGACGTCGGCGTACTCGAGCTCGTCGTCCTCGCGATCGACATCGGCGGCGTCGGCGTCGGCGTCCTCGACCGGGTCCGTCTCGAGCGACACGTCGCACGTCTCGTCGAACGGCGTGCGGCGGCGCGAGCGCTCGGTCGGGCTCGCGAGCAGGCGCGAGTTGTTGTTGATGCGGAACGCCGAGGCCGGGTCGTCGGGTGTGAGCGAGGTGCGCGAGCGCGACAGGGTGCTCGAAGCGTTGAGGGGCAGGAAGGCGTTGGCGTCGTCGTCGTCGTCGTCTGTGTCGGGCGCGAGGATGCCGCGCTTGGTCTGCAGCTCCTTGTTCTTGGCCTTGAGCTTCTTGATCTGCAGACGGTGGTGGGAGAGATAGTCAGGACAAGGAGCTGAAAAGGAGAGAGAGCGGGCCGGGAGGGGACGCACCTTGTCCAACGCCGCCTTGTTGGCGTGCTCGACGCGCTTGCGCAGCCGCACCTCCTCGGCCGCATGCTCCATCGCAACCTCGATCCGACGCTTGGCCTCGGCCTGCGCATCGAGCGACTCGCGCCGAGCTCGCGCAGCCGCCTCGGCCGCCTTCTCGCACGCCTCGTCGGCGCGGTGCTTGTGCCCGTCTTGAGCGGCCTTGAGCCTGCGGGGGAGGGCGGCACGTCAGTGTGCGACTCGGCGAGGACAGCCCGGCTTGCGAGAGCGGAAAGCAGAGGACGCACAGGAAGATCTCGTGCTCCTTTGCCTCGATCTCCTGCCCGAGCTGGCGAATGACCTCCTCGCCGCTCTCGCCGCTCGCGTTGAGCTGCTGCTGGAGCCGGCGCACCTCCTCCTGCCACTTGATCTTGGCCTCGTGGTACACGCTGTGCGCCTCGTTGCGCTGCCGCACGAGGTCGCCCACGCGCGCGTCGAGCTCGCGGTGCCGCGCCTCGAGCTCGTCGTACCGCAGCTGGTGCGCGCGCAGCTGCGCCGCGAGCGCCGCGACGGCCTGCGGGTCGTTGCGCCGCGCGTCGCGCCGCAGCGCAGCGATCTCGCGCTCGGCGTCGCGCAGCTCGCTGCTGCCGCGCGCGTAGTCGCAGCTCTCGTCCGGGTCGTGCGCGTGCCCGCACTCCTCGCAGTCCTCGGGCTCGTCGTCCGCGTCCGAGAACGGATCGTCGTACAGGGCGTTGTACGCCTCGGCCGGGTCGTGCACGCCGTCCTCGGGCACGTCGTACGGGTGCGGCCCGCGCGGCATGAAGAAGGGCGGCTCGCGCTCGGCGCGGTTGTAGGTCGTCCTCGCTGCCGCCCTTGCCGCCTCGGCGACGCGCAGGCGCTCGCGCAGCTGCGCGAGCTCGTCGCGCTGGCGCCGGACCGTGTCGAGCGCCTCGGAGCGCTGACGGCGCAAGCGCGTCACCTCGTCCTGCGCGCCCGGCTCGTCGTCCCGCTCCGACTCCGCGTCGTCGTCCTCGTCCTCGTCCTCGTCGTCGTGCACGGCGCGCGCCTTGCCCTTGCCCTTGTCGCGCCGCGGCTCGACCTCGACCTCGGGCGCGTCGACGGCGTCGGACGAGGGCGCGACGGCAGCGCCCGGTGCGCGCGGCGCGTCGACGTACAGGCGCAGGTAGGGGAGCGACTCGACGATGCGCGAGCCGGCGCGCTTCTGGCGCTTGACGTCGCGCGAGGCGCAGCGGGCCGGGCAGCCGTGCTCGTTGCCGATGCGGTGCCACTGCTCGATGCAGGACTGCGGGGCGGGGTGCGCGGCGCGTCAGGGAGAGGGAGGGCTGCAGGTGAGGAGAGAGGGGACGCACGAGGTGGTAGACGTGGCCGCAGCTGGTGAAGGCGCACCAGTCCTCGTGGGCGTGTTTGGCCGGCGGGAGGTGCTCTGAGCGCGAGCTGAGGCAGATGCCGCACTTGTGGCAGAGCATGGCGAGCTGTTGTCGAGGCTAGGTCGAGGTCGGCGCAGGTGCTCGTGCTGTGGGCGAGGCGGGGCGTGGTCCGAGGCGGGGACGCGGTTGAGGGAGATGAGCGCGAGAGAGGGTTGCGGGTGGGCCGGCGCGGTCGCAGCTGGGGCGGCTGAGGCGAGGCTGTGCTGTAGACTGAGTGCGTGTCGGTGTGCGCAGCTCTGTCAGGG
>Ga0308170_10003952_pt1 | contig 11894 bp, 6 predicted proteins | sample PhyBR2_2_FD_202136 | JGI IMG/M metagenome (GOLD analysis project Ga0308170, IMG submission 202136) | Phyllosphere microbial communities from UC Gill Tract Community Farm, Albany, California, United States - DLSLSB.R2 | ecosystem: Host-associated > Plants > Phyllosphere > Unclassified | place... | reverse complement strand
ACTTGTCGCCTACAGTGCAGCACGGTGCCGACCTGACGGCGTGGTTCGGGCACCCAGATGCGGCGGACGACGAGCTCGTGCGCTTGTCGTGGGAGATGACGGGCTACCTCGTGTGCGTTCCCTCTCTCACTCATCCTGCTCCTCTCCCCTCGCTCGCTCGAGCAGCATGCTGACGTCCTCCTTCGCCCTCGCCCTGCAGCAACTTTGTCACGAACCTCAACCCGAACGGACCGGGCCGTGCGTCGCTCTCCTCCTCCCCTTCCTCGCTTCCCTCAGCCCGCCCGCCCGAGCTGACTCCTCTCACTCTCCTCGCCCGCAGTTCCTTACTGGCCGCAGTACGGCATGGACCGGGTCACGCTCCAGCTCGCGTGCGGCAACACGACGATCGTGCACGACGACGACCGCCTCGAGGCGATGCGGTTCCTCAACGTCAACAACCCCATGTTTGGGCGGTGACGGCTCTCTATAGATCTCTCTCTCTCTTTTGTGCGGGCATTGCATGGGTTCTTCTCGGTCAGCGGGAGCTGCGGGTGCGGCGAGAGGGAGAAGCTTGTTGAGAAGGTCGGGTTCTTCTCGTCGCCGCTGCGACTGATGTGCAGACTCGATCAAGGAGCTTGCCCTCGAGAATGAAAGCGACTCTGGCGATGGGCAGGCAGTGAGCATCGAGCATCGCCAGTCTCTCCTTGACGGTCGCAGCTCTCGAGGGAAGGAAGGGCGCTCGGCGCGCCTCGTCGCGAAGTCCGGGGTCGGCTTGTTGTTCGACCTCTGCCGCTCGTCCTCGCCTCTCCCTCGCCCTCGCAGAGGTCCACGACGAGCACAGCCTGCAGACAGAGCAGCACAGCAACTCGGCACGCACCCGCCACGGTCCGTCCCCCGTCATCCGCGCTCGACCCGTCGTCCGTGCCTTGGCGCCAGCCCACCTCCGCTCACGCCTTCGCCCCTCGCGCGCAGGCCCTCTCTCTTCCTGCAGCACACACGAGGAGCACACCGCCCGCTCGTAGCTGCGCAGAGACCCGCTCAGCAGCGATGCCCACCACCGCCGCCTACCCCCCCTCCTCGTCCTCGCCCGCCTCGACCTCATCAGGCAACAACAAGGCCAAGCCCCGACCGCCGCCGCTCAGCAGCCTCCCGCTCGGCGCAGCAGGGCTCGCCTTCGCCACCGCCGACGACGCCAGCACCGCCCCACCGCTCAGCCCGGCCGTCGTCCTGTCGCCCTCGACCCCCGACTTCCCCGCAGGCCAGCTCGCCCTCCCCGACGTCCACGAGCTCCTCGTCCCCGCGCGAGAGCTGCCGCGCTCGATGACGCCGCCGCTCCTGCGCCTCGACGCAGCCGCCGTCGTCGCCGGGCGCGAGGCCGACGCCGACGGCGACGTCCTCGAGCAGGACGAGGCGGAGGATCGCCGCGAGCAGGACGACGGAGCGGTCCAGGGCGCGAGGCGGGTGCGGGACTCGCTCATGTTGCTCGACTCGAAGCTCGCCGAGATCAAGTCGTTCGGGTTCGGCGCCGTCGTCGAGGAGCAGGTGCGTCTCTCCTCCTCCCTTCGTGCTCGGGCCTGGTCGAGCAGGACGAGGCTGACTCCCTACGCTGCCCACACAGGCACAAGCGTCACATGTACCTCTTCCGGGCGACCTGTCGATGCACTCGCTCGCGTCGTTCGCGACCTACACGACCACGACCTCGTCCGAGGACGCGTTCGACATCGCCGACTTCCCCTCGGTCGACCCGCTCGACTCGGGCTACGAGATCGACCCCTCGTCGATCCCGCGCCCTCGACGCAGCTCGAGCAACGTCATGGCGTTCCCGGTCCCGCCTGCGCTCGCGTCGGTCCCCGGCACGGCGCGACCGTCCTTCTCGGCGGGCGGCGGCGACGAGCACGTCTTCGAGCAGCTCGCGCAGCTCGGACAGCGCGCGAGCGTGCAAGGGCTTGGCCTCTTCTCGGGCGAGGGCGACGACCCGACGCTCGCGCCGGGCGAGCTGGGCGGCGGGCGCAGCTCGCGCTCGTCCTCGCTCTCCGAGTCGTCGACGCTTTCGGACAAGTCGTTCGGCGCGTCGACCCTCGCGAGCTCGGCCGCCAACACGTCGTGCGGGCCTCACACGGTCGAGGAGTTCCCGCCCGACCTGCCGCACCCGTCGCAGGCCGCCGCGAGCTGGTTCGCGACGAGCCCGCCAACGGCAACGCCGCGCGCCCTCCCCTCGCCCATCGACCCGATCCTCGCCAACATCGGCGGCTCGGCGCACCCGGCCCTCGCGAGCCCGTTCGCCGACTTTGGCGCCCGCAGCGGCGCGAGCAGCCCCGTCATGGTCACGACCGGGCTCTCGAGGCGCCCGAGCCCGACGGCGACGCAGTACTCGGCGCGCTCGTCCTCGCTGCCGTCGCAGCGCTCACGCTCGCGCGCCTCGAGTCGCGGCGCCGCTGCGTCGCCCTCGCCGCGGGACGAGGTTGCCCCCTGGTCGCTCTCGCCGGCGCCGCCCATCACCGAGTCGGCGTTCGTCACGTCGCCCGAGATGCACTCGCACGAGCTCGAGATCCTCGCCGACGAGCAGCCGACGCCCGTCGCGCCGCGCAAGGACAGCGTCAGCGTCGCCGTCGCCGCCGAGGAGCGCTCGCCCAAGGTCCCGCCGTCGCCCGCGACGAGCTTCGGCAAGACGCTGCGGCGCCTGTCGAGCTTCGGCCTGCTCAAGAAGCGCAAGAGCGAGGCCGTCCTGCGCGACTCGGGCGGCAGCAGCAACATCGGCTCGTCGCCCGTCCTCGCCGACCGGCAGCAGCAGCAGCAGCAGCCGCAGCAGCGCGCGCCGCTCCTCTCCAAGCGCAAAAGCGAGGCGGCGCTCTCGGCGCTCCTCATGCGCTCGAGCCAGCACGGCGGCGACAAGGAGAACTCGGCGGCCCGGCGACCGTCGGGCCCGCACCCCTCGCAGCCGCCGAAGCTCGCGCGCCGGTCCGTCTCGACGCCGAGGCTCGCCGCCAAGTTCGCCGCCTCGGCGCCGTCCCCTCGAGGCGAGGCGCCGCGCCCGCCGATGCCGGCGTCGCCCGCCTCGTTCGCCGGCATGGCGTCGCCGGGCACGCCTTTCGTCGGCCGGCAGCGCACGTCCTCGTTCAACGACGGCGAGCCGCTCGGCTCGGGCAAGCTCAAGAAGCGCCTGTCGACCTTCTTCAACACGGGCGCGCGAGCTACGCAGGACGAGGCGGTCCCGCCCGTGCCGCCGACGCCCAAGGAGCACCTCGCCGCCGCCTCGACCAAGCGCGCGCCGGCGCCGATCGACATCGACATCGCTCGCGCCAACGCGCACGTCATCCGGGAGGTGAGCGAGCCCTCGTCGGCGTGCACGCTCGACGTCGTCTCGCCCGTGCACCCGTCGTCCATCTTCTCGGAGGCGCTCCCGAGCACGTCGTCGCCGGCAACGTCCGTCTTTGTCACGCCTCCGTACCTGGCACTCGCCGCCGTCGAGGCCCAGGACAAGCCCCTGCCCGTCCCCCTCCCTACCTCGTCCCTCTCGGCACCGCCGCACCAGCAGGGCTTCATGTTCCCGCCCTTGCCGTCGCTTCCCGACGGCCACGACACGCGCCTGTCGCTCTGCGGCTTCATGCGCACGTCCGACGAGCCGCTCGACGCGCAGCCGGCCAAGAGCGCCGCCTCGACCGCCGTCTTTCCGAGCACCCGCCTCGCGCAGGAGCGCAGCTCGGCGCGGCAGCGCGCAGGCGAGGGCCGCTCGCTGTCGACCGTCGCGCTCGAGCAGGCGCTGCCTTGGGACCGCCCAGCGTCGCCCATGACGTTCGCGCCCCAGGCCATCGTCGCGTTCCCGGTGCGGCTCCAGCCCGACCTGCAGCGGGCCCTGCCGCCGGCGGCGCCGCTCAGCACGAGCCCGAGCACGCTCCACAGCGCGAGCGCGACCTCGGACGACGACGACGACGAGAGCGGGGACGAGTACGGCTCGAACACGGCGAGCAGCGACGAGGACGACAAGCCGCTCGGCGTCGTCGTGCCCGGCGCCCTCACGGCGCAGAAGAGTCTGCGCCTGACGGCGGCCAAGCGCAGCCGCTCGGAGCGCAAGGCGCGCGAGGCGCAGGACCCGGCTCGGCGCGAGCAGGGCAAGGCGCAGCAGGCCCGCAGCCGGCGCGAGGACCCGTTCGAGCTCGAGCACGCCGCCGCCATGGTCAACACGCCGCCGACCTCGCACGACGGGCACGTCGTCCGCTCGTCGTCGCGCAGCCAGGCGTTTCCGCCTCGGCACGTCCGCCCGCCGCTGTCGCCCATCAACTCGGCGTCGACCGTCGCGACGGTCCAGTCGGCCGGCCACGACGCGCTCCTCCCGCAGTCGGACGCCTCGCTCGAGCGCCGCTCGGACGCCCTGCGCCGCTCGCCGTCGACGCCGCTCGACCCGATGGTCGCCGACTCGGCCCTCACGATCGACTCGCCCGAGGTCGCGCAGCAGCCGCTCCCTCGGCCGTCGCGCTCACCGTTCACCCTGCCGTCGCCCAAGGCCGAGTCGCGCCCGCGGTCGAGGTCTCGGTCGCGCAAGCCGGACGGCCTGACCGTCGCGACGAGCGCAGCCCCGCTCGGCGCGGCAGGGAGCGACTTGCCCCTGCGCTCGCCGATCGCCCTCGGCGCACCGCCCAAGCCGACGTTCCGCCCACCGCCCGTCCCCTCGACCTCGTCCTCGTCCATCCAGCAGTCGATGCCCGCCTTCGACCGCCGACCAAGCTTTGCGACGCGCAAGTCGAGCTCGCCGACGACCTCGCCCGCCGGCACGCCCGCGCTCTCTCGCCGCCCGAGCCTGCACCCCGACCTGCACCCGGGCGCCGCCATGAAGCGCCAGGCGAGCTCGTCGTCGGCCGTCTCGAGTGCAGCGACCGTGTCGCGCTCGGGTACGCTCTCGGCGCCGGGCGGGCGCTCGCGCTCGGGCACCGCCTCGAGCGCGCACCCGCCGCCTCCTGTGGCCGTCGAGACGCGCGTGTACGTCGATGCTGCGTGTGAGCAGTTCGTGCGCGTCAACGTGACGGACAAGACGCTCGCCGGCGAGGTCGTCGCGTTTGCGAAGGCCAAGGGCGCCCTCTCGAGGGACACGCCCGGCGGGGCTGAGGGTGGATGGGCGCTGTGGGAGGCATGGCGGTCGACAGGCATCGGTGCGTCCCTCTCCCTCGCTCCTCGTCGTCGTCGGCTTGACGCATCGCTGACGAGTCGACCTTCCTGCAGAGCGGCCCGTGCGCGAGTACGAGCTCGTCGCCGACGTGACCCGGTCGTGGGACCAGGAGGGCAACGCGCTCTTCTTCCGCAGGACGACCATGTGGCCCATCCTGTCTGCGCATGTGCGTCCTCGCCCTCCTCGTCTCTGCGTCCTCGTGGCTCGTCACTGACCTCGTCGTCCGCCTCCATCCCTACAGGCTCGCTCGCACCCTCCTGCGCCCAAGACCGGCGCCATCCAGCTCGAGGTCAAGAAGGGCAAGTGGTCGAAGCGCTTCCTGACGCTCAAGGACGGCACGCTCAGCTACTCGAAGGCGGAAAAGGTCCGTCTCCTCCTCCTCGCCCTTCGCAGCTCGCCGCTCGCCGAGCTCGTCACTGACTTGCCCCATCCTATCTTCCTCCTCACTCGCAGGGCAAGGACGCGACGACCTTGTGCCAGCTGTCCAACTTCGACGTCTTCCTCGTCTCGGCCGAGCAGGCCAACCGGCTCAAGGCGCCGCGGCCGTTCGTCTTTGCGCTCAAGTCGCGCCTGACCCGAGCGCACTTCGAGGAGACGTCCGAGTGGTGCCACTTCGTCGCGACCAAGGCGCCCGAGGAGGCGGCGAGCTGGGTCAAGTCAATCACCGAGGCCGGCGTGCGTCCCTCTCTCCCTCCTCTCTCTCCTTTCTCGAGCGCGTCCTCATCGAGCGCCCGGCTGACTCGCCTCGAGCATGCAGAACCCCTTCGCCCGCATTCGTGAGCAGGCCGTCCTCGGCGCCGGCTCGCCCGCCTCGCCAACCTCGTCGGCCTTCCCCACCGTCTCGCTCCTCGCGAGCGCCGGCTTCGCCCCGACCGACGCGCCGCCCGTCCCGCCCGTTCCCGCCAACGTCTCCGCGCCTCGCTACCCTTCTTCTCGCCCCATCCCGCCCGCCCTCGTCCAGCGCTCGTACACGGCGCCGCTCCCGCCCGTCGGCGCGCCGGGAGCGTCGCTTTCTCGCGCTGGGACCGTCGTCAAGCCCGACGCGCGGCAGTGGGGTGCGATGGACCACGACGAGCGGCAAGAGTGGCTCATCACGAGCGAGCGAGCGGCCAAGCAGGCCAAGCAGCCCCTCCTGGACCTGTCGAGATAGGGGAGGAGGAGGATTCGTCTTTCGCGCGCTCGGTGCCGGCGCCTGTTGTCTCCTTTGAGCTCTTCTTTCCTCTTCACGGTTCTTATGATTCTTCCTTTGCGCACGGCTGCTCAGAGCGCCTGCCCGTTCCCTCTCTTGTTGTAGCACTCCCGGTGGAACTCCTCGACTGCGCGACCCACTCTTGCTCTCTCCGCCGCTCGCTGCAGCTTCACCTTGCTGCTGCTTGCGCTTTCTCTCGACGCTCCAGCTGGCCTGCCAGCGGCTCGTGCGCCGATACCTCCTCTCGGACGGACGAACGCTCGCACCTCGCCCGGACCTCCTTTCTTCGGCGTCCGTCCGGCTCACTCTCCGCCCGAGCTGCGTCCGGCCGCTCGCCTCTTGCCTCTGCTCCGACCACTTTCGCTGAGCGGGACGCAGATGGACGAGTCGCTGGAGGGACTGGCGCTGCCGCAGTTCTCGGGCAGGCTCAGCGCCGACTGGACGAGGCACGAGCAGAGGTGCGCCGGCTTCCCCTCGCTCTCTCCTCCCTGCCCTGCCCGACGTGATCGATGCGCTGACCCGCTCTCTCATCTCTCCACGCACGCAGGCTCAGAGCATGGCTCGCTCTGCGCAGCATCCCACTGCACGCGCACGAAGCGGCAGAAGCGCTTTCGCTCTCGCTCGAGGCGCAGGCGTCGCTCGCGTTCGAGCACGAGGCCGGCGGCGTCGAGCGTTACACGTTCAAGACGGCGGCAAGCTGGTGCAGGGACAAGTGGGCAGGGCAGACGAGGCAGCGGTACGTCGCCTTCGCTGTTCTCTTTTGCTCGGCCGCCGCCTCACGTTGACGGTCGCGATCGAGCTTAAAGGGGCGCTGCGCTGACAGCTTGCTCCCCTCCCTGCAGATGGGCGACAGCTGCGGCCGTCAATGCGCTCAACTCGCGCAGCTTTCGGGAGCGCGGCCGCCGCCACGAGGCGGTCAAGGACCTCGTCAACGACCTCGACCTCCTCTTCTTCCAGGCCGGCCTCAACGTCGACGAGTCTCGCACGCGCATCTTCATCGGGTGCGTCCCACTCCCTTTTGACAGGACGTCGAAGAAGGGAGCGCAGCTGACGCTCGATCCCCTCGCAGCGCCTTCTTCGAGTTCCCTTTCCTCGTCTCTCGCCTCTCGCGCTCGACGACGTACGACGATGCCGTCTCCGAGGCGCTCTTATGGGAGGCCGACATGATCCGCAAGGAGCGCGACGCTCTCGCTGCCCGTGTCGGCCCGCCGTCGACCGTCCACCTCGTCCAGCAGCCTCGCCCGACGACTGCGCCCGACGATCCGCTCCCTGCCCAGCCTCGATACCCAGCTTCCTCCGACTACTCGGCCATGCTCGTCAACGGCCAAGAGCGCCCGCCGACTCGCCGAGACGAAGCGGCGCAAGCCTCGCGCCCGACGACGAGGCTCGAGCGCGAGCGTCGGTTCGACGGGCCCGACAGCCCTACGCCGCACGAGCAGCGTCGCCCCTCGCGCTCGACCGAGACGCTCAACATATCGCTGTACTCGGCCGAGCGCGGCACGGTGCGCGAGTCGCCGCATGACGTCCCTCGAGCGCAGAGCTCGCTCGCGCACTACTTGGGCGCCGTCGAGCCCGATGCTCTCGCCCGTCAGCCCGCCCCTCCTCGGCACCGCCCGACGCTCCCGGCGTCGTTCGTCGCTGCGGCGAGCTACGGCACCGGCGCGACGCTCGCCGTCCCGCCGCAGCGCCCGTCCTTCTCGACGGCGCGCTCGGTCACGCCGCCGTTCGTTACCGAGGCGACGTCGTTCCGCTCGTCGTTCACGTCAGCGGGGGACGGCGAGGGTGACGGCGCAGGGCGCGTCGCCCTGTACGAGGCGTTTCCGTACCCGGCGCGGGCGGGTCCGAGCGCTCTCGGCGGCGGTGCGCGCCGCGAGGACGGCGCGCAGCAGCGTGCGCCGTCGTGGGGCGTTGGCGAGGCGCTCTGGCGCTCAGCGTCGCCTCTCCCGGGCCGCTCGCAGCGGCACGACCTACCGGCGCAGCAGCGCTCGAGCGACGAGCGCGACGAGGACAAGACGCTCGGGAAGGCGTCGCGCCTCGCACGGCTCTTCAAGCGCTCGCTGCAGGGGCATGCGCGAGGGCGCTCGATCGGGAGCGCAGCGGAGCTCTCGAGGCTGGACGAGGAGGGCGGGAGGCCGGTGCAGGTCGGGAGGCCGGCCAAGCCGAGGGGCAAGGTCGTCCGGGAGGGGCTGCAGCTGCCGCCGTGAGCTGCTAGACGAACTACGAGCAAAGACGTGACTCTTACTTTCGGCTCTCGAGACGTTGCAAGCACTGCTCTGGAAGAAGCGAGAGCGACGAGAGGAAGAACAGGAGGAACTGCGACTGCGTTGCATCGAGCGGCTCGTGCTGCTGCGCAAAGAGAAGACGGTGACGGCGTGCCTGTTCCAAAATACGAGAGTCAGCTCGATACTGTGAGAAAGGCAGGAGGGACAGCACGCACCGGCTTGAAGGACCGAGCAGAGCCTGGCTCGACGGCGGGAAGCTTCGAGTGCCGTGTCGGCGACAGGCCGTGCCGTCCGCTCGTCGCTCTTCCTCCGGCCTGACCTGCAGTCCTCGAAGACGTGTGGAGCGGTGGGAGGGCACATGCACGCTCAGAGGACGGGGATGGGCTCCGACTCGACGCCGTCCTCGCCTTCCTCGTCCTCGTCGTCGTAGTCCTCGTAGTCCATCTGCGCGCGAAGGACAGCGTCAGCACTCGTGCATGTCCGAGGAGAGAAGGAGAGGACCGTGGACGCACCATGTCGTACACGACCCGCACGAGGAGACTGCAGCTCGGGCAAGTCGCCACCTCCTCGCCCTTGGCCAACTGAGCCTGCGAGCACGAGCTCCGCTCGTCAGCTGCGAGCGTCTCCCAAGTTGAGCATCGGAGATGAGCGCACCCTCGAGATCTCGAAGCGGTCGCCGCACGGGCACGGGTAGTGGAAGACCTGCGGGCGCGAGGAGCGAGGAGGCGAGGGGTCAGCTCGCTCACTTGTGGGGACAGGGCTGGCATGGACGGGGCGCACCTTCTTGTCGTCGTCCCACGCAAAGTCTTCAATCTCGAGCTCGTCGTCTGTGTGAGGGAGGAAGGAGGGAAAGCCAGCGTGAGCTGATGAAGTTTGGCGAGCGACGACATCGCCTCGCCGGGTGGTTCCAGCGCCTTGACCGAGCCAGGGGAGAGAGTACGCACAGTACGAGACCATGGGCGACCAGTCCAGAGGACGAGAGCGAGCTGGTGGCAGTGCGCGAGCTGGCCGCCTCCTCTCCCGCCGAGCTGCTCTCGCCTCGCCGCAACCCTCCCCGCCGCTGTCGCCCTCCACCGCCCAGGGCTAGCGTGCGTACAGCTACCGAGCACCGCCATCCACCTGGCGACACCCTCGCCGCCGTCCGCCCTCCCGCCATGCCCGCCTCACGCTCGGCCACCTCTCCCCCGCCTCCCATCAGTCGTCCGCCCGCAGCAGCCTCGAACCGCGTCAGGAGCGCGTCCAGGGGCTCGCACGGCTCCCTGGGCTCGCACGGTTCTCGCAGCGCCTTCCGCGCGTCCCTCGGCAAGTCGTCGGTCGCCGGCAAGCCCATCCCGCCCCGATACGGCTCGACGGCCACGGCCAGGTCCGACTCGGCCCTGTCCGACAGCGAGGGCGGCAGCGAGAACGGCCTCGGCGGCTGGGGCAGCTACAGTGCCACCCGCGAGGAACTGCGCGACGGTGCGTCCTCCCTCCCCCTCCCACCCCTTCGACCCTCGCCTGCAGATCCCCCTTCGCGCGAGGCCGCAGCATGGGACCTTATCGCTCACGCCTCACCGCCTCTGCAGGCTCTGCACGACTCGCCAGCCTCTCTCTCGCAGCCCAGTCGGGCATTCCACCACCAGCCGCCACCCCTCCCCTCGCCACCTCGCAGGCGCCGAGCTCCCCCTTCTTCGCTCCCACCTCGCCCGAGTCGCCGCCGACCCCGACCAGCGCCAACCCCGCCCCGCAGTCGGGCATCTCGCTCAACCGCCCCTCGGAGCTCGCCCACCGTCTCGGCACGCCCGCCAAGGATGTCGTCACGGCGACGCGCCTGTCGCCCATCGCCTCCGCCGCAACCTCGCCGACCGCGCCGCCGCACGCCGTCCTCCCCACGCCCGAGGCGCTCCTCTCGCCGCCGCCTCGAGACGAGCTCGAGGCCGACTCGGTCGTGCAGGCCATCGGCACCAGCACGGGCAGCGACGAGCGCACGCCGACCCCGGCGCGCATGCTCAGCGCCGAGCGCGAGCGCCGCGACCGTCACGGCAGCGCCTCGGCGCACCACCCCCACGCGCACGGCCGCAAGGGCGCCCGCTCGGCATCCCGCGAGCGCAAGGCGCGCTCGCACGCGCTTGGCGACGAGGCGGGCGGCGGCGACAGCGACGACGAGGCGCTGCTCGACGACGGCTCGAGCCTCGTCGAGGACTCGGCCATCTCGGTCGAGACGGCGCGAGGGCGGCATGCGCACGGCAACGGCGAGGCGGACGAGCACACGCCGCTGCTCGGCGGGAAGGGCGGGAGCGGCAGCGGTAGCGACGGAGGAGGAGCGGGAGGGCGGGCGGGCGAGCCAGGCTTGGTCGAGCGCGCAAAGCTGCGGTTCAGCGAGGCGCTCCAGCTCGTGCAGCAGAAGGGACGCGAGGTCACGGCCGAGGACGTCAAGGACGCCGGCAAGACGGCCGTCACGAGCATCCCCGCCGTCATCCTCGGGTGCGCTCCATCCCTCTCGCTCAGACTCCTGGTGCGCCTTCTGACGCTCCTCACTCACGCTCGCAGCACCCTCATGAACATCCTCGACGCCATCTCGTACGGCATGATCACGTTCCCGACGAGCGTGCCCGCCTTCGCCAACTTTGGAGGTATCGGCGTCTCAATGTTCTTTGTCTCGTCGCTCGTCGCCCAACTCGTCTTTTCCGGCGGCGGGTCCATCTTTGCTGCAGGCAACGGCTCCATGATGATCGAGGTCGTGGTGCGTCCCCTCCTGCTCGTCGTCGCCGCCGTCGCCGCACGAGCCCACGAGCTAACTCTTCCTCCGTCTCGCGCAGCCCTTCTACCACTCGATTGTCGGCGTCCTTCAGAAGCACATCGACGACGACGAGACGCTCGTCGCGACGACCATGTTCGCGTACGCCATGTCGTCGATCCTGACCGGCCTCGCGTTCGGCACGCTCGGCGCCCTTCGCCTCGGCCGCCTCAGCGAGTTCTTCCCGCGCCACATCCTCGTCGGCACGATCGGCGGCGTCGGCGCCTTCTTGTTCGTCACCGGCCTCCAGGTCTCGGCGCGCCTCGAAGAGGGCAGCGGCTTCTCGCTCGAGCTCGTCCGGCACTTCTTCGACCTCGAGATTTTGCCTCTCTGGGTGCGTTCGCCTTCTCCTCTCTCGCCTCACGTCGTCTTGCATGTAGGAGATGCTCGTTGTGCTGACTCGACCTCATGCTTGCGCGCGCCGCAGACCATCCCGCTCGTCCTCGCCCTCGGCCTGCGCCTCATCACCGCCAAGTTCTCGCACCCGCTCATCTTCCCCGCCTACTTCCTCGCCATCCCGCCCGTCTTCTACATCGTCGCGCTCTCGGCTCGGGTCCCTGTCGGGCG
>Ga0308170_10003950_pt1 | contig 11898 bp, 12 predicted proteins | sample PhyBR2_2_FD_202136 | JGI IMG/M metagenome (GOLD analysis project Ga0308170, IMG submission 202136) | Phyllosphere microbial communities from UC Gill Tract Community Farm, Albany, California, United States - DLSLSB.R2 | ecosystem: Host-associated > Plants > Phyllosphere > Unclassified | place... | reverse complement strand
TTACCTCTTCCTTCCGTCTGTTCAAGCACTCTGGAGGCGCCTCGATGAGGATGATCACCGAGAGAAAGTCAAAAAGTCAGAATGGATAGTCAAACGAGACCCCATCGAAGCGGAGCTCGAAGACTACCACCTCGACGTTCTTGACAAGACAGTCCGACTCGTCTTATCGACCACTCAGGAATACGAGAACGACGACGACTTCGAATCGGCAGTGGAGCAAACTCTGTCTAGAGATCTCGACGACTTCTTCAGCAGAGCTACGTCGATGATCTTCTGCGATGCGGGATGTGAGACGAAGACGTGGATTACTCAAAGCAGGAACATCACAGGAATGGGTTCGGAAGCTACGAAGAAAGTGGCAGCCTTCTGCGGTACCCTTCCCGAAGTTATTGAACACCAACTCTCGGCTCACAATTCTTACAACGCCTCGAAATACCTTTCGCCACGAGAGAAACGTCAATCTCAACCTCAATACCGTTTCTCGCTCCCACTCGAAGTCGCATCAGTCGTCTCAGATCTCGTCGATCTCGTTGGTTCGAATGAAGCTTCAGTCAGCGTCTGCAAGTTGAACTCGTTGAATCGTGGCCGATTCCGCTGGACCAATGCGAGAGGACGTACTCGCTTTGAAAACTGGCTAGACCTCGTACGCAAATGTCACTTCATCGCTTCGCCAAGTGCTACTGACAGTCTTGAGGTTTCGAACAGATCAACCGAGTCTACGTCGTCGCTCGCAAAGCCGCAAGAAGTCGCCCTCCTATCAACTTGCCTCCTCCCGAAATCGACTGGACTCCTCCTCACAACTGGTCCACCTCAAATTCGGGCGTGAAAACGCAAGATGACGAGAAATCTCAGAGCGAAGATGAGTCGGACGAATCAGACGACGACACTCTTCAACCGAAGACGAAGGGGCAAGCAGTCGAGGAGGAAGATGATGATGTTGGAGATGAAGGGGAGGAAGAGGGAGAGGATGAGCTTGACGATTCGGAATGAGTGGTCGAGAAGAAAGGGTGAAAACGCTTGTAACTTGTAGCTTGAATCGCTTGAATCGCTTGAAACTGAGAATGATTTCACTCGCATTACTCTCGAGTCATCGCAGTGTTCGGGAGAGACAGATGCAAACGGCTTGATCTTGCTTTCGCGAAAGACCACAAATCGAGAAACAGGGGAATGGCGAGGGTTCAATCTCGCGTTCGACAGTCACGGATCATGATTGCTCATCGGGAAAGAGTATACACTAGAACAAAGTTCTCGAGGAACAGCTCTCGAAGGCAAGCAGAGGAGGCACAATAACAAAAATTCAGCGAACGACTACTTTTAAACCTCGACATTGTGGTGAGTGATCACCTCGACCGCTTCCCACTGCTCGACGGTTACACAAGCCTCTTCGATCTCGTCGTATCGATGTCCATGCGCGCAAGATCTTTAGAGAAATTCCAGTCCCCATGTGCGGCCGAGGAAACGAGGAATTGATAGAGGCAGATACTCACAAGATGATGCATGTTCCCTCATAGCAGTTGACTCTATCGACGCCAGGGAGCTCAGAGCAATCATGACCATCGCAGCTTCCGCATCGTTCGATATTCGACTGCGAGAAGAAGAGCGCGAGAGAATAATCTCAGTAGTTCCCTCTTCACGCGAATCGACGGGAGGAGCTCTTTTGACGCACCAGTGTATCGACACATTCATAACCGAAAGAGCCGACGAGACTGCATGCCTCTTGTCGAGGAGGACACTGGAATTTGGCGAAAGCGATTTGGTTGCGACGTTGACGAGCTCTTCCAGATGGTGTAGGAGGTCTCTGAGCGCATTGACCGGAGTCACGCTCACAGTATCTGCATATGACGATTGATTGATAATGAATCATTAGCTCGAAATGCAACGAAACTCTGGGAGAGATCGAGCGCGAGCTACCCAACTCACCCGGATATGCAAGCGGAATCTACACGGGGATAGTAGGTACCTTCCTCGTCAGACTGGACGCCGAAACAGCTTGTGCCTAGATAGATACAAGACTTGAGCTCCAATAATCGGCTCAAAGCTTAAAGACGCCCTCACCATCAGCTCCACACACGCTCATTCCGTCCGCGTTCAAGCCTAGAATCACCCTTGAGGTATCAGTATTCAGCGATACTGACTAGAACGACGGTAGAGGTGAGCAGTCGGAAAACGTACCGCAAGTTGAGGGATAAGTACAAATTCCGCTGTCTGCACCTTCACAAGGGCTACCAGGTCGACCGTTTCCGATACATTGCTGCGTTGTAGGATTGCAGAATCTGTGAAGGGATTCGGAATGAGTCAGCTCGGTGAACTACTGAGTAATCGAAGGAATTCCCAAGAATCGGCTTACCCGGCTGTGCAGAGGGAGTTGTCGGCGTAGAAGAACTGAAATGCACCGTTGCTATATACGTCTGTTCGACAGCCGGTTGCTGTAAAGAGAGAAGCAACTCGAGAGTTAATCGAGACCTCGTACTTTCACAATCGTTCTTCTCTCCAAGACGGAATCAAGCTTATTGTAACCTCCGCACACCGTTGTAGAGCCATCAGAGCGTGCTACAATGGAAGGGGTACAATCAGCTCGGCTGGTCAGATCCGTAGAGAGCTTGAATACGATGTCAAAGGGCTTACTCGAGCTCAGACGGCCTAGACAAGTTTCGCCAGCTTGCGGGCGGTAGCCTGGACCTCCAGTACTGTAGAGATGGGAAGGTACGGAAGCTGCGTCACTTGAGAGCACTTTACATCGAAAAGTGAATGCAGCTCACCAAACTTGGCCGTCAGATCTTGCTTTACATTGCCCGCCATCGCAGTCATTCGCATTCTGACACGGAGCGCCTGCTTGTTGACGATCACACAGTGACATCAATCAGTAAGCGTTCATGATGCCGAGAGAAACATGTGATGAAACAAGCGAGACTGACCTTCGACGCCGCACGCGTATTCGCCGTTCCCCGAGGCGACGCATTGTCGATTACTATCTGGGAAAGAAGGATCGACACATTTGGACTGATCTGTATCGAAAGAACGAGAGCGTTAGAGGAGAGAGAGAAGAACGAGAAAAGAGGAAAGGTTCTTTCAACGAGACTCACCACCCGCGCCGTTCGTCCCACACGGATAATTTCCATAACTTGCCTGTACATTTCCAATCGTCAAAGAGAGGAGGACGAAGCTGGTCGAAAGCGAGGACTTCCAAGCGGAGCGCATCTCGAGCGGAGTCACGAGAGTTGTGAAAGGTAGGAAGTCAAGAGCGAGAGTAGAGATACAAGAGGAATACCTTTCTTCTCGAGAGACTCCGTCGGAGTTTCTAGGTCAAATAAAGATTTGACTAGAACACCGGAAATCCGTTTGCGAGGCGAGGGGTCCCATTGAAAAGAGATCTCGAACCTCGATCGACTAGCGGTCTTCAGCTATTGAGAGGCTGTGCACAAAGCCTGCGTTTGAGAGGCGTACAAGAGACTTTGACAGAGTCGAAGGGCGAAATTCTCGACAGAGACCGTTCGCTTGCCAGTCTCGAAGCCCTTACACGTGGACGGTGCCGCCCTCGTATGCCCCAAAGACCACAATTCCGAGGTCGAGGCCGTCAGTAGGAACCTGCTCGATCGGTCGAGAGCGGTCGAGAGGAGGACGACGACCTTTCGAGGAACGAAGACGAGCGATTGGCGTTGATTCCTCGTTCTCGCTCTTGCGCGGCCTGCGACACTTGATATTGCGTGCTCGAGGATGTCTCATACTGTCTAGAACAAGTTTGGGAGGAAAGGGAGATGTGAGTTGAGCGACGAGATCAAAGAAGGGATCAAAGGCTAGTGGAGAGCTAGACGCACGCGTTGTTGATTTGATAGGAGTTTATCTAGTTCGTTCCGAGTTCAACAGAGCAGTTCGAGTCGGAAGTGAGTGAAGGGATGCAAGTTGAGATGAAATTCTCACTCGAAGTTCGCTTGTCTTCCTCCACAACCTCATCGAAGCTTCGAGATGAGCTCATCACACAGACCACACCTACTAGATCCACCTTCGACCTCTACTTTACGCGCAGAACTTCGACTCGCCGTTTCTTCTCTCCTCGATCGAAATCTCTCTCAATATTCAAGATGAGCAGCACAATTATTGCAAGCTCTACCTCGGGAGACCACTGAACGTTCGGAGGATGAAGAGGAGCAAGAAGGACCCGAACGGCATCACGTACACTTCCGAACTTCGACTCCAGTCAAATCAACTTCAAGTTCTCTCCTTCAACGTCTTCAAGTCGATCGTTCAGTCTCCTCTGCTCTCTGATAGGATCTCGACGTGAAGGAGGTGGAGGAGGAACGAGACCAAGGGACACTGTAGGAAGCGTCATGTCGATAGGACCTGCTTCTTCTCCTGCCGTTCCACTCCACGATCACCGAAGAGGCAACGACGAAGACCTCGATCAATCAATGCGACCTTCTACGAGCTCGGAGCTGCTACGAGGGGACGGGACATCACGGAAGCGGGAGAGGGAATGGATGAGGAGAAACGAGCAAGATGGTGATTATGGTCTGCTTCGACAGGAATCGCAAGAGTTGTTTCGATTCGCGCGCTGTCTCTCATCTATCGCTCTTGATTGCGTCGGCTGCTTTGTTGACACTCAGGCGCTCTGTCAGCTTTCAGCTTCGGTACTGATCCAACCTTTGAAAACCCTCGCTCAGGCTGCTTCGCTTTGCTCTGCACCGACGCGACGCGGTCTCTGAGAAAGCTTAACTCACCTTCAGCAAGATCAATCGATCTCTCGAATCACCGAAGCACCGTCGAAGGTTAAGCCGACCCAAGTAGGAACTTGGGAGACGCTGATTCTTTCATAACGATCTTTTCGAAGCTTTTCTTGACCCACTCGCTCTCGCTCCGCTCTTGAACACGCAGTACACTACAGCATCAGGTAAAGATCTAGTTGAAAGAAGTGCAAAGCAGAAGGAGCTAGCCTCAATATCGAAAATCACGGCGAGCCTCACAGTCTGCGACTTCTCGTGCGTTACTTCCAACATAGACCCATAACGACCAGTACATCTATACATGCCGCGACAGAGCAACAACGGAATGAGGTCGAGCTGTAGGTACTGAAAGGGACGAGCTCACATTTAGCCCTCGATTCTCCTCGAGACAAGTGCGAATGAGAGCGCGCTGCTGTGTATCGCTCACTCCGTATACATGTTGTTTTCCATTTGCTCCGTTTAGGTAGCAATCCTTGAAGACTGACGTCTTGAATATGCTGGTTCTCGCCTTGAGTATGTCCAAAAGATGTCGAAGACCTTGTCCTGCTTGTCTGGATTTAGCTTCACGTACTCCCCATCCTTGACTACCCCGTTCCAAACCATTCGGTACAAACCGAATGCTTTCCAGGGCTCGTCCCCTAGGCTACGGAATTTGGCAAAGATTGCTGTATCGTCTTCGGGTAGCATAGAGGTCTTCTTGTCGCAATGTTTTGCGCTCGTTGTCTGCATGAAGGGTTTGCCTGGTGATATCATCCCGTGATTGAACAACGAGTTGTACGAAGCAATGTCTGTGTTGTAACCTGTAGCTTTCCTTTTCTGCGAGGAGATCGATCTCAGCTCATAGCAGGCTGAACCAAGAGGGTCAACGCATCTTACAGGCATATCACGTCCTCGAGAGCCACCTACGTTACCCATATCCAGAGCATGGAGGTGGAAAGCATCGACTCTGCGAAGATCTTCGACCTCTGGTCCAGTGACTTCCAGCTGTTCACTCCAAGAATCCAGGTCCAGGATCGAGAATGTGTTGGCGTCGAGTCCCTGAGGAAGAGGCCATCCCGGGCGAACCTGCGGAACGGAGCGGTCCGAGCATGTATCGGAGACTCCCACTCCTTCGCAATGTACCTCTTGCTCCTGCTCTGGTTCGTTTCGACCCGCGCCTCTCTCCGCTACTACGTCCTGAAGTCCCTGTCTCTTGTTCGGCTTCTTTCTGTCCTTTTCGGGGCTAGCAGAGCGAGCACGAGCTTGTGTTTGAGATCGAGTTTGACGGCTGCGAAGAAGCCTCAAGGTCAGCATCATTTGCTCAGCATGGAGAGATAGCGAGTATCGTAGCTACCCAAGCATAGGCTTGACGTCGTTTCCCTCCTCATCTTTGACGATAACGGGCTTGACTTCTGGCTTGACCTCCTCATCCTTCTCCTTCTTCACTTTCTTTCTTCCGCTTTCCTCCGCCTCCTCCAGTTCCTGCTGACGTTTATCCCATCGAGCGACGGTCTAACTTCATTTTCTTGCTCTGCCTTGCCCGGATCAGACTCGGACTTGATGCGAGAGGAAGATTCTTGTCCGATTTGATTTGGGGAAACGGGCGACGTGGTTTCAATCGGGGTACTAGCGAGCTCATCTTTGATGACTGGAGCGGGAGCGGGAGTAGGTGCACTTGACTTCGATCTACGTCTGCCCATGGTAGAGCGAGCAGGAAACCTAAACCAGGGAGAAGAATTACGAGGTGCATTTCTACCAAGGTCAGCGAAATATGCTTACTCAAGGATATAGTTGTACTTTCGCGGCGGCATAGTAGGAGTGACTGTCGTCCCGAGAGCGGCAGAGCAGAGGAGTGAAAGATAGGAAGGAGCGAACGCGAGAGATTTTGGACTCGCCTCTTGCTCTGTTCCACCTCACTTTCGATCGACTTGACAGACCATACTACGCTCTAGAGTAGGCATCTAATCATGCTACTACCAGCGAGCGGGATCCTCTCTCTCCTCTCCCTCCTTTCCCCCACATCTGCATCTCCCTCAGATCAAGCCAACTCTCCCATTCTACTACAAGCACTATCGCCATTCCCAAACTCATCTTTTCACTCTACACGGCAGCAACTCTCAGCGCCTTCTCTCTTTCCTCCTCCAAAGAAACCGGATGAATGTCCTCCTTGCAACCCATTCAATTGCTTACTCCCTGCCTTTGGGTGCTTGAACAATGGTAAAGTTCACTCGTGATTGTACAATATCGAGTACTAGCTGACGATCGTATCGATTCGTAGCGAAATGTAACGATTACAACGGACAATGTGTTTGTCCACCTGGATTTGGTGGCGAGGATTGCGCAAAGCCTTGTGAGTCTAGTTGATTGTATCATCGAGAACAATTATTGATTGTCCTGATGAGCGCAGTGTGCGGTTCCCTCGCTTCCGGACAAGATCATCGATTTCCTCGAGAGGGAAACGATTGCGAATGCGACGAAGGTTGGAGTGGGCTCAACTGCAATGGTAAGCACCGTCGTACTTTCTCTGACTATTGAGCGGTCACTCACACGTCGAATACTCAGTCTGCGAAACGGATGAAGCTTGCGAAGCTCTGGTCAATCGAGACGATGGTCGACTCGTTGGATCAAAAGACGAAGATGACGACAAGGCAGTATGCTACAAGGAAGGGTTCGGAGTCAAGGAAATGTACCAGATGTGCGATGTCACGAGTGCGTTGAGTCGATCCCTTCAGACTCGTGACTCACAACTGAATTTGTGCGAAATTTACCTCTAGATCGCAAAATTCTCGACATGCTTCCCGGTCGACCTCCTCAAGTCACCTTCACTTGCGACATCCCCAACGAGTCCTGCGGGTTCCAATTCTGGATCGGGAAGAAGGAATCGTTTTACTGCGGTCTCAACAACTGCACGACTTCGCACACTGTCGGCTTCGAATCGAACTCGACCGAATACCGCTGCGAGCAAGTCGAGTGCGCGTGTATCCCAGGTCGAATGCTGTGTGGAGAAGATGGAAGTGTCGACATTTCAGAGTTCTTGACGGAGGAGATCAAAGGTCCTGGCAAATTCACTTCGAAGACGGGAGAACCGAGTCGATTCGAAGAACCAGCTATGAATCAGCTCATCAACGATATCTTCGGAGATACTTACATCACGCTCAACTGCAAGAGTGGAGAGTGCATGCGATCAAGCGAGGTTCCTGGTTTCGTTGTGAGTCGTCTCGAGTTCTCTCTTTTCGCATCAAATTCTGATCGTTACGTCGGAACACAGCGTCCGCCGAAACCGAACGACAAGACATGGGTCATCGTGAGTGTTGCTATCGTGGTTGCTGTGCTTCTCGCTGGACTATTCCGTACGTTCACATATCTGCCTGGCCTGGAATTGCGAGTTTCGCTGAAGTTTCTCAATTTGATAGTCTTCTGGTACCTCGGAAGAAGAACGACTGATGTCGAGTACTCGTTCCTCGGTGGTCGAATTCGTCTACCTTCGAATGGATCAAATGACAACGGCAAATCTCTCCTCGAAGATCACGTTCCCGCCGCTCTCCAGTTCTCCGATATCTCTTACACCCTTTCCTCTGGTCGTCGCGTTCTTGACGGAGTCTCAGGAGCTGTACAACCTGGAGAAGTCATGGCTGTTCTCGGAGCGTCTGGTGCGGGCAAATCGACTTTCCTCGACATTCTTGCTCGCAAGTCGAAACGTGGAACAGTCGGAGGACAAGTACTCGTCAACGGTCGCAAGATTCAGAACGCCGAGTATCGCCGAGTGGTCGGTTTCGTCGATCAGGAAGACACCTTGATGGGAACTTTGACGGTTTACGAGACGGTGCTTTACTCTGCGTTACTTCGATTGCCGAGGGAGATGTCATTCGAGGACAAGAGGATGCGGACGCTCGAGACGATGCATGAGCTAGGAATCATCGGAATCAGGGACAGCAGGATTGGAGAAAGTGGTCACCGCAGTATTTCGGGAGGAGAGAAACGACGAGTCTCAATCGCTTGCGAACTCGTTACTTCTCCTTCAATTCTCTTCCTCGACGAACCCACTTCTGGACTCGACTCCTACAACGCCTACAACGTCGTCGATTCTCTCGTTCAACTCGCTCGCAATTACAAACGAACGGTCGTCTTCACCATTCATCAACCTCAGTCAAATATCGTCGCATTGTTCGACAAACTTCTCCTCCTCGCTAGTGGAAAGGTCGTCTACTCGGGCAAGGCGGAGAAGGCTCAACGGTATTTCGAAACGATCGGTTGCTCTTGTCCTCCTGGCTTCAACATCGCAGATTATCTCAGTATGTTGTTCTTTCGCTGATTCTCGAATGTGCGATATTGATCTCTCTCGTATCCCCAGTCGATCTCACGATGTCCGAGAAGTCTTCACCCTCGACTCCAAATTCTGAACCCTTGATTCAACTTGATGATTCCTCTCGACTAGATCCAGAACGAGGAACCGTTCGACCTCGACCTGCTCCTGTCGACACCGCCGCTTCTTCGACTGTCGATGGTACCGAGCTCGACTCGCGACTCAACTCCCCAGCAAGTCTCGCCGGTCAAGCGAAGCAATTCTTCTCCTCCGGTCGCAACTCTCCAACCTCGACTCCTCTGCCTCCCCATCTCGCTCGACTCGTCAACGCGTTCACTGACAGCGATATCTCGAAGGAGACTCGGGAGGAAGTCAGCGGGACTCATGTATCTGCGAATGGCTCAGATTCGATTGCGTTGAGGAACTACAAGGCCGCATCTTGGTGGACTCAGTTCAAGATCCTCAGTGGACGATCATTCAAGAACCTCTACAGAGACCCAATGCTCATGCTATCACATTACGCTGTCGCAGTCGTCGCTGCTGGAATGTGCGCATTCCTCTTCCGAGGACTAACGTGAGTTTTTCGTTTTCCGCTTTCTCTCTCTCACGTCCTCACTCATTCATCATTTTCATCTGCAGCGATGATATCCCGGGCTTTCAGAATCGAATGGGAATGATCTTCTTCACCCTCGCTCTTTTCGGTTTCGGTTGCCTCACTACCCTCGCCGCATTCTCCTCCGAACGACTCCTCTTCACTCGCGAACGAGCCAACGGTTACTACAACCCTTTCACCTACTTCGCAGCGAAACTCCTCTTCGACGTTATCCCGCTCCGAGTCATTCCCGCCTTCGTCTTCGGAGCGATCGTTTACAACCCAGTTGGACTAGTACCTCAAGTCGACTCGTTCTGGAGGTTCATCCTCGTACTCGTACTCTTCAACCTCTCGGCCTCGAGTGTCGTTCTCCTCCTCAGTATCTTGATCAAGAACGCTGGAGTCGCAAATCTTGTCGGAAGTTTGGTCATGTTGTTCAAGTAAGTCACCTTTCTGTTCGTGATCAGCGATCAACTTTCGCTTACTCGGGTGCTCGCTCTCCGCAGTCTGCTATTCGCTGGACTGCTCATCAATCGCGACAAGCTCCCTTCGTGGCTTCGATGGCTCGAAACCTGGTCATTCTTCCATGCCGCTTTTGAGGCTCTACTCGTCAATGAAGTCAGATACTTGCAGTTGAGGGATCATCGATGTGCGTCTTCATCCACTTCACACTTACGAGATTGTACTGAAATTGGAGGTGCTGTTTGCAGATGGAGTCGATATTGAAGTACCTGCTGCGACAATTCTCAGCATGTTCGGTTTCCACGCTCAAGTGAGTCCCTCTCCTCGTAGTCTCCCTCTCGTGCAGCTCACTGACCTGAGGATTCCACCTAGGCATTTTGGTTCCCCGACGTATCCCTTCTCGCGATCTTCTTTGCCTCCTTCACCGTTCTTTCTTACCTCGCCCTCGTCGTCTTCGTTCGCGAAAAGCGGTAATCGCGTGACCTATCGATTGTACATATTATATTCTCAAGCAAGAATCTCGATTCGTTTTATTGTGTAACAACCCTTCTTCCTTTCCCCTCTAATGCTTGTACCAATCCAGCTTCTGCATTGACACTATCGTTCAAGTCTCTACCCACGGCTATCATGCTCACGTCTCGGAACCTAGCAGGAAGGTTGATTGAGATGTCTTTCCGGTTCTTTTCGAAATCACTTTTCTCGCGTCCTGCAAACTTCTCTGTTTGTGGCTTTCACCTCATTCAAGCCTTCACCTACATATCTATATGTACCTTCCGCTGGAAGCACTCGCAATCCTTTTAGCAGCAGGTCTTGCCGTCGTCGCTCAACAAGCTTGCAATCCGACAAACGATCGACTATCGGATCACACTCACAACTTTGACTCGGACTGCAACGCGACACAGTATTGTACGCCATCTTCAACGGATCCGGCAGCTGGTGGAGTATGTAGCTATCGCGGATGTAGAAGAGATGAATTCCCGTTTGGGTGAGCACTTCGTCTCGCTTATATCTCAATCGGAAGCTGACAGGTCTTCTTGTTTCCCCTCAGATACGGCAACACGACACTTCCTCCACTATGTAGCGTCAATGAATACTGTCCGGATCGAGGAGACAGTTGTCGACCACTCGTCGCTCTAAGCGGAGCCTGCGAACTGAATCGAGATGGTGCGCTTCTGCCTGATTTTGCTGCTACAGCATTCTCCGGATCTAGAACTGACAACCTCGCGCGTGCAGATGCATGTGCACCGCCGCCAGATCCGAGTCTTCAAGCGTATCTTTCGCTTCCGACGAACAACAACGGATCGATGTGTCTCAATCAATTATGCGTCTACGCAGACGTGGTCGAAGGCCAGAAGTGTATCATCAGTAACACAGTGTATACCGGCTATGGAGACGATGGGTGAGTGCAGGATTACCCTCTTCTCGCATCATCAAGCTTTTCTCACTCTTTATGATCTGGATCTTTGCTCGTTTGCAGTACACCTTACACCGACGTAGTCACAAGAGACAACTGCTTTGGTGGACAGTACTGCGATCCCCAATCCCTCCTCTGCACTCCATCTCTTCCGATCGAAGCGAAATGCAATTCGGATCGTTCGTGCTCAACATCGATTTGCTCGACAACGACCGGTACCTGCTCGCCACCTCCGAGTAAACCTCGTCATACTCCGCCTGTCGCTGTCGGCTTCCTCGTTCTGGCGGTCTTGTTCGCTTTAGGAGGAATGGTTTGGAGTTTACTCAAGTGCGATCGATCGGCGAGGGAGAGGAGGAGAGCGGAGCGAGCTACGGCGTGGGCGGAGCAGCGGCAACTGAGGGAAAGATTGGGAGAAGTACTCGAGAAGAAA
>Ga0308170_10003949_pt1 | contig 11901 bp, 9 predicted proteins | sample PhyBR2_2_FD_202136 | JGI IMG/M metagenome (GOLD analysis project Ga0308170, IMG submission 202136) | Phyllosphere microbial communities from UC Gill Tract Community Farm, Albany, California, United States - DLSLSB.R2 | ecosystem: Host-associated > Plants > Phyllosphere > Unclassified | place... | reverse complement strand
CCCGTGGCCGTCGATCATCGCGAGGGGCAGCCAGTCGTTCGCGGACCCCTCGGCCAGCGCCATGCCGAGCACGATCACGCCGATGAGCAGCGTGGACGGCTGTGCCCAGACCTGCCAGCGGGTGAGCGGGGTCGCGACCGGGCTGGTGTCGGTGGACACCGGCTGCTCGAAGCGGTGCTCGTCCTGGAACTTCGCGACGGCGACGAGCATGGCGGCGCTCGTGATGACGACGAGCACGATGAAGTGCCACGAGACCGGGATCTCGAGCTTCTCGGCCAGGGCGCCGAGGCCCGCGCCGGCGAGCGTGCCGAGGCTGAACGCGGCGTGGAACAGCGGCATGATCGTGCGTCCGCCGGCCTTCTCAGCGGCGGCGCCGGAGACGTTCATCGACACGTCGCACAGGCCGTTGCCGAAGCCGAACGCGATGAGCGCGATCCAGATGGCGGCGAAGCCCCACCCGAGCGTGACCGCGACCCCCGCGAAGACCATCCCGACCGCCAGGCACGCCGCGGCCACCTGCACGCCCCGACGGGCACCGAGCTTCGCGACGATGTGCCCGGCGAAGGTCAGACCGCCGATGGAGCCGACGGCCATGCCGAGCACGAGCAGGCCCATCTCGAACGTGCTCGCCCCGAGGGAGTCGCGGACGCTCGGGATCCGCCCCAACCACGTCGCGATGTCGAGCCCGGACAGGGTGAACACCACGAACACCGCGATGATCCAGGCCTTGGTGGTCGGGACGGTGCGGGTGGACGGCGTCGTCATGGTGGTTCCCATCGTGCTGCGGCGCGCTCGGTAGTGCGCGGTCTGGTGCGTGTCAGTGCTGGTCTTGCGGTTGTCGAATCGATTCGACTGCTCGTTCCGGCTACGCTAACGGGCGATGGACGAACCGGCAACAGGACCCGGCGCGTCGCCTTCCCGCGGCGGCGTCACCCGTTCGTCGCGCCCGACGCTGGCAGCGGTCGCCCGTGCTGCCGGGGTCGCGCCGTCGACGGCCTCGCTCGCCTTCAGCGGTCTCGGCCCGGTGTCCGAGGACGCCAAGGCCCGCGTGCTCGCCGCTGCCGCCGACCTCGGTTACGGCGGCCCCGATCCCCGTGCCCGTTCGCTGCGCCGCGGCCGTTCCGGCGTCATCGGTGTCGTGATGGACGAGCGCCTGAGCGATGCCTTCCGTGATCCGGTCAACGTCCTGACGCTCGACGGCATCGCCGAGGTCGCGGGTGCGGCCGGTGCCTCGCTGCTGCTCGTCCGGAGTCCGCTCGACGATGAGCAGGGCGCTGGCCCGCTGGTGGATGCCCCGATGGACGCCGTCGTGCTCGTCGGGTGCAACGTCCGGATCGACCCCGCCGTCGCGGTGCTGCGCCGTCGGCAGATCCCCGTCGTCGCGATCGAGGCGGACGAGATCGAGGGTGCCGTCCCGGTCCAGCTCGACAACCGGGATGCCTCACGCCGTGCTGCCGAGTACCTGCAGGGGCTCGGGCACCGGGACGTCACCGTCGTGACCCTGCCCCTCGATGCCGCACGCCGCCGTGGCCCGATCGACGCAGCCCGTCAGGACGAGGGCATCGCCTTCACCACACTCGAACGCCTGCGTGGTGTGCGCCAGGTCTACCCGGACGCCGTCGCCATCGAGACCGCAGGCAGTTCGGTGGAAGAGGGGCGTCTCGCCGGCACGGATCTCTTCGCGCCGGACGGCCCGCGCCCGACCGCCGTCATCGCGCAGAGTGACCTGATCGCCGTCGGGGTGATCTCGGCCGCGCTCGACGCCGGACTCCGTGTGCCCGAGGACGTCAGCGTCGTCGGCTTCGACGGCATCACGGTGGACGACAGCTTGCTCCACCGCACCCCGATCCGGCACCTGACCACCCTGGTGCAGCCCTTCGTGCAGAAGGGCCAAGCCGCCGCACGTGCCGCCCTGGCCATGCTCGAGGGTGCGGAGCCGCAGCCCGCATCGTTCACGTCGGAGTTGCGGGTGGGGGACACGACGGGGTCGCCGCCCCCTTCGCGCTGATCCCACGTCGTTCGATTCCGCCATGCCGAGAAGGTGGCGCACGGTGGACCGACCTGACCAGGTACCTACACGACAGTCTTGATAGCTGATCGGCTATCGGGCTGCTCACGCGCGGGTAAAAATCCATACGAATTGTGGTCGGGCAAACATCATGTATGTCCCGTTGAGACGACCACTTGTGGGGGCCGTTCGGAGGTTGTGGCTGCCCACATCCGGCGCCAGGCAGTCTCCAATCGTCGTAAGCTCTGAGCGCTTGTCACATGGAAGAAGGTGCGGGAGAGTGTCGAAGGACAGGTTTGTCGTGAGCGAACTCGGGCGCCTCGTTGGTGCCTCAGCGCAGGAGTTCAACCGGTTACTCGCCGAGCAGGGGTTTCAGGAGAAAGTGCCGGGCGGGTACAGGCTGACGGACAAAGGCGCCTCGGTCGCCGAGCGCACGCTGCGGACCAGCAGCGATTTGCCGCAGGCAAGAAGCTGGGACTCAACGACCTGGCCCTCGAGCATCGTCGAGCGCCTCGACACCTCTCGCGAAGCATTGGCAAAGGTCCGCACCGATCTCACCGCCGAGCGCGTCGCTCGCGCGGCAAAGCTGCGGAGCGAACGGGCCGATGCCGATGCGGAGTTCATCGCTTCGCAGACGAAGGACGTCGTGAAGACCGTGTCTCGCAGCGTTGACGTGAAGGTGGTCGCCTACGGAGCGGCCGGCGTTCTCGCCATTGGCGCAGTGGGCCTCGCGATCGCCGTCCCTGTGCAACGCGCACGAGCAGCGAAGCGCGCAGCGGCAGAGGCCGCGACCGAGGCAGCCGCAAGCCAGACGTCGCCGGACGACGTCGACGACCGATAGCACCGAACCCCTTCATCGTCGACCAGGGCGTGCTGAAATCGCTTGGCTCACCATCCCCGAACTATGCACCCGCCCGATTGAGTGACGCAGTGGGGTAAGAGCGAAAAAACGAGGTTGACACAATGGTGCACCAGCGCGCATGGCCAGGTTCCGCCCGCGGCCTCAGGCGCGGGCCGGTATCATTTCGCCTGCGGCCGGCGCGGTGGCGGTTGGCGATCTCCTGAACGTCAACCTCGGTGAGGCGCTGCTAGGTACGGCCCCACGCATCATCCCGGCTGCGTATCGAAGACACCGTCGCCGCGGAAGTGCTGCCAGGAGCCAAGGGCTCGGAGGAGCGGCTTGAGCAGATCCTGGACTACTTGTGCCGGATCTTGCTCAAGATCACTTGTGAAGGCTCTTGCCGTCCGTGCAAACACGTCTTGGTCGTACTCGTCGAGCTCATCAAACTCAGGTCCAGACAGCCGTTTCGACGTTGCGCGTCGCATGCCAGTGCTCCGAAGGCCGAACTCCCACTCTCCCTGGTAGCCCGTGGAATCCGACACCGCGCGTGCCCAGAGCGCGAGGTGCCAGACCCAGCTGACGATCGTCCGATCGGAGACAACCCGGTTGTGCTGTGTTCCTCCTGCGGGCGCAGAGGTACCGCCGACGAGTGCTGCGATCGTTCCGTCCGTCTGCACCTCGATGTCAACGGCCTGACGATCGGAGTCTGTCGCCGTGCGGCCTCGGCCGAGGGTCGTGAACGCGACGCCCCGCGCCCGACGTTGTTCCTTCGAAGCCACGGTGGGCGCGGGCATCGCACTACGAAGGTCTCTCGGTATTCGTTGTCCGACCCGGCGGACGAGCGACCGGACTGCCGCATCATCGTCCCCGTGAATCAGTTCGTCTGCAAGCCCGGGTTCAGCGGTTCGTGGTCGAGCGATGAGGTAGAGGTGCCCGAGGGGGCGCCCACCTTCGGCCGCTTTTGGGAATGGATCGTCGCGCTGCATCGCCTCGAGTTCAACTAGAAGCGCCCCCTCTCGGGCTGCTCGAGCAGCGATGAGGCGTTGCACCTCGGCATCGTGGAGCACTCTGTTACTGCGATCGGCGCGGCCGTAGTACTTGCCGTCGACCATGTGCGGTGCTTGTGGACTTGGCGGGATCTCGACGAACAAGTACCCCTTGCCTGATTGGTGGGAGTCGATACGACGGATCCGAACGATGACCGGCGGCACAACCGCGAGTTGCGCGATCTGCTCAACACGGAGGACGGCCTCGTCCCCAGCGTCGTCCGGGGCTAGGAAGAATCGTCCGGGCTCGCCAAACTTCTTCGCCTTGTCCTCGCCTACACCGATGACGAGCGTCCCGCCATCGATGGCGAAGGCGGCGAGATCCTTCGCCGTGTCCTTCCTAGCTCGAGGAGAACTTCCGATTGAGGCCTTCACGTCGAGATGGTGCGACTCATCGAAGTCGACCGTCTCGAGCAGAGTCCGTATGTCGTCTTCGCGCGTCGGGTTCCAGGCCACGTTGTCATCATATTGGATGCTCGATCGTTACTGACCGGGCGGCGTCAGTGGTATCGGAGATACTGACCGAATGCGAATGCGGCGGCAGGCAGCCATGTACCTGGAGAGTTCGATCGAATCGCTGACGCTCGCGATCGAGCTCTTCAACCGTCCGTCGCCGGTGGCGCGGGATCACGCCGTACCGATGCTGCTCGGCCATGCATTCGAGATGCTGCTGAAGAGCATCATCTTCCAAGCACGAGGGACTGTGCGGGACAAAGGCGACGAACTCACACACTCGCTCGGTCGCTGTATCGGAATTGCCACCGATGATCTCCTTGTCCTCGGTAAGGACGAACGCGCTCTGCTTGCGGCGTTGAAGCAGGACCGTGACTGCGCCACACACGATTCGATCGCGATGAGCGAGCAGCTGTTGTGGGTGCACATGCGCTCAGGGATCACCGTCATCCGCCGACTCCTGCGTGACGAGCTACAGCAGGATCTCGGAGCTCTCCTCCCCGGCCGGGTGATTCCGGTCAGCACGGAACCGCCTCACGAGCTACAGGCGCTGGTGGAAGAAGAGCTTGCTACCGTGGCGGCGCTGCTCGCGCCTGGTACTCGCAAGGGACCGGAAGCTCGGGCACGTCTACGTCCTCTACTGAGCTTGGACGGAGCGGCGACCGGCCGGGTCGATCCCCCAACTGAAATTGAGGTCACTCGCGCCGAATCTGCGCTTCGAAAGGGAACCGAGTGGCAGCGAGTCCTTCCAGGACTTGCAACGCTGAGCATCACGCCGGTAGAACCGGGCGGAGACGCGCAGGAGGTGGTTCTGCGCGTCGGGCGTGACGCGGACGCGATCCCAGTGCGCAAGGCGCGGCGAGAGGAAGAAGCGCTGGCGTACCGCTCAATGGATCCATTCGAGGAGTACGGCGGTCGACTATCGACCTTTGGATCGAAGCTCGGTCTCACTCAGCAGCAGGGGTACGCGCTTATTGACCACCTTGCACTCAAAGATGATGACGCCGCCTACTTCTGCAGGAAGACCAAGGCAGGCAACGTGCAGTACCAGGGGCTGAGCGCCCGGGCCTACGACCTCGCGCGGAAGGCGTTGGCGGACGGGCTGGATATCGACGCGGTGACGATTGCCTACAACGAAGCCCGATCCTCGAAGCGGACCTCATCTCGCAAGTCGTGATGACCCGGACCGGCAGCGTGCATGATCCTGTCAGCGCAGGCCACGTCTCATTGGCCGGTCGGCTACTGAGCGCGACCTCGATCGCTCGTGGTTGTTCCGGTAGCCGATGCCCACCTGCGACCGCTGGGAGGCCGCGGCTACCCCTTCCTGTGTGGGTTGTGCACTGCCGTGTGCGGCGGCCTACCGAAGGGACGCAAGGACGGTTGTCCCGAAGGTATTCGAGTCAGCGATGGACAGTCCCGCTGGTTTGGTACCAGCCGCCGCAGTGAAAGCGAAGTTCCAGGTGTGAGTAGCCCCATGAGGGAGGTACTCGTTGCAGCCAGGGTTTCCGGGGATACTCGACGTCTCGAAGATCGGCGCCATCTCGTTGCCATCGGTGTCGTACGCCTTGATGTAGGTGCCGTCGCCTCCGGCGCAGGACAGGTCAACCGCCGCTGAGCCAGACACCGTATAGGTGGTGTGAACCAGGACGAGCTGCTGACCGGGTTCCGCGGCGAGGGTTGATCCATCGACTGTGGCGATGCTCTGAAGCACTTCTGCCCCAGTGACAGTCATCGTCGCACCGGCAATGACGAACTGAGTGTTGAGGGGAAGGATCTCTGGAGTAGGTGTGCTGCTTGACTCTGGGGTGATCGGAGCCAAGACCTCGTCGTTGGGCTCACTTGACGCGTTGGCAGCTTCCTCATCGATTGCTGCTGCTTCAGCACTCGTGGACACCGTGGCCGACGAAAGCCGACCACCGTTGTTAAAGGCGAGAGCACCGATAGTGCCAGCGAGTGCCAGCAGAACAACGACGGCTACGGCGCTGATGATGAGAAGCGTCCGCTTCGACAGTGTTACACCTGTGCTTAGCCGAGGGCCATCCTGCTCTGTCACGTGCTCATTGTCGGCCATCACGCGAGCCTATTTTCCCTCACCTCTAACTTGGTAGCGCCTGAACGGGGGCCGCGCATCAGCGGACTCAAACCCGTCACCGACGGTGTCATCGAAGCAGCCGCCAGCACCCTCGCTATCGAACCGCGCAGGACAGTGCGATCAGACCAGCGTGGAAAGTCACACGCTCCGTGCCGCGCTCGATCATGTCGGCTTCAGCTAAGTTCGCCGGATGACCGACAGTGAGACACCGGACGACCACGAGCGTGATGAGTGCGACGATGCGCCCGACGTCCACGCATCCGTCCAGGAGGACGACGCTGAGAGCGACCAGTTTGCGCGACGGATCGTCGTCGCAGGATCCGGGGGCAAGACGGATGCGGGGACCGTCGTCGACAGGCTCGGTCTACTGAAGTTCGACGCCAGCATGTTCGCGAACTTCACATCGCTGTACACGCCGTCGATCGACGTCTCGCGCTTCGCCGATTGGGGGCACGCCCCTGCGCTTGCGGACCTCGGCCGGAGGATCGCCGAGCAGACGATGGCAAGCGCCCCGCTGTACTCCCCCGTCTGGTTCGAGCCGATCGTCAACGCGCTGCGCGAGAGCACCAAAGGCTGGAATTTTCCTGACCTCGCGGATCTCGTTCGGCCCGCTCTGCCAGCGAACATCATGGAAGCGGACATCGACTACGAGCCCGACGAGTGGATGACCTGGATATCCGAAGGCCTCGTGATCGCGTGGGTTCCCGACGCCGGGACGCTGGAGCTCATCGCCGCAGCCGATACACCCGCGGGGCGCCGCTCGGCTGTGTCGACACGTGCCAACGAGGTCCTCGAGTCGTGCGAGCACCTCCTCGCTCAGATCACCGCCGCCGATTACGTCCCCTTCGTCGAGCCTGTGCGGCGTGCGATCGCGGGCATCCGCGCGGACTTCTCGGATCTCGCGCAGGCCTACGGGGCAAGCACGCTAGAAACGATCGTGGCGATGAAGTACGGCCCCAGGCGGTTCTATCCCAAGATCGTGAGCGAGCACGAACAGGCGCGGCTCTTCCGAACTGAGTTGCACCTCACCCAGCTCATCGCCGTCTTCCAGAGCTTCACCGGAGACGACGTCCCGACCACCTTCAACCGGCATGCGACAGTGCACGCCGTCGCACGCGGGAAGCAGTACTCCCGGCTGAACGCTGTGCTCGCCGTTGGCCACCTGGTCAGCGTGCTGTGGAAGTACGAGCTCGACGCACGCGACGCGCACCCCTAACCGGATACGGCCGGAAGTGGATCGGGGGGGGCGCCCGATAACCGATCGGGCACCGGACGGCTCGCTCGCCTTGAGCGCACAAGACGGCAGGGCCCGTGACTGCTCGGTATGACTCCACCGCTCGATTCAAAGCAAGTCCACTACCGGCACAACCCCGCTCCGGCTACGCCCAAAGCGGCACTACCGAACCTCCACTTGACCGCGGGGCGGAACACTTCCTACAGACGAGTGATTTCATACGGTCGTACCAGCGTCATCCGGCTCTGGGAATGCGCACATCTCCGCCAATTCGCGCCGGGGGAACGCGAGCTCATCGTGGTCCGCCACGCATAGCTCTGGCTGCTATCGATGCTCGGCTCGCTCGTACTAGAGCGACGAACCGGGCTGGTGAGAGCACGATCGTGTGCTCGGGTAACTCGCCGTTGCTGTATGCCTCGATGAATCCACCATCGTTGGTGACGCAGTAAACCTTCGCGTTGGGATCGTCCGCCACGAGTGCTCGGCACGCGCCGTAGACCAGTCCGTCTTCATGGTCTAGCGGAGGGTCACCGTCAGCCGTCTGTCGCCCCATTGTGCCGCCATCCGAGGACGTAGTAACCCCGTCGATCAGCTCCTTAGCCAGAGTTTCCGCGTCGCCTCGGGTCCAGCCCAGTCCTCGGTAGCCAGAGCCGGGATCAGGTGTCGTCGATTGACGTGCTTTGTAGATCACGGTCTCGTCGATGTGATCGGAGGTCCACACTTCGAGCGGCATGCTGCCTGCGAACTGCCCCGAACGGCAGACCGCGATCGCGCGCAACGAGTCGTAGGCTCGGCCATTCGGGTGCGGGTTTGGCTGCGCGACTTGCCGAGCGACAAGTTCGTCGAACTCGGTCCAGGAAAACGGCGCTCCGAGGAGCTGGGCAACATCGAGGTACACATTGCAATCGAAGACGACGCGATGCTCCTGTATGTACCCCCCGGACACCCGACCTAGTTCTCCGGGTAGACCCGCTGGTTGGCCAGAGGAGCAGACCCCTGGCGCGGCGGAACGAGGTTCGCTCCGCCCCACTGATCAGCAGTAGGTGCGTCCGGAATCGACGCGAGGATCGCGTCGATGTCGATTGGGTCTGCATGCATGCTATCCACGCCAGGATGCACACCGCCCGCAGCGAGATCTGCGGCAGTGCGGCCACCGAGGGTGCGGTGTGCGCGGTAGAAACGAGCCATGGACCGCTCGCTGAGCGGCTCACTACTCGGGGCCCCCTCGGGCACACCCGCACGAGCTTCGACCCACGGCCGCTCAGTGTGAGTCAACGCGCTCAGCTCGTCTCCGGTGAGAGACCCGTACATGGCGAGCACTTCGTCGATGATTGCCGAGGAGAGTTCATCAACGTCTATCCCGGCCAGGTTCTGATGAGCAGGACGCCGCGTCGCACGGTCCTTTCGCTCGTGCCACACCTGGGGCACAACCGGGCCGTTTATATACGCCTTGAAGTGCTCCGGGAATAGCGGTTCGTCCGTAATCGCTAGGTGCCACGATTGCACGTAGTACAGCAGCTTCTGCAGACGCATGGAGTCGAGCCACTTGCCCGAACGAGACAGGATGACCGAAGCGACGTCGTTCGCGTTCAGCAAGGGACACCTCCGTCGTGGTCTCGGGCGCGCGGTAAGGGCAGGATCTCTGCTGGCCATGTCGCCAGCTGCCACCCTCATGCTACGGGAGCACCCCATACAACACAGCAGACGAGCGGAGATTCCTCAAATCCGCCCACTTGTACCGTCGGTTTCGACTGCTTCCTCAAGCAGGGAGGTTGCAGCCGGTGTTCGCGATGCACACCAGACCGATGCGCACTGCGTCGATCGAGGCTGCCTCGCCACACAAGCGATCGTGGAATCAGCAACCCGTGCGCTTGCGTCTGGTGCGACAGGGCGGGCCCATCAGGTGCACAGCGACTTGAGATCGCAACCATCTCGAATCCTCACCGCGACGCTGCGGGCCACCAGCCACAAGACTACGGACGTCTCGGTAGCCGGTCGCCCACCGCGACCTCCTCCCAGGTGGTCTGGTTCCCCTGCCGTCCCGTGCCTTCTGACCAGGGGATTCTCGAATAGCTCGTCAGCAACGCTTCTCATTGAGGGGACGCTAAACGTCACAACGCGCCGACGCTCCCCATGCGTGCAGCGCTCATCGCCGTCGCACCCCGATCCCCACCACCGCAACCAGGTTCACGGCACTCCCGACCAAGAAGCCCGTGGTGCCACCGGCGACCCCTGTGACGGGCCCGAGCACCGCCATGAGCGCAGCGCCGACGACGAACCCGGCGACCGAAGCCAGGGCGACCTGGCGTGAGCGCCCAGCGGCGAGCAGCAACGCCGCCGGCACGAGCCCGACTGTGAACACCCACACCGCGACCATCAGGTACCGCAGGTCAGCGACGGCAGCGGCGCCCTCGGCGGGGTAGACGATCGGCAGGAACCACCCGGCGAGCAGGGCGACCAGGCCGAAGACGACGGCGGAGGCAGCACCGAACCCGACGACGAGCAGCAGCGCCCCACGAGAGCGCAGCGATCCACCATCGGTCCGGTGCGCGAACGCCGGCACGAGCACCTGCCCCAACGCCTGCCCGAGCATCGACGCCGGCGTCGCCAGGGTGAAGGCGGCGGCGTAGACGCCGGCGTCGTGCGCCGACGACGTCACCTGCGCCGAGATCATCGTCAGCTGCAGCAACCCGTTCGAGGTCACCACCGCCAGCACGTTCCACGCCGCGAACCCGAGCACCCCGGCAGCGGGTTCGTGCGAAGCCGGCGAGAAGCCGTTGCCCCGCGGCCAGCACGCGATCGCGAACACCGTGTACCCGATGGCCAGGGGCAGCAGCACGAAGGGCTCGAGCCGGGCAACGCACGCCACCACGAGCAACCCGAGCGCCAGCACGCTCGTCACGGAGTCCCAGAGCGCGACCCGCGGCGCCCGGTCGTAGCCGAGCTGCGCGCCGCGGGCGTAGCAGTAGAGGCCGTAGCCGACGACGACCGCGGCACCGCCGAGCACCATCCCGGGGCCGTTGCCCCAGGCCAGCGCGATCGGCACGGTGACCGCCGCGAGCACCACGCTCGACACCAGCATGGACACCCCGAGCAGCCGGTTCACCGCGGCGTCCGACCGCCGACCCCGCAGTGCGATCGCCAGGTACCGAGAAGCGGTGTTGCCCGCGGCGTTCGGCCAGAGCAGCGCGACGAACACCGAGAGCGACAGCAGCGCGGTGGTCTGCCCGAGGGTCTCGGTGCCGAACACCCGCCCGACGACGACGGTCACGAGCAGTTTCGCGATGCCCTGCACCCCGATGCCGACCGTGGCGAGCACGGCCGACGAAGCCACCGAAGACGACGGCGCCGAAGGAGAAGCAGACACAGCAGGCTCAGGAGACGAAGCAGGCCCAGCCGGAGAAGGCCCGCTCACCGCGCCAACGCCTGTTCCACCCAGCCGCGCCGGTGCGCCCGCACCCCGAGCGTCACCGCCCGGACCCCGATGTACCCGAGGGCGAAGGCCGCCCACAGCCCTGCAAGCGTCCCACCGGCCCACCAGAGCAGCGGCAGGTACACGACGAGGTTCAGGCCTCCGGCGATGGCCAGGTACCGCGCGTCCCCGGCGCCGATCAGCACCCCGTCGAGCACGAAGACGTACCCCGCGACGGGCATCCCGACCGCGATGAGCACCAGCACGACGGGCAGCGCGTCCCGCACCGCCTGCGAGTCCGAGAACACCGGCCCGAGCACTCCGCTCACGGACAGGGTCAGCATCCCGAGCAGCACACCACCGGCGATCCCGAGCAGCACGAGCCGTCGCGTCACCAGTCGCACCCGCTCCGGGTCACGTCCGCCGAGCCCGTGCCCGACGAGCGCCTGCCCGGCGATCGCCAGGGCGTCGAGCGCGAACGCCAGCGTCGAGAAGACGGTCAGCCCGACCTGCGTCGTCGCCAGCCCGGTGGTCCCCAGTCCGGCCGCGGCCCCGACGGTCGCGAGCATCGCGATCCGCAGCGACGCGGTCCGCAGGAACAGCCATGCCCCCGAGCGCAGGGCCCGGGCGACGCCGGAGGCGCCGGGTCGCAGCGGCGCCCCCGACGACCGAGCGGCCCGCACCGCGATGCGCACGTAGACGACGGCCATCGCCCACTGCACGATGACGGTGCCGGCGGCAGATCCCTCGACGCCCCAGCCGGCGCCGTAGATCAGGACGGCGTTGAGCAGCCCGTTCGCGACGAACCCGATGGT
>Ga0308170_10003948_pt1 | contig 11905 bp, 19 predicted proteins | sample PhyBR2_2_FD_202136 | JGI IMG/M metagenome (GOLD analysis project Ga0308170, IMG submission 202136) | Phyllosphere microbial communities from UC Gill Tract Community Farm, Albany, California, United States - DLSLSB.R2 | ecosystem: Host-associated > Plants > Phyllosphere > Unclassified | place... | reverse complement strand
ACGTTCACTAATCGATCAGAACGACAAGTCATCGTCGGGCAGTAGTCTCTGCGATCGTTTAGAGGGAGTGAGCAACCTCGGAGCAGACCTAGAATTGGGAGAGGTTGCGAACTCACGCGAAATTCAGGATATCGATTGCGAGTTCGACGGGGATTCTCTTCCCTTTCACTAGTAGCGCAGCTACAGTACGAGCTTCCTCTACGGTTGGATCTAGCAGGGTTCCTCCTCTTCGTTGACCAAGTGGGGCTAAAGTTGAACCGAAGACTCCCATCTCGTGCACTTGTGACGAGGCTGTCGGCAAGTTCGTTGCCTTTCAGGAAAGAGTGCTAAAACCGAAGCGGATCGAGAGCGCTGAGAATAAAGTGAAAGGAGGACGACAAAGGAGGTCGAATTAGACGGTGTAATCAAATGTAAGAAATTCTGAAAGCGAGAGATCCAAGTGAAATCGAGGGAGCACTTTTTGAAAGGTGTGCCCTCGCTTCAACAAGGTTAGACAAAGTTCCTATAGCTCGTACGACCTCTCAGACCGCTTTTACACCCTCGAAAACCCCTAGTCGACCCTCTCCGATTCCTTCGACTTTGAACTCGAATTTCTGCTCGACCTTTTTCAACCCATTTTCGACCAACTCTTCTACACCTCTAGTTCGTTCAAACTCAGCTCGAATGGATAGAGGGAATGAAATCAGAGGGAACAGTGGAGAGATCAGTCAGGTTAGAGGGAGAAGGAAGCGGTGATATCGAAATTAAGGAAATCAGAGGGAATTCTGGAAGGGGAGAGAATCCAACATCGACTTCAACTACTCAATTGGACAGCTGGATGGGTCATAGGAGATCAATGGGACTGGGTTAGGCTATAGAGGGAGTCTACAGGGCGCTAGGAAGCCAGATGAAGCGTCCCAAGCTCGTCCTGACCGTTCAATCTGTCTTGAGTCGAGATGGGAATAAATCGCTAACCTTTGTTGTCTTGTTGAATTTGCTCGAATTACAGGACTCCAAGGTGAATACTCACATTCGAATTCGCCCGAAACTCCCCTCCCCTCTCCGACTCATTCAACTTCCCTCGACTTCTCCTCCTTCCCTTTCGCTTCGTTCGAACTCTCCCACTTACACTCCTCGTATTTATAGATGGTCAACGTTCCCAAGACCCGCCGAACCTACTGCAAGGGAAAGCAGTGCCGCAAGCACACTCCCCACAAGGTCACCCAATACAAGACCGGAAAGGCTTCCCTCTTCGCCCAAGGAAAGCGTCGTTACGACCGAAAGCAATCTGGTACATTCGAGACTCTCACTTGAGATCTAGACGGAGTGATGGAAGTTGACGAGTTATAATTTTCCATGGGATTTCAATAGGTTACGGAGGACAGACTAAGCCTGTTTTCCACAAGAAGGCCAAGACCACCAAGAAGGTCGTTCTCCGTCTCGAGTGCACCGCTTGCAAGTACAAGATGCAACTCTCCCTCAAGCGATGCAAGCACTTCGAACTTGGAGGGTACGTTTCCAAATCTCTCTGGCTTCCTTTCTGTTACTCTTGTTTCAAGTGCTGATAATCGTTCTCTTCGCAACTATAGTGACAAGAAGCAAAAGGGTCGGTTATATTTCGATAAAGTTGTCCCTGTTCAACCTTTGAACTCGAAACTGACGTTTTCGTTTTCCGGCTTGTTTCCTTTCTTTTGCCGTCTACAGGACAAGCTCTCCAGGTACGTCTCCCTACGATTCGTTCCAAATCTCGTGGGGTCGGAGAAACTGATGCTCTCGTTCGCTTTTTATTCTTCGTGTTCAGTTCTAAGCGGGTCGTCGTCGTGTTGGAATGCGAGTCTTGGTGTTCACTGTCATCTTATGTTTGTCATGTTCGGCAGGTCCATCATCGTCGAGAGAAACGTAGAGCGAGAGCGAGAGATAGTCGACGAGTTGCGAAGTTTGCGATTTTGCTCAGTTGGAGGATAGCAAAGGCATAGTCTGCAGCGCTTCTCTCGGTACGAGGGGAGAATGACTTGATACGTAGTCTGCGACTCGGCACGCAGCAGAACGATGCAACCAGATCGAAAATCAGCGAATGAGATTCGACGTAAAAGTTTGCGAAAAAGAGTTGATGGAAACTTCTTGATCTTTCACCTTTGAATGCTCTCAAGAGCCTTTCGCTCTTTAAATCTCACCAACTACCCACCTATCTACCTACAGAGAAGATTCTTCATCATGTCTCCAGCCGACAGCAACGGCAAACGAGCGCTTTCACCTAATCCAACTAGTTCAACTTCAACCTCTACAACCTCTGCAACCTCGCCCAATTCGAAGCGAGTGAAGCTAGCAGTTGAAGAACCGGCATCTGCACTACCCAACCTGATCGAAGTGAAGGAACCCGTTCAACAGAAGAAACCCAAACATTCGAAACCTCAAGAAAGGAAGGCGAGGAAAGTGAAAGCGCCCAAACCTGGAGGAGTAGAAGAAGCAGGTGCATTCGATGTCATTGAATTGTTGGGCAAGGAGAGGGTAGAGGAAATGCAGAAATTGGAGCAGGAGGGAAAGAATTGGAGGGGAGAAGCAGAGAAGGAATGGGGAGTTGGTGCGAATGGAAAGGATGTGGAGGTCAAGATTGTCGGGATCAACTCACATGGTGCGGTTTCTCATCTCTGAATTCGACGAGAACAGATATTGACGAAAGTTGCGAAACTTTCGCAGGAGACGGTTTGGCACTGCTTACTCCTTCTGGATCCGAGAAACCTACTCGACTAGTCAGCGTACCTTTCACTCTACCCGGAGAACTCGTCAAGATTCACGTTCATCGTCATGAACCGGAATATTACATGTCGCATGGCGATTTGCTCGAAATCATCAAACGAAGCGAGAAACGAGACGAGCCAACTCCTCCAGAAGAGTTACCGAGCCATGCTGCGATGAGTGAAGAGGCGAAGGAGGAACTGAGGAAGGTCAGGGAGAAGTTTGGGAATCGAGTTCAATGTCGTTACTTCGGAACTTGTTCGGGTTGTCAAGTGAGTCGTTCGTTTCACTTTGATCAGCTTTCGGCGACCTGTGCTGATCAACGCGATCTTTACGGCCTCAGTATCAGCCCCTCGCTTACGAAGAACAACTTGAACTCAAGCGAAATGTCGTTCGAAGAGCTTTCGCAAACTTCTCAAAACTTGATCCCTCTCTCGTTCCAGAAATCGGTCCAACACTCTCATCGCCCCTCGAATACGGCTACCGAACGAAACTCACTCCTCACTTCCAAGTTCCACCTTCCTCGAACAATCAGCAGAACAAGAAGAATCGAAGAAAGGAGAAGGCAAAGAAGAGCGAGGACGGAGTAACTGAGGAAGTGGAAGTCGAGGAAGAACCAAAGAAGGAATGGGAGATTACGATTGGATTCGAACAGAAAGGGAGGAAACGAATCGTCGATATCGAGGAATGCGTGATTGCGACAAAGGTTATCAACGATCATATGGTTGGAGAACGAGAAAAGGTCAAGAAGTGAGTGCTGTTCTCTTCGTGTCTCTAGGAGAACGATTCCTAACTCGATTGCGATTTGTAGCAACATCTCCGCTTACAAGCGAGGTGCTACTCTCCTACTTCGCGACTCTCTCCCTCCTCGGTCAGTAGACGTGACGTCAAAACCTATCGACTACACCCCCTCGACAGAGAACCACGTCTGTATCACCGATCACCACGCTACCGTTCGAGAACAAGTTGGCACGAACGAGTTCGAGCAACAAGCGGGATCATTCTTCCAGAACAATAACTCGATCCTACCTTCCCTGTTAGACTACATCAAAGATGCAGTCGGAGTCAAATCAACGGGAGGAGAAGGAGCAGACAAGAAAGCTTATTTAGTCGATGCTTATTGTGGTTCGGGACTGTTTGCGATCTCGTTGGCGGATCAGTTTGATAAGATTGAAGGAGTTGAGATCGATAAAGCTAGTATCAAGTGGGCAAAGAAGAACGCTGATTACAATAAGGGAGAAGGGAGGGGAGAAATCGGGTTCAGAGATGGCAAAGCAGAGGCGATCTTTGGTGTAAGTCAATCGAACTCACTCTCTAAATGGTCTAGTTCTACGACTGACTGTAGTGTTTGAATGCGTCCGTCTCACAGGACATCTCGTTCCCTCCTGATCAAACGACGGTTTTGATCGACCCACCTCGTAAAGGATGCGACGAGTTGTTCCTCGAACAACTCCTCAAGCTCTCTCCAGCAACGATCATCTACGTTTCCTGCAACCCGAATACTCAAGCGAGGGATATCGGATACATGGTGAGGGAATCTCAGAAGAAGGTTGAAGCAGAAGGAAAGGGAAAGAAGGGGTATTGGATCGAAAGTGCGAGGGCGGCAGACTTGTTCTCGCAAACTCATCATGCTGAAGGTGTAGCCATTCTCAGGAGGGAGCTGTAGTGCTATCATTATTCTGCTTGGATTTTGCGAAATATCAGCTCGTTCGCACTCGAGGCCTTTCCGACTATTCGAACTACGTCTCGCAACCTTCGCATCAATTCTCCTCGTTTTCCGCTTCTTCGTCGTCAATTCGTCGACGCCTTGGATATACGCACCCCATCGGTTTCTCCTCGTGCACCCTCAAGTTTAGCGGGCTGTCGAAATCAAATGATCTAAAAAGTCTTATCTTCGTCACGTCAACTCCCTTCCTTCCTCCTTCCTCCTTGTAGTCGCTCATCTCCTCCTCAACATGTCACTGAAAGCGCTATGGAAGTCTATCGATACGCCTGAAGATCTCGCTCGTTCTTCGCATGGACTCGCCGTGGTTCAAGATAAAGTCTACATTTTCGGAGGAGAATTGAAACCTAGGACACCTGTAGAAGGCAATTTGACCGTTCTTGATCTTGACTGTGAGCCCGCTCCTCTCCTCCGCTCGATCTGACGAGAATCCGCTAAAGCTTCGTCAACTTCGCAGCTTCAAAATCCTCCACTCTCGAGTCGAACTCTTCTTCCCCTTGGCCTGCAAGTCGAGTAGGAGCGACGTTCACTTCCTATCGAGACAAGATCTATTTGTGGGGAGGTAGAGGTGGAACGGATATGGGAACTTTCACAGGAGAGAACGGGATTTGGGAGTTCGATGTGAAGACTCAAGAATGGAGGGAGCTGGAGACAAAGGGAGAGCAACCTGAACCGAGGAGCTTTCATACGATGTGTGCTCTGGATGTGAGTTCCGTTCGAAGGGTACTTTGCAGAGATCCTCGCGCGCTGATTTCGCATGAAATTCTCGTTCAGAACAAACTCTATCTGCATGCTGGTTGCCCTTCTTCAGGACGACTCACACAACTCCATTCGCTAGATCTTTCGACCCTCGAATGGACCGCACTTCCTTCCGCTCCCGAACCAGGTCGAGGTGGAACAGTTTTGACGGCGTTACCATCTTCGCCCACTTCTTCTCCCCTCCTCGCTCGATTCGGTGGATTCGCAGGCTACGAGCTCGACGGACTAGATCTCTACGATATTGGAAAGCAGGAATGGAGGAACGTTGAAGCTACCGTCGAGGGAGGAGGCGAGGGACCGGAAAAACGAAGTGTACATGTTTTGATGGGAGTGGATGGAGATTTGGAATGGGAGGAGAAGAGGGTCGTTGCAGTTATGGCACTTGGCGAGAGAGAAGGAGCACCAGCTGAATTGGGTCACGCTGGTGCTGGATTCGTGAGTTTTCATCAATCTTTCGTTCTGCGAGGTGAATTGAATCCAACCTCTGTCTCGCTCCCTAGTTCCACAACGACGCTTGGGCACTCCTTGCGACGAAGGATGCTGATCCTTCATTCAGCTGGATTCGACTTGAATCGTCTTCGCACGCAGCGGGAACTCCAGAAGCGAGAGGATGGTTACCTGCCTCTCACGTTTCCGGATCAAAGGTCGTTTTCCAAGGTGGATTGAATGAGAAGAATGAGAGGTTGGGAGACGCGTGGACTCTGGAGATAGTCAAGGAGTAGTTGTTTTAACCTTCTTTATTGAAAACTACCTTCGGAAGCTTTCAGGACTCGCTGCTCTCAAAACTGTGCCTACGTCGTTCGTATTCTGTACATATTGAAGTGCTCCTTTCTGCGCTGAAAGAGAGAAAACTTTGACATAGCTCAATTGCCGTCGGCACCACCGATTTTCGAACCTCGCTCTTGCCGTAACTCGAACCGTGTTGTCGGAGACTTGGGCCAGGAACGGGTAGGAGAGTAAAGGAGCAAAGTGGGACACTGGAGAGACGGAGAGGACTTCTCTTGTCTTCTCTCCCTTCATTTCACTTCCGTCGATCTCAATTTCTGCTCGCCAACCTTGCTTCTCACCCCTTCTGCTACCACCTAGAAGCATACTCGATCACTCAACCATAGAAGTATGTCAGCTTCAACTGCTCCAGCTCCCAGCTTCCCTTGTCGTGAGCTCTCCCTCTTCGCTTCTCTACCCACTGCCGCGACCAAAGAGCTAACCTCCTCGAGTTCTAGCTTATACGACCTCTGGTTGCCCTTTATTCAACACAATCGAACTACCGAAACCTACTACTCCATCTTGTTCCTCTCAAGGTTGTTCACCTCCCGCTCCTTCCCCTCTCGCTTCGAACAATGATTCCCTCAAACTTCGTCCTATCGGTACTCCTCAACCACTCAGTCCAGGTCGACTCCCTTCTCTCGACTACGCTTCCTCCTTCGCTCCTCCCCGAACAACTTCAGCTCTCACCGGTGCCGCTTCGAATGAATGGAATGGTTATTTAGATTTCGGTCTTCAACCTACAGAAGTAGACCTCGCCCCTCTCTATGTACCTTTCCCTCAAGCACAACCTCAACCTCATACCTCAACATCAACGTCGACGTCAAAGAGGAGTGGCTCAGGTGCGATTTGGGATCTCGAGGATTTGGTTTCTGGACCGAGTGCGAAGAAACCCAAGGTGTCGTCGGCAACTACTTCTCCCGAGTTACTCTCCGCTGCACCTCAGCAGCCACAGACGTCGAGTGGATTGAGTCTACCCGTCGATCAGTCGAGGGCTTCTCCTGCAAGCTCAGAAGGAGGGAATGAAGTCGTAACAGTGAGCTTTTGTTTGTTTCTCTCATAATCTCACGCCGCTTATCGTCGGTCCCGACTGTGTAGCCTTTCATCTCAAAGCTCAGCTACCTCCTCGATCATCAAGAGTATCAACCTTGGATCAGATGGGATGCTAGCGTGAGCTTTCCTCGCTTTCTCGCTCGTCTCGCAAGTTGACTGAATAACTGATCCTTGTTCATGCCGACAGGGCAACTACATTCTCATCGCACATACGAAACCTCACTTGCTTGAAATTCTCGCTCGTTATTTCCGTCATACTACTATCGCTTCCTTCGTTCGTCAATTGAATGTGAGTCTTTCAGTTCTTCTCAGCATTTCCTACCAGACTACAAGACTGACCGACACTCCCGAGACCCACAGATCTACGGTTTCAAACGAGTGACGACCGGTTCTCTCCTCTCCATCCTCGAATCCGTTTCTCTCCCTCACTCAATCCTTCCTCCAAACTCGACCACACCCGAGATTTTCTCCGCTTCCGATTACTCAGCGTTCCATAACGAAAAGTTCTTCATGACTATTCCGGGGGGAAGGCAATGTAAATTGGGAGGGTTGAAACCGATCACGAAAGAGAGGGGACCTAGGAACAGGAGTAAGAAAGCAAAGGAAGCTGCTGCAGCTGAGAAGAAGAGGAAGCAGGAGGAGGAGGAGGAGAAAGGTAGTGCGAGTCCAGAGGATTCGACGTGAGAAGAGGGAGGAAATTTTACCGCTTTGATTCAGAATCGCTTGTTCTTTCATATTTTCGTTTTTTCGTTTTGTTGACTGTATATCGTTTTTCGCTCGTTCCCTTTCGTTCCGTCGTTACCCACCACCCACTTCGTCGATATACTACCCTGACTCTGATATTCCGCATCCCTGCAAAACCTGTTTTTTTTTTTGTTTCTTCCTTTTCTCGCCTCACTCTCAGCTTCATAAAGTCAGCTCATGAAGGAAAGGTTATTGATTCCTTCCATTACTTTCAACAACTTGGACTTCTCCTTGATACGGTACCTCGTCTAATTCCGGAGCCAAACAAAACGCCTCGTCCTCGTCCCCATCGCCATCCTCTCCAATCCATTCCTCGAACGATCTCGTCGCTTCTTCCGCACCATCTTGTAGTTCTCGAGGGTATAACAATTGTTTCTGGGTATCGGTGTGTTGGGTGAGGGAGGAAGTGGTGAGAATGTCGATTGGTACATCTTGTTGGTTCGCTTGACGTTGTTTCAATATATTCTCATCTTCCTACACATACCTCTCCTCTCGTTCCACAATCAATGACTCGGTCGATTAAAACAAGAGGTGGAAGAGAGATGAGATGAGGGGGAAAAACGTACGATATCGAATTCATCCTCTTTTTCTTCATACTCTCGATTCTCATCCAATTCTTCAAACCCTGGAGCATACGCCGCCCAATTCTCAACGATCGGTGTGACCCACGTATGAATCAATCCCAAGCTACTCGTACTCGCGATCAAAGGTCTCAAGGGATGCCACTACTCTCTCTCCCTCAACGAATCATCAGCTCAATCTCTCTCAAAACTAAAACTCTCTGGGAAAGGGTGAAAAAAAACGTACATCTAAATCTTCTAGAGGATCTTTCGGTCCTTCTAGAATCTTGGACAATCCTCCAGAATCTCGATCCCAGATATAAATGTTGTGAGTCGCTTTGTTATCCGCTCCTATTCCTCTCTTCTCCTCTCATCAGTTCCCTTTCCTTCACAAGTCCGAGAGAAAGGGGAACAAGAAGGAAGACTCACCACCCATGATATGCTCACCGTCATTTGAGAATCCACACCCGTTCCATGGAGTTCGGTTCACGAGATCTTGGAATTTGTGAACTATCTCGAAGTAGGGGATTCGGGCGGGTCGGGGTGGAGGAGGCGAGTAAGGTTCTGCTGCTGTTGCTGAGGGTTCTTCGTTGTCGTCTTCTTGCATTAATTTGTCGGGATTTGAGGAGGGTGAGGCAGGAGATGGAGGGGATGGAGGTGGAGGTGGGAAAGGGGAGAGGGAGAGGAGCCGGATCACTCGGTCATTCGAATTGACTATGATAGCGCTAGAGAGCATTGATAGACGAGTATGTGAGCGGAGAGTAGGAAATGGAGAGAGAGAGAGAGAGATATGTGAAGAGCTTACTCTCCCTTCGGACTGAACTCGAGATGTTTGATAGCTGATGGAGAGCCTATGTATTCCGTCCATAACCACTGCGAGCCGATTTTCAATTCTCAGTAGACGCTCTTCCTGAGTGTACTGAAAGAGGAGAGAGCGGGCTCACCTCCTTCGTTTGTACGTCCCAAATATTGATGTTTCCTCGATTCGTTCCGACATAGATCAAATCACCTCTCGGATTGAATCGAGCCAACGTAGAGATCTCCCTACAGCGAACCAATAATGCAAACCCTTTAGTCTCCCATCTAACGAAAGTGTGACTAAAAGATGATCGTTCGAAAACGTACCTGTTCCGTCGAATGAACGCCTCATCTTCCTCCTCTTCTTCTTCGTCTTCCTGATCCTTCTGTTCTCCCTCTCCATTCTCCCCATCCTCCTCGTTCTCTCCCCGCTCTTTGACTTCCTCTTCTTCCGGTGGTACTTCCAACTCCCACCTTCCTTCTGACTTTTTCCTCAAATCGACAAAGACCGGTTGAGTCTGTGCATGTAATGTTACTACACACAGCTTCCTACGCTTCCATTCACCGTATCAGCAAGAAGGGAGTGACGAGGGAGGAAGGGGGGACGAACGAGTTTGTAGGATGTAAAGCCGCTGAGGTGACGGGAGCATCGAAACGAATCGTGTTACGGCGCTCTCCGATCACGGTTGAGAATGCAGCGGAAGAGAGATCCCAGATGATCACGTTCCAATCTCGAGAGGCGGTGAGGAGGTAACGTGAATTATGAGACCAACTGTTTTGTTCGAACGACGACGAGGACGAGTCAGTTCGAGATAGTTCATGGTGATTCGGATGGTGGTGAAAGCGTTTAGCGAGAGCAATATGGCGAGGGATAGGGAGGCAACGGGAGGGATTTGAGAGGAAGGGGAAACGACAGAGAAATGAAAGGGAAGGAAAGAAGTTCAAAACTGACCAAACGGTAGTGACTGATTTAACATGACCTTCCAACCACCTGACTACATTCTTAGTCTCAAAATCTAGTACTAATACGACTCCGTCTTGTCTCCCTACAGCGATGTAATGTCCCGCGAATAAACCTGATGGATTGAATCTAGCGGTTTCTGCTGCTACATCGATCGAGGTATCATAGTTCTCTGGGAAGGAAGTGGTGAATGGATCTGTACACGTACTAGGGGAGTCAGTAGAGCGCAGGAGAATGCAGAAGGGAGAAGGAGGGGGAGAATGACTGAACTTGTTAATTCGAGGTTCATTTAAAGTGTGAGGGTTGGACGGCTCAATTGATGGGTATTGTTACGGAATAGAGGTATATTGAATCGATCAGAAGCGAAGGGAGAAACAGCGAACTTTTGGTTGAAGAGAGAGAGAGAGAGAGAGACGACTCTTGTTCTCCTCCACTACACCTCAGGTTACTATTCGAGATGTCGCACCCCACTGTTCAAACTCTAGACTTTGCTCTACCCGTCAAAACTTCCTCTTACAAGCCCGCTTCGTTCTCTCCTCTCTCTGGTAAAATCAACATTTTACATCCTTTTTCCCTTCTCAACCCAGACCACTTGCTGACCCTCGAATGCGTACTTTATAGCTCCTTCTACTTCAGGAGCAGTCTATCCCGCTGGACCCGCATTCCACGCTCACGCACGAAGGATTTTGAACCAACGTTCGTTTGCGCAAGATGATAAACTCGAAGGAGAACTCGCCGCCCAGAACGGTCAGGTCGTAGAAGAGGAGGATGATCAAGATGCTGAACTTGGTGGAGAACAAGAATCGAGGGACGTCCTTGAACAAGACCCCAGGAAGTGGAAGGTACGATATTCACTCAGTCTCTGCTGGAGCAGTTGCAGGAGCTGATGAGGACTTCTGACGTGTACAGGAACAAGATCACTACGCTGTTCTCGGTCTTCAACACCTCCGTTACAACGCTACGAACGAGCAAATCAAGAAAGCTCGTGAGTGCAGTTTCACTTTCTGAGTCCCTCGTCAAACCGACGTACTCATATCAATCGCTGCCGTCACAGACCGTCGCAAGGTACTCCGTCATCACCCCGACAAGAAGGCTTCTGCCGGTGGAGATGGTAACGATGATTCATTCTTCAAATGTATCGCCAAAGGTAAGTCTTCAAATACTCTTCTAATCTATACTCTCTCAGAGTACTGATTAGCAGCTCTGTAACCTAAAGCCATGGAGACTCTCTCGAAACTCGAGACTCGTCGTCAATTCGATTCCGTCGACCCCGCCATCACCGACGATTACCCCTCGCAAAAAGAAACGACCGAATCCAACTTTTACGAGTTATGGGCTCCCGTTTTCGCTCGTGAGGCTAGGTTCTCCAAGACTCAACCTGCACCTAGTCTCGGAGGTCCAGAGACTTCGAAACAGGAAGTCGAGAGTTTCTACGATTTCTGGTACAACTTGGATTCGTGGAGGAGTTTCGAATATGAGGATAAAGACGCACCTGAGGGAGCTGATTCGTACGTTCACTTCTCCCTTCCAAATCACTCTTCTGTCTTTCCGAGGACTGATAGAAGGAACTTGGTGGCGAGCGTAGTCGTGATGAGAAACGTCACCAAGAGAAGAAGAACAAAGCCCAACGAGCCCAACGCAAAAAGGACGATATTACACGAGTTCGTACTCTCGTCGATACCGCCCTCGCTTCGGACCCTCGTATCAAGGCCTTCAAAGCCGCCGAGAAAGCCGCTCGAGATGCGAAGAAGGGTAAAGTCGCTGGAGCTGAGGTTGTAGACCCTAAAGTCAAGGCTGAGCAAGAGAAGGCACAGAAAGAGAAGGAGG
>Ga0308170_10003943_pt1 | contig 11915 bp, 11 predicted proteins | sample PhyBR2_2_FD_202136 | JGI IMG/M metagenome (GOLD analysis project Ga0308170, IMG submission 202136) | Phyllosphere microbial communities from UC Gill Tract Community Farm, Albany, California, United States - DLSLSB.R2 | ecosystem: Host-associated > Plants > Phyllosphere > Unclassified | place... | reverse complement strand
GCGCCTGACCGACGAAGGCCGCAAAACCGCCGAGCTGATGGACCAGGCCCTGGTCCCGTTCCGCCGCAAGCTGTTCGACGCCTTCGAACCGGCCGACGTCGAAGCCTGCCTGCGCGTGCTGGACGGGTTGCCCGACGCCATCACCAACCTCACCCTGTCCCAAGCCGCCGAACGCAAGAGCGCATGAAGCTGTTTACCTGGTCGGAGGCGCTGTTCTCCGTCAAATCATTCGTGGCAGCGATGCTTGCGGTGTACATCTCGATGCGCATCGGACTGCCACGACCTTTCTGGGCGATGATGACCGCCTACATCTGTGCCGCCCCGTTTGCCGGACCGACCCGTTCCAAGGGCCTGTACCGCGCGGGCGGCACCATCCTGGGCGGCACCATGGTCACCTTCGTGGTGCCGCGCCTGGTCAACTCGCCCGAGCTGCTGTCGCTGGTGCTGGCGCTGTGGATCGGCGGCTGCCTGTTCGTCTCGCTGCTGGACCGCACCCCGCGCTCCTACCTGCTGATGCTGGCCGGTTACACCGCCGGCCTGATCGCCTTCCCGGCCGTGAACGACCCGGGCGCCATCTTCGACATCGCCCTGGCGCGCGTGGAAGAAATCACGCTGGGCGTGACCTGCGCGACCCTGGTCCACAGCCTGGTGCTGCCGGCGCCCTTCGGCCCGGTGGTGCTGGCGCGCCTGGACCATGCGGTGCGCGATGCCCAGCACTGGATCCGCGACGCCCTGAATCCGGCCGGCGACGCCCGCTCTGCCTCCGACCGCCGCAAGCTGGCCGGCGACATCACCGAGCTGCGCCTGATGAGCACCCACCTGCCCTTCGATACCTCGCACCTGCGCTGGACCGGGCGGGCGGTGAACGCGCTGCAGGAACGCCTGGCGCAGTTCGTGCCGGTCGTCTCCGGCATCGAAGACCGCCTGACCGCGCTGCGCAACATGGGCGCCACCAGGGTGTCGGAGCACTGGAGCGCGCTGCTGAAGGACGTGGTCGCGCTCACCGACAATCCGAAGGAGACCGTGATCGCCAGGCAGGGCAAGCTGCTGCACGACCGCATCGACGAACTCGCACCAAAGGTCCACCGCGACCTCGGCTGGGCCGGCATGATCGAGCTGAATCTCGCCGCCCGCCTGCGCAGCCTGGTCGACATCTGCCTCGAGACGCGCGCCCTGCGCCAGCACATCGACGCCGGCGTCGCCGGCCGCCTGCCGGCCGAGGTGCGCAAGCTGCCGAACGTGCCGCCCAGCGCCCTGCACCTGGACTACGGCATGGCCGCGCTGTCGGCCTTCGCCGCCACTTTCGCGGTGCTGATCTGCTGCGCCTTCTGGATCCTGACCGGCTGGCCGGGCGGCGCCACCGCGCCCATGATGTGCGCCGTGCTGTGCTGCTTCTTCTCGACCCAGGACGATCCGGTCCCCTTCATCAAGAGCTTCCTGGCCTGGACCATTTATTCGATCCCGGTATCGGCCGTCTACCTGCTGGTGCTGCTGCCGGCGGTCCACGGTTTCGAAGCGCTGATGCTGGTATGCGCGCCGATGTTCCTGCTGCTCGGCGTGCTGCTGGCCCGTCCGACCACCTTCGGGCGCGCCATGCCCTTCCTGTTCGGCATCTGCGGCACGCTGGCCATGGTCGACACCCACAATGCGGACATGGTCACCTTCGCCAACAGCATGCTGTCGCAGGTGCTGGGCCTGACCGTGGCCGCGGTGACGACCCGGGTGGTGCGCACCGTGGGCGCCGCCTGGACCGCGCGCCGCCTGCTGAAGGCCGGCTGGAGCGAACTGGCGCGCATGGGCGGCGGCGAAACGGTCACGCTGCCGGAATTCTCGGCGCGCATGGTCGACCGCATCGGCCTGCTGACCCCGCGCCTGGCCTCGGCCGGCGGCCACCAGGACCTGCAGGCGCGCGACGCGCTGCGCGACCTGCGCATCGGCCTGAACATGACCCTGCTGCAGGAAGCGCGTCCCCAGCTCGGCCGCGGCGATGCCGCCCTGCGCCCCCTGATGACGCAGCTGTCGCAGCATTTCGCGCGCCTGCCGGCCGTCGACAGGGATGGCGAAGCGCAGCTGCTCGACGCCCTCGACAACGCGCTGCGCGCCATCTGCGAAGGCGCCCAGGATGCCTCACAGCGCGAGGCGCTGGCGGCGCTCACCGGCATCCGGCGCGACCTGTTCCCGCAGGCGGCGCCGTACCAGCCTGCCCTTATGACTGCAATCTGACAATGGAGATCCGATGATCGGCGAAGTCAGCATCTATGGCCTCTTCCTTCCTCCGCTCCTGCTGCTCACGCTGGCGGCGTTGGTGGTGTCGCGCCTTCTCAACCTGGTCCTGGCCCGCACCGGCTTCTATCGCCTGGTGTGGCACCCGGCACTGTTCGATTTTTCCCTGTTCGTCATCGTGCTTGGCGCACTGACGTATTTCACACGTAACTGGTCCTGACATGGCTTCGAAAAATTTTCTTCCGGCGGTGGGCCGGGTGGGTATCACTTTGCTGGTGGCCGCGGGCGCTGCCTACGCTGGCTGGCAGCTGTGGCGCCATTACGAGGTCGAGCCCTGGACCCGCGACGGCCGCGTGAAGGCCTATGTGGTGCAGGTGGCGCCGGACGTGACCGGCCAGGTGACCAAGGTCTACGTGCACGACAACCAGCGCGTGGCGGCCGGCGAACCGCTGTTCGAGATCGACCGCGCGCGCTTCGAGCTGGCGCTGCGCCAGGCCGAGGCCCAGGTGATCGCGGCCCAGGCCGCGCTGTCCCAGGCCCAGCGCGAGAACAAGCGTAATACCCAGCTCGACGACCTGGTCTCGCAGGAGACCCGCGAACAGGGCCAGACCCGTACCGACCAGGCGCGCGCCGCCCTGGCCCAGGCCGAGGTCAACCGCGATACCGCCAAGCTGAACCTGCAGCGCTCGCACGTGGTGTCGGCGGTGGACGGCATCGTCACCAACCTCGACCTGCGCGAAGGCGCCTACGCCACCGCGTCCCACCCGGTGATGGCCCTGGTCGACCGCAATACCTTCTATGTCGAAGGCTATTTCGAAGAAACCAAGCTGCCCGGCATCCAGATCGGCGACAAGGTCGAGGTGACCCTGATGGGCACGCGCCAGCCGATCTCCGGCCACGTCGAGAGCTTCGCCGAGGGCATCGCCGACCGCGACCGCTCCACCGGCGCCAACATGCTGCCGAACGTGAACCCGACCTTCAACTGGGTGCGCCTGGCCCAGCGCATCCCGGTGCGCGTCGCGCTCGATCCGGTGCCGGCCAACGTGCGCCTGGTGGCTGGCCAGACCGCGACCGTGAAAGTGCTGCCGGCCCTGGCCCGGCCCGCGCCGGCTCCCGCTGCCGCTCCTGCCGCAGCACCCGCCACGGCGCCTGCAGCAACGCCTGCCGCGAAGGCGCCGGCCGTCGCCGTCGCCGCACCTGCCGCCAGGGCAACGCATTAAGGAATGATCATGAACCGATACCGCTCCACTGCTAAAAGCGTACTGACCCTGTCGGTGCTGGCGGCGGCGGTCGCCGCCTGTACCACGGTCGGCCCCGACTACCACGTGCCGAAGAACGCCGTGGTCAAGCGCGACGCCGCCAACGCGCCCTTCATGGGCGCCGCCGAAAAGTCCTTCAAGTCCGAGCCCTTGCCGGCCGACTGGTGGCACCTGTACCAGGACCCGGTGCTGGACAAGCTGATCGCCAAGGCCTTCAGCGCCAACGCCGACCTGCGCGTGGCCGCCGCCAACCTGCAGCGCACGCACGCGGTGCTGGAAGAGGTCGAAGAGAAGAAGCGTCCGGAAGTCGAGGCCAGCGTGGCGCCGCTGTACGGCCGCCTCGCCGGCGAATCGATCGGCATCCCCGAAACCCTGCCGCGCACCGGCATCTACGACGGCGACATCAAGGTGTCCTACCAGCTCGACATGTTCGGCCGTATCCGCCGCGCCATCGAAGCCGTGGAAGCCGACCAGGACGCCGCCCAGGCGGCCGCCGACCTGGCCCACGTGATGGTCGCCGCCGACACCACGCGCGCCTATGTCGAGGCCTGCTCGGCCGGCTACCAGCTGAAGGTGGCGCAGCAGTCGGTCGACCTGCAGCAGAAGTTCGCCAACCTGACCACCGAGCGCGTGAAGCGCGGCCGCGGCATCGCGATCGATACCAGCCGCGTCAACGCCCAGCTCGACCAGCTACGCGCCAACCTGCCGCCGCTGATGGCGCGCCAGCGCACCGCGCTGTACCGCCTGGCCGTGCTGACCGGCGAGGTGCCGAGCGCCTTCCCGGCCGAGGTGGCGCAGTGCACCACGCCGCCGCGCGTCACCGCCGCGATTCCCGTCGGCGACGGCGCCGCCCTGCTGCGCCGCCGTCCCGACGTGCGCCAGGCCGAACGCCAACTGGCCGGGGCCACCGCCCGCATCGGCGTCGCCACCGCGGAGCTGTACCCGAACATCACCCTGGGCGCCTCGATCGGCGGCGTCGGCTTCATGCAGGATTTCGGCAACGCCAACACCTGGAAGTTCTCGCTCGGCCCGCTGATCTCGTGGAGCCTGCCGTCGACCAGTTCGGCGCACTCGCACATCGCCCAGGCCAATGCAGGCACCGCGGCCGCGCTGGGCCGCTTCGATTCGGTGGTGCTGAACGCCCTGCGCGAGACCGAATCGGCGCTGACGGTGTATGCCCGTGAACTCGACCGCAACGCCATGCTGCGCTCCGCGCGCGACCAGAGCGCGCTGGCTTCGCGGCAGACGGCCAAGCTCTACCAGTACGGCCGCACCGACTTCCTGGCCGCCCTGGATGCCGACCGCACCCTGGCCAGCGCCGAGAACCTGCTGGCGTCCTCGGATGCGCAGCTGGCGGCGGACCAGGTGCAGCTGTTCCTGGCTTTGGGTGGGGGTTGGGAGAATACCCATGCCAAGCATGGGGAGCATGACGGACATGGCGAAGGCAAGGAAGCCAAGGGTGAGCACGAGGCCGTTGCGCAGCAGGCGGCTGGCGCTCACCACTAAGGCATGAACCGTCGTTCCCGCCTTTCGCGGGAACGACGTGGTGGCGCGGGGACGACGTTACAGGACCTTGTCCAAAGTAACCGGCAAATCCCGCACCCGCCTACCGGTAGCGTGGAACACCGCATTCGCGATCGCCGCCCCCACGCCGGTGATGCCGATCTCGCCGATGCCCTTCGCCCCCAGCGGGTTCACATGCGGATCGTCCTCGTCGACGATCTGCACGTCGATGCCCTGGATGTCGGCATTGGTCGGCACGTGGTACTCGGCCAGGTTACCGTTCACCGCGCGCCCGGCACGGCTGTCGATGAGGGTTTCCTCGAACATCGCCAGGCCGATGCCCCAGACGATCCCGCCCATCAGCTGGCTGTAGCCGGTCTTCTCGTTCATCAGCTTGCCGACGCCGTAGACGCCGATCACGCGCGGCACGCGGATCTCGCCCAGCGCCTCGTCCACCGTCACCTCGACGAATACCGCGCCGAAGGCGTGCATCGAATACTTCTTCTTCTCGTCGCCGGGTTCCGCCTTCGCCGTCACCTCGACCGGCTCGCCGTGGCGCGCGACGATGGCGGCCATGGCTTCGCGGCGCGACGGTTCGTCCAGCAGGTACAGTTCGCCGTTCTCGACGCCGATCCGGTCGGCGCTCGCGCCGAACAGCGGCGAGGCCTGGTCGGCCAGCGCGATGCCCGCCAGCTTCAGGCGCAGCGCATGGCCGGCTGCCTGCACCGCGGGCGCCACGCTGGCCACCGTGGTCGAGCCGCCCGAGACCGGCGCTTCCGGCATCCGCGAGTTGCCGAGTTCGAAGCGCACCTGCTCCACCTTCAGGCCGATGGCATCCGCCGCCACCTGGGTCATCACGGTATAGGTGCCGGTGCCGAGGTCCTGGGTGGCGGAACGGAACAGCGCCGTGCCGTCCGGCTGCAGGCTGGCCGAGCACTCGCCCGGCGAGCGGTTGGTCGGATAGGTCGCGGTGGCCATGCCCCAGCCGACCAGCTTGTCCCCGCGCTTCATGGAGCGCGGCTGCGGCTTGCGGTCCTTCCAGCCGAAGCGCTCGGCGCCGATCTCGTAGCACTGGCGCAGCGACTTGCTCGACCACGGCAGGTCCTTGCCCGGGTCCTTTTCGGTGTAGTTCTTCAGGCGCAGCGCCAGCGGGTCCATCTTCAACTCATACGCCAGCTCGTCCATCGCGCATTCGAGCGCAAAGGTGCCGGTGGCCTCGCCCGGCGCGCGCATGAAGGTCGGCGTGCCCAGGTTCATGCACGCCAGCCGGTGCGTGGTCTGCTGGTGCGGGCTCTCGTACATCATGCGCGTGACGATGCCGCAGGGTTCGATCCAGTCCTCGATCATCGAGGTATAGGCGATGGTGTCGTGGCCGGAGGCCAGCAGGCTGCCGTCCTCCTTTGCGCCCAGCCGGAAGCGCTGCTCGGTGTTGGGGCGCTGGCCGACCGGGCCGAACATATTGTTCCGGTCCAGCGACAGCTTGACCGGACGGCCCAGCATCTTCGCGGCCATCGCCGTCAGCGGGGCGTGCGACCACACCGAGCCCTTCGAACCGAAGCCGCCGCCGGTGTAGGGGCAGATCGCCGTCACGTTGTCGGGCGGGATGCCGAAGATGGCGGCAAGGATGCGCTGCACGCCCTTCATGTACTGGGTCGATTCGTGGATGGTCAGTTTGTCGCCGTCCCATTCTGCGATGCTGGCGTGGGTCTCGAGCGGGTTGTGGTGCTCGATCGGCGTCGTATAGGTCGCGTCCAGGCGCACGCTGGAAGCGAGCAGGCCATCCGCCAGGTCGCCGCGCCTGGTATCCGTTTCCTCGGTCAGCACCTTCTCGGGCGGATGCAGCTTCTGCCTGGCCTGTTCGAAGTCGAGCACCGCGTCCTTCTTCTCGTACTCGATGTGCAGCCGGGCCGCGGCTTCGCGCGCATGCTCGTAGGTGTCGGCCACGACCACCGCGATCGGCTGGTTGTTGTAATAGACCTCGTCTTCCTGCAGCAGGGTCAGGCGGCGGCCGATCGGCGGCTGCAGCTTGCCGTCCTTCGTTTCCTTCGGCAGCCGCATGGCGTTCTGCGGGGTCATCACCAGCAGCAGGCCGGGCACTTCGCGGGCCGCGCTGTCGTCGATGCGGACTACCCGGCCGCTGGGGATGGTGCTGGTCACCAGTACGGCGTAGGTGAGTCCCTCGACCTGGTGTTCGGCCGTGTAATGGGCTGCGCCGCTGACCTTGGCCCAGGCGTCGGTACGGTTGATGGGTGCGCCGATTCCGTTCATACCGCAGTTCCTTTCTCCGCTCCTGCTTTCCTGATTACCGTTTGCAGCGCCCGTACGACCGCGCGCCGCGCCAGTTCGATCTTGAAGCCGTTGTGCGCATACGCCTGGGCGCCGTCGACCGCCGCCTCGCCGGCACGCGCCAGCAGTTCGGCGGTCGGCGCCTGGCCGCGCAGGATGGCTTCCGCATCCGGTACGCGCCACGGCTTGTGGGCCACGCCGCCCAGCGCGATGCGCAGGTCGCGGAGTTTGCCGTCATCGAGGTCGACCGCCACCGCCACCGACACCAGCGCGAAGGCATAGCTGGCGCGGTCGCGCACCTTCAGGTAATGCGAGTTGCGCGCGAACGGCATTGGCGGCAGCTCCACCGCCGTGATCAGCTCTCCGGGCCTGAGCACGGTATCGACGTCCGGCCGGTCTTCCGGCAGGCGGTGGAAGTCGACCAGCGGCACCTGGCGCTCGCCGTCCGGTCCCTGCAAGTGGACCACGGCATCCAGCGCGGCCAGCGCCACCGCCATGTCCGAGGGGTGGGTCGCGATGCATTGCGGGCTGGCGCCGAGGATGGCGTGGATGCGGTTATGGCCGTCGATCGCATCGCAGCCCGAGCCCGGATCGCGCTTGTTGCAGTGGGCGAAGGCGGGGTCGGTGAAGTAATAGCAGCGGGTGCGCTGCAGCAAGTTGCCGCCCACCGTCGCCATATTGCGCAACTGGGTCGTGGCGCCGTTCAGCAGGGCTTCGGACAGCACCCGGTAGCGCTGGCGTACCAGCGGGTCGGTGCCGACCGCCGTGTTGCTCGCCATCGCGCCGATGCGCAGGCCGCCATTCGGCAGTTCCTCGATGGCGGACAGCGCGAGGCGGCTGACGTCCACCAGGCGCACCGGCTTCTCGATGCCGCTCTTGTACAGGTCCAGCAGGTTGGTGCCGCCGCCGATGAATTTTGCGCCGGGCTCGCGCGCCAGCTCGATCGCGTGGTTCACGTCACGCGCACGTTCGTAGAAGATCGATTGCATGCAAGTTTCCCTTCAGGCCTGGCGCAGCACGACGCTGTGGATCGCCTTGACGATGTTCGGATAGGCGCCGCAGCGGCACAGGTTGCCGCTCATGCGCTCGCGGATCTCATCCTCGGTGAACAGGGACGGTTCGAGCTGCTCGCCTTCCGTGACCGCGCTGGCCTGGCGCTGCTTGACCTCGTCCAGCAGGGCTACCGCCGAACACACCTGGCCCGGCGTGCAGTAGCCGCACTGGAAGCCGTCGCAGTCCATGAAGGCCTGCTGCATCGGGTGCGGCTGTTCGGCCGTGCCCAGCCCCTCGACCGTGACGATCTCGCGGCCGTCGTGCATCACGGCCAGGGTCAGGCAGGAATTAATGCGCTGGCCGTCCACCAGCACGGTGCAGGCGCCGCATTGGCCGCGGTCGCAGCCCTTCTTGGTGCCGGTCAGGTGCAGGACTTCGCGCAGGGCATCGAGCAGGGTGACGCGCGGTTCGATGTTGAGCTGGTGTTCGGCGCCGTTGATGCGCAAGGTCAGCGGCTGCGGCGGCGCATAGGGCGCGGGGGACAGGGCATGCGCGCCCTGCCCGATTTCCCGGTGTTCGTCTTGTGGCATGGTTTCGCTCGCTTCTTTAGCTGATTGATATCGGTCCATGATGGCCGAAATCCGGAAAGCGAGGAGCGCGCGTGATGTTATTCCGCCAAGGAATCAATCACTTAGGAAATTTTTGTTTTATACTCCCGACATGACCAAACGCTCCCTCCTGATCCTGGCGACGCCCTTGCTGCTGGCCGGCTGCGTCAACGAAACGGCCAGCTATGCCATCGACAGCAGCGACCACGCCCTGACCGTGATCGTCACGCAGGATTATTTCTGGAGCAAACAGGCAGGACTGCGCCTGATCGCATCGCGGCTGCCGGACTGCCAGCGCCAGTTCGATCTCGGCAAGACCCCGATGGCCGACCTCAACGTCGAACTGTTCTCGACCGGCGAAGACAGTTACCTGCTGCGCTCGGGCGACGAGATGTGGCAGGTCGATACGCAGAACTGCACCCAGCTGCCGCCGCCCTCCGACAATGTGCAGGCCCAGCCGATCGGCGTATTCCACTTCGACGGCAGGAAAAAGCTGGTGTTCGAACGCGCGGAAGGCGCGACCGCCAGCGCTCAATAAACCACTTTAGCCACCGCTCACGGCCGCAGCCAGCCGCGCGCGATCGGACCCGCCAGCAGGCGGCGGTACAGCGATCCCAGCGAAACGGTGAGCAAGGCGCAGGCGCTGTCCGCCAGGCGCGTCTGGAACAGCAGGGTCATGCCCAGCGCCACCGCCAGCGCGCCCAGCATATCCAGCGGCCAGTGCACGCCAAGGAAGACGCGCGCCCACGCCACCACGAAGGCCAGCGGCAGCAGCGAGCGGCCGAAGCGCTTCGCCGCCGGCACGCCGCTCGCGGCCAGCACCAGGGAGACGGTGAACATGATGGTGCCGTGGTCGCTCGGGAAGGAGCTGTCCGGCGCATGGTGCAGGAAGTTGTGGCCGACGCCGGCAACGAAGGGCCGCGCGTGATACCACAGCAGGCCGATCACGGCGTTGATGCCCAAGGCGCAGCCGGTCGCGGCCAGCGCCTTCACCGCCGCCTCGCGCTGCGCACCGGCCCCGCGCATCCACAGGCCGACCAGGCCGACCGGCACCAGCAGGATCAGCCATTCGGCGCAGAACAGGGCCAGTTCCAGGCGCCAGCCATGCAGGCCGGCGTTGGAGTTGATCATGGAAAACCACAGCAGATTGACGTTCTCGAGCATGACGACATGACGCGCAGATGACAAAACGCGACTGTATCAGCTCGGCAGTGGGAACCTGCACACCATTACGTAAATTTAACCAGGTTCGCTGACGCGCTTGCGCTTCCTGCACGCTTCCTTCAGCGTTGTCCGGTCAGCTGGCGCAGCCGCGCGATCTCGGTGCTGCGGCCGAGGCGTTCGAGAGCGCTCTCGAGCAGGGTGCGGTCGCCGTCGCGCAGCATGGTCCATTGCGTAAAGTATTCGTGAACGGTACGCCAGGGAGGGAACTCGGGCGGCATGCTGCGCCAGGCGCTGCCGGTGTGGAGGAAGTAGAGGACGGCGCAGAAGACATCGTACAGGTCGTGCTTGCGCGGTCTGGTCTTGCGGCGCGCCGCTTCCAGCATGTCACGGACGGTCTCGAACTGCTCGCGCGTTAGGTCGCTTGGGAATGTGGGCCGGTTCATGTCGTTCGCCTTCGACAAAGTCAAATGGAGACGCGTGATCCGGAACAGTTCCCGACCAGACATGATGACTTCGTGATTCCGACCATGCGGTCGAATGGCGAGTCTCCGTCAATACAGTGTAGCAGGGGATTCCGCACAGTGCTGCGGTTTTTACACGGCGAACGCGACCCTGCGCGGCATGGCGCATCGGACCGGCGGAAGGGATGGGCGGCGCGTGGCCGCCCGGGAAGATCAGTCGCGGGCCAGCGCCAGGAATTCGGTGCGCAATCCCAGGTTCGGCTGCAGTTCACCCAGCATGGCCGAGGTGATGGTTTCCTCGCCCGGCGTGCGGATGCCGCGGCTTTCCATGCACATGTGGCGGCACTTGATGACCACGCCGACGGCCTTCGGTTCCAGCACTTCCATCAGCGTATTGGCGATCTGGACCGTCAGGCGCTCCTGCACCTGCAGGCGCTTGGCGAACACGTCGACCAGGCGGGTCAGCTTCGACAGGCCGACGATTTTGCCGTTCGGCAGATAGCCGACGGTGGCCTTGCCGAAGAACGGGGCCAGGTGGTGTTCGCAATGGCTGTAGACCGGGATGCCGCGCACCACGATCAGCTCGTTGTATTCCTCGGCCCCATCTTCGAAGGCCTTGAGGATCTCGACCGGGTCCTGCTCGTAGCCGGAAGTCCAGTGCTTCCAGGCCTTGGCGACGCGCGCCGGGGTCTCGTGCAGGCCGGGACGGTTGGGATCTTCACCGAGGCTGGCCAGCAGGCGGCGCCAGTCGTTTTCGGTGAAGACTTCTTTGTCAGACATGGTTAACCCTAAAATTGAAGACTGCCGAGAGTATATAGAAAATGCAGTCGATCTACAGACTGCGGGCTATTTCTTTGAGCGAAATGGACGCAGCCGCGGCATCGATGCGCTAGCGTGGTCGACGTCCTTTTCACTGCTAGGAGAACAGCCATGCTCGGCAGCACTGTCCTGGAAGTCGCCATCGGCCTGACCTTCTGTTACGGCATGGTGGCCCTGATCGTCACCACCCTGCAGGAGGCGCTGGCCTCCCTGTTCCGCCTGCGCGCCAACACCCTGCTGGCGGGCATCAAGAGCATGCTCAACGACCCGGCCTTCGACGGCCTGGCGCGCGCCGTGTATGCCCATCCGCTGGTCAATCCGCATACCGAGGGCAACGCCACGGACGAGCGCGCGCTGCGTTCCAATCCATCCTACATCGAACCCGCGCATTTTGCGATTGCCCTGGTCGACAGCCTGTGGAAGGTGCCGGGCGACTTCCTCCAGCTGCGCAGCGCCATCGACACGATCGCCGACCCGCAGCTGCGGGCCGCCATGCTGGGCATGGTCAGCCGCGCGCGCGACCTGCAGCAGTTCCAGGACATGCTGGCCGGCTGGTTCGACAATGCGATGGCGCGCATGTCCGGCGCCTACAAGCGCAA
>Ga0308170_10003942_pt1 | contig 11917 bp, 14 predicted proteins | sample PhyBR2_2_FD_202136 | JGI IMG/M metagenome (GOLD analysis project Ga0308170, IMG submission 202136) | Phyllosphere microbial communities from UC Gill Tract Community Farm, Albany, California, United States - DLSLSB.R2 | ecosystem: Host-associated > Plants > Phyllosphere > Unclassified | place... | reverse complement strand
TTCATTGGACCTTGCCGATCAACGAAGGTCTTCCACATCTAGACCTACCTTTATTCGCTTGCTCATCAGTCACGGAAGATCCTCTTTGTCTCGACCCGGCGCACCACACGCGGGAGACCATCACACCGATTCTGAAGAGGCGAGCTCTTCGGAGGAGGACAGATTTCCGCTCGATATTGATCCTAGCTACAACACCAGTAGTTACCAAGGTCACCATGCAAAGAGACAGTCTACATGCTCTCCGTAGTGCTGAGGATGAGCTGAATGTAGATGTGCTTTGTTTATCTCTTTCAATCTTATGTTCCGAGCTTTCCGCAATGTAACTTTTTCAACGGATCCAACCTTCCTTTCACATTCACAGTCTCCACCCTGGAGCTGAGTGGTGCGCTCTCGAAGGGAAGCGGTAACAGACTGTTGCTAATCTCCTATTTTTCGTTTCGAGCTCCGCGGGTCTCGCTCGAGAATCTCCTATTTTCTGTCTCTTCCCGGCGATCGGGTTCCACGATTTCGATTCCACGAATTCCGAAAGCGAAGAGAACTCGATGTTCTCTCTTAGACTCTTAGACTTTTCCCTTTCTTCCTCCTTCTCTCTCCCGCTGCCCCCTCTTGCGCTCCCGAATTCGCCTCACGACAGCCAGTGCTCTGGCTATGTCAAGCCGCGCTAGAGCAGTAACTCATCAACAATGGCACGGTACCGAAGGGAGAAGCAGGCAACAGACTTCAAGGGCAACTAGCTTTTTCTCTCAAACCTGGGTGCAAATCGCTGTGCGAGTGATCGGCTGTGTACCGGTCCTCGGTACAGCGCTCGCCGTCGTTCTCCTCTCGTTCACTCCTAATCGCCATGGACCGCTAGCCGACGGTCAATTGGTCGGCTTCTTTCGCATCGCTTTCCCTTTCTTGTACAGTCTCAATCTCTTTCTCTCCATACCACTAGGAGAAAGCTGACGACTTAAGGATTACATAAGCGTCTTGATCTGGAACATCTTGTTGTATGTCGTACTTTCCGTTGTACCGCACACCTTCGAGAACACAGGCTTCTTTCAAGGGGGCACGCTGCGAGGATGGCTCATCTTTGCCGCATTCGCGGTGACACAAGTTGCAGGTGAGCTTCACCTTGCGATCTTTCGTGATCCGAGTCGTTGACTTCTACTTTGTTTGATTCCAATCAGCTTTTCAATTCGTATTCTGGTTTCTCGTCGACAAAGACCATCATGGCGACCGCAATCATCCTGATCACGAACAAGGACACGAGCTCGGCAATCTCGTTCACAATCCTATAGACGTCGACGGAGAAACAGCTTCGGCTGCTCAGCATCGCTCTAGCTCCACCCGTCGAAGTGGTTCTGTCGTCGGTCGGTCAAGGCCAAGGCAGGGTCAACCGATACCAGGTAGCTCAGATTGGGATACAACTGCAGTGCGTTACTATCTCTTCAGAGGATCCGGAAACGGAACCGTGAGCTCAGACTTTACGCTTTGACCTAGCACGAGTCTTCGTCGGAGGATGAGTTTGATCGCGGAAGGAGGAGCACTTCTCGTGCGACTACCATACGTGCTCTGCTGGATCAGTATGGCTATCAGGTCCCTGTCGCTCAACCCGAGGCTTCTCATGCTGCCGCTCGGGGCAATGTCGAGGACTCGGAGGAATCTGAGGGCCAAATGCCAAGGGTTCAACGGCTCCGTGCCAGGGTCAGCCGCCGATACCGATCCAGTCAGTAGTTTCCACCCGTAGAGCAAGAAGTATCAAGTCCGATTAAGTATCAGGGGTCAACTCGTTTTCTGCTCATCTGTTCACTCTTTGACTTCCCCCTTGCGTTTGTCCTTCCACAATCCTTATTGTCCTCTCTTCTATGTCTTACTTCTATCCGTGATCGCTGAGCTGCCTCCTTCTTGCTCGCTCTTTGCGAACTTTGCAATCAGAAATCGAGCTCAACCTCTACTTTCGTTCCTGCTTTCGTCGTTCCACTGGCTCGTCGATGGTCAATGTGACGTAGAGTGAGGAGAAGACGGCTCGCCGTGATCATCGGGGTTAGAAAAAGGTCTCATCTTCTCGAAAGACCGCGGGAAGGCTCGGACTTAGTTTCCAAAGCCTTTCTTCCTCCTTTCTTCCCTGCTCGTTCTTGGTCTATAGCTTCTCGCCAATCGTCATGCCGACTCGAGCGAGAGGCGTTGAAGTTCTGACCACGACACCTCACTCACGAGAACGGCGCTGGCCCGGACAGCACATTCAGCCTCAAGATCAAGCTCACGAGAACGATTCAAAACGCAAGCTCTACCTGAAGCTCGCTGGTCCTTTCCTCTTGACCTTATGCCCAATTTTCGGTCCACCAATAGTTTGCTGCTCGTTTTGTTTTTTGGTTGCAAATCGTCCACACAGGTCAGGTCCTTCTTGTGGAGGAATTGGAGTAATCGTAGGATTAATGTACGTTCAATCTTCCAATCCGGCTGGCTTGAGAGGGGTGCAGAAGCTGATTCTGAAACGCGGTTATAGACTCGCGATCGTTTCAATCCTGACTTTCATCGTGACTGGATGGCCTATATATCATCGGGGTGGTTGGAAAATGAGTGGAAATATTCTCGAGAATTACATTGCTGTCGCTATTTTCTTGGGAATATGGACGGTTGAGGCGACGGGCAAGTCAATCTTTTTCTCCTCTCCTTGTCTCCTCTCAATTCTTTTCCTATCCGGAGAGATGCTCACAAAGTTTCCACTTGATAGTCACCTACTTCTTGCTGTTCATGGCGGTCATTTGGCCGGAGTATCACCTTGAGGAAGATTTCGAAGACCCTCTCACTGGAGCGCCGCCCGCCTATTCAGATCATCGTCGACACCCTCGACGTCTACCAAGCGCCGAGCCGCCTCTAGACTACATGCGTCGTAATAGGAGTCACGATGGTTCGGTCGAAGAATCTTCGGATGACTTGCACCGTGTTCCTTCACGTCAAGCTCCCTCCTTCCATTCTGGACCACCACCTTCTTATGATGGAGGACACGAGCAGTATCTGGCTCGAGCGTTAGAAGCGCACCAAAACGTGAGTACACTCATCAGAGCAGAATTCGCAAGCTGATCAACCTCGAAACTCCTTTGCTAGGCTATTGAGATGCAACCTCTGCGTCGTACGACTTCAGCGAGAACTAGAACTTCTTCCCGGATCGTCGGTCATGAGGTGCAGACGACGTCGGAAGAGGACGAGGGATTGAACTCGAGCGATTCGAATCGTGCTTCGCAACGACTCGAGGTACCAAGGAGACCTACCTCCCTCTTCTCTACTCATCGTACGAGCTTCAGGGATCTGGAGAGGCGTCAGTCGAGATAGGAGGGAGCAAACGGAAATGGATCGAGCCTTCGAAGGTCGAGACGGAAACAGCACGAGTTACAAAGAAGATAACTTTCTATTTCTAGTACATACCCTGACGAAAGTGAAGCTATTCTAGACAACCGAGAGAGAGGGAAGGGAGCGAGGGAAGAGAACGAGAGGGAGGTTCCTCGGAGAGACTGCTTGATTTATAGGAGTTGTGGACCATAGAGCTTGGTGAGCTGAGGTGTCCATTCCTTGAAGGGAGCGCCAGAGAGAGTCGTGACCTCGATATCGGCTACCTTGCTGTTCAATGCAGTAAGCGAACTGTCAGTAAAGTATATGATAAGGGGAGCGCTGAAAAGCGCATGTCGTTCCGACTTCGAGCGGTTCGATGCAGAAAGTGAAGGAAACGATCCTTACCCAACGTCTAGTGCGTAGAGAGCCTTGAACGCTGCGATAGAAAGGTCTACATGAGGTACCTGAGGTGAGCAGCCCCCGCATGCATCGACTACTCTGACAATCACTGATTTGTTGTTCGAAGCTAGAGAAGAGGAAAGACGTCAGCACTTGTTCAGCAAGAATCGGCCACATCGGGTGAATGTGACGTACGAGCCTTCAGCTGGAGGAAGGCACCGCAAGCGGGTTTGCCCTTGCTCCATTCGAGAGTAACGGCAGCGATGAGCGAGTTGTCGGTCGGTGTCCATCCAGATTTATCGGCGCAGTAAGGTAGGTTCAAGTCGGCTCCAGTATACCAGGTGATGTTTGCGACTGTACGAGAGAAAGGAGATGTAAGAGGAGAGCCTTCGAAGTGTCGAACTCAGCATCAGGAGACTCACAGATTTTAGGAATCGACGCAGCGATTTTGACGAGTGACCTCTGAATTCCGTTCGTCGAGCTCGATTGCAAGTTACCGGAACCAGACTTGACGACCTTGTTCACCTTGACCTTCTTCGCTTTGTTTTCCTTCGAACCCTTCGACTTCTTCGATTTCGATTTCTTCGAAGGTCTCCTCCTATTCTGCTTCTTCTTTGCCCTCTTCTCCAACACTGAACCAGGCAAGATCACGTCCCCTCTCTTCGAGAACTCCAACTCGACGACTTCACTCCCGATATCCCTCGATCGTTTCTCATCATCTCCATATTTCCGTTTCTGAAACTTGTTTGCTCGAGGATCTGAAGCTACGTCTCGTTCGAGCATGAGACCGTAGGTGGCGGTAATAGTGTCGCGTTTGGTGAGGGAAGAGGAAGGGTTGTAATCGGTGAGGATACCGGATCGTTCGTCAAAGTGGTAGGAAGAGGTAGAGGGAGTTGACGTCGAAGGAGTTGTGAAGATGGAGGAAGAGTCGTCGGCTGGTAGAGAGAAGGCGAGAGATGGAGTCGCGACGAGAAGGAGAGACGCGGCGAAAGCGGTGAGGGAACGCATGATTCGAAGACGAGTTTTAAGCGGGAGCTGAGGTTCGTCGACGAAGGTGAGGTGAAGGAGTGGAAGGGAGTAGAAGAGGCTGAGAATAGAGCAGAAAGAAGTCGACCTCCTTGCCTCCAGAAATAAACACCTCGAAAGTCGCGAGGATTTCGATGCGAACTGGCTTCTTTCTGCAGGAGAAGCCTCCTTATTTCATCAAAGTAACATTCCGCCCTCCGGCTGTCGATCTCAATTGCCAATTAACTGCTGCTTCTTGCATCTGATCGAGGTCGTTCGCTGCGGTTTCGAGATTGTAGCGTGGTTGCGAAGATTCGAAAGGGAGGAAAAGTCGAACAATACACCCGCTCACAAACATCCTCAAGCGGCGGTCCGTCCTACTCGGTGACTATCTAGATATCCACTGAGCAAGCTGAGACCTTGCACCTTCCTCTGAGAAGCTGAAACGGAGGCAACATTGAGATGAAGATGTAGGAGAAGGAAGAGCGAAGATGTTCGGGCTGAAGGAGCTGAGTCGATCTGTAGCATCGGAGTAGGATGTAGAGTGTTCCTGTACACTTACTGAGGGTTTCTGAGGGTTGTAGCGAGAGTAGTCGCTGACCGAGGGGAATTGAGAAAGAAGGCGATTTTGCTTGATCGGTGAAATCCCGCCTTCAAGAGGAGAGATAGCAGAGCTATGGGACTCTTTGTGAGGCGTACTAGTCAGCGATAGAGGGGTAGAGGGAGAAGTTGGCTGACGTCTCTCGGTCTCCTTTTCTGCCGAATCTTTTCTCCCTCTTTTCTTCCTCCTACCACTTCTCTACCTCAGCTGGAACTGCTCAGTAGCATTTGCAATATGCTTCGGTCGACTGGAGCTATCGCCTCGACCTCTTTCAAGCGACTGCCAACAACTCTCACTCAACTTTCCTCAAAACGGTTACCTTCAGCTCTCTCTCCATTCAACTCGAACTTGGCGGGCGTGAGAGGATTTGCATCATCACAAAGCTGGGAGAAGCAAAGATTGGTCATTCTGGGAAGTGGATGGGGTGGATACGAGGTTCTTCGGAAAGTCGACAAAACTCGTTACGATGTTACAGTCGGTGAGTCTCCCTGTCTCCTATTCGTTATACGAGTAGCTATCTCGGGGTAGATCTCTACGAGCGTCTCTCTGACGAATTCCGGTTCATCTTATTGAACTATGTCGTTCGAATTTACAGTTTCGCCCTCTTCTCACTTCGCCTTCACTCCTCTCCTCGCGGGCTGTGCCGTAGGTACTATCGAATACGACTGCGCTGTCGAACCTGTACGAGCCTACAACAACATCACCTACTATCAAGCATGGTGCGACCAAATCGATATCAAACGGAATCGTCTCACTTGTATGCCTGCGATTGGGGTCAATGCGACGTCGAAGGAAGCGAAGAACTTGCCAGGATCAGACAAGAGCTTCGAGTTGGGTTTCGATAAGCTTGTCATCTCTGTCGGATGTTACTCGCAGACCTTCAACACTCCCGGTGTCAAGGAGTACGCTACTTTCTTGAAGGAGACTAACGTGAGCTGACCTTCTCTCTTCTTGGATGTCGCTGCGCGCTGACCTTTCCGCGCCTGCGTGTTAATCGATTCGTACAGGACGCTCGCAAGATTCGAGCAAGAATTCTCGAATGTTTCGAACTCGCCGCACAACCCACTCTCACCGACGTCGAACGTCGTAATCTGCTCAATTTCGTCATCGTAGGAGGTGGACCAACCGGAGTCGAATTCGCAGGAGAACTTTCAGATTTCATCACTACCGATCTCGAACGAGCGTTCCCGAAACTCGCTCCTTTAGCTCGAATCACGATTTATGATGTAGCACCTGGGATCTTGGGGAGTTTCGATAAGAGTTTGCAGGAGTACGCGGAGAAGAAGTTTGATAGGGAGGGAATCAGTGTCAAGGGAAATCATCATGTCAAGGAAGTTAAAGAGGATCATCTCATCATTGAGGAGGAAGGAAAAGGTAAGCTCTCGCTATCTCTCTGAACTAGCGACTCGTTGCTCACTCTCACGCTCGAGATAGTTCACTTTGGATTACTCGTTTGGTCAACTGGTCTCGCACCGAATCCTCTCATCGACAGCATCAAGGACCTCGAACACGACGAAAAGACACACTCTCTAAGAGTCAACAACAGCTTCAATCCGGTCGGAACAGATGGGAAAGTTCGAGACAACATCTTCGTAATTGGAGATGCTTCTTCCCTCGAAGCCAAATTACCCGCTACTGCCCAAGGTATGCGCGAGCTCTCCTCTATCACAGCTCTTGTAACTGATGGCAGAAGGAGCTTTGATGTACAGTCGCATCGCAAGAAGCCTACTATTTGGCGAAACACCTCAACAAGCTTGCGAAAGGACAAAAGATTGATCCGGAAGCAGGTTTCACGTTCAACAACAAGGGTACGATGGCTTATCTGGGAGGATGGAGTGCAGTAATGGATAGGAGCAAAGCAGACCACGGTCCAAAGGGTGAACTCAACGGAAAAGCTGCTTGTACGTCAACCTTTTTCGCTCGTCATCTTCTGTGGACACTTACTGACGCTATCGCTTCTGCTCGTAGGGCTTGTAAGTCTCATACTCTTGCCAGTTGTTACAGAAACCGCGAATTGTTCGCTGATCCTGCATTCTCTTCCCGTTCGCAGCTTTGGAGATCCGCTTACTGGTCGCAAGCGATGTCGTTACGGAATAAGATGCTACTAGCGTTCTACTGGATGATGACTTGGCTCTCAGGACGAAGGATTACGAGGGTGTAATCGAGGATGGACGATTCGATACTGCGTGAGTAGAGGTTCTTCTCTCTAGCTCGGAAGTGACGTGAGCTGACTCACTGTGCCGAGACTAGTCGGAGTGTATCTGAGTGATCGGGAGCTGGAGTGGGAACAGAGAATTAGACGATCAGGATCCTTTCGAGCGATTTCGTTTCTCGCTTGAACCTCACCAAACATATCATTACTCTTTAATCTGTAGCATTTCACGCCGTACATAGATATCTTTTGTAACGAATATGACTACAATACCTCTCCTTGAAGTTGCGATCGAATGAAATGCTCGCTTATCTTGCAGTTCTATAACCGATAAAGTACGTCAGCGAGAAAAACCCTCGAAATCGCCCCACTTCCTCTCTTCTTTCTCCTCCACTTCACTTCGATCATGCCTTCCGACGATCCATCACACAAATTCACACCTACACCACCATCTCAGAACGAGTTTGGCAACCCCTCGACACATACTCAGGCCGATTCAATTGATCGACCTGGAACTCAAGATGCATTGAGAGGACAAGGGAACTCACACGCACGTACTGAGATTCCTAGAGATCAAGTAGCGCCAGCTCAAGGTGCTAGTCAGAATGGAAAGGAGAGCTATAGTAAGGAGGATAGGAGCAATGTAGCGGGTCAGCCCTTGAACAACCAAGAGCGAGAAATTCCTAATTACATCACGACTGGGAAGGACGAGAGTGAGGCTGGAAGTACAGGTGGACCAACGGAAGGAAAAGTGAGTTCGGGAAATCGAAAGTCGATTCGTTCGAAACTGATTCTGCTTCGCGCTCGTCACAGGTCAAGCAGCCTCCCAAGGACAACAAAGCGAACCTGGTCGAAGCAGGAACGACAATGTCTGGAGACGCTGATGCATACGGAGGTGTGAGTTCCCCTTTTCTTTTTCCCGTCGCAAACCTTTTTCGAAACAGTTGGAATGACCTGACTCTGATACTCGTCAGTTACGTAACACAGCTTGAAGAGAAACACAAGCAGGACAAGACCAAGAGGAACTCTCATCTCTGAACGAGAAAATCTAGCGACTGAACGAAATCTCTTTTCGTCCTGTCAACTTCTCCTCCTCTGTTTCGTCTGTCGCCACTCTGCTATTCTGTTCTATCTTGTCGTATTTCCAATCGATCAGCTTCGAGCTGAATGTGTTGAAACAAAATCAATCAGTATTCAAGCCCGCTCGACGAAGTAGAACTCTCGATTTGCGAGGACTGCGAGAAGATCTCGCAATTTGCCCGCATACCTCGCCCATCGAGCCCACATCTCTCTCGAGGGAATAGAGGTTGCGCTATGGAAGAGCCTGAAAGTATTGTGGTTGCAGATTGCGAAGTTCGATAAATCGTCAAGGGGAGGAATGGTACGGAAAACGAGAGTAAAGCGTCGAGAAGGGAATGAGAAAGAGGGTATAGGATAACTTGATTGCGAATTGCAAGGTGTGCGTGAAGCAAGGTTCAAGAGAAGGGGTAAAGCGAGAGAGGGTCGAGAGTAAAGAATCGTCGGTTTGGCTTTAAGAATTTAGCAAACGACGCTACTAGCCACCAATCGCATTCGTGGTCAATACTCAAGAAGCTCGACCATGGAGAGAGGGAAATTCAGACGTACTTCTTGTGGTTCTTCTGGAACTTGAGACAAGCTTTCTTTCCCATAGGTTCTTGGAAAATCCTTGCATTCATATACTTCTCGACGACTGCCTCGGTCTGCACATCGATCATCGACTCTTACTGATCAGCACGATAGAAAGTGAGTGAAGAGAGACATTCGAAATGTACCTGATCGATAACTTTCGAATCATCGTTAGTCCAAGACCCATCAGCATTCTTAGGTAATCCACCGCAAAACGCATGGATCTTGGGCTGTATACTCGTCAGGACATCGTATCAGTCTTCTCGATCAAAGAGAAGAGATGCGAACGAAGTGTGGAAACGTACGCCTCTCTGAGTGACTTTGCCATTATCGAAAACGCAATCCAATTGATGGTGTTGACCCAAAGGACCAACATAATCGACACAAGCGCTCCTGAACCTCTTACAGAAGACCTCGGTGTTCGAATAAGATGATTGATCATACTACTCAATCAAAGTCACTCGATTAGCGTGCGAGCGGAGTGAGAGGGAGGGGGAAAGAGAACGTACTCTGATGATCCAATCACGAGTGAAGTTCATGTCGCCTTGAGCCATTGCTGCGTTAGCGATTTGGAGGGTCGAGGCGAGAGCGACGAGGAGGAACGCGAGGAATGAGGAAGAGGAGGAACGAGCGAACATTCTGAGTAGATTTGAACGAGTGTTTGTGGAACGAGCGTTTGAAAACGAATTTGGGAGTCGAAGAGAAGAGAGAGTTGGGTGGGAAGTGAGAAGAAGGAGAAAGAGAGAGAAGAAAGGGAGTCTCGAGGTTTTGCTCTTGGAGGCTCGTGTTTATGGAGACGCCGATCAACAGGGTAGGAGCGAGCGAGATTGTTGCTATTTTCGTGATTTCGGCAGTGGAGCACCCTCGTCGCATAAGCTGAGATGCGAAGGGAGAGGTCGGGGCAGGGAGCGCGACGTGGAAAGGGAGACGAGGAGAGTAGATTTTGAGAAGTGTCGCCTCTTCCTTGATTCGGTCGCGGCAGAAGTGAACACGACGCTGTTCGAGGAAGACTCGTAACGTTAGTGCCCACCTTTCTAGAACAGGCGAAACGAGGAGCGTCGTGCGAACCTTTTTCGTTTCGTAAATCGAGTAAACGACCAAATCCATCTCTGTAAATCTACGTCAATGCCCCGACACTAACCCTCTTCAAAGCCCTCTACCTTCCTCTACTTCCCTCGCTTCCTCCTCTGTCCACTTGATGAATTCCCTCAATCTCTCTGTTCGAACCCTCGCCATTTCCCTCCCTTTCTCAGTCTTCATCATCCCTTCCAACTTGACCAACTTGTCCTCGAAATGTGAAATCGCATCTCCTCCTGGTTCTCCTGGTGGTGGAAAGGAGTGCGACGAAGAAGAGGACTTGGGAAGGTGGAGTGGTCGATTCGTCGCGGCTGAATAAGCGCAACATCTCATGATGCCGAATGAACCAATCGCATCCAACTTGTCGGCATCCTGAACGCTGTACGAGTACCTCGATCTAGCTCAGCTACACGATTCCCAAAGGTAGCTGAGAGAGTCGAGTCGAGACGTACCAATGTAATTCCCTCGAGCTCTCCCACCATTCCTGTTCCTCCTTCTCCTCTTCGGTTCTCTCTCTGTCTCTCATCTCCTCTATCCTCTTCCTCCTCTTGACTTCCTTCGAATAACTAACATTCTCTACAATCCTCTCTACTAACCTTTTCCTCTCTTGCTCAAACTCGACCTCTCTATTCTCCCCCCAGAACGCCTCTAGTCGCTCTTTTGGAGTTTGTGAATGAGTAAGATATTTCTTATCTAGTAAATCATGGAATAGAGCTGCTAGATTGATCACTAAGAGATCGAGAGGAGACTGAGTTGGAGGGAGAGAGTGAGCGATGACGAGTGAGAGGGATGTTACGCGTGATACGTGGTAGATATCATGAGAGGGATCGTAGGGTGCGTGGTGGGATGTTGCGAGTCGTTGTGCCGAGAGAATGAGCGGGTGAGAGGAAAGTGAAGAAGCCATGAGATGGAATCGAGTTGAGCGGAATCAACTTGAGTTCGAGTGGGTTCTTGGTAGTTTCGAGTAGCTGTGGAGCCCAAGAATGGCTTTGATACAAGTGAGAAGTGCGGAAAAGAGAAGAGAAGTAAAGGTTTGGGATTTCTAGCGCGACGACAAGGACCAACTTGCTCTCTTACTGCATCTCTACCTCTTCGACCCTCCATTTCAGCCAGTGATAATACCCTAGACACGCGTCAACCGATCCTCGAGAATAACACCTAGGCTAGGGTCTCATCCTCTCTCATTGAATCTGCACCTTCCTCTTCCCTTTTCTCTTTCATCCCCTTAATCCGAGACTACGATAGAGTCGTATGGAGACACTACCGATCTACTACAACGCATCCGACTCGAGCAATTCTTCCTCGTCTCCTTCGACTTCAACTTCAACATCGCCTCGGACTGCATCGAGGCTCTCATTCCCAGTTTCAGTCCACTCCTTAGCTTACTCGGAACCATCTACATCAGAGAATGTACCTCCACCGCCTCTACCGACGAGACCCAGAGGAGGAGAGAGTTCATCTAGACAGAGTAAGAGGGGAAGTGTAATGTTGCTGAACAACGGAGGATGGGGTGGGAACCAACAGGATTGGATGAAAGGTCAATACAACCTTGATCAGCTGAGGGAGGAAGGTTCAGATGACGAGGGAGAAGGTTCGAAGCGAAAGAACGATAGCGCGACTCCATCAAGTTTATTCCCTGAATCGACTATCAACCTCTCTCAAATCCCACCACGTTCCTCTTCACGTTCTCCCGTACCCCGCCTAGCCCCCTCTTTGCCTCCGAG
>Ga0308170_10003939_pt1 | contig 11919 bp, 15 predicted proteins | sample PhyBR2_2_FD_202136 | JGI IMG/M metagenome (GOLD analysis project Ga0308170, IMG submission 202136) | Phyllosphere microbial communities from UC Gill Tract Community Farm, Albany, California, United States - DLSLSB.R2 | ecosystem: Host-associated > Plants > Phyllosphere > Unclassified | place... | reverse complement strand
ACAATGGAATCCCTTTCTATGGCGACAGCGGGAGTTGGTGCTGGATTCAGATGGAGTACAATTACGCTCGACTATGGCTTCACTACTTTTGGGTCTTCGTTATCGCCTTCCTCGACCTCGTCATCTACTCGATTATCGGATTGTACCTCGCCGTTCAATCTAGAAGAACGTCCTCAAAAGTTCCCAACTCCATCTCAAACCTCTCTGGCGTCGTCAAGTTGATGCCTCTTTACGCCCTCTCCTACATCGTCACGATCCTGCCTCTCTCGGCGTATCGAGCGGCCGCTATGGCAGGAAATCGTTGGAGTACCGAGTTTCAACTCGGAGCGGGATTCGTATTGTAGGCGGAATCTTTCTCTCTATGCTTTAGCTTCATATGCTGATCAAAAGAGATGGCTACAGTACCTTGAGCGGTGCAGTCAACTGTATTATTTACGCAACAACACGAAATATCATTTCGGCGGAGAGTGTAGGAGCGCTTCGAAGAGGCAGTCAAACGGTATCGCAGTCTGGGCTCAATCACAGTACGTTCCTTCTTTCAAGCAATCATTGACCAGCCTCGACGCTGATCGATCTGTTCCCTCGTTCCCTCGACAGCTTCGCGAAGCAGACTTCGAAACTTCTTCTTCGTTCGACGCGCAACCTACAGTCCATCTTCAAAAGGAACCTTCACCGAACCACCCTCATCTCACGTCCACGTTCAAGTCGAAACCGAGATCTCTTTACCCGGTTTACCTCCAACCCCTTCTCCCACTTCCCTCACATTCGACCAAAAAGTAAGAGGAGGAGGAGGAATGAGTCGATTGGAGTACGAGCGAGAGAAATTGAGGGATTGGGAGAGAGAGAAGGAGATGGAGAAGGATAGGAAAGAGAGGGAAGGAAGTGAGGGAGAGAGACCGTTTGCGAGTTTGAGGGAGGTCGAAGAGAGGGAGAGGGAAAGGAGAATGAGCGATCCTGAATGGACGGAATCTTCCGAAGGGGGGAGTACGGTTTAGCTTGGTGGTTTGGTTCTCATCTTAACTTAAAACGGAAAACTCGTGTTGTATCATTCTCGTTGTGCTTTGTCATCGGATCGTTTGCTGTCGTAGAACTAATCATCCTTACCATTGTTGATCATTATTGTTCATCTCAGTACTTCGCGTTCGTTCGAGGAGTTCGGGTTTTCGAAAGCGAGACGAGAACGGTAACGAAACGAAACGCAGCTTCACGAGCGATCGAGTGGCTGGAGTTGGATCCGGGAGGCTGTTCGCGAAGACGTAGTTCTCGAAGCTGACCGGGGCAATCCATCTGGATGAGAGAAGGAGGAACTACGAGGCGTTGATGAAGCAGCATAGGGAAGCAGATCCGCGGTCTTGCTCGCCAGATCGAGCAGACGATGAGGCAGCATCGCAGTGTATGCTTGCTGTGTTGAGAGACGAAGACACAGTTTTAAGCATTATTCAAGGGTATTTGTACTGCAACTGCGAATGAAAGAATTCAGTGTCTCGTGTGTCATCAATGACAGCGAGAGATAAGCGTCTTACGAGGTATCTTCATTCACCGTTGACCTGACCAGGATCTTCATTCGTCGATGAGGAATCCGCCTCCCATTCCAACCGGATCTCCCGTGACTGTTCCATCTTTTTCTCGTTTCTTCCTGCTGATCTCGAGAGTTGCTGCTGCCACTGCCGCATCTTCTTCATCTGGTAAGCCGAAATCGTCGTTGATGTATTCGGGAGCTTGCGGGGGATCTTGACCTTCGAGAGACCTCCAAAGTTCCGCTTCATCATCGTCTTCCTCCTCGACTGTCGCATCGGTCCTCCCTTTCCGATCCTCAGGTTCTCCTGCTTCTGCTTTTTTTCCCTCCTTCTCGCTAGCTCCGTTCTTTTCCTCGCTCCCTTCGTCGCCATTCCCGTTCTCCTGTTCTTGAACCTCTTTCCAAAGCGCTTCTTCATCCTGCCTAAACTTCTTCTTCAAAAACTCCAACTTCTTCTCCCTGGCCGTACACAACCTCTCGAGTTTCTCGACTGCCATTCCCTCGAATTCGTTCCCTTGTTTCGCTTTTCCTTTCGAAACGGTTGAAGGAGGTGAGAATTCGGCGATCTCGTCGTCGAGAGCTAGGAGTCGAGAGATGAGCGGCGCGCTTGCTTGAGCTTGTGCGAGACGCTGGAGAGCTTGAGTTGCAACTTGATTGATGTGTTGAAAACGAACTGGACCTAGCATTTGACCTTGTTTCACGCATTTCTCGTCAATAACGATCTGAACTTCGCAAATTCGTCGAGAACTCACCTCCGTACAACCTCGACACGACGACGGCGACATCAACCGCTGCTTCCTTCGTGATAGCCGAATGAACTTCCCTCATTCCTCCTTTCTCCCCATCGTCGTCTCCACCAGTTCTCACAGTCCAATCATCTTCCCCTAATCCATTCTTTCCCACTTTCAAACTCATGGTCCTCCATGCCAATATCTCGTGGTCGCATTCGGTGGGATGAGAATCGGTTCTTGAAGCGCGAATGTGGGAATGGAAGAGAGTAGCTTGGGATGAATGGGTGCAAGGGCAGGCATGCGCTACGAAGGTCGATAGTCGGTCTGTGATTGGGGAGGAGGCTACGATCGGAGATGGGAGAGAGGGAGTCGAAGTTGAAGGAAAGAAGGAATTCAAGGTGGTACGCTTGGAAGGTTGTTCGGTCGTGATTGGGGAGGCTTTACGTTTAGACATTAGAGTATTACAGAGCAGAAGCCGAGTTCAGAGTGAGGTGAAGGAGCGAGAGAGAGGTTCCGATCTTTCTGATCTTGGATTGTCATGTTCAAAGTGAGGACACTCTCTAGACCTATCGAGCGACCACCAAGCTGACCTTAAACTACTCTATAGTGCCCTAGTCAAACTCTCATCTTCCTCCATGCTTTTCTCGCTCTTCTTCCCTTCACTTTCGCTTCCTCTCCATCCTTCACCTCCCTCACCTCTCTCTTCGGCTCAGGACACTACGTACACCTCGGCAATGCATCCACGCTAGATCCGCAGTCGGACTTCAATCGCTCGCTTCATAGTTGGCAACCCGATTCTTCAACATGCAAAATCGCAAGATATTCGGAAGACGAGATTTTGGACTGCTTGCAAGGTGAACGGATCGTGATATGGGGTGACTCGACTGCAAGGGTACTATACTACGGTGAGGACTTTGCGAGATAGCCTTGAGATGTGTTCAGAGTGGAAAACTCATTTCGTTCGTTTCTCACAGGTCTCGTCAACAAGCTTTCTCCAACTCTCGTAACCGACAAGCATTCGAACCGCTTCCTCGAGCTCCCATCTCTCTCCAACGCTCTCGACTTATCTCCCCTCGTGTCCCTCGATTTCAGATGGGATCCCCTCCTCGGAGTCAACCACGACAACTCTTTCGACCCCGTCATCCTCGGTGGACTCATGTTTACAAACTTCCCGAATCCTTGGTCATCCACTCTCGAACAACAGGAGGAGGACCTACCTTTAGCGATGGTCGTTATGGTCGGATTGTGGTATACGGATCATCGAGAGGGAATGCATCCGAATTTACTCGTTCCACAATGGAAGATCAGAATGAAGCAGTTACTTGAGGCGGCGGAGAAGAGAAAGATTGTCAAGGACTTGTTAGTACTGGCTGAAGTGGAGGTACCGACGGAAAGGGATGATGGAGAAGTTCATAAGAAGGAGGATGTCGGAGAAATGAATCAGTGGTTGAGGGAAACGTTCGAGGAATGGGTCAAGAGTGGGAGGCAGTAAAAGGCATTGACTCGTGTAGTGCTGGGTGAGTATTCGAATGTCTTGATCTGATCCGAGATACGTTGAATTGATCGAGTTTCAGCGTTGCCCTCATAGCTACCGGATTCAATTCGATCATCTCGCCTCTCTCAAACCTCACTCCCGACGGTCTACACTATCCGATGGATGTCGCTGAAACTCAGGCTGATCTACTTCTCAACGCCATTTGCTCAAATCGCTTGATCGGGAACAACGAGGGAGAATGCTGGAGTCAAGACGCTGGAACGGTCAAGTCCAGATGGAGAACAGGCGGATCAATGATCTTGATCGCAGTGTTTGTCGGAGTCGTCGCTGTCGTGGTGAGAAAGAGGCAAAGTAAGTCGAATCTCGCGAAAACTACTTTTCGCAAACTTTCTCTTCAGGTTCATCAAGCTAACTTTGGCTCTTCTCTGACTCACAGTTTATCGAAGTCTCTTCTCCTCTCGCCCAAGCTTCTCAGCTCTTGGTACCGACAATCGAGGAAATCGCTACGAACTCGTCTCTCACCCTTGACGACACACTGTCCACGAACTCTTCTCCCTCAACTTTGTCGTTCGCGATTCTCCACCTCCGAGTTTAAGCGACGACACTTCTCTCGTCGACGTCTCGACCGGACTTTCCGCGGTCCTGACCGACTCTCTCTCTTCATCTTTCGTTCCTCTTTCCTCCCCTTGTACCCTTTCCAACCGTCCCCAGCCTTCCACTCTCAACAGCTCAACATGCCGAGCACTCCTGCTAGCTCAAGTTCTCACTCTGACAGCTACGGCTTCTCACTCGTCATCAAACTCCTCAAGAGCCTCAACGCTTTCGATAGCACTCTCGCTCAAGCCCATGTAATCAGCGCTAGAATGGATGAAAGTCATGACAGGGAGCTCGACCTCATTTTCGAAGCCGGGTGAGCCCAGCTTCATTCCCTAAAGTGTGACGCCTTGTGACTGATTCGAAATCTACAAACTCAAGAGTACTCAAAATCCCGTGTGTTTACGTCGAGCCACTCAAGCTCACTCCTCCGCCGGAGGTCTTCGATTCGTGGATAGACGAGGCAGCAGAAGAAGAACAAGAGGAGGAGGAAGAGGAACTGCTCGAATTCGCCTCGAAACGTCGCGAAAATGGAGAAAATCGATTCGACGTCGGAAAGATCCCTCGTAACAACCGCGAGAGGGATGGGTTTTTGCTCCGAGGTCAGAATAAGAAGGAGGGAGTAGTGGCAGTAGGGGCAGAGGAGAAGCTCAAGAACGAATTTCAATCGGTGTTGGAAGACTGTGAGAAACGATCGGAAGACATTGTCGAAGTAGTCTTGGATCTGGTACTCGAGTCGAACCGTGTCAAATCAGGAAAAGTCTAGAGCTGGAGTAACGCTGTGGTAGGTCGATCAGAGGAAGAAGAGTAGTCCAACGAAATAGAATCTGTTCTTCTATGTTCACTCATTCGCTTCGTAAGCAATGTCAGCGCTTTCTCGATTCACATCACTTGCTGTTCTCTTCCTCTCATTCGATCTGCAGTGCCACCGGACCGAATTCTGCTCGCCTCTTTCTCCATTTAGTCCGCGGACAAGCGCTTTCGAGGCGTTTCCTCTACCTCATCTCTTTCCTTCTCCTTTGCTGACTCTTTCGACCACTCGACAAGTTGCCATCTCGTCAGCGCCCATTCCATCCAGCTTATCCTCTCGTTATGTCGCTCCCTTGCGGTCAAGCTCCCTCGCTTTCAACCGACAGGTACAGTTTCAACCTCGTTCTTCAAGCTATTAGATCAACTCAGAAGCTGGCCAGAATTCGGAACGACTGCGGCAAGGCAGGCATTGAGTCTCGCGAGACAAATGATCATACGAAATGGTTCATCAATCAACTGAAGGAGTCGTCAGTCCCGCTGGAGTTGCTTTACAAAGAAATCGAAGAAGGTGAGCCAGTCATCGTACGATATCGTCATTGACAATTCGCCGATCAGCTCTCGTTTCGTGTAGACGAGGCGAATAGCCCCAACCATCGACGCGATACGGCTCAAGCTTTGAACGAGGTGAACCTCGCTCATCGAGAAGTCGAACATCTACGCACAAGTCTACATAGGCTTGCGAGCGATGACTACGCAGGCAGAGGAGACGGAGATGAAAGGGTCTGTTTCAGGCTTTTCACTCTGTGCGAAGTTCCCGCTGAACCTGACTGGACTCGATTGTTCGCAACACAGATGCTCGAGCTCGAAGATCAGCTTGATCAATCCAGAAGGCGATGGCAGCAGAAAGCGGCTCTCGAGGACAACGCCAGGAGCAAAAGAGCAACACTTGCATTCCTCCTCAGCAGCACTCATCCAAGGCTTCGCGCAAAGATTCAGCAATCTCTCTCGAAGCTACGTCTGCGCGTTGCTGAAGAGAGCCGTTTGGCTGCTGAGCAATGGACCGAAACGGAACAACTCGTCGATGTGATCCTTGAACTAGTGTTGGATTCGAAGAGGAGGAAGTAGGCGAGCGAATTGCGTAATACCGGAGGAGTTCCCTGGAATGTAACGAATGTACACGCACTCATCATCTGCTAGAAGCGCAAATGAAGGGTTCCAGTGAGCCTTCGGAGACGGGAAGGAAGCGAACGACGGGAGTTTCGACGTTGCGAAGGTTTTACATTCCGTCTTTTCCTTCTCGTGCTCATTCCTGTCTCCTAGCCAATTCGACAACAACGACTCAGCAGCAGAAGGAATAGAGTTTGCAGGAACTAGAGGGAAAGTACCGCTCGACGATCGATCGCATGCGAGATGAATGAATCCGTGTTTTTCGTCCTGCGAGCCTCACAAACCTCCTGTCTGTCAAACGCCGCTGAACGATACATTCTCCTTGGATGCCATCGATTGAGCGAGCGAAAGATAGGAGCGAAGAAGAGGCGGAAATACTGTACGAGACTTGAGCGAGAAACCGAGCAAAAAAAAAGTGATCGAAAGTCGGAGAGAGAGGAGAGGAGGAGCGAAACGAGGGGTTGCTCTCGTCCATTACGCAAACTACAATCTACTCTTTGGCACCGTTCTACTCTCAATCAACGGCAATGTCCGGATCCATTACCCCTTCTAGCTCTACCGCCCCCGTCACCTCTACTTCCTCTCCCCTTTCCAAGAATGACAACACCTCGTCTCCTTCTTCCTCTACAAAGGCTGATGCAGGATCAAAGGAAGGTGTAACAGAAGGTACTGCGAGTAACGGCGCACCAGAAGCCAAAGTAGGAGAGGCAGCGGTTCAAGTTGAAGAAACAATCGAAGAGGAAGCAGATGTTGGAGAGCCTAGCACAGAAGAGGTAGTGGATATGGAAGTGTTTGGTCAACTGTTAGAGATTGTACGTTACTATCCCTTATCGACCCACAAGATCAGCGGGCTGATTCTCTTTTTCTCTCTCCTTCTCTCGCTCAACTCGTCATTTACATTTCACCAAACCTTTTTCCATCTCGCTACCTCCGTGAAACCTCCAAATTGCCATCGAACCCTCTTTTGAATTCACTGTTATCTAGGACGACGACGAAACACACGAGTTCTCAAAGACGCTCGCATTCGATTACATTTCTCAAGCAGATGCAACTTTCCACGAAATTGAAGACGCATTGTAAGTTGCACTCTCGATCAATCCAGCGCTCTCTTTAGCGCCTAGTATCAGATCGACTGGGAATCGAGTCGAAGTTGACCACATCCCTCGGAGCGAGTTGAACTGAAACTGACCTTTTTCTATCTTCCTCCTCTCTTCTCCCTTCCCACACCTCTATCCTCGATCGCCCAACCGCCTCTATCGCCTAATTGTCTCATCATCGTCCCACGAATACAGAACCGCGAAAGATCTCGACGCCCTATCTCGCAAAGGTCACTTCTTGAAAGGTTCTTCCGCCGCACTCGGTCTCCAACGAGTTCAACATTCCTGCGAAGCGATGCAACACTTTGGGAAACGAAAAGATGCCAACGGAGAAGGACCCGAAGTGTCGGAGGCCGAAGCTTTGAACAGATGTCGAGGACTGTTGAAAAGGTTGAGGAAGGAACAACAAGAGGCGAAAGAATGGTTGGAGGCTTTCTACAAGGAGAAAGCATAATGGCAGGATGTTGGTGTTCAAACGCTTGAGGAGGTGTTATCATCGTTTATCAGAGGTGGTGCCTGTTGTCCTAAACCCTGTTTTTACTCTGTCCCACTCTCCACCTCGCCTCGATTGCATCTCCCTTCTTTCTCTCGCCCACTCCCGCCCTCTATCCCTCCCAATCTCATCCGCTTCTCTACTCGTTCCTCTCACCTCCTCACCGATCTCCCCTCGCTCGCATTGTGCATACTTCGCCTCTCTCCTCTTCGCCTCCTCCTCTTCTCCTCCTCCTCTTCGCCCTCTTCCACCCTCTGACCTCGCCGCAACTCTTCCTCTCCCCTCCTCGACAATGTATATAGTCACGCCTTTCCCCTTCGCAAATCCCTCCACATTTCTCTCTCTTTCTCACTGAAGTACAAATCTGAACAAATTCGTGTCAACGATGAATTTTCACATTGAATTCCGCAACCTCGTCAATGATTCGTGAGGATAACAGGACAGTCGCACTACTCGCGGGCACTGGTCACAATTGCGCTCAAATCGTGTGAAGAGCGACAGCTGAGAATTTGTATGTATTCCTTTCCAACGAATGAGATATGACAACAAGACGATATAAACATGAGAGATCAGGGGTGAAAAAGTAAGAGTTATACACAATATCGTATGAAAGCTCAAGAAGAACATCTATCAATTACCTCCTCGTTTCACTCCTTCCTCTCCCTCTCAAATCCACCTTCGCTCCCGCATCTTCATCCTCCCTCTCGTTCAGAGGCTGGACATGAACTCTCCTCAACCTCAAACTACTAACGCAGATCCAACTGATCGCGCAAAGTCCCCCGGCCAACCAGAAAACTGATCCAGTCCATTTCCCTTTCCCGACAGTGTTGATAAAAGTCGTACCGAACACTACTGGACCGATGACTTGAGCAGAGAGAGATTGTACAACTGAGAATGATGCGAAAAGGCGTCCTGAATCTCGTGGGGTCGAGTGAGCTAAGGCGAGGGATTGGAGTGTTGGAGAGGCACCGGATCCGAGCGATTGGAGGAACGTCGAGAGGAGGAAGGGGATCGCCGTGGGATGAGCCGAGAGTGAGATTAGGGAGAAGGCGAGGAATCCGAGGAAATCGAGCAGAAGGGAGAGTCGTGCGAGTCGCAAGTCAAAGTCTGTGAAGGCGAACCTGAAGAAATCAGTCTCCCAACTCGGAAAGCTAATTCTTTCAGAGCAAACTCACGTGAATCCGTTACGACTTTCAACCACTTCTTCTCCTTCTCCCACTTTTTCAACTCGACTTGATCCGATTCCGAAGGTTTAGGTCTCGAAGGATCGGGTGCTGGAAGTCGAAGAATTCGAATGAAGAGTGGTAGGAAAACCAATAGAGCAACAACTCGTAAGACTCCTATATAGGAAAGGAACAATCCATCTTCTTTAGCAGACCAATCGAAAGTATAATTCGCGTATTGAAGTTTGACCGAAATGATAGCCTGCGACTCCAAATCCTCTGTTAGTTCCCGCTCGAGTAAGAGAGGAGAGAAAAGGAAGGAGAGAGAACATACGACGATACACATATAAGTAGCATAAGCGATTGCGATCTTTGTCAAACTCCAATCCCATCCCGAATTTCCAGTACTGACTCCTCCATTTTCACCATTCTTCCATTCATCTTCCGGGTTCCAATACTCTCTCAAATCTTTTCCCCAATCGATATTACTCCTCAACTCTTCTTCCCGATCCTCTTCTCCCTCCTCGCCCCTCACTTCCCTTTTCTTAGGTAACAATAATCCCAAAGGTCTCAAAAACGCAAACAATCTCTTGATTCCCTCGACTCCTCTCCTCATCCAAACTTTGCCAACTCCACTCTCTCTCGCTTCCTGGTCCCTCTTCTTCCCATCCTCTTCCCTCTCCCTCACTTCAGTCTCATGTCGTTCCTGACTCGCTTTCCTTCTTTCCTCACTCAAACTCTCCGGTAATCCAACGATCAACATTCCGAGGTAGACGAGGTGGGATGCGAGGGCGATATAGAAAGGTAACAAGACGTTCTGGAAGGGATCGTTGAACCATTTGTAGCTGAGGAGAAGGGAGGATAGGATTGGACCCAAAGCGAACCCGGCAAACATTAGACCTGACAATAAAGAGAAGATCTTTGCGCGTGAACCAGGTGAGGTACAGTCGGAGAGGTAGGCGTTGGTTGTGGCTTGTGCGGTACTGTAAATGCAGCGTTCTTCGTCAGTTTTTTTTAGAAAACGCTCACGAGAAACGGAAAACTCACGAGAAACCACCTAATAACCCATCTAGTACCGGTCCTAAGAGCAAAAAATTGTACGAAAGAACCGAGTGGTAATTGACGGTGATGAGGAAGACTGAATCCATCGCGACCGTTCCGAATAATGCTAGAATCAAAACTGGTTTACGACCTGTAAACCAACAACGCCAATTTCTATCAGGACTGTATAGGTCAGAGAGATAAGAGCAGAGCAGATGAACTCACCCTTTCGATCAGAGAATGAACCCCACCAACCCGTAGTTAGGGAACTCAGAATTCCCATCATCAACGTCAAAATCAATGCCTGTTCAACCGATTTTCGTCAGATACATAATCGTAACAATGAATGAGTAGTGTTGAGAAAGAGACTTACTAAACGAGCAACTGCAGATTGTACTGCAGAAGATCTATGACATTTCCCTTGCCAATCTTTCTCTCTCCTCTTCTCTTCCTTCTCCCTCTCCTTCTCCAACTGTCCCTTCTCATCCCTCCACTCAAGCTCTACTATCCCTCCCCCTAGCGTTCCATCTCCTCCTCTGAGCGAGAGGAATTGATGGGATTCTGAAGAAACTGGTGGAGGGATTTCTACTCCCGATTTCCTCGGATCCATCGAGCGACAGATCAATTGAGTGTAGATTTCTAGTTTAGGTGCATAAGTCATTCCCATTGAGATTGCCATCAAGAACGTTCCTGGCTACAGAATCAACGAACGGGGGTTTTGTCAGCGAGAGAAATTCCAAGAAATGGGACGGAGAGGGAGAGGAGGCGTACGAGAAGCCAAATGGGTGATGGTCTACGATACCATGGGAGTTGAAGACGAGCTGATTTCGATTGTGAACGAGTTCGATGAGCCCTCGAGGAGGTGGAGCTCGGCATCGTCTCATGTCCATCGTTGGATTCTCGCTCATCGTTTCGACTCGTGTGATTACCGAGTAAGTTTGTGCGTTCTGTAGCGTTCGAGTTGTCCCAACGATCGTCGACTGTTGAAACCCCACTTGTTAATAATTGTTTCCAACTATTCTTTCTCTGATTGTCTGGTCTAGTTGGAGGGTGTAAGAGTGAATCGGTGAGTGGGGAGGGTAGGTCGGATTCGTAGAATTGTGAAGAGGTTGCGGGGAGGGAAGGAGGGAGATGAAAAATGGAGGAGGAAGTTTGAGAGGGGGAACGAGATCGAGAGCGACTCGAGGTCGACGAGGTGGGTGACATGGAAGTAGAGAGAGTAACTGAGTAGTGAGAGGGAACAAGTCAAGATCGGAGATGAGAAATCGCAATTTCGAAAACTCTCGGGATTCGCTGATTCATCGCTTCTCCACTCTTCAATACCGCGTGGTCACCTCATGACTAACTGGTCAGGGATCACAGCATCCTTACAGGCACTCTACAAGCCCTCTATCCTTCAACCTCGTTTATCAGTCTCTTCAATCTCTCAACTCGATTTCAACAAATTCAAACAACGAGGTGTAACAGGTGTAGTAATAGACAAGGACAACTGTATCGTAAGTATCGCCCTCCCTTACCTTGACCTCTCCTATAACTCATAAGAGTGACAAAGTGGATAGACTATTCCTCAACAAGATTCTTTAGCTCCCAACAACCCAAAACTTCTTCAAGCATGGCAAGACTTAGTAGAAACATTCGGACCACAAAACGTTCTAATCGTCAGTAATTCAGCTGGAACAATCCCGAAAGATCCTTCATTACTAGGAGTAAACCTTCCTTCCCTTCTCTCTTCCCTCTCTTTGTACATGAGCTAATCCAGCGATCTATCGAATCAGGCAGAATCAGTTTCCCGAAATCTAAGAGTTCCAGTTCTAATCCATCAATATCCGAAACCTTCGAATCAATGCGCACTTCAAATCGCTAAACATTTCT
>Ga0308170_10003934_pt1 | contig 11923 bp, 8 predicted proteins | sample PhyBR2_2_FD_202136 | JGI IMG/M metagenome (GOLD analysis project Ga0308170, IMG submission 202136) | Phyllosphere microbial communities from UC Gill Tract Community Farm, Albany, California, United States - DLSLSB.R2 | ecosystem: Host-associated > Plants > Phyllosphere > Unclassified | place... | reverse complement strand
TGCTGGGGCTGGCCATCGACTCCGGCATGAGCGCGCTGAACAACCACTTGCTGAAGTGGCATCGCGGTCTCGACAACCATTAAGGAGACGACATGACAGCCATCCACATCAACGGTGTCAACAAGGTGTTCGCCGGCCAGGGAGGCGAGGTCGTCGCCCTGCGCGACATCAACCTCGAGATCGCCAGCGGCGAATTCATCTGCCTGCTGGGCCCCTCGGGCTGCGGCAAGTCGACCCTGCTGAACGCGATCGCCGGCTTCTCGCATCCGACCTCGGGCCGCATCCTGGCCGGCGACAAGCCGATCCTCGAGCCCGGTCCCGACCGCGGCATGGTGTTCCAGGAGTACGCACTCTTCCCCTGGATGACGATCGAGAAGAACATCGCCTTCGGCCTGGAAGTGGCGGGCCGCAGCGCCGCCCAGATCAAGGAACGCGTCGACTTCCTGCTGAACATGCTCAAGCTGCAGGATTTCCGCGCCCGCTATCCGAAGGACCTGTCGGGCGGCATGCGCCAGCGTGTGGCGATCGCCCGCGTGCTGGCGCTGGAGTCGCCGGTCATGCTGATGGACGAACCCTTCGGCGCCCTCGACGCCCTCACCCGGCGCAACCTGCAGGACGAATTGCTGAAGATCTGGAAGACCTTCGGCACCACCATCGTGTTCGTCACCCACAGCATCGAGGAATCGGTGTACCTGGCCGACCGCACCATCGTCATGACCTACCGCCCCGGCACCATCAAGCGCGACGTGCCGATCACGCTGGAGCGCCCGCGCGATCCGGCCGATCCGGAATTCAACCGCATCAAGCGCATGCTGGGCGAGCTGGTGATGGAAGAGCAGCAGCGCCATGAAAACGACGAACGCCTGACCGCGACCGCCGACTGAAGCGACAAGACAAGAAAGAGAACATCATGAGACAAAAAGCCCAATTCCACTGGGATGACCCGCTGCTGCTGAACCAGCAGCTCACCGATGAAGAGCGCATGGTGCGTGACGCCGCCGCGGCCTACTGCCAGGACAAGCTGCAGCCGCGCATCCTCGAAGCCTTCCGCCACGAAGCCATGGACACGTCCATCTTCCGCGAGATGGGCGAGCTGGGCCTGCTGGGCCCGACCATTCCGGAACAGTACGGCGGCCCCGGCCTGAACTATGTGTCCTACGGCCTGATCGCGCGCGAAGTCGAGCGCGTCGACTCCGGCTACCGCTCGATGATGAGCGTGCAATCCTCGCTGGTGATGGTGCCGATCTTTGAATTCGGCAATGAAGAGACCAGGCAGAAATACCTGCCGAAGCTGGCCACCGGCGAATGGATCGGCTGCTTCGGCCTGACCGAGCCGAACCACGGATCCGACCCGGCCTCGATGGTCACCCGCGCCCGCAAGGTGGACGGCGGCTACTCGCTGACCGGCTCGAAGATGTGGATCACGAATTCCCCGGTCGCCGACGTGTTCGTGGTCTGGGCCAAGGACGACGAAGGCGCGATCCGCGGCTTCGTGCTCGAGAAGGGCTGGAAGGGCTTGAGCGCCCCGGCGATCCACGGCAAGTTCGGCCTGCGCGCCTCCGTCACCGGCGAGATCGTCATGGACGAAGTGTTCTGCCCGGAAGAGAATGCTTTCCCGGAAGTGCGCGGCCTGAAGGGTCCGTTCACCTGCCTGAACTCGGCCAGGTACGGCATCGCCTGGGGCGCGCTGGGCGCGGCGGAAGACTGCTGGCATACCGCGCGCCAGTACGTGCTGGACCGCAAGCAGTTCGGTAAACCCCTCGCCGCGAACCAGCTGGTGCAGAAGAAGCTGGCCGACATGCAGACCGAGATCACGCTGGGCCTGCAGGGCTGCCTGCGCCTGGGCCGCATGAAGGACGAAGGCACGGCTGCGGTCGAGATCACCTCGATCATGAAGCGCAATTCCTGCGGCAAGGCGCTGGACATCGCCCGCGTCGCGCGCGACATGCTGGGCGGTAACGGCATCTCCGACGAGTTCGGCATCATCCGCCACATGGTCAACCTCGAGGTGGTCAACACCTATGAAGGCACGCACGACATCCACGCCCTGATCCTGGGCCGTGCGCAGACCGGCATCGCGGCGTTCTGATCCTTGCCTCCCGGGCGGGCACGCATGCGATACTGCGCGCTCGCCCGGGGCCGCTGACCCGGGAGTCATGTGGACAGGAATGCAATGGCTTTGCGCAGTTGGAGATCGAATCGGAAGCTTGGTGCCGCCTTCGCGGCATGCACGCTGGTGCTCGTCACCGTATCCGCCTACGCGATCGTCAAGAGCCGCCACCTGAACGAGCTGCACCGTACCCTGGCCTCGCGGGCCGAGGTCTACGGTTCCACCATCGGCGGCGTGATCGACCGCTATGAATTCCTGCCGCTGGCGATCGCCCAGAGCGACCTGGTGTCCGCCCTGCTGGAGCATGAGGGCGGCGTGTCCGCCGGCGAGGTGAATGCCTACCTCGAACGCATCAACCGGCGCGCCGGCGCCTTCGCCGTCTATGTGATCGGCCTGGACGGCACCACGCTGGCTTCCAGCAACTGGAAGGAGCCGACCTCCTATGTCGGCCAGAACTACGGCTTCCGTCCCTATTTCAAGCAGGCCGCCGGCGGCGGCACCGGGCGCTACTACGGTATCGGGGTGTCCACCGGCGAGGCCGGCTATTTCATCGCGCAGCCCGTGTGGCGGCGCGAGCGGGTGATCGGCGTGGCCGTCGCCAAGGTCAATCTCGACTGGCTGGAGCGCTCCTGGCGCTCGCACGGTGGCAGCGAGCAGATCCTGGTCAAGGACGGCAACGGCGTGATCCTGTTGTCTTCCTTCGAGGGCTTCAAGTTCAAGCTCGAGGCGCCCCTGTCCGAGGCCGCCCAGCGCAGCATCCGCGAGCAGCGCCAGTTCTACCGCGAAGACCTGACCTTGCTGCCGCACCAGGTGAGGGAACGCTTTGCCGACGGCGCCTCGGTGGTGTCCTTCGACAATCGCACCGACTACCTGGCAGTCAGCCACCGCCTGGCGCCGCTGGAGTGGGACATCACCGTGCTCGCCGAGCTCGACCAGGTGCGCGCCGCGGCCAGGAATGCGGCGATTGCCGCCGCCCTCGGCTGGGCCCTGCTCATGCTGGGCGCCCTGTACGCCGGCCAGCGCCGCAGCCGCGTCCGCGACCGCCTGAACGCCCAGCAGGCGCTGTCCCAGGCCTACGCCGAACTCGAGGTCAAGGTCGCCCAGCGCACCGAAGACCTGCAAAGCGCCAACCTGCGCCTGCAGGCCGAGGTGAGCGAGCGCGAACGCGCCGAGCGGACCCTGCGCTATGCCCAGTCCGAACTGGTCCAGAGCGGCAAGCTGGCGGCGATCGGCCAGATGGCGGCCGGCGTCACCCACGAACTCAACCAGCCGCTGGCGGCGCTGCAGACCTTCTCCGACAATACCCGGGTGCTGCTGGCGCGCGGCCGCATCGACGATGCGCTGGACAACCTGGCCACCATCTCCGACCTGGTCAAGCGGCTCGGCTATATCACTTCGCAACTGAAGGGGTTTGCCCGCCGCAGCGACGACGGCAAGCAGTCGGCCAGCGTGCGCACCGCCTTTGCCCAGACCATGCTGCAGATCCGCACCCGTCCGGGCAGCGAGCGCCTGGTGCTGACGGAGGCCTGGCCCGAGCACGACGTGCTGGTGCCCTGCAATCCGATCCGGCTCGAACAGGTGTTCACCAACCTGGTGTCGAACGCGATCGAGGCGGTGGCGGCGCCGGGCGAAGTGCATATTGCCGTCGTGGTGCGGCAGGAAGGGGAGCAGGTCACGATCGAGGTCAGCGACAACGGTCCGGGCGTGCCGGTATCCCTTATCGACCGCATCTTCGAACCCTTCTACACCACCAAGGAACAGGGACTGGGACTCGGCCTGTCGATCAGCGCCGGCATCGTCCGCGCCGCCGGCGGCGCGCTGACGGTCCGCAACCGCACCGCCAGCGAAGGCGGCGGCGCCCAGTTCATCATCAGCTTCACCTGCCAAAGGGAATCCCATGCTTGAAACCAGCTCCGACGGCATGCAAGTGCTGTACGTGGAAGACGATGCCGTGGTCCGCAAGGGCGTGCGCCAGGCGCTCGAACTGGCCGGGCTGAACGTCATCGCCTGCGCCACGGCCGAAGAGGCGCTGCCCCACCTGTCGCCGGCCTTCCGCGGCATCCTGCTGAGTGACGTCAGGCTGCCCGGCATCGATGGCCTGAAGCTGCTGAAGATGGCGGTCGAGAAGGACGCGACCCTGCCGGTGATCCTGGTGACCGGCCATGGCGACGTCTCGATGGCGGTCGACGCGATGCGCCAGGGCGCCTACGACTTCATCGAGAAGCCGTTTTCCACCGACCTGCTGCTCGAAGTCTGCCGGCGTGCGCTCGACAAGCGGCGCCTGGTGCTGGAGAACCTGGACTTGCGGCGCCAGCTGGACAACCGCGCCGGCATCGAGGCCCGGGTGATCGGGCGCAGCAGCGCCATGACCCGCGTGCGCCAGCTGGTGCTGAACCTGGCGCCCAAGGATGCCGACGTGATCATCCTGGGCGAAACCGGCACCGGCAAGGAATTGATCGCGCGCTGCCTGCACGAATTCAGCGAGCGCAGCCAGCATCCCTTCGTGGCCCTGAATTGCGGCGCCCTGCCGGAGTCGATGTTCGAATCGGAACTGTTCGGCCATGAGGAGGGCGCCTTCACCGGCGCCCAGCGCCAGCGCATCGGCAAGATCGAGTATGCGAATGGCGGCACCCTGTTCCTGGACGAGATCGAAAGCATGCCGCTGGCGCTGCAGGTCAAGCTGCTGCGCGTGCTGCAGGAGCGCAAGGTCGAGCGGCTGGGCTCGAACCGCCTGATTCCGGTGAACTTCCGCGTCATCACCGCCGCCAAGGAAGACCTGGCGGCGCTGGCGGAGCAGGGCAGCTTCCGCGCCGACCTTTACTACCGCCTGAACGTTGCCAGCCTGACCCTGCCGGCCCTGCGCAACCGGCGCGAAGACATTCCCTTGCTGTTCGAATTCTTCGTGCTGCAGGCCGCGCGGCGCTACGGCCAGCCGGCCCCGCTGGTGGGCGAGGAACTGCTGCATGCGCTGATGGCGCATCGCTGGTCCGGCAATGTGCGCGAACTGCAGAACGTGGCCGACCGCTTCGTGTTGGGACTGCTCGACGATAGCCTGGCGCCGGCCGAAGCCAGGCGCGAAGTCTCGCTGGCGGAACAGGTCGACGCCTTCGAGCGCTCGATCATCGAAGAGGCTCTGCGCCGCCATGGCGGTAACATCATCGATGCCGCGCAAAGCCTGAACATCCCGAAAAAGACCTTGTACGACAAGCTGAAGCGCTTCGACATCTCCACCGCGCAATTCCGCTGACGCGTATTGCTTATCGCTAAGGCCTGGGCCTATGATACGCAACGCTTTCAGGACCCTGCCATGCCGACACCCCGATTCCTCGCCGCCGCTGCCTCCCTGTCTTTCTCGTTCGCCCTGCTGCACTCGCCGGTCCAGGCCGCGCAAGGCGGCGAGCCGCCGAAGGTCTTGCACATGTTCCTGTCGACCAGCGAGGCCGGCCTCGATCCGGCGGTCGGCTCGGACCTGGCCACCCTGTCGCTGCTGGAAAACCTGTTCGACCCGCTGCTGCGCTACGACTACCTGGCACGGCCCGTAAAGCTGCAGGGGAATACGGCAACCGGCCTGCCGACGGTGGACGACGGCGGCCGCACTTACACCTTCCGGATCCGTCCCGGCATCTATTTCACGCCGGACCCGGCCTTCAAGGGCGGCAAGCGCGAAGTCACGGCCCAGGACTATGTGTACAGCTTCAAGCGCCTGTACGACCCGGCCCTGCACTCGCCCTTCGGCTATATCTTCGACGGCAAGCTGGTGGGCGACGAAGCGCTCAAGAAGAATTTCAGCTATGCCACCGAGATCCCGGGCCTGCAGGCGGTCGACCGCTACACCCTGCGCATCCGCCTGAAGGAGCCCGACAACAACTTCCTGTTCTACATGGCGATGCCGGCGGCGTCCGTGGTCGCGCGCGAGGTGATGGAAGCCTATCCTGGCCAGGCCGGCAACCACCCGGTCGGCACCGGTCCCTTCATGATCGGCGACTGGAAGCACAGCGACCGCATCGTGCTGCTGAAGAATCCGGCCTCCAGCGCCGTCTTCCACACCAGCCTGGGCGAGCAGAACGATGCCGGCGATAAAACCCTGGCAGCGGCGCTGGAGGGCCGGCAGCTGCCGCGCGTGGACCGCGTCGAGGTCAAGATTGCCGAGGAATTCCAGGGCCGCATGCTGGGCTTCCTGAACGGCGAATACGATTACCTCGAGCAGGTGCCGGAATCGATGACCGACATGGTGATCCAGGACGGCAAGCTCAAGCCCGAGCTGGGCGCGCGCGGCATGCAGCTGACCCGCTTCCCGGTGCTGCAGACCTACTATATGTGGATGAACATGCAGGACCCGGTCGTCGGCGGTTATACCAGGGACAAGATCGCGCTGCGCCGCGCCATCTCCCTCAGCTACAACAATGCCGAGGACATCGCCCTGCTGAAGAAGGGCTTCGCGATGAAGGCCGATTCGCCGCTGCCGGCCGGCGTGCTGGGCTACGACCCGGATTACCGCAGCCCGGTGCCCTACGATCCGGCGCTGGCGAATGCCCTGCTGGATCGCTACGGCTACGGCAAGCGCGACCCGGACGGTTTTCGCCGCCAGCCGAACGGCGAACCCCTGACCCTGGTGATGAGCAGCGAAGCCACGGTGGGCGGCCGCCTGCGCGACGAGCTGTGGCGGAAGTGCCTGAACGCGATCGGCCTGCGCGTGGTGTTCAAGTCGGACAAGAAGCCCGAGATCATCAAGGCTTCGCGCCTGGGCAAGGTGCAGATGTTCGAGAGTAACTGGGTGGCCGACTTCCCCGACGGCGACAATTTCTACCAGCTGCTCTACGGCCCCAACGCCGGCCGCGCGAATTATGCGCGCTTCAACCTGCCGGCCTATAACGAGCGCTACGAACAGGCGCGCGCCCTGCACGACGGCCCCGAGCGGCAAAAGCTGTATTTCGAGATGAACCAGCTGATCCATGCCTATAACCCATGGGTGCCCCTCACCCATGTGCTCTCGGCCGATATCCGCCAACCGTGGCTGAAAAACTACAAACGCCACCCGGTCGAATTCACGCAATGGCGTTATCTGGACGTCGATGTTGCGGAAAGAGCACGCGCTACCCGAGGGAAATGATAGTTTTAGCTAGATTTTCCTTAGCCAAACATTCCCTGTAGTTATACTCAGCTCCGGATTTTTCATTGGAACGCGCAAATACGTCCGCGTACCCTCGAAATCAAAATAACGTAATGCAAAGACATTACTTGACAGTACAAAATCCCAAAAGACAAGCCGCAGCACTACCCAAGGAGAGACGTGTGAAGTTGAAGAAGTTAGCACAGATGATTGCCCTGATCGGCATCGTCAGCCCGGCCGTTGCACAGGAAGTGCCGGCGGACAAGCCGATCCAGCGCGTCGAAATCACGGGTAGCAGCATCAAGCGTATCAGCGTCGAAGGCGCCTTGCCCGTACAAACCATTACCACCGACCAGCTGGACAAGCAGGGTATCACCAACGCCGAACAGCTGATGCAGCTGATTTCGGCCAACGGTAATGGTGCCGATAACATGACTTCGGGGAACAACGTGTTTGGCGCGGACGCCGACCGTGTCAGCGGCGGCGCCTCGTTCGCTTCGCTGCGCGGCCTGGGCCCGAGCGCCACCCTGGTGCTGCTGAACGGCCGCCGCGTCGCCGGTTACGGCCTGTCCGGCAAATCGGTCGACCTGAACACGATCCCGATGTCCGCCATCGCGCGCGTCGAAGTGCTCAAGGACGGCGCTTCCGCAATTTACGGTACCGATGCCGTGGGCGGCGTGATCAACTTCATCCTGAAGACCAATTACGAAGGTCTGGAAGCGAATGTCACGGGCAACTTCACCGAACATGGCGGCGGCGCGCAGCGTCGGCTGTCGGTGATCGGGGGCAAGGGCAACCTGGACACCGATCACTTCAACGTCATGGCCACCATTACCCATGACAAGAACGAGCGCCTGGATTCCAGCCAGCGTTCGTTCGCGAACGGCTACCAGCCGGCCCGCGGCCTGTCGCCGGATACCACCGGCACCCCGGCCGCCAACCAGCTGACCGGCGCCGGTTCCGCACTGGGCACCGGCTTCAAGATGCCGGGCGATCCGAACACCTACCTGCAGGCCGGCCTGCTGAGCCTGCAAGGCAAGTGCGACAGCGTCGAAGGCATGTCGCAGTACGCGACCGCGCTGTGGAAGGACGTCACCTCGCCGCTGCGCTCGACCTATTCCTGCGCCTACGACTACGGCGGCGACTACGTGATGCAGCTGCCGACCGAGCGCACCAACGGCGTTGCACGCGCGACCTACCAGATCAACCCGGACCACCGCGTGTACGCCGAGGCCGTGGTGGCGCATACCAACAGCCTGTCGATCCTGACCCCGGTCCAGATCTCGGCGTCCATGGCCGCCGGCAATGCCTATCCGGTCAACGGTCCGTACTACCAGGACCTGTCGGCCTATATTCCCAGCTTCGACAAGACCAAGCCGATCCTGTACAAGTGGCGCGGCTGGCCGCTGGGCGACCGTACCCAGAAGAACGTGACCGACACCGCCCGCCTGCTGCTGGCCGCCGAAGGCACCATCGCATCGAAGTGGGACTACAAGCTGGGCCTGTCGCACAACCAGAGCCGTTCCACGACCGACCTGATCGACGGCTACGCCTTCACCAAGCCCTTCTACGCAGTGCTGGGCAGCGGTGTCGTCAACGTGTTCTCGGCGCCGTCCGCAGGCCAGACCAAGGAGGCCATGGATGCGCTGGAAGCCACCAAGTTCTACGGCCGCCTGCAGCATGGCCAGACGACCCTGACCCAGCTCGACGGTTCGGTGTCGGGCCAGATCTATGACCTGCCGGCTGGCGCCGTGTCGGGTGCGGTCGGTTTCGACCTGCGCCGCGAGAGCTACGCGTTCGCCCAGGACGTGGACGCCACCACCATCCTGCTGGCGCCGGGCAATGCCAACCAGTCCAAGGTCTCGCGCAACATCAAGGCACTGTATGCCGAGATGATCGTGCCGGTCATGAAGGACCTGGAAGTCCAGCTGGCGATCCGCCGCGACGACTACAGCGTGATCGGCGCGACCACCAACCCGAAAGTCGCGTTCAGCTACCGTCCGACCGGCTGGCTGATGTTCCGCGGTTCGGCCAACAAGGGCTTCCTGGCGCCGAGCTTCGTGCAGCTGTACTCGGGCCGCCTGGACCAGGAACTGCCGAACGGTATCATCGACCCGATCGGTTGCCCGGCCCACCCTGGCGATCCGCGTTTCTGCGCGATCGAACGCCTGAACTATTTCTCTGGCGGTAACCCGAACCTGCGTCCGGAAACCTCGAAGCAGGGCAGCCTGGGCTTCATCGTCGAGCCGAGCCGCAGCTTCTCGGTCTCGGTCGACTACTGGGCCGTCAATATCAAGGATCGTATCCTGAACCGCACCCCGCAGGTGATCCTGGCCAACGCCGCCCAGCTGTCGGAGTACATCGTGCGTGATGCGAACGGCGTCATCGACTACGTCAATGCCGGCTGGATCAATGCCGCAGGCTTGAAGACCCGTGGCGCCGACGTCGGCCTGCGCGGCCGCGGCAACCTGCCGGGCGGCTACAAGTGGAGCGCTGCCCTGGACGGCACCTGGACCCAGAGCTACCAGTTCGCCGAGTTCGAAGGCCAGCCGTACAAGGAATACGTCGGCAACTTCTACACCCGGGACCTGTACCTGCGCTGGAAGCACAACGCCAACTTTACCGTGGCCAAGGGCGACTGGAGCGCGATGTTGAGCAACCTGTACCGCAACGGTTACATGGACCAGGTGCCGAACGCGGGCAAGGGCACGCCGCCGGCAGGCTTCAATCCGCGCGTCTCGAGCTACACCACCTGGGGCCTGTCGGGTACTTATACCGGCCTGAAGAACACCACGATCACCGTCGGCATCCAGAACCTGTTTGACCGCGATCCGCCGTTCACTGCGCACAACGTGGACGAAGTCGTGGGTGCAGGTTGGGATCCGCGCGTGGGCAACCCGCGTGGCCGTTCGCTGAGCTTCGACGTCAAGTACCGCTTCTTCTGATCGATCGACGTTTTGCGGCCCGTGTCCGGGAAGGCCAGGCCTCCCGCGGCACGGGCCGTTTTCCATTTCACATAGGGGCAGCATGTCGGACATGCACAATATCGGCAGGCGGCGCTTTGCGGCGCTGATGGCGGCAACGCTGCTGCCGTCCTTGCGCGCTGCCGCCGCCATCCCATCGCGTCCACACCGGCGCGATACGCCATCCATGACACATCTGATCAAACCCCCACGCCTTCAACGCGGCGACCTGGTCGGCCTGATCGCACCGGGCGGCTACACCAGCGACGCCTCGATCCAGAAGGCCGTGAAAAACATCGAAGCGCTGGGCTTCCGGGTCAAGCCGGGCAACTACCTGCGCGAAGTCTGGGGCAATTACGGCGGCACGGTCGCGGCCCGCATCGCCGACCTGCACGGCATGTACCGCGACCCCGAGGTGAAAGCCATCTGGGCGATCCGCGGCGGCTCCGGCTGCATCTCGCTGCTCAAGCACCTGGACTTCGAACTGATCCGCAAGCACCCGAAGATCCTGCTCGGCTACTCGGACATCACGGCCCTGCACCTGGCCATCCACCGCCACGCCGGCGTGGTGACCTTCCACGGCCCGGTGGCCTCGAGCACGCCATCCGAGTATTCGAACCAGCACATGCTGGCGGTGCTGATGGATCCACGCGCCAGCTACACGATCCCGATGTCGGCGGAGAATGCGCGCCGCGCACTGCAGGAGCCGCAGTACGCGATCCGCACCGTGCATGGCGGCGTGGCCACCGGCCCGCTCATGGGCGGCAACCTGTCGCTGGTGAGCGCGCTGGCCGGTACGCCCTATGCCGCGGATTTCCGGGACAGCCTGCTGTTCATCGAAGAGGTGAACGAAGAGCCCTACCGGATCGACCGCTGGATGACCCAGCTCGACCTGGCCGTGGGCCTGGACAAGGCGGCCGGGGTCATGATCGGCATCTGCGAGAACTGCGGCCCGCAAGGTCAGGGCTCGTCCTTGAGCCTGGACGAAACGCTCGACGTGCACCTGCAGCCCCTGCACGTGCCGGCGGTGAGCGGCTATTCCTTCGGCCACATCCGCAACCAGTTCACCATTCCGGTGGGCGTGCGCGCCACCCTCGATACCGAGCGGCAGACGCTGACCCTGCTGGAGCCTGCGGTCAGTTGAGGTTTCGCCTCAGCGCGCGTTGAAGACCATGCAGGTGGTGGTCGCATGCGCATACAGCCTGCCTTGCGCGTCGACGATCTTGCCTTCGGCGGTGGCCAGCTGGCGGCCACAATGCAGGACCGTGCCGACCGCGCGCAGCGGCCCGCCGTCCAGGCGCGCGCCACGCACCAGGTTCACGCTCAGTTCCGCCGTGGTGTAGGCCTGGCCGGGTTCCAGCATGGTCTGCACCGCGCAGCCGACCGCCGAATCGAGCAGGGTGGCATACCAGCCGCCATGCACGGTGCCCATCGGATTCAGGTGCTTCTGCTGCGGCGTGCCCTGGAAGATCGCCTGGCCGCGGCTGACTTCGACGAGGCGGAAGTCCAGGGTCTCGGCGATCGGCGCGTAGGGAAAGCGGCCTTCGAGCAAGGCCTGCATGATGTCCAGGCCCGTCATCGACCGCGCCTCCCCGGCCGGCACCACGCCGGCGCGCGCGCCGTTCCGCTCCGCCCGCGCCCGCACTTCCTCCAGCTGCCGCTGCCATAGTTCCATCGTCGCCTGCGCGTCCATGCCGCCTCCTTTTCATGATCAAAGGAGCATTCTGCACCGGCGGCGCC
>Ga0308170_10003931_pt1 | contig 11932 bp, 9 predicted proteins | sample PhyBR2_2_FD_202136 | JGI IMG/M metagenome (GOLD analysis project Ga0308170, IMG submission 202136) | Phyllosphere microbial communities from UC Gill Tract Community Farm, Albany, California, United States - DLSLSB.R2 | ecosystem: Host-associated > Plants > Phyllosphere > Unclassified | place... | reverse complement strand
CCTACCCGTTCTTGGATGCTTGGGTCATGGAGGCGCTGCAGAACATCGGTCTCAAGGCGCACTACAAGCCATTGAACGACATTGCCACAGAAGCAGGGAAAATTGGCGGCGCGGCGCAAAAGCGGTTTGCCAATGGCGCCATGCTTCATCACGTCACCATGAGCTATGACATTGACGCCCAGAAGATGACTCAGGTCTTGCGCATCGGCCGGGAGAAAATTTCAGACAAGGGAATCACCTCGGCGGTGAAGCGGGTGGATCCGTTGAAGTCGCAGACTGATCTGGAGCGCATGGAAATCATTCAGGTCATGATGGACACCTTCACGCAGCGTACCGGTGCCAAGCAAGCACAACTTGATGATGCTACCCGTCAGGCGGCTCAAGAGCTCGCTGAAACCAAATTCGCCACCGAAGCGTGGACCCGGCGGGTGCCATAAGCCCGCAGAAGTACATTGCGGTGGGAGTTCATAAGAAATTGCTTGTGTTCATGGAAGTTTCCGAACGGTAGCCTTATCTTCGGCACCATGAAAACTTGTGATTCATCACTCTCACCGACGGCGCCGAATGAGCGCCGACATGTACAAGGAGGTCTGTTTTGGCCCTGCTAGCATTCCTGGACCGGGAGCACACAGTTGCCCCCGCAGGTTACAGCCGGTGGCTGATCCCACCCGCGGCGCTGGCCGTGCACCTGTGCATCGGCCAGGTCTACGCCACCAGCGTGTACAAGGAAGCGCTGCGCGAGCACTTCGGCACCACCCTCACCGCGATCGGCGTGATCTTCTCCGTCGCCATCGTGATGCTGGGCCTGTCCGCAGCGGTCTTCGGCACTTGGGTGGAAAAGGTTGGCCCGCGCAAGACGATGTTCACCGCCGCGACCTGCTGGGCTGCTGGCTTCCTCGTCGCCGCACTGGGCATCAGCACCAGCCAGCTATGGCTCGTCTACCTCGGCTACGGAGTCATTGGCGGCATCGGGCTCGGTCTGGGCTACATTTCCCCAGTCTCCACTTTGATGAAGTGGTTCCCGGACCGCCCGGGCCTGGCCACCGGCATGGCCATCATGGGCTTCGGCGGCGGTGCCATGGTCGCCGCCCCGCTATCCCGCCAGCTGCTCTCCTGGTACAGCACCGGTGAGGGCACGGCCGACGGCACAGCCGTCGCAAAGCTTTTCGTCACCTTAGGCATCGTCTACTTCCTGGTCATGATGATGGGTGTGTTCACCGTTCGCGTCCCGGCGCCGGGCTGGAAGCCGCCGCACTTCGATGCGAGTAAGCTCAAAGCCAATGCGATGGTCACCGACGCGAACGTGTCGGCCGCCAATGCCATCAAGACCCCGCAGTTCTGGCTGCTCTGGGTGGTGCTGGCCTGCAACGTCACCGCCGGCATCGGAATCCTGGAGCAGGCTGCCGAAATGATCCAGGACTACTTCAATTCCAGCGGCTCGATCGGCGTCAGCGCCGTGGCGGCCGCGGGCTTTGTGGGGCTGCTCTCCGTGGCCAATATGGCTGGCAGGTTCGTCTGGTCTTCGGCCTCCGACGCCATGGGCCGCAAGCCCACCTACATGCTGTACCTGGGCGCCGGAATCGTCATCTATCTGCTGCTGGCGACCGCCGGCGGCAGCTCCACCGCGCTGTTCGTCATCCTGTGCGGCGTGACGATCTCGTTCTACGGCGGCGGCTTTGCCACCGTCCCGGCCTACCTGAAGGACCTGTTCGGCACCTATCAGGTCGGCGCGATCCACGGCCGGCTGCTCACCGCGTGGTCCACCGCCGGAATCCTCGGCCCGTTGATCGTCAACAGCATTCTGGACTCCCGGGGCGTGCCCGGCCAGCTGACCGCGGGGGACTACCGTCCGGCGCTGTTCACCATGGTCGGCATCCTAGCTGTCGGCTTCATCGCCAACCTGCTCATCCGCCCGGTTTCCCCGCGCTGGCACGAGCAGAAGGCCGAGACAAGCGCATCGAGCAGGCCGGAAGACGTCGAGCCCACCGGCGCCACGAAATAGAAGGGAAGGCCCCCAATGAAAGACTCGGCACACAATGTGGCGCAGAAGCACGCGAATTACACCCCGGCACTGGTCATCACCTGGACCATTGTCTCGGTGCCGCTGATCTACGGGCTGTTCAACGCAGCCAAGGCGGTGCTTCAGCTGTTCACAGGCTGAGCTGTCCCTTAACGCACACCGCTCCGGTTCCTGGTCTGATCCGGGCCCCGAAGCGGTGTGCCGTATTCGGAGGCTGCTCCAGGTTCGAGCGGCGGCGAAGGCGTCAAAGTTGATTCCGCATTTTCGAAGCCGCCGGCTAGTTGCCGTCGTAAAAGCCAACGGGTCTGCGCCATGCATCATGCATGGCGCAGACCCGTTGGCTTGTGGCGCCCGCTTAGCGGCTGGTGCGGCTGAATGCCTGGGCTTTCAAGGAACGCTCAAGTTCAGCACGCTCTTCCAGCAGAATTCGCTTGAGCGCGCTGGGGGCCTGCGCATTTTCCTCTAGCCAGGCAGTCGCTGCCGACAAGGCCTGGTTCTGTTCGACCGAGCCATCCAAGTCCTGATGAGCCGGGTAGAGTCCTTCGATTACCCGCGTCGAGAACTCCATGCTCATGGATTCGAAGACTGGGAGGATAGCGGCCCAGAAGCGCTCTTCGAAAGGCGCTAGCAGGGCCGCTGAACCCATGGAAAAGCCCAAGGCCGTTGCGGAAAGTGCATCGTTGGACAACTGGCCCTTTTCATCGCGAGCCATCAAGACGGTGTCGAAGGCGTTCATCTTCGCCTCGGGATCGGGGCGGGCCGCCAATGCAGTTCTCACCGCATTGAGCGCAACGCTCGTCGGGTTCTGCTTGGCGGCTTCGTGCATTGCAGCTTCAGCGGTTGCGTCGAGTTTGCCAGCAGCGGCGAGTGCAATGTACGAATTCCAAAGCAACTGCTCATCAACGGTGACCTGGTAGGCGTTAGGCTGCTCGCCGAGGAACGCGTCAATGACTTCACCGGCAACACCAGCTCGTGCCAAACGGGTCAAGGTTCGAGCAGTCGTGGTTTGCTGATCGCTGCCCGGCTCGAACTTGCCGAGCCAGCCGGTGAGGATCCCGGCAGCGCGAGTGCGTAATTCTGCCCGCAGTTCCGGTGCGGCGTATTTGGAAATCGAGCTCACCAGCTGATCCGTGAGAACTCCAAAAACTCCAGCGTCGGTTACGGTGTGGGCGTGAGCCAGCACCGCATCAACATAACTTTGCGCATCCAAGGTTGCTGAACGAACGGCGTCCCACAGCGAAGCCCAGCAGGTAGCGCGCGGCAAGGAATCAGCCAACCCTGACAGGTTTTCCAGCAGGGTAGCGCGTGAAGCCTTATCGAATTCAATCAAGGCATAAGTTTCATCGCCGTCGTTTGGCAGGATGAGATCAGGGACGTTTCGGCCTACCAGGAAATCAAGTGCCACGGATTGGCCCACAAGTTCTACCGGCACGGTGTCGGTGCGCACCAGCTGCCCATCGCGAAGTTCATAGGCGCCGACGGTCAGGACATGGGGTCGAACGATCGGTTGGCCGGTCACCGGATCCGAGCCGAACTGATTGAGTTGAGCGTGGGTAATGACGCCTTGGCTATCGGTCTTGAGGTCAACCTTCAGCTTGGGGACACCGCTGGTTTTCAACCATGCATCGGCCCATTGGCGCATATCCCGGCCGCTGGCAGTTTCCAAAGCCTGCAAGAAGTCTTCCAGCGAGGTATTCGAGTAGGCGTGCTTGCGGAAGTAGGAGCGCGCCGCGTCGCGGAACGCGTCTGCGCCCACAAAGGCCGCGAGCTGCTTGAGCACGCTAGCGCCCTTGGCATAGGTAATGCCATCGAAGTTCTGGTCCGCCGCCAGCAGGTCGGGGATATCGGCAACAATGGGGTGCGTGGTGGGCATCTGGTCGGCGACGTAGGCCCAGGCCTTGCGCCGGGCCGCGAAGGTCGTCCACGCGGTGGTGAAGTCGGTGGCCACGTCGTTGGCCAGGGTGCCGATGTAGTCGGCGAAGGACTCCTTGAGCCACAAGTCGTCCCACCATTTCATGGTGACCAGGTCGCCGAACCACATATGCGCCATTTCGTGCATGATGGTGTTGCTGCGCTGCTCGTACTGGCCCTCGGTGGCGTGCGAGGTAAATACGTAGCGTTCGGTGAAGGTCACCAATCCCGGATTTTCCATGGCGCCGAGATTGTATTCGGGAACGAAGGCCGAATCGTATTTGCCCCATGGATAGGGGTAGTCGAAAAGCTCGTGGAAATATCTCAGCCCGCGGCTGGTCAGCTCCAAAATCTCCTGGCCGTCAAAGTGCTCGGCCAGCGAGGCGCGACAGGTCGCCGCCAATTCAATAACAAGCTCTTCACCGTCTGGCAGTTCTTGGACATGCTCGCCACGCTCCACATGGTACGGGCCGGCAAGGACCGCGGTGATGTAGCTGGAGATTGGCGGGGTGGGGGAGCAAGCGACGGTTTTTGTGCCGTCATCGTGGAAGACTTCGTCCACGATCGGCTGATTGCTCGCCAGGTGCCAGCCTGCGGGGCCAGTGAGGGTGAAGCGGAAGCTGGTTTTCAAGTCAGGCTGTTCAAAGCAGGCGAAAACACGGCGGGCCTCGGATGGCTCGAATTGCGTATAAAGATAGGTCTCGCCGTCTTGCGGATCAACGAAGCGGTGCAGGCCTTCGCCGGAGCGCGAGTAGAGCGCTCGACCGGTGACCTTGACGGTGTTTGGCACGTCCGTGCGCAGGTTATCGAGATAGATGCGTGAGTCCAGTACGGCCATCGACAGGTCAATGGCGGTGCCGTTGACCAGAACTTCCTCCACGGATTCGTGGATGAAGTCGATGAAGGTTTCAGGGCGCAAGGATGAAAAGTTTAGCGTCGTCGTCGAGGCATAGCTGGCGGCCGATGGCTCGGGGGCGTTGCCGAGGTCCAGTTGCACTTCCGCGAAGTGCCAGGTGATGTTTTCAGCGCGCCAAGCCGCTTCATCGCGTCTCAGGTTTTCATTTGGTGCATAGCGTTCTAGAGTGTCCACCATTCCAGCTTAGCTGTGAAATAAATGTTTGAGACCTTGGGTGGCCATTTAATTCCTGTTCTCCTGGCGCTCCCCGCGACGAGCCTGCGCGGTTCTTGCCGGCGGAGGCCAGAACGGACGCGCATCCGCTGTTCTCCATCCTGGCCAGGTATGCTACCGAGCGCAGAAGGCAGGTGGGCTGAATACGCTGATCCTCCCGTCGCCCCTTGATGGGCTGGCGGGCATCGGCGCTAAGGCGTTTTTCCTTGGCGGGGCATTCTGACCTAGGGTTAAAGCGACACCCCGCACTCTTGAGCATCGGAGAAAGCCTATGGACACCTTTATCAAGGGCCCTTCCAAGCGCGACGTCGCCGGCATGAAGGCAGCCTTCGGCGCCATTGGGGAATCCGAGGTGATTTCGGTCCTGTACAAAACCGAGCGCTTTGGAAACTTCCTGGTTACCGGAGCAGCGCACACCACCGTCCTGGACGACGTGATGGTGGGAGGGCTGAACGCCGCCGCTGCTAAAAAGAAGGCCAAGGCCAGCGACGGCTCCGAGGTGATGCAACGGCAACCGGATAAAGATGTACGAGCATTCCCGGCGCAGTTCGATGGGGAATTCTCGCCCCAGGACATCGAAGTTGCGCAGCTCTCCCATGGCGATCTGGTGGTTGCTTCCTTTAGCCAGGAACCGTACGGGGACTTCGTGATCACAGGGGTCGTCACAGAAGCAGAAAACGATCGCTCGTACCTCATGGTTGGCCCGTGGATCTTGCAGACCGCACAGGGCAATGCCCCGCGCCTGTTGAGCATTCAGCTGGTTGCCGGCAATGGAACCCACGTCGCGCCCGTGCCTACTCGCCGCGGCTTGGTGGAAGTTGACGGATTGGCCTAGCGGTCAGCGGAGCGCAAGGCCTCGCCCAGGATCCTTCCCGCCTGGTCAAAAGCACCCGGATTCGGCCCAGAATAGTTCAGCCGCAGATATTGGCCAGACTCTTCGGCGGGGAACCAGCTCGCACCGGGAGCGATGGCGAGTTTGCGGGCCTCGCATTCGCGTTCCAACCGGCGCAGGTCGGTCCCATCGGGCAGTTGCACCCAAAGGTTCAACCCGCCTGGTGGAACCAGTTGCAAATGGGCTTCGGGAACATGCCGGGCGAGCGACTCGATGAGCAGGTCGCGCCGGCCAGCCAACTGCTGGCGCAGGGATCGAAGGTGTGTTCGCCATGCTGGCTGGCTGACCACGTCTAATGCCACCGCTTGCAGTGGTCCGCTGACATACATTGATTGCGCTTGATGATCTGCCAGGATCCTGTCCCTGGCCGGGCCGCGGGCGATCAGTCCTGCGACGCGCACCGCCGGGGACACGCTCTTGGTCAGCGAACGCAAGTAGACGACATGCCCGTTATCTTCTCGGGCCGCCAAGGGGGATGAATCGCTGCTGATTCCAAAATCCTTGGCCCAGTCATCTTCGACCAGGAAAGCACCGCGTGCTTTCAGGATTTCAAGAACTCGTTCCGAAACTTCTGGACTCCACTGGGCTCCGGTGGGGTTGGCGAAGTTCGGATGCGCATAAAAAGCCCGGGCGCCTGTGCGTTCGAAGGCGCGATCCAGTTCTCGGGTATCTGGACCTTGCGGGCCCGCCGGGATGGGGATCAGCGTAACGCCCACTTGTGCAGCCGCGAGAATAGCACCCCAATAAGTTGGCGACTCGATCAGCATTGGATGCCCCTCGCCAACCAGAGCTCGGAAAATTGACCCCAATCCGCTCTGGCTTCCGGGCAATATGATGACGTCCCTGGCGCTGGGGGAGCTGAGCCCGGGAAGCATCTGTTCGGCCAGTTCAGCAGCGAACCATGATTGAAGTTCTGGCAGCCCGGCAGCTTCGGTCCTTTGCAGGACCGACTCGCTGCGAGCGGCCCGTGCAAAGGCTGATTTCACCAATCTTTCCGGCAACAGTTCCCGGTCCGGGTACCCCGACTGCAGGGCTATGAAGTCGTTGGGCAGGGTGCGTTGGCTGGGGTGGACCTCGGGAAGCTTTTGCCGGGGAGTGCCCAGAGCCGCCGTCTGCCAGCCGTAGTCGTATGGTCGCGCCGTGGGCATACCGCGAACAAAAGTTCCGATGCCCGGGCGGGACTCGATCAATCCTTGGGCGATTAATGCCCGCAAGGCTTTTTGCACCGTAACTGGACTGAGCGAATGTTCAGCAACCAGCTGTCGAGTGGATGGCAGCTGGGTTCCGGCGGGAGCTTGGGAGATCCATTTGCGCAGTATCAAAACCAAGTTTTCACTGCTACTGTTAATCATGAATCATGATAGTACCGCTACTCATCCAAAGCATCAACCGCTATTCAACTCCCAGGCAGGTCTGCTTTGGGGCCTGCTTGGCGTTTGCGCCTTTTCATTGACGGTTCCAGTCACCCGCATCGCCGTGTCCAACGAGGGCATGGATCCGCTTTTTATCGGCGCGGGGCGCGCGGTTATTGCGGCACTTGTAGCCGCTGTTGCCCTCGGGGCCACCAAGCAAATACGTCCAAGTACCAGGCAATGGATTCGACTGTCCGTGGTGTCGTGCGGCGTGGTGGCAGGATTTCCGCTGCTCACCTCATTCGCCATGGCTACCGTTCCAGCCAGCCACGGCGCTGTGGTCACTGCGATTCTTCCAGCGGCCACGGCCGTGGCGGCTGTTATCCGCACCAAGGAACGAGCCCGTGCTTCGTTTTGGTGCGCCGCTGCCCTTGGTGCACTGGCAGCGGTGTTCTTTGCTGTAATTAGCGGTGGGGGACTATCGGGCATTCAAGTGGCGGATCTGCTGCTCTTTGCCGCAGTGGTTGTCTGTGCTGCTGGATATGCAGAAGGAGGCCTGCTGGCACGGGAATTGGGCTCCTGGCAGACCATATCCTGGGCATTGGTCCTGGCCTTTCCGCTGATGCTGGTACTGAGCGTGGTGAGCATTAATTATCAGGTGCCTACCGGTGGCATAGCTGCTTGGGGATCCTTCGCCTACTTGGGCCTAGTCAGCATGTTCTTGGGTTTTGTGGCCTGGTATCGCGGCTTAGCTATCGGTCCGATGTCCCGTGTTAGCCAGGTGCAGCTGGCCCAACCCGTGCTGACACTAGGGTGGGCGGCATTGCTTTTGGGTGAGCATATCGGCTGGAGCACAGTAGCAGGGGGATGCGCCGTGATTTTATGCGCCTTGTTTGCCATACGTTCCAGAACCTCAACTTCGCGTCCCATGGAAAGGACCATCAGGACGCATTCAATGAACTAGTCGAAGTTCTCTGGCACGATGAAATGAACCGAAACTGAAAGAGGTGCCCGTGAAGACCTTTACTGGCTTGAGCGCATTCCCGCTCACTCCCTTGGCGGACGACAAAGTGGACGAATCCGCGTTTTCTGGATTGGTCCGACGGCTATCTTCGGCTGGGGTGGATTCGATTACTGCGCTCGGCTCCACCGGTTCCTATATGTACTTGGATCGGGCCGAACGAGCAAGGGTCGCTCAATTGGCAGTGGCGAATGCTGCGGGTGTGCCAGTGGTTATTGGTGTTGGCGCGATGCGCACTTCTCACGTAGTGGAGCACATTGATGATGCGGCGGCAGCAGGTGCCGATGGCGTCCTGCTAGCACCCGTTGGCTATCAAAGGCTGGGAGAATCCGAAGTTCTGGACCTTTATCGGACGGCCACTGAACACAGCAGCCTGCCGGTGATTGTCTATGACAATCCTGGAACAACGCACTTTGCCTTCAGCAACGATCTGTACGCGCGGATTGCCAGTCTGCCTGGGATTGCATCGATCAAGATCCCCGGGGTTCCCGAGCACGCAGGCAGGGCCAAGAAGCATATTGATGCGATTCGCAGCATTTTGCCTGAGCATGTGGGCATCGGTGTTTCCGGGGATGCCTTCGGTGCTGCAGGACTCGTTGCCGGATGCGATGCCTGGTACACGGCGGTTGGCGGAACGATTCCCGGTCCGATGCTGGATATCACCCGTGCAGTTCAAGCCGGTGATCACCACGAGGCATTGGAAATTTCTCGGCGCCTCGAACCATTGTGGTCTTTATTCACCGAATTCGGCGGAAGCCTGCGAATCAGTGCAGCCATCGCTGAGCACTTCGGATTGGCAGCACCTGGCTGCCTGCCGTTGCCAATTCATGGCCTGAGCTCGAAGCAGCGCCAGGTATTGATCGGCGTATTGAATGAACTCGGGCTTGACGAGACGGCCGGGCAGCAGTTCACAAGAGATAATTCCTGATGCTCTAAGTTTGCTCTGACATGATGTTTTACCGGATTTCGCGACTTATGAAGGGATGTCGGGACGCTGGTGTAAAAGCGGGCCTGCTCGTAGCATGAATGCAACTGGGGTAAGCGAAGTTTAGAGCCAGAAGGCGGCAACTATGGGCAGCATCAAGAGGTTTGATCATATCGGCATTACGGTGGCGAACCTTGAGGAAGTCACAAATTTTTTTGTTGAGCTCGGCCTGAAAATCGATGGGCGGGTGGACGGCATCGAAGGCGAATTTCTGGAAACCGTCAGTGGCGTCCCTGACTCGCGCACCAGCATCGTGATGCTGAAGGCGCCCGGGAGCGACGTGGGAATCGAGTTATCCAGCTTTGAAAAACCCGACCATGGTCCTGGCCAGCCGCAAGCGATGGCAAACGAACTGGGGCTTCGATCATTGGCTTTTGAAATCGATGATTTGCGGGCAACAGTGGCCAAATTGGAGAACCAAGGCTACGGGCTGATCGGTGGAATCGGCGAATATGAAGGCGTCTGGGCCATGGCATACGTCCGAGGCCCTGAAGGACTGATTATCGCTCTCGCCCAACGCCTGTAGAACACCGTTGGCTATAAGAAGGCGTCCGATTTCAATTGATTGAAATCGGACGCCACCTTATCTGGTTTAAGCCGAGGCCTTCTTCAACGATTTTTCGCTGATTGGCGCGTTGTCGCTAGCACGCAGCTTGCGGAAGTACTCCATGGCCTCGTCCTGGCGTTCTGCCTCGGTGCCATTGGATATATCGGCACGCAGATGATCCTGGGTGTAGCCGAAAGCATCAACGAGATCCTGGGCATGGGGGCGCAATCGAGCGAGCAGGCGGTTGAGGTAACCGGGCAGTGTCCGCGCACGCTGCATCGAAAGGTGCCCATTGGCCAGGAACCAGCCAAGGTCTTCTTCAATGAGGCTCAGCGTGAAAACATCGCGAAGCCACGTGAGCACCTCGGATGTTGCCGGGTCTGCGACCTTCTCTAGCGCCGCTGTAAATGCTTCCCAGCGAAGCAGCTGACCGTGGTCCCGCGCCGCAGAAATCAGCAGTTCCTGATTTTCGTTGAAGGCCTGTGCCGCCTTGACTGGATTCTTGCCAGCTGCGCGCAGGGCATTGGCCACTTCGGCAACCTTGGCATTGATCCGATCGGTGAGCAGCGCACGTTGGTTGTCTGGATCCTTGAAGAAATTGGCGCTCTTTCGTTCATCGGAAACATCAGCCAGGGCTTGTCCAACGCTGCGCAAGCCTGAACGGTGCAAGGCAGTATTTCCGACCTGCTTGGCTGCATAGAGAGCCATGGCACCGGTATCCAGCTTGCGGAATTCCGCCGCGTAATCGGTGAGCAGGCGCTTGCCCACTAGCTGCAGCAAAACGTTGTTGTCGCCTTCGAAGGTTACGTAGACGTCGAGGTCCTGGTAGAGCTGGGTGAAGCGGTTCTTGGCGATGAAGCCGGAACCGCCGCAGGCCTCGCGGCACTCCTGGAGGGTATCCAGTGCGTCCCAGGTGCTCAATGGTTTCAATGCGGCAGCGAGGGTTTCCAGATCCTGGCGGTCTTCGTCGCTGTCGGCCCGTCCGGAGAAGACGGCATCGAACTTGTCCAGAAGTCCGTCGTGGGCGAAGGAGGATGCGTAGGTTCGAGCCAGCCGGGTGATCAGGCGGCGCTGGTGGCGCTGGTAGTCCAGCAGCGTGGTCTCTTCGGTATCCGAGGTGGAATTGAACTGGCGGCGCTGATTGCCGTAGGTCACGGCGATCTGCAGGCCAATCTTCGAAGCACTGGTGGCGGCACCGTCAAGGGAGACGCGTCCTTGAACGAGTGTGCCAAGCATGGTGAAGAAGCGGCGGCCTGGAGAAGAAATGGGGGAGCTATAGCTGCCATCGGCAGTGACGTTGCCGTAGCGGTTGAGCAGGTTGGCGCGTGGCACGCGGACATTGGTGAAGTGCAGGCGGCCGTTGTCGATCCCGTTCAGCCCGCCCTTGAGGCCGTCGTCCTCTCCGCCGATGCCTGGCAGGAAGTTTCCCTCGTCATCACGGATTGGAACGTAGAAACAATGAACGCCGTGATTGACGCCCTTGGTGATCAGCTGGGCAAAGACCGTGGCTGCCTTGCCGTGCAATGCGGCGTTGCCCAAATAGTCCTTCCACGCCGCCTTAAATGGGGTGTGGATGACGAATTCTTCGGACTCTTCGTCGTAGGTCGCGGTAGTCGCCACCGAGGCAACATCTGAACCGTGGCCGATTTCGGTCATGGCGAAAGCCCCCGGGGTCTTCAGGCTCATGGCATCGGGCAACCACTTGGCATGGTGCTCTTCGGTGCCAAGGTGAAGAATGGCACCGGCGAAGAGGCCCCATTGGACGCCGGCCTTGATCTGCAGGGATGGGTCCGCGGCAACGAGCTCCTCAAAGGAAGCGATGGAGCCTCCATGGTCATCGTAACCACCGAATTTTACCGGGAAGGCGCGCTGAACTGCTTCTTCTTCCACTAGGAGGCTGAGCTGGCCCAAGACGCGGTCGCGATGTTCGTCCATGCCCAGCAGCGGATCTCGCTGGAGTTCAGGGCGAGCGGCTCGAGCCCGCGAGGCCTTGCGAATTTCTGCATAGGGGCCAAGCAGCTGTTCTGCCAGGTCGGTGACGTTGATGCGGTTCTCGCTCATAACGTTCCTTTCAT
>Ga0308170_10003928_pt1 | contig 11935 bp, 10 predicted proteins | sample PhyBR2_2_FD_202136 | JGI IMG/M metagenome (GOLD analysis project Ga0308170, IMG submission 202136) | Phyllosphere microbial communities from UC Gill Tract Community Farm, Albany, California, United States - DLSLSB.R2 | ecosystem: Host-associated > Plants > Phyllosphere > Unclassified | place... | reverse complement strand
CAGGGCGTGCTCGGCGGCGTCGAGCTGGCCGTTGGCGTACAGGATCGCGGCTTCCTCGACCGCCGGCGCGTTGGACGCCATGGCGACGGTATCGGGCTGGTCTTCCGGCCCCAGCAAGCCGTCGGTGTTCAGGTCGATCAGCGGTGCAGCGGCTGCGCCCGATGCGACCGCCGGGGCGCGCCGGTTGCCGGCCCAGGCCGCGTCGTCGAAGATGTCGGACGCCATCTCCAGCTCGATCTCGTCGATCTTGGCGGCGGTGGCGCGCGCGATCTCGCGCTGGCGTTCACGCTCGGCTTCGGTGTCGAGTGGCATGCGGGTGACAGGACCGGCGCTCAGGTGACGCGCATGGCCAGGGTCGCGCGTACGTGCGCCTGCCTCCGCGCTGGGCGGTTCATCTTTTTTCTTCAGGAAGGAAAAGAGTCCCACGTCACTCCCTCATCACTGGAGTCTCGAAAAACCTACTGCGCGTTGCCCTGTTGGTCTGCGATGCTCGCTGTACTTCTCGTACAGCTGTGCTTCTCGACCAACATGGCTGCCGCTCGCTACGGTTTTTTCGGGACTCCGTTGTTTGCCGGTCGAGACATTAGCACGACGATGCGTAATGGATGGCGCGCACGCCTGAGCTGCCTCAAGCAACCGGCAAGCCGACCCTAGTGTATCCCATGGGAAATAAATTTTGGGCAAACGCTTACCCCAAACAAAAAAGCATGCGGCGGCGCGCATGCTTTTTCGTTTGCACGACATGACGCTGACGGTCAGTCTCCGTACAGCTTCTGCTTCAGTTCGCGGCGCTGCTGGGCTTCCAGCGACAGGGTTGCGGTCGGGCGGGCGATCAGGCGCGGGATGCCGATCGGTTCGCCGGTTTCTTCGCACCAGCCGTACTCGCCGGATTCGATCGACGCCAGCGATTGCTGGACCTTCTTGAGCAGCTTGCGCTCGCGGTCGCGGGTACGCAGTTCGAGCGCGTGCTCTTCCTCGATCGTGGCGCGGTCGGCCGGATCGGGAACCAGGACGGTCTCGCGCAGGTGTTCGGTCGTCTCGCCAGCGTTTTTCAGCAGCTCTTTCTCGAGCTCCTGCAGCCGGTTCTTGAAGAACGCCAGCTGGGCCGGGTTCATGTAGTCCTCGTCGCTCATCGCCCGAATCTCTTCTTCCGTCAGGAGGCGTTCTTCGGGCTGCGCAACGGTATTCGGCTTCGTTGTTTTAGTCATGACTTCACTTACCTTTGATACGACAGAGTTTCCATTTTATCAGCTAACTCAGCAGTCACTTTCATGCAGTGCGTGCTGGTTGCTGCCGTGACTGTTCAGTCGTTCAACTACAGATTGCGGGGTAGGACCAGCAAATACAAAACCGGAGTAGTTTATACCAAACATTGTTCCAATCCGCGGATAAACACGTCTTTCGGTAAATTTTTACCAATAAACACCATCTTGCTGCCCCGTACGTCGTCATCCGCCCACTTTGCACCGAGGTCGCTGCCCATGATTTGATGCACGCCTTGGAAGACGACCTTGCGATCAGCGCCGTTCATCCACAGCACGCCTTTGTAGCGCAACATATTCGGCCCGAAGACCTGGACCATGCTGCCGAGAAATTGGTCGAGACGCTCGGGATCGAAGGCCCGCTCGCTCTTGAACACGAAGGCGGCGATGTCGTCCGTGTGGTGGCTGTGGTGGTGGTCGTGGCTGTGATCGCAGGCCTCGGTGTGCACGTGTTCATGGTCGTGGTCATGGCCATGCTCATGTGCGTGGTCATGCGCTTCGTCGGCCGTCAGGAAGGCCGGGTCCAGCTCCAGCTTGTCGTTCAGGTTGAAGCCGCGCAGGTCCAGCACTTCGCTGATCGGCGCACGGCCGAAGTCCGAGGTGCTGATCGGCGCGCGCGGGTTGATGCGGCGGATGCGCGCCTTCAGCGCCTCGACCGCGGCGGCGCCCACCAGGTCGGTCTTGGACAGCAGGATCTTGTCCGCAAAACCCACCTGGCGCTGGGCTTCCTCGTGGCGGTCCAGCTGGTCCATGCCATGGCGGGCATCGACCACGGTCACCACGGCGTCGAGCAGGTAATGAGCACCTACCTCCTCATCGATGAAGAAGGTCTGCGCCACCGGACCCGGGTTCGCCAGGCCGGTCGTTTCGATGACCACCCGGTCGAACTGGATCTCGCCGGCGTCGCGTTTGCGCGCCAGGTTCGTCAGCGCGACGATCAAATCGCCACGCACGGTGCAGCAAATGCAGCCGTTGTTCATCTCGACGATTTGCTCGCTGGAATCCTGCACGAGGATTTCGTTGTCGATGTTTTCCTGGCCGAATTCGTTCTCGATGACGGCAATGCGCATCCCATGCTCTTCCTGCAGGATGCGGTTGAGCAGAGTGGTTTTGCCGGCGCCGAGAAAGCCGGTCAAGATGGTGCTTGGGATCAATTCCATTTATCGATATCCGATCAATCAGGCCAATCGGCCGCAGAGAATCGGAAGATTATGCCGGAATTTGCGGAAAGTCACCACCGGCCATGCTGTACCCGGCGGACGCTGACGCGAGACTTACTTGGCTTTTGCGCGTGGGTGGGCGCGGTCATACACAGCGGCCAAATGCTGGAAATCGAGCGAGGTATAGACCTGGGTCGAGGTGATGCTGGCATGGCCGAGCAATTCCTGCACGGCGCGCAGGTCGCCCGAGGATTGCAGCAGGTGCGAAGCGAAGGAATGGCGCAGCACGTGCGGATGAACGTGAACCGGCATCCCGGCTTTCAAGGCATAAGCCTTCAGGCGCGACTGCACCACGCGTGGACTGATGCGCGTGCCGCGCGTCGTCAGGAACAGGGCGTTGCTCCCGTCGCGCGCGGGCGGGCGTACCCCCAGCCAGGCCTGCAGCGCGGTGCGCGCCGGAGCGCCGACCGGTACGCGGCGCATCTTGTTGCCCTTGCCGGTGACCACGACTTCCTGCGCGTCCAGCTCCAGCCAGCCGAGCGAGGCCGGTCTGCCATCCTGGGCGGCAACATGATGCACATCGAGTCCGGCCAGTTCCGACACCCGCAGTCCGCTCGAATACAGCAGTTCGAACATGGCGCGGTTGCACAGCTCGGCCGGTTCCGGATGGCCGTGCGCGTTCACGTCGAGCAGCTTGACGGCATCGTCGACCGCCAGCGCCTTCGGCAGGCGCTTGGCGCGGCGTGGTGCACGTACGCCCTCGACCGGGTTGGCGGCCAAGTCAGTGTTCCGCGACAGCCACTCGAAAAAGCCGCGCCAGCCGGACAGTTTTCGCGCGATCGAGGTCGGGCTCTGGCCTTCGGCGTGCAGCCTGGCGGCAAAGCGCCGGATGTCGAAATGGGAGATGGCCGGCCAATTGGCGTGGCCGGCCAGGCGCGCCAGCTCGGCCAGGTCGCGCCGGTAGGCCGCGACCGTGTGGTCCGAGAGTTTGCGCTGCGTCGCCAGCTCGGCCAGGTAGCGGCCGGTCCAGTCGTCGTCGGCCGGCGCGCTCATATCATCAGGCGCGCAGCGGCGCCAGCGCGGTGCCGGCGGTTTCGCCGATGTGGACCAGGAAGTCGGTCGCCATCGCCGCGCCGAAACGTTCCGGATCGGGCGAGCCGAGCACCAGCAGACCGAAGGCCTTGCCGGCGGCGCGCAGCGGCAGCAGCACGGTCGAACGCACGGTGTCGGCGTCGTCCAGCCAGTGCACGGCTTCGAAATCCTTGTTCGGACCGCAATACGGGGCGCGCAGGCTGTTGGCAAACAGGCGCACGTCCTCGCTCACGCCGCTGGCGAACCATTCGCTGGCATACGCGTCCTGCAGATCCCACAGGCGCAGGCTGACCTGCGGCACGACGAAATGCTTGACCAGGCCGTCGACCACGGCGCGCGGCATGTCGGTCGGGGCGGCGGCGGCCGGTGCGCCTGCGCGCAGCAGTTGCTGGGTCCAACCGTGGAAACGCGTGGCGATCGTCGCGTTTTCGTCGGCGCGGCGCATCAGTTCGGCCATGCGCAGTTCCAGCGTCTTGTACTTGTCGCGCATCACTTCCATCTGCCGTTCCTGCAGCGATACGGCGCGGCCGGTCAGCGGGCTGGACAGCTTGACTTCGCCCAGCAGGCCGGCATGCTCTTCAAAAAACTGCGGGTTGTCGACCAGGTATTGGGCGATGGCAGTCGAATCCAGTGTTGCGGTCATTGATGCATCTTGCGAAATGGTTGGACTGCCCATTTTACCTGACTGCAACCCGGCAACGCAGCCAAAACCTGCGCTTGCACGCGCGACCGTGGCGCGTCCGCCAACAATGCCGCACATCCGCTCAGAAATGGTAGCGCATGCCGACTTGGAAGGCGCGGCCGTCCTCGCCTGGCGTCTTGGTAAAACCGCCGGGCGCGCCCGCCGTGGCCGGACTGTACTGCGCCTCGTTCTGGTTACGGATGAAGGACACTGCCCAATAAAGATTGGTGCGCTTGGACACGTAGTAGTCGTAGCCGAGCGCAAACAGGGTGGCATCGCTGTTCGATGGGGCATGGTCGTTCTGGCGGGCGACCGATGCCTTGATGCGTCCGGGGCCGTAGCGGTACTGTAGGCCGACCTGATAGCTGGTCGCGTCGACCTGGCTGTTGACCGAGATGTTATTCACGAACACGGCGCGCAAAGCCCCCGCGGTGACCGGGCCGAGGGGCGCGAGCACGGGAGCGATTTGCTGGTCCCAGCCATTGATGTAAAGCGGGAGGAGCGGGGAGTGCGGGTTGCGCTGGTCGAGCCAGCCGGCGAAGAATTTCCAGTTGCCCCAGGTATAGGAGCCGCCGGCCACGGACGAGCGCAGGCTCGGCGCCCCGGACTGGTCGTAGCCGCGGTTGTTGCCGATGCCGATGTCCCAGCCGCGCGCCTTATAGGTGATCGCCACGCCCCAGAACTTGTTGTACAGGCCATAGTAACCGGAGTCATGGCCGGCAATCATGGCCGAGCCGCCCAGGCCGGAGGGCAGGGCGATGCGGTATTGCAGCGCGCGCTGCGAGCGGATATCTGCGCCCAGCGCGGTAAAGCCGGCCGCCCCCCCGGTGATGCTGCCCCAGGTGCCGCCGGTGCCGACCTCGAAAGCGTCGGCGGCCGCGAACACCTCATAGGCCGGTGTGTACATGCGGCCGAGCAGGACCGCGCCGACCGGTGTGATCAGGCCCACCATGGTGGTGCGGTCGAAAATCGCGTGATCCGGGTTGGCGGCCACTTGCCCGGGCGGCTGCAGGGCGACGCGCACGGCCTGCAGCAAGGCAGGAGGCAGGGCGCCCATGCCGCGCGTCAGGTAGTAGCCCCGGTTGTCGTTGATCAGGCTCGGCCACTGCAAGCCGGTGTCGAGCTCGACCCGCGCCTCGAGATTGAACACGGCCTTGAAGCCGTTGCCCAGCTCTTCGCTACCCTTGAGGCCCAGGCGCGACCCCTCTTCGCCACCGCTGATGATCGTGGTGCGGCCGCCACGCATCCACATGACGCCGGCATCGGCGATACCGTAGAGCTGGACGCTGGTCTGCGCCAGGGCGAGGGTCGGAAAACAAATGCCGGCGAGTGCGGCAAGCAGAATCTTGTTCATCGCATCTCCATGGTTGGGGGGGCAACAACAACTTCGGAGAACCTACGGATGTTCAGTTTGCTGCGGTACAGCTGTCCAGCCGGCCAAGCGTTGCGCAAATCACACAGGCCCTGGATGCAGCAAGGGCGGACCTGGTTGCCCAGGCCCGCCCTTGCGGTACTGCGGAAACGGGGACACGCCCCGCTTCAGATTAGAACGAGTGGTTGACGCCCACGTCGTATGCGTTGACGGTCGGCGTTGCAGCCAGATTGCCGGTCGCCACGTTGACGATGTCCTTCTTGCGCGAAGCATCGACGTACAGGTAGGTACGCTTCGACAGGCTGTACTCGTAGCCCAGCGACAGTTGCTTGGTCTTGGCGGCTTCTTCGATGTGCTTCTGACCGTAGCCGGCCAGCACCTTGCCCGGACCCACGGCGTAGGTCGCACCGACCAGCCACGAACGGGTGACCGGACGCAGGGTGTTGATGTGGTCGTCGTTCTTGTGACTGTAGGTGCCCATCAGCTTCAGTTCCGGGGTGACCGAGAACGAGCCGGCAGCCGACCAGACCTTCGATTCGACGGCGTTGCGCTCGTAGCCCAGCATTGCGGCGGCCGGACCGTTGTTGTAGGTGGCGGCGACCGAGAACGGGTTGGCCGAAGCTTCAGCTCCCGAAGCGTAGGACGCTGCGCCCGGGCCGATGCCGGTCACGGCGTTGCCGCCCGAGATGGCTTCCTTGGTGGCCCACGAAGCGTTGACCTGGAAGCCGCTCACGACCGGCGAATTGTAGAACACCGCGTTCGAGATACGGTTGTTGTTCGCACCGGTGCCGCCGTTGTCCAGCGGAGCCGAGTTGAAGCCCGCAGTGCTGATGTCGGTATAGAAGCCGAGCGAGGTCGTCAGGCCGTGCCACGGCTCGAACGAACCGATCACTTCCTGGTACGGGGTCAGGCCGCGGCCGAGGCGCACCATACCGAAATCACCCGACAGGCCGACGCGGCTCTGGCCCTGGAACAGCGGACGGGTGTTGTTCTCGACGGTACCGGTGTCCGGCTCATAGCGCATTTCGATCTGGAACAGGGCGGTCAGGCCGTTGCCCAGGTCTTCGGTGCCCTTGAAGCCCAGGGTGTTCGCGGCGCGCTTGCCGATTTGCAGGGTTTTGTCGGTCTGCTTGAGGAAGCCGGCGTCGATGTTACCGTAGATCTGCACGGCGGTCTGAGCCTGTGCCACGCTTGCGAAACCGCCCAGCAGAGCGACTGCCATGAGTGATTTTTTCATCTATTTGTGTCCTTATAAAGTGAATCGCAGGGATCCAGAGAGCATTGAGATTTTTCTTAGTTTCTGAATGCTCGGATGTCTGAACCTTAAATGCTTAAAGCGTCAAGATTGTCGTATTTGTCAATTATGACTGTTCCACTTGGTGCAAAGCCAATAAATCCAATCGTGCTGTTGTATTTTCGAAACGGCGTATTCTGGATATGGCCATCATTTTAAGCGGGCTTTAAGTTTCCGGGGAGCATCAGTTGCGCCCTGCGCCCTGCGCCACAGCCCCGTTTGTGCGGGCTCAAACGGTTGAGCAATCGCAGACGAATCGTGCCGACGCGGCTTTAGACTCTCGGCCATTCAACGTGCATTTTCCATACGGGGCACTATGCGAGCTCATCTGGAGCCAACGTGTGCCGATCCGCATGTAAAACGCCACGTCCCTTCCACTTAGAAAATGACCGATGGCAAATCGTGAAGAGTTAGCGATCATCCGCGGGGCACGTGCCGGCCTTGCAGAATCCCAGCTGGCACTGGGACGGCTCTACCTGTTTGGCAGCACCGGGCTGCCGAAGAGCCTGCAGACCGCTTTGCACTGGCTGGACCGGGCAGCGCGCCAGGGCTGTGCCGAGGCCTGGCAACTGATCGGCAACCATATCCCGCTCGAGCTGGCGCAGCAGAGCGCGCACCCCATGACAGGCTGGTACGAAAAGGCCTACGACGGCGGGCTGGTCAGGGCTGGGCTCGTCTACGCGCAGCTCGTACTGGGCAATGGCGAACTGCATCCGACGGGTACGCAGCGCGCCAAGGCCTTGCGCGCGCTGGAGGAGGCAGGCCGGGCCGGTTTTGCTGAGGCGCAATGGCTACTTGCGCGTGAACACGGCGTGCCGGCGCAGGGCCGGGCGGACGCCAACATGCAGGGCGCAGCTTTGGAAGGGCCGGCCGCGCAGCGCTGGCTGCGCCGCGCAGCCGACAACGGCGTGGACCAGGCCCAGTTCGCCTTGTTGGATCAGACCTGGGATGCGCAGGATTGGCCGGTCTATCTGTCGCGCGCCCTGCCGCTGGCGCGCGCCCTGGCCGACGCCGCCGTATCCCAAAACCGCACGTGTGCGCGCCTAGCGCCGGACGAGGTGAACCTGCTGTCGCGCTGCGCCCGCCTGGTCGACGCCGGCAGCGTGCAGCATGACGTCAGTACCTCCGAATTGCATACGTTCTGGGAGCTGGCCGCCGCCGAGCAGGACCGGCACGCCCAGCTCGCGCTCGGGCTGTGGTGCGCGCGTATGCGCGTGGATGGCAAGCGCATGCCGGGTAACACCGGCGCCGCCAATTTCAAGAAGGCGGTGCGCTGGCTGACGTTGGCCGGTGAACAAGGCCTGGCGGAAGCCTGGTACGCGCTGTCGCGCATCTATATCAAGCCAGAATTTTCCCAGCGCAATGTATTCGAGGCGCAGAAGTATCTGGAGCGGGCCGCCGAGATGGGTTACCGCGATGCCCAGTTGGAGTGCGGCAACGCAGCGTGGCGGGCGCGCCGCGAGAACGAGAACAACGATGTGCGCGCCGTATTCTGGTTGCAAAAGGCCGCCGCCCAGGACTGCCCGAAGGCCGCTGTCGCCCTGCGCAAGATCGCGCCGCGCAATCCGGAGGCGTGGAAGGGGCTTGCGGCCCTGCTGGCTGGACGCGAACTGTCCAATCATCCCTTGCTGGCCGCGCGCCTGGAACTGGCGCTCGCGTTCGGCCTGAGCCGGGCGGAAACGCTGCTATTGGATATCAGGAATGCCGACCGCGGACACTGCCTGGTGATCGACATCCGCGCCAGCTACGGCCGCAGCCGGCGCCGCCTGGTGCTGGTCGAAACCGCCCAGGAACGCCAGCTGCTCGACCGCGTGGCCGCAGTGTTCGAACATGTCGATTGCGGGCCGGGCGGCCCGGAAGGCAACTACCGCCAGCGCCTGTACCGCCTGCGCACCCTGTTCCCGGAAGCGGATGCGGGCGCGGTGGACGTGGATTACGGTCTGGCGGCCTGAGCAGGGTGCTTACAGTTCAATTTCGCCTTCAAACACGGTCTCGGCCGGACCGCTCAGGTAGACCGGCTCGCCTTCTCCGGCCCAGCCGATGGTCAGCCTGCCGCCGCGCGCTTCGACCTGGACCGGCGAGTCCAGCAGGCCGCGCCGGATGCCGGCCACGACCGCCGCGCAGGCGCCGGTACCGCAAGCCAGGGTTTCGCCGGCGCCGCGCTCGAACACGCGCAGTTTTACGTGCTGGCGATCCTGCACCTGCAGGAAGCCGGCATTGACCCGCTTCGGAAAACGCGGATGGTGTTCGATCTGCGGACCGGTTTGCAGCACCGGCGCCGTTTCGACGTCGTCCACCACCTGGACGGCGTGCGGATTGCCCATCGAGACCACCGACACCAGCACCGTCTTGTCCTGACCCTGATCGAGCACGGTAATCGGCCACACCGTATCGCGGCCTTGCGCGACTCCGGTCAGGCCCTCGCTGTCGAAGGGAACGCGGGCCGGCTCCAAGACCGGCGCGCCCATGTCGACCGTGACGCTGCCATCCTCTTCCAGGCGCGGCGTGATGATGCCGGCCATGGTCTGCACGCGGATGCTGCGCTTGGCGGTGAGTCCCTTGTCGCTGACGAAGCGCACGAAGGCGCGCGAACCGTTACCGCATTGCTCGACTTCGCCGCCGTCGTTGTTGAAGATGCGGTAGCGGAAATCGCAGCCGTCCAGGGCGGGACGTTCGACGATCAGGATCTGGTCGGCGCCGATGCCGAAGCGCCGGTCGGCCAGGCGGCGCCATTGTTCCGGGCTCAGGTCGACGCGCTGGTTGATCGCGTCGATCACGACGAAATCATTGCCGGCGCCGTGCATCTTGGTGAACTTGAGTTTCATTTGAATCCTTAGTCGTAGAACGAGGCTTCGCCGGGCGGCCGGGTTTTAAAACGCTTATGGGTCCAGAAGTATTCGGCCGGATGCTCGCGCACGCGGTCTTCGATGAAGGCGTTCATGCGGCGCGTGGCGGCGATGATGTCGTCGCCCGGGAAATCCTCCCATGCAGGGAAGAATTCTACGCGGTAGCCTTTATAGTTGGGCAAAAAGGTGGCGATGACCGGGATCACCTTCGCGCCGGTCGCGCCGGCCAGGCGGCCCATCGCCGTCAGCGTCGCGGCCGGGATGCCGAAGAAAGGCACGAAGGCGGCATCCTTTTCGCCGAAGTCCATGTCGGGCAGCATGTAATAAGGGATGTTTTCGCGCAGCGCGCGGATGATGGGCTTGATGCCGTCGCTGCGCGTGAACAGGCGCACCGGGCCATAGCGTTCGCGGCCATAACGCAACAAATCGTCGAACGCCTTGTTCTTTTGCGGCGAATACATGGTCGACAGTGGCATCACGCGCGCCGCCACGCCGCCCACGTCCAGGCAGACGAAATGCGGGCAGAACAGGATGGTCGGCCCGCTTTTCATGGTTGCCTCGGGCACGCCCGGCACCACCTCGATCAGGCCGTGGATGCGTTCGAAGGACGCCCACCAGATCAGCGAGCGCTCCAGGATGCTGCGCGAGTAAGCCATGAAGTGGCGCTTGGCGATGTCGACCCGCTCGGCTTCGCTCAGCTCGGGCATGCACAGGCGCAGGTTGATCAGGGCGATCTTGCGGCGTTTCGGGATCGCGTAATACATCAGCCAGCCGACGACGTTGCCGATGCGGCCGAGGATGGGCAGCGGCAGCCAGTGCAGCAGCCACAGGAGAGCAATCAGTAAGCTCATGCGGCGGCCTCGGCGTCCGGTGCGGCGACGCCTTGCGGGCGTTTGTAGCGGTTGTAACTCCAGAAATACTGGGAGGGGCAGCGTGCGATCAATTGTTCCATGGCGCGGTTGATGCTGGCCGCCTGTTCGGCCGCCGTGCCGGTCAACTCGCCCTCGAAGGGTACGAAGCGGATCACGTAGCCGCGCCCGTGCGGCAGGCGCTCGGCATAGGTCAGCAGGATGTCGGCGCGGCCCAGCTGGGCCAGCTTGGCCGGCAGCGTCATCGTGTAGGCCTCGCGTCCGAAGAAGGGCGCCCACACGCCTTCGCCTTCCTGTGGCACCTGGTCGGGCAGCACGCCGACCGGCTGGCCGCCCTTGAGCGCCTTGACCAGCATGCGCACACCGGACAGGTTGGCCGGCGCCAGGTGCATGTTCTGGCGTGCGCGCGCGCCTTCGACCAGCGGCTTCAGGGCGCTCTTGCGCGGCGGACGATACATCACGGTCAATTCCTGGCGCAGCGACACCTGTTGAGCAGTCAATTCGAAGCAGCCCAGGTGTGGCGTCAAAAACACAATGCCTTTACCACTGTCGAGCTGGCGCTGTACCAGCTCCCAGTTTTCCATGCGCACATGGCGGGTGACGCGGTCCTGCGGCGCGCACCAGACGAAGGGCAGTTCGACGATGGCTTTGCCGGACTCGGCGATGGCGCTGCGCAGCTGGCTGCCATAGCCGGCGCGATCGAGGTTGCCGCGCAGGCGCCGGCGGTAGGATGGAGAGACGACATAGACGATCCAGCCGAGGAGCGCGCCCAGTGCATGCAGCACAGGCAAGGGGAACACCGACAGGGTGCGAAACAAAAAAACAAGCATTTATTGATTCTGGGTAGAGATGTGACGGCTTGCCACACCAAAATTTTTTAAGGAGCGTAAAATACCACTTTGAGCAGGATCCGCGGAGTTAATGACAACTTGCGAAGCGGAATATAAATATCGCTAAAGCGTCGCAGGCCTTGGTGCTGCGGCAATTCTTAACAGTATCAGGAGCCACACGTAATGTCTTCTAACGACTACCTCTTCACTTCCGAGTCGGTCTCGGAAGGCCATCCGGACAAGGTTGCCGACCAAATTTCCGACGCCATTCTCGACGCGATCCTCGAACAGGACCCGCGCGCCCGCGTGGCTGCCGAAACCCTGTGCAACACCGGTCTGGTGGTGCTGGCGGGTGAGATCACCACGCACGCAAACGTCGATTATATTCAAGTTGCGCGCAACACCATCAAGCGCATCGGTTACGACAACACCGATTACGGCATCGACTACAAGGGCTGCGCCGTGCTGGTCGCCTATGACAAGCAGTCGCCGGACATCGCCCAGGGCGTCGACGAAGGCGCCGGTCTC